>Ga0209086_10001448_pt1 | contig 19300 bp, 12 predicted proteins | sample M_130207_XF_Meta_FD_187312 | JGI IMG/M metagenome (GOLD analysis project Ga0209086, IMG submission 187312) | Freshwater microbial communities from Lake Montjoie, Canada to study carbon cycling - M_130207_XF_MetaG (SPAdes) (version 2) | ecosystem: Environmental > Aquatic > Freshwater > Lake... | reverse complement strand
ATGATAAGACTGTAAGAAATACTATTTTAGAAAATGAAATTACAATGCTTATTTTTTCAAAATTAGCTAAATTTACTATTTATCATCAAGAAACACATAATAAAGAATATGCTAAAAAAATATACAGTTGGATGACTCATATTACAGATACATTTATGAAATCAGAAGTATTTCGTAATTACTGGATTAATGAATACAAACCAAAATTATCTGGTCCATCTACACGAGCTTTTATGAAAGAACGTTACAATCTGTAAAAACAAATAAAATTAAATCCATTCTGTAAGTAACCACAGAAAAACTTTTTATAGTAAACTACTATAAAATATTATATCAATTAATTGGTTATAAAATTCAGAAGGAATGGTACACTGGATCGGACACATTCTCGTGAAATCGATTTTTATCAATAATTATTTCAAACCCCATAAATCCAGGTGCATATTTGTTACACATTTTTTGAAATTCTTTACCAGAAACCTCACGAAACCAACGACCCCATTTAGGAAGTCTTGATATCATAATAGGAACTCGTACTAATCCGTGTGGAAGAATAGTTTTAGAAAAACCATAATGATTATAAAAATCTTCATAATCACGAAAGTTAATAGTAGGATGGCAACGTTGCCACTCCATAAAATCATAATTAAATTCAAGATGATTATTTATAACACTTGTATCATGACCATTCATATGATTGATAAATACCAATTGAGTAGAAGTTGTATTTTTGTTGTGATCTGTAAAACGATTGATAGTAAGTCTAAAAGTAGTTGCAAAATATTGAACTCGTTGTTGAATAGCTCTAATATTTTCGTCCGTTTTATACATGATTTGTTTTTGAATATAAACAAGCTCTTTATGAGCTTCAGTAAGATACATTTCATGAATATATTGACAAATTTTTTTTGAAATATCAGATGAAAATGTATTTTCAATAAAAGACATTGGTGTCATTTTTTTAGACATTACGTTATTATTAAACACATTTTAGCTTTGATTTTTCAATTTTAGAATTTTTCATTTTTATGATTTTCTTCCAAGAAAATCATTTCTTTTATATTGACCAGGTTCATTTACTTTAGTGTTCATCCATTCAAAAAAACTTGATTCTTTGTTGACAGGCTTTTCTCTTGTAATAATATAAATAAATAATACAATAGCAATAATAGAGATAAGACTAGCAATTAAATAAACATACCAAAACGTTTTTGGTTTTTGTTGTTCTTCTTCCGTCATTTATAATAAACAATTATAAATATTTTATGGACTTTTTCATAAAAAATTAGTATATCCATATTCATCACAGAGCTGAACGTGGTAAATGAATACAATCAAGATTTATATAATTTTCAAAAAGTTGAAGTGTTACAGAATGATTTAATGATACAAGAGTAGCATTAGGTTTATATAAATTAATTCCTTCATTTTGTTTAATAATATTACCATTAACGGAAATTTCTCCACTTAATACTTTTGTATATACATGTTGTGTGGATGAATTCATTAAATATATTTTTTGTAATGGTAAATAAGAGTTTAAATAAAGTGTTGTTGTTTTAATTATTGTTGGAGAAACTTGTTGTTCTTTTTTCCATAACAATACTTTATTATGTTTTATATAATGCTGCCAATCAGTTCCTTTATATCTATAAAATATATAAGCTTGTTGGCATGATTTTAATTGATTAATTAAACTTATCAATGATCCAGTCATTTATCTTTTATTTTATCTTCTTTAAACTTTATATTACTACTTTTTTATAAAAAAATGTATAAGAGTATTAATTTTTTGTCACATCTTTTATAAGAAAAACATGTAGTGTAAAAATGATTATAAAAAATTAAATTACTTTTTAATTTAATTATTATCATGCAACATACCATATTGTATCTATACTTTATTAACAATAAACAAAATTATACTTGTATACCCACTTTATTATTCAATAAAAATGATATACTATCACAAAACCAATATGCTCATAAAATGCTTGCAAATTTATTATTTAATTCGTTATCAAAATCGGTCGTTATTGGTTTAGGAGATCCATGGATTCTTTTATCATGGAATGATGATGACAAAAATAATGATGAGTTAGATTTATGGTTTGTTTATGATACAGTTAAAGATCGATGGACCGATGAATGTTTAGAAGATACGTCGGCTGATTGGTTAACATTTCTTCATCTTACGATGGATAATATGGATCGTTTTATTCTAAATAATTGGTTAAAAGAAACAAAACTAACAAGTCCTAAGCATATAGCCGATGTATTATCACCAAAAATAGCGGACCGTATGAAAGATCTTAAAAAACCTATATTATTATGGAATTCTGCTTATAGCATTTTAGAAAGATCCAAGGGTTTAGTGTGAGAAATTCTTAAATGATTTCCTTATTAAAAATTTTGAAAAAAGAATTAATAAATTAATTACAATTTTCAGATTGTAATTAATTTAATGAAAATTTTTAGTTTAGTTATAATAAAAAATGTTTCCATCAAATTTTTCATCAAATGTTTCATTTTTCATACCTAATCATCATCTACCTGCACATCCTCATGTAGAACAACCCAATGTAGTTGAACAACCTAAAGTAGTAGTAGAACAACCTAAAGTAGTAGTAGAACAACAACCAAATGTAGTAGAACAACCAAATGTAGTAGTAGAACAACCTAAAGTAGTAAAACAACATAAAGTAGTTAAACAACCATCGCGTTTAATGTTTAACGGAAAATATGTTTAATTCTCACTGGTAAATTCTTAGATATTTATAATATATTTTTATTATAAATAAGGTTAATTTTAAGGTTAATTTTAAGAATTATTTTAAGAATTATTTTAAGGTAATTTAGTTAAATGTAACACCTCCTTGGAAATATTTATTTGGACCCATATTAGTTGGAGCCACATTATTTGGACCCATATTAGGATTATAATTACTATTTCCAGTAAAACTATTTGCAGAAACTTTAATAGCAGGGAATATAGCTTCACCGCAAGCACGTTGACGGTAAATGTAATCACCCATTGGTGCTACAATGTTAAATACATCAGGTTGGTTCAAGAATAATACATTATCAAATTGACTTTGATTTACATTCAAAGCTGATACAAGTGATTTAAATGAAGCTAAACTTAAGCAAGTAATACTGATGGGTAATCCAGATTCAGCACTTGAATTGTTTAATAAAGTGCTAGTTGCTACATTAGATTTCCATAATTTGGCTATAGATGATGATGAAATTCCTAATGCTGCTATACCAGCATTTAATTGATCATTAAAATTGATGACACGATCATTATTGTAATTGGTAAGATTAACTGGTAAGATAGGAACATATAATTGTGAAATATTTCCATTAAAAGCAAGTGACATATTATTTGTTACTGTTACTCCATTAACTGAATCACCAAATTTTAAAGGAGTTGATTTCAAATCAGCTCCAAATAATGAATCAGATTGGAGTGGTACTTTAGAAATAACATTGTATGGTGCTCCTACTACATAATCAGAAAATGTGTAAGTATTTCCAAAAGAATCTGTCATCGCAGAAGATACAGCCATTGATGAAATAGTACCAGAAAGACCTGCACTATTAAATGTTAATACAGTTACACTTCCTGCACCATATGCTTCTGTTGTTGGTTTATTTAATCCAAGAGCTGTTCCATTAATACTACTTACAAGTGTTCCAGCTGCAATACCAGTTCCTGATACAGACATACCAACAACAACACTTGCATTAGAACTAGCTAATGTTAATGAAGATACACCAATTGCAACTGCTAAAGATCGTACAGAACCAGATGTTGAGACAGATTGTGATACTGATGTAAATGTGAGTGTGGATGGTGAGCTAATAACAGAACTAGTGTTTTGGGATAAAGTAATAAGAAGTCCATTGATACTGCTTACAGTTGTATTAGCTGCAATATTAGGTCCTGATACAGACATATTAACAGTAATAGAAGGATTAGCTGCAGCTAATACAACAACATTTCCAGCGTTACTTAAGGTTGCTGCAACAGATGATGTTGGTTTGTTAACACCAGTGACTTGATAGACATAGTTATTAATGTTGTAATAGCTGCTGGCAGTTAAAGCAGATCCAGGAGCCCAAGCATTAATTGTATTATTTCCATAAGCTGGATCTGCTTTAACATAGTTCTTAAAAGATGAACCATATAAGTACAAGTTTGATGTTGTAACAAATGACATTGGTAATGTATATGTACCAGGGCGCATAAATGCTGTATTCAAGCTAAATTGGATATTATTAAATGGACTTCCAGATACAGTAAATGCAGATGATAAATTTACAGGTGTAGGTTGTTGGTAACTAATACTATATTTATTGTTAGCATAAGTGACACTTACTGTATTTGTATGATTATCTGATGTGTTTGCTGGGATAACAATACGAACAATATCATTATTACTTCCGTCAAGATTCATATTATTAATGAATGTTTCAATAACATTAGTAGAATCTTTTAATTGAGCTGTTAATTTGTTAACAGGTACTGATAAAACAAATGGTATGAAACCAGATCCATAACTAGGTGTTGTAATATTTGCAATAGTTGCACCAGTTCCTGTAGGAGAATATGTTGCATTAACTAAATTGAGTCCTAATTGACCACCGTTTTTAGCATCAACATAAAAAGTTGTATTAATATTTGTAAGATTATAAGGAAATGTTTGTCCAGGGAACCCAATTGGTAAAGTAAAAGATACTTGAGGTCTAGCAACTTGAAAATAAGTTGTATTAACGCTAGTAAAATAATTAGAAAAATTCGCGTTAGATGTGATAGAAACACCTTTTCGTTTATAATTAATTGTACCAATTGAACTATTATCAAAAACTTCACCTACTTCAGTCCAAGAAGATATTAGAGTTGGTTTACCTAATGAATTATTAAAATAAACTTTTGATTTATTGGTACCATTAGAAATGTTATAAGATGAATTATTTGAATTATGAATAGATCCAAATACAACATATGGTTTAATTGTTGTAGAAATAGGATTAGGGAAGAATTTAGTAACCATAAAATCAGTTACAGATCCACTCATCATTATAGTATTACTACCACCTATTGTAGAAATTTGAGGTACTTTAGCTGGATTACCGAAAGGTAATACGGTTGCACTTAAACTGTAGTCTTTTAATGTATTAACATAAGATGTTCCTTTATATTTTACTGTATAAGTATCTGCCTCAACAGTTAGTGGATAGGTAAAATTAGGATATATAGGTAAAGTACTTGATATAAGAGATGGTAAAGAGTTAATAACTAAACCTAAACCTACACCTTCATATAGTATATTTATTCCATCTTTTAATGAGGAAACAGTTAGATTGCTATTATTTGCTAATACTTTAGGAGGAACTGGGCAACTATATACTTTATTTGCATTTGGCATTGCAACAAATTGCCAACTACCAGCAGTACGTACGATAGGATAGTTTACATATGATACTTTAGGAGGAGTGAGAGATACAACTCCAGTAGCTGGAGTTTGTTGTTTATTTTGTGCAATTGTAAAGTTTGCACCAGCTGCATAAGTGGCTGAAACATATCCAGCACCAGGATTAGATAATGTCATACCTGTTATTTTACCTTTGGAATCTACACTAACACTTCCAGTAGCTTGTATACTATCACCTGCTGCATGTGTAATATTAACTGTAAATGTAGCTCCAAGAGAACCATAACCAGAACCACCATTTCCACCATTAATAACAGGTATATTTGCTAATTTCCCACCTTGAAATAATAATGAAAAAGTAGATGATGAAGATGGAGGGGCTGATATTATTGGTGTAATAGGAAAATCTAATGAAGTATAAAAAGGTCCTTGTGAATTAGCACTAATAGAAGTAACAACACCACTTAATAATGTTGGTGTACATGTATTAGTATCCATAGTTCCAGTGCCTTGTCTAAAAGTTACAGCCGTTGTTAATAATATACCAGCACCTCCATATAATAAAGTTAGAGCTACACTTCCATTTTTAATTTGAATATTAACAACAGCAGGAGCATCTTTTGGATCAGCTAATTGAATATTAAATCCTGTATTTGTATAGTTTGAATTATAACTTGATAAATTTGTTGGTGTTGCTACTGCATCATACATACCTGAAGCTGAAACTTTAGTCATTGTAGTCCAAGTAAAGTTACTAAAATCAGTTATAGCAGTAGCGTATGAATATCCATTACCAGAATAAGCTATTCCAGATGATGTAGTAGTTGTAGACACTGTACTTCGCATTACACTTGGATTAGCAGATGAAATTGCTGTAATTACTCCACCTTCAGTTGTATAATCAAATTTTGCTACTACTCTAATAGGTGCAGGAAGTGTAACTGTTGGTAATCCTGAAAAATAACCTCTTCCTCCATAATTATTACCATTTGAATCTACACTTGATCCACTACCATTAGTAAATGAAAATTGTGGACTACCATAATTAGCACCAGTTCCCATTGTAATAAAAGGTGTTGGTTTATAGTTAATTGGAGCGTCAAAAGTATAAGATACAGAAACACCATTACTATTATTAAATGATCCATTACTAATAGCACCATTTACAGGAGCATTTTTATATCCACTTCCTTGCATATTTACACCAGATGAAGTTCCAAATTCAGCACTAGCTATTTGTCCAGATGCGCCACAAGTTAATACAAGTTGTGCTGTTTGCAAGTCGGGTGGAGGAAGAGTTACAGTTGTATTTACACTAGAATAGCCTGAACCTCCTGTACCAATATTAAACAATGCAGAATTTAATTGAAAATTATCTGTTGCACCGGATGTAAATTGTCTTCCTGCAATACTGAATCCTGATACAGTTGTTAATGGAGCTCCGATAGTTACAGGATATGATGATCCTTGTAAATATCCAGTACCATAAGTTTCCATTTTTAAATTAATAGAGCCATCACTATTTAAACTAGATGAAGCAGTTGCTTGAATATTTGTAAATGTTACGGAACCACTAATAGCACCAGTGACAGCATTACTTAATGTAACTAATTCGCTATTGATTGATGATACAAGTGTACCAGCTGCAATACCTGTACCACTAACTTTCATTCCTTTTAATAATGAAGCTTGTGCAGAACTTAATGTTAATGTAGATGATCCATTAGCAGCTGAACCAGTAACAGTATAAGGTCCAGCTGGTGCTGCAATCGTTACACTTGGGGCATAATTGTATCCCAAACCAGCATTAGTAGTACTAATAGCAGCAATAGGATAGTTTGTGTAAGCACCAGATACGTCTGTTAATAAAGCATCTGCTAACAAGTTGTTACGAGCATATTTAAATAATACTTTTTTAGAATCTGGAACACTTGATCCACCTACAGTTACATTTGAGTTACTAACTACATTATATGCTGATAAACGAGTTCCATTTACATTACTTAAATTATTACTTGATCCAGAGTATAAACTTACATAAGCTTTATCAGCAAGAACATTAAAAGTTAATACATTTGTAAGTTGCATATTAGCGCTAATATTTGTAACTTGAACACCTGATAAAGATCCCATTGAAAGAACTCCTGATGCAGGTACATGAACTAATTTCGAGTAAGGAGTTACATCTTGTGGATTTGGATTCATTGTTTCTAAAACATTAACAAGGTTATTTTTGTTTGCAATAATAACAACATTTTGAAAAGTATAAGGTTGCATGGTATAAGCATACATCAAACTTGTGTTTTTGTAAATAGCAACAGATAAACCGTTGTTATCACTTACAGATGCACCAAGACCAGATCCAACAGCTGTCGTTGTTAAAGCAACAGATACAGTTGCACCAGAAGCTACTGTAGAAGATGCAATTTCTACAAAAGGAGCATAACCAACACTATATTTACCTGCATTTGTAACAGTCATACTAGTAATACTACCATTATTATTTAATAGAACATTTATTGTTGCTTTATTAGCTCCACTATTTCCGATATCAGAATTTGAATCACCGACAACTCTTGTTACTTTTAATACTAATGTTGAATATCCGACGCAATTAGTAGTAAATGGTTGAGATGCAAGTACTATACCACCATTAGCATCTAATGTAACAGCTGCAAATACAGGTACAACTGTGTTTGGTGTGACAGTAACACTAGGATTAGTGTAACCACTTCCAGTATTTGCTAATGTAAATGATACTACACCACCCGATACACTTGCATTAATAACTGCGCCACTACCACTGCCATCATTATCAGTGATAGTAACTGTAGGAGCAACCAAGTAGTTTGATCCACCTTGTGAAGTAATAGCATAAATTGATTTATTTGCAAATAATCTAGCTGAATACTTTCCATTATTAATATCTGTTCCTTGACTACTAGCTATTAAACTGGCTATATTTGAAGGAAAGTCGCTTGCTGCTGACATGGCAGCATATGTAATAGATTTAGCTGAAACATTTATTTGATCAACTGTAGGACCCGCAGCATCATTGTTTCTGTTATATGTTTGATATGATAAATTGACATAATAATTTGCACTATTTAATAATGATACTAAACTTGTAGACCAATCAACAGCAAAATTAGCACTAATTTTACTTTCGGATCCATATCCATCAAAACTAGTAACAATTGAAAAATTAGGATCAATCTGAAAATAGTTAGAGATAGAGTTAGATAAGTTAGATGGCAAATCGACCCAAGATGGACTAGCATTTGTATTACTATTATATTGGAGTACAGCTTTCATTGAAAAGATGTCATTATAGCCAATAGATAATGTTGAACTTGGGGGAGCAGTTAAAGTTACACCTTCATCAGAATAATAAGCTGGATAATAGATGTAACTAGGTACTCCGTTTTCTATAGAAACAGCTGTAAATATAGCTACATATACAGGTTGAACTTTAACTACAAGTCCCATTCCCATTAATACAGCATCAATAGATTTTGCGTTAATTTTGTATAATGGACTAATTTTAGAAATAACTACACTACCATTACTATTGGCTACGGATGAAGCTAATATAGTAGGAACTTTTAAAGAAGAAGCAGCAGGTTGAGTAGTATGTTTAACTGTATCTAATACACTCGTAGTTGGAACACCAGTAAATGCAGCATTTACACCAACAGCTGGAAAATAAACAGCAGATAATAAAGAAATTGAAGTAGGATCAGGTACAAATGCAGACGTTACACCTTTATTTGCCAAGTTATCAGCAATATTTAACCCAGGTAAACCAATAACAAAGTTCATGATGGCTGATTGTGATTTATTTGATGGTAACCAACTTAATAAGTTTACGTTGTAAATACCTTCGTATTCTAAATTGTTAGCTTTATTTACTTGACTAGAAGGGTTAATGGTTGGGAAAAAGTTAACACCAGAAGGATAATCAATTGTAATATTACCATTTACGTTTCCTAAAGAAGTTAAATCATTTTTAACTTTATTCTTAATCAATACTCGATATCCAGCAGCTAAACTTCCATTAATAGTTGAAAAAGATAAATTATCAAATAAGATTGGATTAGCAGATCCAGCTTTACCATCTAAACCAATATTACGAGATAATAAAGGAATATTATTTGTTCCATCTGTCATTTGACTTGTACCAAATAAATCAGGTTTAAAATTAACAGAATAAATTACCATATTTGAATCAACAAAAGCATCGGAATTAGCTCCGGTATTATCTTTAAAAGATACCAAGGATGGTGCCTGAGCTAAATGGTTGACATCACCACTGACAGATTGTGATGAGAGTAATGTTGATTGAACGTCTCCTGCAATATAATAGGAATCTGTACTATTACTTGCACCAATGCAAAGATAAGGTGTAACGTTATATCTTAATCCAATTGGAGTCATACGTGATACATCCATTGCTGAAACATTACTTGCTCCTTTATTTGAAATTTCAGTAGAATTGTAATAAACATTTTGAACGGAAGAAGAAAAAGCACCACTTTTAGTTACTTGATCTACACGTGAAGCAACATCATCAACCCATACTTGAACTAAACCATTGTTAATATTTCCACTTGATAAATATTCAGAGTCACTTGATAATGAAATTGCTGGATTTGCGTTACTTGATGCTGCTGTTCCAGTGTAAGGATTACCTAAAACAGTTGTACCATTAACAACACTAATACCATGTTTTACATTAGCGGCGTTACCTGATCCAAAAAATTCTTTCATATAGCCTACATTTGAAGTAAGATTATCATTATTAACAGTAAATATATTGGAAGCGCTAGAATCTAATTTATAACCACCATTACTATTACTAGTGACTAGCAATTCATATTCTAACCCACCTGAATTTATTAATTGAGCGCTTATAGTATCAATTAGATCAACAGTATCACTATTATTTAAAGAAACAGCAGATGAGAATAGATCATTAGCTACTGTTGCTAACTCTGATGAAACATTTTCACTGTTTACACTTAAAAGTGCTGTCCCAACCTTAGTTACACCAGAAGTTCCACCACTTAAATGTTCAATTTTATATGTACCACTTTCTAAATCTTCTATAGTTGCAGAATCTTGTTCAAGAATAAAGTTAACACTTGAATGTACATATTCAGCCTCAACTCCACCAGATACGATAGAAATTTTACCATTTGCATCTGCAGGTTCAATATATTTTTTCGTTTTTACAACATTTGATCCTGTTTGTACTGCTGGGATAGTATGAATACCACTAATACCATTTTTAGGATTTGCCATACTAACATTATATTCACTTAATTGAAAAGTTGGTAAAGTTGATCCTGGGCTAATGTTACGTTGAAATAAAGACGCTTTATAGTTATTTAAGTCATCTACAGGTGATAGACTATTTGAATTTGCAGCAAGAGTTAATTTAAAACCTACTGATTTATTGTCATTAGCATCAATAGTACCAGTAATATCATTAGAACCAGATGTTATTGTTAAAACGATATTTGCTGCATAAGCTGGATTAGTTGTATTTTCAAAATTAGCAGCTGGTGTTATATAACCATTATAGTCAGCCCCAGCCCCAGTCCATTTTACGGCTGATGTTAAGATACTATTTTGAATATTAGAATCCATGTTATATTCAGAACGTAATACTAAACTGGGATTGTTTAATTGATCACAAAAATTGTTGACTTGAATTTGTCCTGAATTATCTAATTGAGCTGTTGTTAAAGCTACAGTTGAAGAAAAAGATGTGTTTGTGTTATTTGCTAATGCGTTAACAATATCATTTTCTACTTGATTTTGTAATGTTTGTACACCAGCTTGAGAAGTTAATTTATATTGACTTGAAGTAAATGTTTCTGCAATAGTAGAAGAGAACACACTTGGATATGCGACATTAGCACTAGACATGTTTGTTTTCTTTTATACATTATTTTTATTTTTTTTATTTATTTTATCTTTCTAAAAATTGTTGTAAAATTCTTCTTCTTTATTAATTTTTGCTAAATAATAAAGATAATATGTCTGAAAACAAAGATAATTCATCAACGGCTGATTCAGATGAGAATTTAAAATTTATGGTATGGACTTCTTATTTAGAAGATTTAATCTCAAATTGGGCTGACAATGCACTTAGTTATTCTTGGCTTAATTTACAAGCAGAATCAAAATTTCGTCATCTTAATTATATGTTTACTATTCCTATTGTTGTTTTAAGTACAATTGTTGGCACAATTAACGTCGGTATGAACAGTTTATTTCCTTCTAACATGTTACAATATGGACAAATTGGAATTGGTGCTGTAGGTATTTTTACAGGAATTCTGGGTACATTACAAAATTTTTTTAAATACGCCCAATTAAGTGAAGCACATCGAAGTAATGCAATTCATTGGCATAAATTTTATCGTTTATTAAAAACCGAATTGGCATTGGAATCAATATGTAGAAAACCTGCAGGTGAATTTTTCCGTTTAGCTAAAGCCGAAATGGATCGTTTACTTGACAGTAGTCCTGATATACCTTCTGATATTATTAAACTATATCTTGCAAAACATGATGGTGTTGAATTACCAGAGATTATTGGTACATTACGAACTACTCCTGTCTATCGAGGCGGTATTCGTATGAGTCCAAAAGGTAGCGGATTTAATAGTCCAGGAGGAGGTAATATGAATATACCAGCATTTATTAAAATTGTCGGTGACAAATAAGCGGGATCCCGGTCCCGCGCGCCGGATTTTTAAAAACAACACTGTGGAGACATTAGTTAAAATGTTTATATATAGCTGGTGTAATTTTTAAAGGTAATAAAACGTCGTTTTTGGTACCGCTTTTTTGAAAAAGCGGTAAAGGTTGTTTGTGGTCGAGCCACTCCGTCGCGCGGGGACGGGACCCCGCTAAAGTGGTTTAAAGTTATAAGTTTAATATAGAAACCCGAGTGGCGCAACTGGATAGCGCGTCCGACTTCTAATCGGAAGGTTGCGAGTTCGACTCTCGTCTTGGGTGGATTTTTTAATTTGTTTAATTAAAAAATTTATAATTTATTTAAGCTTCGACTTTGGAGGAAGCTTTAGAACTACTGCGTTTGGTAGATCGTTTGGAGGCACTGCGTTTAGCTGATCGTTTGGAGGCACTGCGTTTAGCTGATCGTTTGGCAGATCGTTTAGCGGAACGTTTGGCACCACTGCGTTTAGCAGAACGTTTGGCACTGCGTTTAGCGGATCGTTTAGCACTGCGTTTGGCAGATCGTTTGGCACCACTGCGTTTGGCTGATCGTTTAGCACTGCGTTTAGCGGAACGTTTGGCGGAACGTTTGGCACTGCGTTTGGCACTGCGTTTAGCAGATCGTTTGGCGGAACGTTTAGCGGAACGTTTGGCAGAGCGTTTGGAAGCACTGCGTTTAGCGGAACGTTTAGCGGAGCGTTTGGCAGAGCGTTTAGCGGAACGTTTAGCGGAACGTTTAGCGGATCGTTTAGCGGAACGTTTGGCAGAGCGTTTGGCACCACTGCGTTTATTAGAACGTTTAGCTTTCTTGGTGAAGAGTTTAACTAAACTCTTTTTAACACTTTTATTTACACTTTTACGGACACTTTTAGGCATAGCTTTAAGGATTGATTTAACCATTTTTTTAGCAGAAAGCTTGACAGAGCGTTTGGCGGAACGTTTAACGGAGCGCTTAACGGAGCGCTTGGCAGAACGTTTCATACTACGACTTGGCATTTTTATATTAATATTAGATTAAAAAATAAAAAAAAGATTTTATTATTTTCATTATTTATTTTCATCTAAGATATCCAAATAAAAATAAATAATGAAAATAATAAAATTTAAAATTAAATTAAAAATAAACAATGTATGGTTCTTATGGAATGTATAGTGGAAATATGAGTAATTTTTCTTCATCTTCTAATCTATACAAACCCGCTGGAGTTGTGAATTGTAATGCTATATCAAATAATACACATTATGCAACTAATCTAAATCCATCTCTATATCGCACAAATGATGGCAGTATATCAAGTTTTCCAACTGTTAATAATAGTAGTATTACAAACCCAATAGCACAACATAATACTGTTTCATTTGCCCAATATACAGATGTTTCATTTGGTAGTCAACATACTGATTATCAACAAAATCCTGCTCCAGTAAATATTTCTGTACGACAAACACAAACTAACCCAATACCCGCTATTTATGTTGATAATAATAGTCAAGTTGGAGTTTATGTTGAACAATATAATAATGGTACAAACCAACTATCAACTAATTCAAATCCACCAACAACAATTCAAAACCCTCAAACATTAGTACAACTAAATCAATAAGTGATGTTTTAATTTTTATTATAATTATATAATAAAATGCAATCTATTTATACAGCTGGAATTTCATCTTATAGTATGGCAAATTTGTATCAACCTGCTGGAGTTATCAATACAAATTCTGGTTATTATAACAACAATACAAATCCAAACTATATGTCTCAACAACAATTTCCAAATGCAGGAGGTGTATTATATGCTGCACCAACTACACAAAATTCAAGTGTAGCAGTAGGGTTATCTACCAATATAGGAATAGGTGTTACTCAACTTACAGATGCTAATTATTCATCACAACATATTAATTATGAACAAAATAGTACTGGAAACCCTTTATTAAATAATCAACAACAATATGCTACAATTGTACCAAAGTAAATTATCTAAAAAATTATTCACATACCAAGCTGTTTCTTTTTCACAGCCTTTTCACAAAAAGCGATAAATCATCATTTAATAATAAAAACTATTATTAAAATATGCAAGTAATTAAACGTGATGGATCGTATGAACTTATTTCTTTTGATAAAATTACAAAACGAATTAATGATCTAGTAGACTGTGGAAATCTTTTAAAAAATGTAGACCCACTTCTTGTAGCAAAAGAAACAATCAATGGTATTTATAACGGCATTAAAACCACCGAATTAGATGTACTTTCTGCTGATATATGTGCCACTAAATCACAACATCATCCAGAATATAATAAACTTGGTGGACGTATTTTGGCTAGTAATATTGCTAAAATTACATCCGAAGATTATCTGTCGGTTGTAACTGAACTTTATTCTGCTGGAATTGTATCAGAAAATTTTTTTAAGTTTGTTACATTACATCATCGTGAAATTCAATCCATGCTTGATTATCAACGTGATTTTTTATTTGATTATTTTGCGATAAAAACACTTGAACGTTCTTATTTATTCAAAATAGATGGTATCATCAAAGAACGTCCACAACATATGTGGATGCGTGTTGCCATTCAAGTTAGCCCTATTCGAAATGATGGTGATAACCATTTTCAACTTCAATACATCAAAGAAACCTACGAATTACTCAGTACTCTTTATTTTACACATGCAACACCTACATTGTTTAATGCAGGTACAAAACATCCACAATTAAGTAGTTGTTTTCTCACATCAAGTGAAGATAATATTGAAGATATTTTTAAAAGTATTTCTGATGTAGCTAAAATTTCGAAATGGGCTGGTGGTATTGGTTTATCATTATCAAATATTCGATCAAAAGGTAGTATGATTCGAGGAACAAATGGAAAATCAGAAGGTATTATTCCTCTTTGTAAAACGCTAGAGACGGTTGGACGCTATATTAATCAAGGTGGAAAACGTAATGGTAGTATAGCTGTCTATTTAGAACCATATCATGCCGATATTGAATCATTTATCGAACTTCGTAAAAATACAGGAGATGAAAACTTGCGTGCTCGTGATCTTTTTATTGCTTTATGGATTCCTGATTTATTTATGAAACGTGTTCAAGCCGACGCTGAATGGACATTAATGTGTCCAAATGAATGCCCTGGATTGGTAGATTCTTTTGGTGAAATGTTTGAAACGTTGTATACAAATTATGAAAAAGAAAAAAAAGGTAAAAAAACTATTCGTGCACGTGATTTATGGAATAAAATTCTTGAAAATCAAATAGAAACTGGTATGCCTTATTTATCTTTTAAAGATACAGTAAATCGACGTAACATGCAACAACATCTTGGTGTTATTCGAAATAGTAATTTATGCGTGGTTGGTGAAACACAAATTTTGACAAGTGAAGGATATGTTACTATTCAATCAAAAGTAAATCAAGTGGTTAATGTATGGAATGGTGAAACATGGAGTGAAACAACTGTCTTACAAACAGGTGAAAAACAAGAAGTATTAACTGTTGTATGTTCAAATGGAAGTGAACTTGTGTGTACACCATATCATAAATTTTATATTGTAGAATCAACTAAAAAAATTGTGCAAATAAATGCATGTGATTTAAAAGAGGGCCAAGTATTAATTCCATGTAATTTTCCAATTATTGATGGACCTATTTCAAATTTAATAACAAATGATGATAGTGATAATAATCTAAAAAGTCGTGTAAATTACCTAAAAACAATTTTTAATTATAAGGGAATTGGAGATTATCGAATTTCTTCAACAAGTAAAAAATTATTAGAAAATATTAAATTACTATGTAATACAATGGGATGTCAACCTAGTTTAACATGTTCAACAATACATACATATATCTTATCTTTTTGTATGAAAGATGTAAAAACATTGTCCAAACTTGGATGTATAAATGACAAAGATAATGACAAAGATAATGACAACGAAAACCACAACGAAAACCATAATGAAGAAATTCCGCCTGTTACTATAAAAGGTATAATTTTTTCAGATCGACTTTCTGATACCTATTGTTTCAAAGAAGAAAAACGTGGTATGGGTGTATTTAATGGTATTCTTACTGGTCAATGTAATGAAATTGCTTTATATTCTGATAAAGATAATATAGCTGTTTGTAATTTAAGTAGCATATGCCTACCTAGATTTGTTGAAAACGGTAGATTTAATTTTGAGAAATTGCGTAAAGTAGCAGGTGTATGTACACGTAATTTAAATCAAGTGATTGATGTGAATTTTTATCCTACACCTGAAACAAGTAAAACCAATCTGCAACATCGTCCAATTGGTATAGGAGTACAAGGGTTAGCTGATGTGTATTGTATGTTAGGATATCCATTTGGATCTGATGAAGCTCGTGAATTAAATCGATTGATTTTTGAACATATTTACTATGGCGCAGTAGAAATGAGTATACAATTAGCAAAACAATATGGACCCTTTCCAAGTTTTAATGGATCATTACATGAACAATGTAAATTACAATTTGATTTATATACAAATGAAACATTTCAACCAATAGTAACACTTGATTGGGACAAATTAAAACAAGAAATCGATAAATATGGTATTCGTAATAGTATGTTGACGGCTTTGATGCCGACGGCTTCTACTAGTCAAATTATGTGTAATAATGAATGTTTTGAACCATATACAAGTAATATATATTTACGTAAAACACTAGCAGGTGAATTTACAGTAGTCAATCAACATTTGATAAGTGATTTATTGAAATTGGGTTTGTGGAACCAGAAAATATATGAAGAAATTTTATTTGATAATGGAAGTGTGCAAAAGATTAAAAGTATACCAAATAGTATTAAAAACATTTACAAAACGGCATATGAGATCAAGATAACAGATATGTTGAAACAAGCAGTGGAGCGAAGTCCATTTGTAGATCATATGCAAAGTATGAATTTATTTATGGCAAAACCTGATTTTAATCTACTAAATAGTAGTCATTTTTACAGCTGGAAACATGGATTAAAAACTGGTATGTATTATTTACGCACACAAGCAGCAGTAGATGCTATAAAATTTGGAATTGACCCAAGTTCAATACAACGAATCAAAGATGAAAGAAAACAAACATTAAAAGATGCTGGCGTAGTTGATGGAGCATGTCCACGTGATCCATATTTACGAAGTATTTGTGATAACTGTTCAAGTTAATGAGGGGGTCATGTCTATTAATTCTAAAAAATAGTGATAAAAATTTTTATTACAATGTAATAAAAATTAAATTAAAATCAAAATTAAAATTATTTATTTAAGATGGCTAATTCATTCTTAAATTCAGTATTATATTTTGGATCATCAAAATTAGTAATGTTCATCATACAATCAATTGCTTTCATCGTTTTATGATGTAATTGTTCTTTTTTACCTACTTCATCTTCTTCTAAATTCTCTCTTTCATAATTTACATCTGATAATATATTTTCATATAATGCTTTACTTGCATCTTTTATTGGTTTACTTACTTTTTCTGTAAAAATTCGAGCTTCATGATCTTCATTTAAATTGCGATTTTCATCTAAATATTTAAATTTTTTTCTACTTGTATCTGTACACACAAGTAGTGCTTTTTTATCTTTTGTTTTTATAATATGATCTGTACATAATTGAGCGATTCCTTTTTGACCTTCAAAGAACACTTGTTCGGTAAGATAGTTGATACAAACTTTTTTTATATCTTCAGGTTTTATGGTATCAACAAAGTATTTATCAGAAAAATTGTTACGAATATGATTATTTACAGTGTTTGTACTTGTGGTAGGACGATCAACCGCATGTGTAGCTAATTTTTCAAAAGCAGTTAAAAGTTTTTCATTTTGTAGTTGTAATTCTTTTATGGTTTTTTCATTTGTTTTATCACTTGTTTGTTTTATTTCAGTAATAGTTCTTTCGTAATGTGCTGTTATTTCAAGAATTTTTCTTTCATAACTTTGTTTTATATTATTTAGTTCTTTTTCATGAAGGGTTTTTAATTCAATTATTGAATTTTCATTATATTCTTTTTCTTTTATTTCTTTTTGTTCTTTAATTACTTTATTATAACTTTTACATGTATTGATATGTTTAGTAAAGTTTGTTTTTAATGTAAAAATTGAATCACACCCATTACATGTAAATTTATCATTCAAAGAAATATTTCTTTTACTTAAACACGTCTTATTGTTGTTTAAGTGAGCTTTCAAATTGTATTTATTTTTTAAAACAACATTGCAATGTTCACACGTTATTGTATCACTCATTTTTATTATATAGTTTTTTATTTAAATTTAAATAAAATATTTAATTTTAAATAAAAATATTTAAATTATAATAAATTTTATTGATTTTTAAATAAAATATTTTTAGTTAAAAATTGATCATTATTACTATTTTTTAAATTATTCCCTAATAAAGATTAAACTTATAATTAAAATTTTATAATTATAAATAAAAAAGTCTAAAATATTTTTATATCAACACACACAAATATTGTGTGTTTACTTATAAAAATATTTCAATAAAATTTTTATAAACTTTAGAATTTTATTGAAATCTGTATATAGTATGTTTTTTTATATATTTTATCAAATTTTATGATAAAATATATAAAAAACATAATTTTTTCATAGAATCTGATAAAATATCAAATTTTTAAGGTATTTTGTGAAAAAGCTAGGACTAGATACAAATTCTGTTTTTTGTGGAAAAAAAGCAGTGTTATAAAATTGATATTTTTAAACTAATATAAGGATTACATAAAATTTAACGTTTAAAAATGACTTACCAACCATCATCTTGTACATTTCGTTCTGTATCAGAAACTAGTTATAAACATGCAAGTCAGCAAATCGATTCAACGTTTGAAATGGCACAACATTATTCTCAAAAACATAATATTTCCATGGATGATGCAATGTATAAATTTATTCCCGATTATGATGAAGTAAAATGGAAAGCTGTTCGTCTGGAAGGTCATGATTCCGTTGTTGGTGATATTATTACTTCTGACTGTATTTCTATTTGCTGTAATAGTCTTGTTAAAAATGGTCTTTATAATGATTCGATTGCGCTTGGAATGACTTGTAAAACT
>Ga0209086_10001446_pt1 | contig 19308 bp, 23 predicted proteins | sample M_130207_XF_Meta_FD_187312 | JGI IMG/M metagenome (GOLD analysis project Ga0209086, IMG submission 187312) | Freshwater microbial communities from Lake Montjoie, Canada to study carbon cycling - M_130207_XF_MetaG (SPAdes) (version 2) | ecosystem: Environmental > Aquatic > Freshwater > Lake... | reverse complement strand
TATACCCGCATTAGTGGCAGAGGTGCTTGCTCCAGAAGCTGAACTACTTGCAGCAGATGCTGATGCAGCAGCTGCGGTAGCGCTTGTTGCAGCATTGGTAGCAGATGTTGTAGCAGAAGCAGCGTCTACAATAAGTGACCATTTAGCTACATCGGCATTACTTGATATCGGTTGTGAGCCACTTGATGTATGTGCAGTTAAGCAGATATAGATGTTATTGTTAGATGTATCTTTAATAATGTCATAAACAATATATGCTGTAGATGCAGCCCAATTACCCTTGTATGTGCCTACTGCATTAGTTACTGTTGGATTACCATCAGCATCAAATGATAAAAACTTATTAGCGCGAGTTGTATTGTATGGCAACGTCATGTTAATAGAAGTAGGATCTGTTACAGGCGCTTTAAGTGAACGCTCTGCTGTTTCAGCTACTTGTTGAACAAATATAACATCTGAGTCTAATTCTGTATTTAATGTATTAGCAAAGAAGTCGCCACCAGTTACAAAGTCTGTTGAACGCTCAATAGATCTAGCACCTACAATAGTAATACGATCAGCGTTTGTGGCAGCTACTACTAATGTGACTGATCCTTGACCAGTAGTTGGACTAATGGTTACAGTATAATTTGTAGTTAAAGTAAGAAGTGTGGTATTCTTGTATACTGCGATATCTGTACTAGTGAGTACAGGAAACGAAAATGCATAGGGGCCTATACCAGCAGATCCTGTGTATACTATTCGTCTTGCTACGTTGGTTATTGCATAATCAGCCATGTTTTTTCCTCTGCCTTATTTTACCTTGGATTTATAGAAAAGCGTACAAATTCTTTCTGTTTATTGATAGCTTCTACTAAATCAGGATATTTTGCTTTCTTTTCACTTCCATCTTCTTCATAGTAAATGCCACTATATTTAGCGCCATAATCTTCTTCTTCTGTCATATTAGTATCAGATCGTTGAATTTCACCAATCATTACCTTTTTAGCTTCTTTTCTATATTTAGAAACAATACGATCAATTTCTTTACGTTTATCATCAGGAGCCATAGGAGATCTTCCTGAAATCTTACGATTCTTTTCAATATCTTTTATAATAGTTGGAATAGCTCTTTCCATATTCATATTACCAAGATCATCACTAGATTCACTAATAACTGGTAATTTAATTTGTTGTCCATATAGACGTTTATAAGTATTAAATTGTTCTGCATTTAAACTAACACCATCCCAATTTTTAGAAGCCCTTGAAATACCAGTGCGATTTTCTGCAAGTATTTCATCCATTGGAGATATCTGTGTAGAGGTAGCAGATATAAATGGAATTGCATTAATCCACATATCTAGTACAGTATTCTTTGTATATTTTTGTCTGCCAGCATCATCTAACTCTTGCTCAACTTGACCACGCAATACAGGGATTCTGCCAATGACTTCATTTTTAGCTTGTTGGTATGCACGTGATGCCATAGTACTGATATTATTGCCTACCATAATTTCATCAGGAAGTTTTGATGTAGATGGTCTATCTATCAATCTAGCAACATGAGCAGCTTGAGTAGATGCTCCAATACCTAAAATAGGTATGCTCATAGCAGCATTCTTAATACCTTGCCTACCTAAAGCTGCTACAATGGATAATAATTTTTCTCCACCATCTTCAAACTTACCACGACTTAAAGATAATATTTCTCCAACAAATTGCATTGTAGGGAGATTAGTTAAATACTCTGCATTGCTTCCGGCAATTGCTCCTACCCAATTTGATATTTGATCACTATTAGGATCTTCTTCTGAGAATTTCATAGCATCTGCAAAGTCAGCACCAGCTGCCATAATTTGAGCTATTTGGTCAAAACGTTTATAAGATATATAAACTTTACCATTAGCTTCTTTTACATCTGTATATTGACCTAATGCCTCTTTAACAGAAGCAGATATTTGTTCTGTAGGAATAGCAAATGAATACTCTTGCCATCCTGTATTTTGCATAGCATTTTTTTGTTCAATATCAGCAGGACCACTACCTGTTAAAAATCCTTCTGTTGCAGCATAAGCAGTTAATGATCCAACAGTAGATCCTACTGCTAATCTAGCCATAGCTCTATCTTTGTATATACCACCCTTATTCCAGTCTTTATAGAATTGTGGAGATATAAAATTCATTCCTGGGATACGTGAAGCACCTTGATCAAATATTTTACTTAATGTATTAGAAAATGGCACCATTGTTCTAACAACAGGTAATTGAAAGAATTGATTAGTTTTATAGTAGAATTTATCTAATGTTTTAGTTTTGTCAAAGTCATATGAAAATGATATAAGCCTGCGTGTTTCTTCTACATTATTATAGATATCTGCTGGTTGCTCACGTACAAATTTAATAACATCTTCTGTTACTTGTTTTTGTGCATCTACTAATGACATACCTTCATTAGTTAATTCATCCAATCTTGAACGTGCAAATTTAGATGCTTCTCTGTGTAAAGCCATTCTAGCTATTGTGCCTGATACTAATTCGTCTCCACCAGCTAAAGCTCTAAAAGGAATAGATTGTACAAAGCTAACACCATCTAATGTATTGCCTACAAATGTATCTTTTAAATCACCAGTCCTATAAAGTTCATGTTTAGTAAATGGTATATTAATAGATGTATCTGAAAATGCTTCTGCTGATAAAGGATTCTTACGTACCTCACCTTTAAATCCAGCTCTTTCTCCAGTTTTAACAACTTTAGATGCAGATTCAAATCCATCAAGCATGCCATTACGCCATCCATGTAGGCTATTAATAAAGTCCTCCATGAAATAACTTTCTTCCCCTTTAATAGCAGTTCTTAATTTGCCAATACCAGCTGCAATACCATCTTCTACTGTCATTAAAGCACCATGAGCCATAGAACCCACTAAGTTTTCTGACCATGTTTTAACATCATTAAGCATGTTGCTTTGTAAAGTATACCAAGCACCATCTTGAATCTTATTCCAAAATCCTTTTTGTCCTTTAATAAGAGCATTTTTACCAGCTTGCGTTGGAGATGCCATATAAAGTTTAGCAAATTGTTGTAAAGTACTTTCGCTTGCAGTCTCATCTAATAAAGCTTGCAAGTCTGGTCCAGATAATGCAGTCTTAGTTTCATTAGCTCTTTTAAATACATTAAGTGATCTAGCAACATCAGTCTGTACTCCAGACATTTGTTTTAAAATAACGTCATGGTAAGCTAATTGTTGTCTAAGGTTTAATTTATCAATATCAGATAAACCTTCCGTAGTGTATCGAATAATTAAATCATCAACATATTTGGCACTATCATCATGTAATTGAATTAATCCAGCTAGATTAGTAGCTAATTGAGAATCACCTACTTTAGATGTAAACTCCTCACCTTGTAAAATAGATCTAGCCATAGACTCAGGGACACCACGTTCTATTGCTGCATCATAAATACTTTGTACAGTTCTAGTTTTAACAACAGGATCTTTAAGCATTATTTCTGATGTAGATTGAATAGTAGCTCTTAATGAATCATCGTCAAATGGCACAGTAGAAATCTTGCCATAATTAATTCCTGTAGGCGATACTGGTATAGCACCTGTAGCTTTAATTTCACCTTGCTTATTTATTACTTTTTCCATTTTCTTTTCAGAAATTGGTTTAACATTTAAAGGTTGAGGATTATCAGGAATAGTTGGTTCTGTGATTTCAGTTTCTTTTGGTGGAAGTCTAGGTCTTTGTGTAGCCGGACCTACTTTTACTTCACGCTCAACTTTTGTACCAGCTTTTTCTAATGTTTTCTTTAAAATATCTTCTACCATAGTAGCTTTACCAGCTACTAATGTTGGCTCTGTCTCTGTAAAGACTGAATCTGTTAAAGGAACACCAATATCAGGCATTGATCCTTCATCAATAGCTTGTGCTTCTGTTTGAGCAACTTCTTGATTAACTGAGTCACCTAAATCAGTAGTCATTTGATTAATACGTTTATCTAATGATGTGTTATCAATTGTCATTTCTGCATACTTTCAAGAATTTTTTTAGTTTGCCTATCTTGTTTCATTGATTCTGTTACACTGATTTTTCTTTCCATAGGTACTGATAATGCTGGTGAAATTTGATCCTTAGTAAATGCAAGATAAATACTTCTGCCTTTTATATTTTGAAAATGTACGCCATCATATCCTTGCTCTTGTAATTTTTGAACATCATCTATTCCAGATGGTACACCTTGTTTAAATTTATAGGCTGGATATGGGTTATTCATTTTTACATATACAGGAATAATTTGACCACCTTTTGTTGGAGTAATTGATCCTGTTTTATATTTCATAGAGAATATATCTGCAAACTCTTTATCTGGTGTTAGCCATATTACACCACTTAAATTTTTACTAGATATTTCATTTGGAGTTTTAAGCTCTGAAAAATTATTCATTGTGCCATGGTATAAAATAATTGGATTTCCATTTGCATCTGCAATTTTACTATCTCCAAACCAATTCTTAAAATCAAGATTTGTTTTAAGTATTCCAGTGTCTATTTTTCCAAGCATACTATTTTTAATTAGTGCTGTTGCAGATTTAAAACCTTTTGCAGCTAATCCAATTTGTCCAGCTGGAGCAATAATTTCACCAATAGTTTGCATTGGGTTGTTACGCAAACCTTTAAAATAATTGCTATTATCATCTACAAACTCTTTAACTTTTTCTGTAGTAGGCAATACAGTATCTTGATGCATTCCATCTAAGAATTTAGTTAGCTTACCTTTTCCTTCTTCATTATTAGTCATATTAACTACGCCACGCAATAAAGTTTCAAGATCACCTGGCAAACCTAAAAATCCTTGCACTGCACCTTTTACTGTTGATATAGGCAAATTTAATAATTCTTGTGCTGCTTGAGCTGGAGTAGCAATAATACCTTTTGATTCATTTTCTGCTGCCATAGATGCTCTTGATTTAGATACATATGGTTCTTCTATAGGAGCATTCATTACCATAGCAGGTTCTTTCACCATGGGTTTTTGTGGTGCAGGTTCTTGTGGCATAGGAGTAATAGGGCCATACTCTCTTTCAGTTTGCCAATTTATATGATCGTCAAATATGTCATCCATATTATTTACCTTAACTCAGAAGCAGCTAATTCAGATTTATGAATAGCATCTAAATGATTTATAATGTCTGTTTCAACAGTTGTGTTTAATTTTTTCATTCTAATGCTTTGAATAAATAATTGATACTTTTTTTCATCCATTGGATCTTCTGGATATGTAATATTTTTAATGTTCTTATTGCGTAAATATGCTTCAAATTCACTTAATTGAGTATTGACAGCTTTATTAGCTTTATTAACTTTATCTTTTTTATCCATTAAACCATCTAAAATATCAGACCTATTTGTTGGTTTTTCTATTTTGTTTACTGATTTATTATGCGCATCATTTGATTCAATAATTTTGTCAATTTCAATACGTTTAGCATATTGTATATTAGCTTTAATTCTATCTGTAGATTGTGGAGGATAAAACATTTTAGAATAAGTAACTAATTTTTCATCAACATATGCATCAGCTTTATTAAGTAATGGTGATGCGTATTTATTAGCTGCTTTACGAGACACACCTAATTCAACTGCTCTTGCATACATACCTTCTAATGTATCCCATTTTCTACCTACTTCTGATTTTAACTTAACAACATTATCATTATACTCAGCTTCAGTTTCAGCAGACTTACGAATAGACTCTACTTGATTAGCAGTAATAGCATTAGGATTACGAATAGCAATTGCATTTAATTGTACTAAAATTTTAGGATCAGAATTTTTATAGTATGATGCTTCCAATTCTTGCACTGTAATCTTATCTTTATCTGTTTGAGCAGACTCTACTTCTTTTCTAGTATCTTTAAGATCATTAAAGCGTTTACGTAAACCATCTCTTACTTTGTCTTTAAGACTATTACCTTTATCATCTTCACCAAGTGAAGCATAATAATCAGTCTTGTCTCCAAAAATACCTTGATTTACTTTATTCATTACATCATATGAATCAGTAAAGAATGCTTTATCTGTAGCACCATAATTAATTAGTGAATTAACTACAGCATTGTCTACAATCTCTTTTGCTCTTTTTGCATATTTTAATTGTGTTTCCCCTGGTAACATAGCAATGCGATCATTAATATCAGCAATATATGTAGCAGCTTTAAGTTTAAATTCCATTGGATTATTATTCTCAACTAATAAGCCAATTTGGGATGAAAAGTTAGTAAAAGATTCTTCTACTTTAATTTCTTGTTGAGCAACATATTTCTTAGACACTACTGCGTCTGCATGTCTTAATAGTTCTTGAGATGCTGTGCCTACAGAAGCTCTAAACTTTAATGACTGTTCTGGATCTATTTTGGCTAAAATATTGCTATAGCCATTAATCATACCATCTAGTGTAGATCTAATATCATCACGATTAATATCTATACCAGAATCAATGACTCCTTGGATACGACTTAACTCACTTTTAGCTTCTAATTCAAAATCAGCTTTGACAGTTGCTGCTTGAGCTGCTACTGCATTTTGACCAAAGATTGTGTAATCTTCTGAAAATAATTCTTTAGGATCTTGTTTACGACTAACAGCATCCATGATTTGTTGCAATGATGGTCTATTAGATGCACCATATTCAGCACCAGCTTTTTTAGCTTTTTCAGTTTGTGACTCCATTGCAAATTGAGAAATTTTATCTAAGCCAGCAATAAGTGATTTTGATGACTTCATAGACTCTTGAAGATCAGCAAACTGTAAAGGCTGAGTATCTGCTAATGTAATATTTTGTCTTTGATATACTGGATTATCTGCCATAATTATCTCTTATGCTTTAGGTTCTGGTGCTTTAGGTGTTGGCGCTGATGTTTTATATGTTTTACTAATATTTAATGCTCCAGTAAATAATTTGCTTGCAGCATCAAATGCACCACCTCGCATTGCAATGTCTCCAGCTGTTCCATAGATATCGGCTTGAGTGGATCCAGTCATTAAAGCATTAGCTGCATTATCCATATCCATTAAAAAGTCCTTACCACCTTGCTGAGTATTAATAGTTTGCATAAGCTTAGATGATCCTTCTAAACCCACAACACCACCACCATATCCTCTAGCAACAGATGAAGCATTGGCAGATGTTATTTTACGTAATGTTTCATTACCTCTTTGTTCATATGCTAATGCTTTGCGAGCTGCATCAGCTTCTGTTTGTTTAGCTTGTAAGTCATACATAGCCTTTTGAGACTTTGCTTGAGACATGCTCTGACTTGCGCTTACTACTGTGGATGCTACTGTTAATGCTATTTGCCAAGACATAATTATGTTCCTTGATGGACTCCTACTTTATATTCTAATCCTAATACTGTCATTTTTAATGGTGCGCTTTGAGTAATAGTAATTTTTGCCTCTGTGCTATATCCTAAAATACCATGCAACACTTTAGTTCCTGTAAAGTCTGGGACATCAGCATCTAATATATTTGCTGTATCAAATGATCTAAATGGTATTTCAATGCCATTGATAACTAAATTCTGTGTTTCTAACACTAATGCATTAACTTCAACAATACGCTTTTTAAAACCTAAACGTGTTCCAGTTTGAATCTTAAGGTCTATAGGCATTGTAGTTGCTTCAACGCTAATTGGCAATCCCAATTCATAACTTGTAGTAGATGCTCTAGGGAAAGTAACAGTGCCACCGCCTGGAACAGTTTGATTAGCTTGTACAATACCATCAAGTAAAATATTAATTTCTTTGCCTATTAAATGAGACATAGATAATGATGCTGCTACACCACCTGTTACAGCACTATCTGTCAATAATGTACCATCAAAACGTTCTACATAATATTGATCCGTACCACTAATCGTACGCTTTACCACTGCATAAATAGTAGTAATATCTACACCTACATCTATAAATGATCCATTGTTTGTAATAAACTCTGATGGCGCTATAACATTTTGTGAGCGCATAATAGAATAAGCTGCCATACTTCCATCAGAACTATTAACAATTAATAATAAATCATTTTCATCTGTATCAACTGCACGCCTTAAAGCCATACGAGTAGGTGTCTTTAATAGATGTCCAGACAATAAAGATATCTTAGATGTTAAATATGTTAATTGTGTATCCGAATAGGCAATTTCACTAAGTATCTTTCCTTGGCGTTGAATAAATAATACGCCTGATTCTAGTTGTTGAACACGAATGCCTTGTTTACTACCAGCACGACCAGTAGTAGATACAAAGAATGATGTTGGCGTAATAGGGTCTAAGCCTTGTTGTGGTACATAGAACTCACCACCAGTTGTAAAGATCATAAGGTCTCGACCAGAGATCATATCTGTAATAGCATTAAATGTATTGGTATCTAATGTTGCTTCTACTGCATCATCATCTAAGCCTTCGGTAGCTTCAAAGTCAAAGAATATACCTACTTTTGAACCCCATACTGTAGATGGTCGAGATTTAGATCCACCAAAATATAAACGACCTTGATGAAATGTAACTGTTCTAGGCCATCCTTTTGTTGATGACCATACATCTTCATAACCAGACTCTAATTCCCAATTTGCATTGGCAATAGCTGATGTGTTAAAGAATGGAAATTCAGTAATAGCATTGACCACTGTAGTACTTGTATACTGTACAATTTTTGCTCTACCTTGTGGTATTACATTAATATATTGACCTACAGATGCAGCACTAAAAACAGCAGAAGATGCAGTAAGTGTGACTTTTCCAGATACTGCTGATGGTGTTAATGTGCCAGCTGGGTTAGAGTATGCAATGGTATAAGCATATTTAGGAATACTATCAAAACTAATAGCAGATGCTGTCCATGTAGCATCATTAGCTCCACGCACAATTTTTATGGGAGCAGTATCTTCTTGTACTACAATTAAAGTATCAGCAGATTGTGTCCAACACATATTAGCTAATTTAGCTGATGTAAGACTGACACCTGATGTAGATAAGTATGAATTTCCAGTACCATTAATATTGGTTATTAATACACCGGCTTTAAAGATATGCATGCGATTGTGCGTAAAGCAAAGCATATAACTATCTGATGTAGAAAATTCAAATGCTACTAGCCTTACGCCATTAGCAGCAGATTCTGCACTTGTATTAGGTAATGCACTTATATAGCGTAAGCCATGTCTACGAGTAATGCCACCTTGTGGCTGACATGTTACATTTTGTGCGGTCTCTAAACCATTTTCATATGATTTAATATCTACACGTGAACGAAGTAATGGATCTATTTCACCCGCAGTAAAGTTTGTTTGTATATTAACAAAGCGAGCCATTAATATCTCACATTAATAAGTGAGAAATCTTGAATAGCATTGATAGGTTGTCCTTGTCCATCAATATTCATAGCCTGTCTCATATAGCCACCGCGACCATTTTCTCCTGGGGTTCCTACTGCAATAGTTTGCCAATACTGAGCTTTTTCAGTTTGGTCTGTAATAGGCAATGATAAATGCCATGCTAAGATATATTTTAATAATTGAATAAAATAAGTAGGCATTGCATATTCTGGGACTGAGTACTGATAATCTACATATACTTCTTCGTAGTTAGTAAGTAATTTATCTCCCATGATTCTATACTCATTTCTAAAGGGAGCGCCTACAGAATTACTATTAAATACACCGCGTGGTGATGTTAGACGATCTGATGGTAATTGATATTCGTATTCATATTCTGTCGTTGGTATTGTAACCAAACGAGCCAAAGCCACTTTTTTAAAAGAGAATGACCATGGATAAGTTGTTAGAGCTTGATCTCTAACGTCTGGATAAAGTCTATCGCATATAGATGACTCATCTGTTCCTTCTGTAAATGATGCAATAGGTTTTGCACCTAACATCAATAAAGAATCAGAACAAACGGATAATGCTGAATCTCCAGCTGCCATACTTTATCTCCAAATGTAAGAATAAGGCGAGTGTAAAACACCCGCCCTACCCAAGTTACTTACTGCAATACAGTTTTTTAGTCTGTATTTGTTACTGTTGCTGCTGTTGTATCAGATACGTTTACAACGCCAGCAGCTGTATTTGTCATCACAACGTGATAACCAGCTGTTGAAACTGCACCAGAAGAAGTTGTTACGCGCCAAATAATGTCGCCAACTTTAACTAATGAAGCTACTGCGTTAAAATAACCTGATGTATCAACTGTTGCAGCTGTATCTTCAGTGGTATAACTCCACATTTGTGGAGCATTACCAGCTTTAGATTGACCGCCAATCGGTTGAAATGCTGTGCTTGAAAATGCCATAATAGTTTCCCCTTAGATTAAGTTTCACGGCAAGTGATTTGAACGATACCCTCAGCATCAATTGTTGTTGCTGTAGCAGAGAAAACTGCATTCACAAGGAATGATGTTTTTTCTGGAACATAATTGATTTCTGTGCGAGGAGCTATGCCTTCTGCGTAACCAACAGAGTCTTTATGGAACGCAAACATTGTTCTATCTAAAGATCCATCGATTGCTAAACCACCTTCTGAACGATCACCCAATGTATGGAATGTGAAACCTAAGAATGTATTGATTTCGCCAGCCACAAGTGCTTTAACTGTATTGAAGTCAGAAGAAGTTACTGCTGTTTCTGAAAGCAATGAAGCCAAGCCATTACCATGTAAAATAACATGGCGATCCATTGGAGGAACATTGTTTTTATCTAATAGACGTTTAGCTTCACGTAATTTAGCTACGCTTAGGTTAGTGTCTGTTCCGCCAATGTCGTTAGACACTGTTAATGAAGTTGATGAAGCAGCAAGTGCATCAAGAACCATTTGATCTTGACGGCGACCAATAGCGTTAGCTACTAATTGCACTAACTCTTGTCTTTCGTCAAAGTTTACTTTTTGTTGCATGAAAATGTCAGAGTACTCTGCTGCATTCCAATCTGCAAGCGTAGCAGTTACTTGTGACCATGCTGCATTTAATGGTGTTACGTCTGTTTGTGGGATTCTTAAAGTAGCAACACCTTTGCCTACTTTAGGAAATTTTACTACTGAGCCTTCAACACCGCGTCTTTGTCTAACAGCACCAACTAATTCTGCCTTACCTTGGTAAGCCTGTTTAACTTCGGCATCAAAGAGCGTTACAAAAGCGCTTGATAATCCAATAGCCATGTTATTCTCCTAGAATTGATAAAAAATTTAAGTTTATCGCTTTGGTTAGCCAAGAAATCTGGGCCAGTGCTTGCTATTTACGATAGCCATACGACAAGACAACTTGCGTGAAGGGTTGCGAATGCAATGAGCCTTGAGGAGTTTTTAGCATGTTTTGCAAATTTATGCAAGTATTTTGCGTATTAAACAAAAAAAAGGCCCACCGAAGTGAGCCTTAGCCTACGGAGACTAATTATGTACCAAAAGATGATTGGAACATTTTTTCTACTTTAGCACGATATCCAGGATCTGTTTTATATTTTGGATCCCCTACCATAGCATAAAGTTCATCTTTTGACGGAGCGCCACTAACAGGAGAGTTATCTGTAGGTACACGACCTTCATAAGATGATCTTAACTTTTCTAATGCAGCAATGCCTTTAGCAGTGCCACCCATTACTTTAAATTCTTCAAAGTCGTCTTTACCCCAAATACCTTTATTAACTAATCCACTAGCCCATTTAATCATGCCATTGATGCGCGCATCTGCATTAGGACCTAGTGCTTTCTTTTCTTGCTCTAAGTTAATTGTTTGAGTATTTTCTGCTTCAAAGCCCATTTCAACAACTTTACCTACTAATGTATCTAAAGCTGCCTGGCTAACGTTATATTCTTTAGCCCATTCTATAACATGACTCCTTACAGGATCAGTCTCTGGAATGTTTTTAAATGCAGATACATCATACTTTCCATCTGCTGGTGCTTTATGTTTGCCTTGTGAGATTTGCTTGCGGAGATCAGTCCATGACTTAGCAATTGCTTCTAGGTCTGGTTCTGCATTATCTTTCTTCCAAAAGTTTTCTGGCCACCATTCTGGTCTTTCTAATGGAGAGTCATCTTCTGTAGGTTCAAGATGTGATATATCAGTCTTTGTAGGATCTGATGCTTGTGTTTCTATTTCAGGTGATGCGTTGTCGAGTAAGCCAGTTTCTTGAGATACTTCCTCAGTACTAGGCTCGATTGAGTCATCTATCATTACATTTTCCTTGCTCTAATTAACCTTGCTTCTAAATCTCTTACCATACTATTCTGACCTTCTCGGTAGTAAGCATAGCTAGAATCGCTACCAGGCAGGGCAACTGGTTGCTCTAAAACAGTTTGACGTAACCACGCCATAACTTTTTGTCCATCTTCATTACCTAATACGCGTAAAACTAATCTGTCTAAATCTTCTCTTGCTTGGCTAACATCCCTAACATCTAATGGTAATTGATTCTCTAAATCTTCCCATCCAGCCATTACATTCCCCCTTGTTTAACCATTTGCTTGGCAGCCTCTGGTATAACTTCTGGTGCTTGTTGTGCAACTTGTTGTGCAGCCTGAGCCATTTGTTGAGTCATCATTGCACGTTCTTCTTGAGTGTTGCGTATCTTTTGTGGTATACCTAACTTTTCAGCAATGTAATCCATCATAGCATCCATCTTAATAGTCATTTGAGCTTGTGGACCTGCTTGTTGTACAATTTGAGCATATTGTAATACGCTTTGTACATCTTCCATGCTTTGTGCCATAGCTAATGGTGCTACCGCTGATACTCTAATTTCTAATCCATTGACTTTAAGTGGCAAATCAATAAGACCACGCTCATCCATAACTTTTAAAATCTTAGTTACCAATGGTATCATAGTTTCATTTATCAGTCTGCCAAATGCTGATCCTAGATTCTGTGATAACTCTTTCATTCTTTCTACTACTTCTGTAGCAGAACGAGCTGACATATTATCTGGTGGCAATGATTCATCTAATAGAATACGCTTAATACTCATGCGTAAATCATTCATAATAATTTGAGATACATTAAAATCACCAGCACGTGGCAATGGTTTTAATGATTCACCTTGTGGGCCACCATTACGTGCAACAGGAATAATAGCACCTGGAATAATTTTAACTGTATTGGGATTCAATACGCCATCATCTGCTGCTGTATAAACACCAGCAATAGCCAATGAAGCATTTTTAAGTAATAGTTCTAATGTTTTGTTAAGCGTCTTAATGTCTGGCAATGCAGTAATTAATGGACCACGACCATAAATCTCTCCAGCTACTTTTGCATAGCGAGATACAATCCATGGACTTTCATTCATTCGTTTATAGACTAATTCTGTTTTAGATTCTTTATGAATAACATGGTAACAATAATCACCACGCTTTTGATCTAATACTGTAGCTTCAATTAAATCTAAATCATCTGTAGGCTTTTGATCAATTTTCTTTTGCAGTTCTTCTGGGATAACTGCATCTGGCCATTGTCTCATTAAAGACTCGCCTTTAATACGCATACGTCTATATACATTATCTACTTGACCATTAGCACCTTCTTCAAAAGATACTAAGAATTGTGGTACTGGAATAAAATTAAGTGGATTAATATCATCACCAGGCTGAACCATCATTACAGCAGTACCTACAGATAGATCAAGTAAGAACTCGCCAATAGCAATATCAAAGTTAGATTGTTTTAATGTAGCAAATAGTTTATCTGAATACACATCTAATGCAGCTTGCGCTTCTTCTTTGCGATCATCAGGAATATCTGCTCCTGGCTCAAGTCTACACCACTTACGTTGTGGTGGGAATATGCCAGATTGCATACGATTAGCAAATCGTTGTGTAGAATTAATAGCAGTAGAATCAAACACACGATTCATTTTCTTTTGCCCTGTAGTTTTACCATCGTAATAGCCGTCATAAAGATTACGTTGTGGTAAAGCAAATTCATAGGCTTCATCATACAAAGATCTAAAGTCTTCTTTTTTTGTTAGCGCTTTATCATGTCTTCTTAAAACATCATCAGCAGATAATCTCATCATTTCAGCCATATTAATCCCTATGATTTCTTATTTTTATTTGCAAAGTTTGTTGCTGCTTCTTTACTGCCAAATCCCCAAGCTTTTAATGCTAACTTTAATCTTGTAGGTTTTCCATTCTTATCTACTAAAGGACCATTCATTCCACCAAATCTAGCAGCAAAAGATACGCGTCTAGGATTAGTTCCATTTTTTACTGGAGATTGTAAGTTACCACCTTCTTTACTTTCAAAGTATTTTCTTCCAGCTTCATTTAATCCACCATTAGGATTTTGATGTTTCTTTTGTTTTCCTATTCATACCATTCTAAAAATAATTCAGCCATTTGAGCAGCACCACTAACATTAGTTAATCTAAATAAATATGTCGTTAATGGGTTTAATACTATTTCTAAAGCACTAGATCCAGCGCCACCAGATTTTTTACCAGATCCACCAGCAATAATTTCCGCATCCATTTCAGTTCCAGTTACTGTTACAGTTGGATTAATCAATATTGCTGATTGACTTGTTGTTGCACTTGTTCTATTTCTTTTAACTGCTGTAAATGATGTTCCTCCAGATACAGTTGCACCTTCATACATGTAAAGTTCAGCATCTCCACCACAACTTGAATCAACTAATACATGTGCATATACGCCACTAGCCCATGCAACTGCTATATCACAACTTGCTCCATTTGCTAATTTTGTTGCACCTGGATATATTCTATATGCTTTAAAAGCTCTACCTTCATGCAAACGAAGATGATTAATATCTAAAATAGGAAATGGTCTATCAGATCCAGCAATATAACTTATGCCATCTTTATCTACATAAGCTGGATTAACATGCCTAGATTTTGTAGTGTCTGATTCGCGAAATATATTAATCGCCATTATTTTTTCTTAGGTTTCATTGCTGTTTTAGCAGCTTTAATAAATGCAGCATCTGTAGGCGCACCAGGAGATCCAGGTTTGCGCATCTTTTCTTTAGATCCAGATTCAATACGTTCACGCTTTGCATGAATGTTGGCATATAATCCAGCTTTCATTTCTTTTTAGCCATTCCAGCTTCGCTCATAGCAATAGCAACGGCTTGCTTTTGTGATTTAACTACTGATCCACCTTTGCCAGAATGAAGTGTTCCAGATTTCCATTCTTTCATAACTTTGTGAACCTTAGCTTGCATTTTATCTTTTTTCATTATATCTTTTCTCCAGTTCCTAAAGATGCATCAGCTCCTAATGCGTCTGGTGTAGCTACAGATGAAATCAATGATGATCGTCTTTGGCGCGCACGTTTGGCTGCTGCTGTTCCTTCTGCTGCATTACGTGCTGGTGCAATATCTACTGGTATTGGTGCTGGTGCTGGTGCTGGTGCTGGTTTTGGTGCTGATCCGCCCATGATTAATATCCTCCTGTTGGTGGTGTTTCAGTTCCTAGCGTTTGAACGCCAGTTTCTGGGTTAAGTCTTGCTTCTGAAAGTAACACGCGTGATCCAGTTGCTGCTCTTGATCTGCGTCTACTAGCTAATTGTTCTTCTAAATTACGTTTATCTTCTAATGCTTTTGCTTCTGCATCTGCCATTTGCTTTTTTTGCATAGCTAATTGTTCTTCTGCACCAGAAGTGTTAGGCGCTCCGCCAAATAATCCACCCATTACAATCTCCTAAATAAAGTAAAATCTTCCTGTGCCGGACTATACTTAGCCATAATGCCCTCTGGCTCAAACTTTAATGCCAGAGCAAAACGCATAGCAACATTATCAGATGTTTTAACAGATATTTGTAATCTGTGCAAGTTAAATGTTATCCAACAGATATCTAAAAAGGCTTTTGACGTGCGAATCATGGTTATTGGATATCTCTTAGATTGCGGTGATAGTAATGACCACACTTCTGCTACACCATTCCACAACAATGCACATCCAAATACAGCTACAGGCTTACCATGAAGAAAGGCTGTGATAACTGGCCCACGTGTTGTTTGCCCAGCAATTTGTTGTTTAAATACTTCCATGCCTAATACTTGAATATATGATTCAATACCATCTAAATCATTTAAATGATCTATATGAAATGGTAAAAAGTATCCACCTTCTACATGTGGTAAGTTTTGTAATACTTCTGGATTAATCAAATATGTTGAAGTCATTGCTTGCTACAGTTTGTGCAATTATAGTTGATGCTGATAATGGACTTTTGGTTAGTCGTTTATGTTCCCCTCCGCCAAGAAGTAAGTATCCAAATGCATCGCCTACGTGAGAATGTTCATTTTTGTTTGGTGCATCTTTAAATCGTTCATGTCCAGCACCAACAGCTACTCGTTTAAAATGGTATCCACCCGCTAATGACTTACGTATCATTTTGCATTTAGTTGCAATTATAAGCCCAGGCTTACCCATAATAAGTCTTTGCATAGGAGCTGCGGCTGCTTCACGTCTAACTTTAAAGTCATTAGATGGTGTTGGCTGTGCGCGTAATCCTAATGTGCGTAAATAATCAAATGCAGTAACTTCATAAATAGCATCTCGTTGCATACCAGCCGGATCACCCCACATTAGCATTTGTGCTTTAGGGTATCTAGCATTAAGCTCTGCTAATAACTGCTGACCAAATCGTTCTAGTCCCATATCAAATGTAACAATCTCATCTAATATAATCCATCGTCCATTGTTTAATCTTTGCCCAACGACTGCGGCTGGAGTCAAACCAAAGTCAAGGCCAACTTGTAATGGCAACTCTGGATCGTATTCTACTTCACCGCTCATGGCACTATCATCATACTCTGGCCATACTGGTCTGCCTTCTTGAACGTATGTATATTTACCTTCGGCATAACACTTAATCCAATCTAAGTTCTTACCGCCTAACATCTGCATGTAATAACCCGCCGGTAGATTGCTTACGTTTTCAGCTTTGGGATTTATTTTCCACCATCGACCACCAGAAAATATATGATCGTTAGCTTCTGGGTTCTCTGGTAAATCACCCGGCGATACTTCTATAACACCACCAGGCTGTTTAAAGAAAGCCCAAGCATACTTGCCATTAAGTTTATCCTTTTCGGCTAGTTTAAACCACCAGTGGTCATCATCCATTGGATTAGTATCCATCCACACACCATGCCAAGTAGGTCCTCCATCACGTTGAGTCGGATATCTACCCACACGATGCGTAAGTCCGTCAATAACTGCTTTAGGAAGTTCACGAGCTTCATTTACCCACGCTCCAGTCAATTCAAGTGATAATAGTTTACGCACATCTTTAGGTTGGTCAAGTGCTAAAAATATAACTTCGCAATCAATACCCGCTGCTTCACCACGAGATGGCAAACGGATATGATGAGTAATAGGGGGAGTGTATAACATTGGTCCAAAAGTATTCTCTGGAAATAAATCTTGCCATGTTTTAATCGTTGTTGTCTTTAATTCTGGATATGAGTTACGAACAATGACAAATCGTGTATAACGAACGCCATCTAATGGAGATGGCTTTTGTCTAACTGCTCGCATCATAATCTCAGCGGCACATGCATAGGATTTACCAGAGCCAACAGGACCCATCATTCCACGCACAAATGCGTCTGACTGTAGAAAGTTCCATGTTGTTGGAGCAGTGCTAAAATCTAAATCAATCCCAGGGCCATGAATGGCTTTCTGGGACATTTCTTTTGTTTTAGCCATCTATATCTTTAATCTCAAGCATCAATAACTGATTAAGAACGTTAATCTGTGCTTGTAATGCATCAATAATTTGCAAGGCCTCGGATTGATAAATGTTATTTAATGCATAAACATCTCGTAACTTTTGAATACGCGATTCTAAATCACTCATTAATTTTCTCCTCAAGTTGTAAACGATTTGCAACTAACATAATATAACCAGCTATATCTATCCAATTGTCAATATAATATGGATCTCCATAAATAATACGGCCTATCTTATGAATTGCCATATCTAATGATTCTTGCATGTCTGAATCTAATCTATGCCAATTTCCGTTTTCATTCCGCATATCTTCTTTGACTACTTGAATGAAGGTGCATTTAGACACATAATCACCATGCGTTGCTTGACGTTCATTCAGTATCTTTGTTATCTGGTCCTGTGTCTTCGCCATGGTCTATAATCTCCGGTGCGCGTATGTTAATACCTAATACGCTTGGTTTATCTGATTCTTCCGGATTATCTAACAAACCAGAAGCTTTAGCAAGTATACGTAATACACCTACTTTATCCCATAACTCAATATCCAAAGTCGTATAACTATTTCCTTCCTTATCAACTTTAGTATTCGACTTAATGGACTTAATGGCCTGTAAAGCATGGTCTGGTATATCCTTACTCGGTTTAATTTTAATATTACCTTGCTCGTCCCAATCCATAATATCAGTAAGCTTTGTATTCGCCAGACATAACAAAGAATAGCTAACAGCTTCACGATTTTGCTGTAACGTAGTCGAACGCTCAAGCTTCCTCTGAAGGCTACGAACACCACCATAGCCAGCAAGTGAAGGGATGGGCTTTTTGGTTTTGATTTCATCTGTCATTAAAATGGAATATCATCTGGTAAGTCATCAAATGTAGGTTGCACTGCATTGTCTGTGGCAGCTTTTGCTACGTATGGCTTAATGCTTACTTTACGATATGGTGTTCCAGTATGCTGACCAATATCTTCTTTAATATTCAAATAATATAAATTGCCATCAAGGTCTGCAAACTCACCAGTCCATTCCGGATGCCAACCTTCCGTTTTCTTTTCATTCTTAAACGCAGCGCCTGTGCCTGGTTTTCTTGGTTTTTTATCTTCTGCCATTTTGTTTCTCCTATTTAACTGCTGCGCCTTTAACTCTTTTGTCTAGACACCTAGCGCAGATCCAGCGTCTATTTGTTTTCTTTGGTGATACTTTCCACATGCCACCATCACTTTTAACATGGGCATAGCATGTAGAACAAAATCTGTGGCCAAACTCTCCAACAGGAGCTTCTTCAAAAATAACTTCTAATTTAGATTTCATTAATACTTACCACTGCCTTTCCATTAACAACTGGATCACTTCTTGCAATAGATAATATATCAATTTGTGAATCGTCATCATACACACCAGCTGCCATCAATGCATCTAATATTGCCTTCAAGCAATTATCGAGATCAAATATACGCCTACTTCTAGGATGAATATAAATATTAACGTAAAGGCGAGCATTCCCAAAAGATCCCACTTTGTCCCGAAAACAAATTGCCTGGACTGCTGTCTTAAAAAGCACACCCTCTTTTGAGATA
>Ga0209086_10001445_pt1 | contig 19312 bp, 13 predicted proteins | sample M_130207_XF_Meta_FD_187312 | JGI IMG/M metagenome (GOLD analysis project Ga0209086, IMG submission 187312) | Freshwater microbial communities from Lake Montjoie, Canada to study carbon cycling - M_130207_XF_MetaG (SPAdes) (version 2) | ecosystem: Environmental > Aquatic > Freshwater > Lake... | reverse complement strand
ACGGAAGAGGTGTCTCTACCCATCAACCCCAAAGCTCGCACCCGGTATTCCCCAGCAGTAAATCACCCCCGAAAAATATCTGCGGGATCCCAAAAACCGAAATCCACACCACCTTGCGGAATCTCTGCGCGCAAGGGCTTGACCTTGCCAAAGTGAGACACTTTCGGCACGATGGTGGGGCAGGGGCTGGTCAGTGAAGTGATGACTGGCAAGGGTTTATCGGGGATTTGCTCCGTTGTAATGCAGGGGACGCTCAAATGAACTTATTCGGGACAAACAGGGGTCGGGTGCGAGCCATGACTCTGGTGGAGACTTTGATGGTGATGGGGTTGATTGTGATTCTGATCACGGCCACCCTCGGGTCCATTTTTTCCATGCAGCTCTCGACGGCGCGCGTCTCGGATCACAATTCAGCGACGGCGCTGGTGGAGGCTAAGATCTATGACGTCCGGGCGGTGTATTATAACCCCCCCACCTATCCGTTCACCACCAATGTGGTGACCATCACAAATCAGAACTCGATTGTTTTGAATGAGGCGGGCACGACCTTTCTGGTTCCTGGCACCCTGTTCACTAAAATTGAGCCCCAGGGGACTCTGGGACATTTGGTGACCGTCACGGCTACGTTCCAGACCCCGAGACTGCCAATGACCGTGAGTCTTCAAACCATCGTCAATAAATACAGCGGGGGTCAGCAATGATCCTGAGCCAGCCGGTGTCATCATCGACCCGCCGAAACCGATCCGGAGTGACTCTGGTAGAAATGCTGGTGGCCATGGCCATCAGTGTGCTAGTGGTGGCGGGGGCCATGGCCTTCATCTATTATGCCGCCTATGCCGTCTCGGGTGTCACCGCCCAGACCCTGATCAATCAGCAGGCTGGGAACTCGATCGAATTCATTCAAAGCCGCGTCCGCTTTGCCACCAGTATTTCCAATGACGTTTCGGGTAACATTTTGACATTGGGCTTTGACGACAACGTGGCTCTGGACACCGCTTCAAGCGGTTTCCCCACCAATGGCATTCCCTGGGACGACAAGGATCATTTTGAGCAGTTTCAGTTTTTGGGCGTCAATTCGACCAACGTCTTTAACTGCGCCAGCAATCAGCTGGTGTACATCGCCAACACCCAGAGCAATTCGACCAAGGTGCTGGTACCCTCCGGCGTCCGCAATCTGCCAGGCTTTAAAATCTTCACCATGACCAATCAAGTCATTGCCATCATCCGGTTCGGTATCGCCGACAACTACCAAACCGACAAATACCAGTCCATTGACATCCAGGGAACGGGAGTTTCTTTAAACCGGCCCTGGACTAATAACGTACTGTCCATTATTCCCTGAAATCATTCCAGCTATGAAAACTGTCACTATCAGAAAACACGGGGAGCGGGGGGGAAGCATGATCGTTCTGTGCCTCGTCACGGTGACGGTGGTCACCATCGCGGCCGGAATCACGGCGCTTGTGGCTCAGGGATCCAAGGTCACCTTATCGCGCAGCAACATGATATCCGCCCAGGAGTTTGCGCAGGGCGCGGCGGTGATTGCATGCAGTGATTTAAACACCGCCCTCACAAAGACCACCGGCACCCTCGGCAACAATCTGGTGTCCGCCGTCAATTCCTATGCCCAGGTCTCCTCTTCGAGCGCTGGCGTGTTGTACCAGCGGACCATTGCCGCTCCGTTTAGCAATCAAACCGCCATCGCGCAGATCCTTTTGCCCAACACGAATTCCCCTTCCTCCGCCAAAATCACCGGCTCCGCCAGAGTCGGAGCTGTCACCCAGACCGCCACCGTCAATGTGCGGATGGCCTGGGGTTACCCTGCCGCCATCGTCAGCGTGAACGACGGAACAACCGATACGAGCAATACCAAGGCGGTCGGCCAGGCGGGGAATGTGGCGATTGATGGCGATGTAAAAGGTCCGATTGTCATCGATGGGGGGGCAGGCCTGGCAGTGATGGCAAATGGCCGGATCAATTATGACACGAATTACTTAAAGATTCCGGCGGCTTCTTACTCGATGACCAATCAGGGTACCGCCAACCAGATTCCTGACTACACGGCCCAGGGGACCAGCAACACGCTTTTCCAGCTCGCTCGTTTCATGGCCGTGGCGGATCTCACGCCCAACGGTTACAATCCGACCACCAAAAACAACCATTTCACCAACCTCTCCAGCTTCATCACAGTCGCCAAGCAATACACCAACGCCTTCACCAAGGCCATGGAGGGGGTTGTGGTGGTGGATGTGAAAATGACCGACCTGGATTTGCTCAATTTGACCTCCGCCACTCTGCCGAATGGCATCAATGTTAAGGGGACGCTGCTGCTTAATTTTACCGGCACAGGATGGGATCCGGTGTCCGAAAAAATCATGGTGACGGCTGCCATCAATGTGAATGCCGCCAATTTATCCAAGTTGGTGCCCGCAGATCCCTCCACCTATACCAGCGGGTACCCTCCGGTCTACACCACTGCCAACAGAAACCCGATCAATATCAATATCACCTCCAAGGGCTTTGAGAATTTCAAGGCAAGCGACGACATGCCGGCGGTGATTTATTCAACCGGGTGTCTGGACATCCACGGCAACTGCAACATCAGCGGGGTGCTTTATACCCCCTGTTATGTGGAGATGGAGAATCTCAAGGACGGTCAAATCCAGTACATCAAGGGGATGGTCATCATGGGAAGCGGAATGTACTACCAGAACAAAAATGCGGCTACCAACATCATCAGCTATGATGAAAAAAGTGTCGATGCGCTAGCCACCTTTGGCAATGCGGGCAAGCAGGTCACGGTGAGTTACTGGGAGCCATAATCCCCATGCGCCAACGCACCCACTTTTTTTTTGCCGCCTTCTTGCTGGGCATCCTGGTTTGTTGGTGGAGTTGGGGGCGCAACCCTGGCTCAACCGCTCCTGAGACTCCCGCGGTGTCGGCAGGACTGAATCAGCCGGCGGCGACGGTCTCCGATTCCGAGCGCCAGACTCAATTCGACCAACTTGAGCAGGAGAAGCAGGCCTATGCCGATGAAATCTCCCGGCGGGATTCGCTCCGGGAAAAGCGCCAGCGTGCGGGCGCTCGAACCGAGGGGTTCCGCAAACAGTTGCAGTTTTCCCGTTCCGATGCGTGGGCTAAAATGATCGCTTCCAATGCGCCCGCCTACGAAAAAATTCGTGCCGCCGCCGCCAATAAGGGCAGCGCACCCTGCACCCTCTGCAACGGCCGCGGTACCATGAGTTTCTGCGTCCTGTGCGGGAACAGCGGCCAGTGTCCTTCCTGCAATGGAACAGGTCAGTTTGAGGGGAATCTCTGTCCCACCTGCCTGGGCAGCGGGAAATGCTATCTCTGCGTGGGCAAAGGACGAATGATTTGTCCTTTTTGTGACGATGGAGAGGTGGGGGTCAAGGCGCCGCTGCCGCCCCAAAATCTACCCCTTCATTAACCGAATTCCACGGGCTTAATCCTTCAGGGGTAGAATCCAGCCCGAAGACATTTGCCCCGCCAGATTCGCGGCAGGGTCAATCAGACGCTGGCTTGGCCGCCCGTTCAATGTGGCGAAGGCCTCCACATAAATCGGCACGGGCACCCGCCCCGGCGTCTGCAACTCCGAGGACAGATGCCGGGCGAAGGCGCGGATCAGGTCGGGATCCTGCGCCATCATCATTTCCTGGCGGGGCGTCAGGATGTCTTTCCCCGCCAGTCTTTCCCGCCGGCCAGTCGTTGGATCGGGCGCGTAAAAATCCACGCAGCCGGTTTTTTCGGCGATCATGACGCGCCAGGCGCAGTTGAATCCAGTGCCGGTCCAAGCCGGGGGTTCTCTGTAAAAAAAAGAGCGCAAAGGTAACGCCAGTTGCACCGCCACATAGAGCCCCAGCAGAATCCCCGCCCATGGTTCCAATTTCACGACGGGCAGCGGCGCGGCAGGGCAGGGCGCCTTTACCCTGTCATCGGTGGGTTGCTCCACCCGAAGCGGGTACCGGAAAATCCGGCAGCCTAGCCCGTCCATTTTCAGCAGGCACTGGCGTGGCCAGTCGGCTGGAAAAAAAACCGTCGCCCCCACCGCCATGATCCATGGGAACATCCCGATGTTGAACAGCAGCCCCGTCGCGGCGTGAAATCCCAGCAGAAGTACATAGGCAGCGCAGCGCGTGCGCAGGTGGAGCAGGAAAAAAACAATGCCCAAGTCGAACAGCGCGCCGAACCAGCTGGCGGCACACGCCACCCATCCCTCGTTGAGCCATGGCCCGATCACCGGCAGGCAGCTTTTCGCCGACAGCCAGAGCCGCAGCGGTTCGGCCCGCAGCAGCCAGTCCGCGTTCACCTTGGCCAGGCCGGCGAAGAAATAGACCACCCCCACTTGAAACCGGAGCAGGTTCAGCGTCCAAGCCGGCGCTGTCACCTGACGGGTCGCGGGTTTTCGCCATGCATCCACGGACCAGAAACGGTTCGCCGGCAGGACGAGCATCAGCACGCTGACCAGGCTGATCAAATAGTAGTGGTTCAGGTAGGCCGTTTGATCCAGCAGTTCGACATAGGTGAACCCCAGGAAAAACAGGAGCGTGCATGTCCGGTAATAAAAACCCAGCGCCATGCCCAGCCCCAGCAGCGCCAGGATGACAAAATGCGCGTGCATCCCATGCCCTGGCCAGGGGGTGATCCAGCCAAAACCGGGGTAGGTGAAATGGAAGGCCGGCTCAATGTAGAATTGCGTGACCCAGCCCCGGGCCAGGAAACGCACCATGGCCGCCGCCAGTATGAGACCGAACAGGAAGCGAAACGCCGCCAGCGACGCCATGTCCACCGGCGCCGTGAGGAGCCGCCTCGCGCCTTCACGAATTTTGTTCGCGTTCAAGGTCATCGGTTTAACATCTTCGACGAACGTGTTCTCACATTGCAGTGGAAAGAGTCCCGCCGCCGCTCATCCTCCCTCATCATTGATGGGTCGCGACTGGTTCCTGCGCTATTTCCGCCCGCAGTCCTGACTTGTTTTAAACCCGAATTCCGAAATCGGATAGGGATGGCGCGCTGCGCCGTCCTGGTCGCCGAGCCCAGCGCCAGGCGACGAAACGAGTGGGGTGGCACGTGAAACCTGGCACACTTTGTTCCGCCCGCTCCGCGCGGGCGGGGACAGCGCAGCGCGCTGTCCCTGCCATTTTCCGCAAAGACTCGCTTCGGAATTCGGGTTTAAGGGCGTTTAAAAATATATTCATATTCCAGATTGGTTGTGGTCGTACGGTTGGCATCGGGCCGGACTACGGGGATACGTTCATACTGCACCAGCTCCCACCCCGTGATGCCATACTGGTCCAACACGGATTTCCCAATCCGGTCTTGTGAGCTTCGGGTCCGGTATTCCCACGATGGAGTCGCGCCACAGAGCGGGAGTGTAGGGGCAATCGCACCGGTTTCAAGTTCGGGTTAGTTTGATCCTCCCGCCCCTGCGGCTAACTGAAAAATGAGCGTGATTGTGGAAGGGGTCATCCCCAGAACTGGTGAGTGTGGAAAAATGGCGATCATGTAATCTGGTGAACCTACTGATTTGAAATTATTTTCTTTAACCTTCCGTTTCCCAGCTGTTTTGGCCTGCCTGTGGGCGTCTCTGACGTTGTCCATGTGCGCAAAAATCCCCGGCGTCGGCACTGGCGGGGGGGAGGATTCATCGGATCCCGGTTCGATCCGTCATGAAATGATTTCGGTATCGGCGCCTTTTGCCATGCCGTCCATCGCCATGCCGGTCTTTCCGCGCCGGGAATTCCCGATCACCCGCTTCGGCGCCGTGGCGGGAGACAAGCGAGATGTCTCCCCAGCCATCCGCCAAGCCATCGCCGCCTGCCATGACGCCGGCGGCGGTAGCGTGGTCGTCCCGCCCGGGCGCTGGTTGACCGGTAAAATCCATCTCCAGAGCAACGTGAACTTTCATCTCGCCGAGGGCGCCGTGCTTGTGTTCAGCGGCAACCCGCAGGATTATCTGCCCGCAGTCCAGTCGAGCTGGGAGGGCTTGGAATGTTTCAATTATTCACCGCTGCTCTATGCCTTCGGCTGCACCAACGTCGCCCTCACCGGCCACGGCACGCTGGAGGCCAATCTGGACGTCTGGAAAAAATGGTTCACCCGCCCGCCCGCCCACCTTGAGGCCTTGAAACAGCTCTATCACATGGCGGCCACCCACCGCCCGGTGGAACAACGCCAGATGGCCGCCGGCGAAAATCACCTGCGCCCGCAGTTCATCCAATTCAACCGCTGCCACCAAGTGCTGATCGAGGATGTGAAAATCCTCAACAGCCCGTTTTGGACCGTCCATTTGTTGCTCTGCGCCGATGTGGTGGTCCGGCGCGTGGACATCTCCGCGCGCAACCGCAACAATGACGGGATCGACCCGGAGATGACGCGCAATCTGCTGGTGGAAAACTGCCGGTTTGACCAGGGCGATGACGCCATCGCCATCAAGGCGGGCACCGACCGGGACGGGCGCCGGCTCAACACCCCCTCGGAAAACATCGTCATCCGCAACTGCACCCTGCTGCGCGGTCATCAACTCGTCGCCATCGGCAGCGAGCTTTCCGGCGGCATCCGCAACGTGTCGGTGCACGATTGCCAGATGGTCAATGCCGACGCGGATAAGCCTCAGAATATCCTTTTCATCAAGACCAACCGGCGTCGGGGTGGTTTTGTGGAGAATGTCTTTGTGGAAAACATCACGGCCAACAGCACCCGGTCCGGCGTGCTCGGAATTGACACGGATGTGCTCTACCAATGGCGGGACCTGGTGCCCACCTACGAAGAAAAGCTCACCCCCATCCGCGGCATTCACCTCAGGAATGTGACGGTGGGGGAGACTTCCACACCCTTCAAAATTAGAGGCGATGCGCGACTGCCGGTGCGGGATGTCTTCCTTGAAAACATTACCATCCAGAAAGCTCATGGCCCGGCATCGTCCTGCCAGAACGCGGAAAACATCCGCGAGTCCGGCGTTCGCGTTGTGGAGTGGACTCGTTCCAATCTTAAGCCGTAGTGAGGTCAGGAGTGGGTTCCGTCGCGGATGGGGTAATTTGTCTAGGTCGCAAGTTTCCTTGCCGCTGCTGGGGCGCTGAGTTCTGGAAAACGGTCCAGCCCGCAAAAATTCCGGGGGAGTGGATGGGATTAAATGGAGTGGCAAACCTTGCCGGGTTCACTGACCGCGCTCATTGGATTGACCGCATGCCGCGTAGACCCGAAACCCCCTTTGCCGAAGTAGACAATCTGGTTTCTAAATTCGGGAAACCGCTAGGGAGACTTTAGTTCCAGCAGGAGGTAATCGGGATCGCGCGCCACACTGCGGCTGGTCTCCTGCAAATGGCGGTAGTATTCCGGATAGGAGTCCAGCCACCAGAAGGCGATTGCCGGAATGAGGAGATAGCGTTCGCCCGACTTGCGGAGTGCTTCAAACTGGGCAATGGCGTCGGCGTCGTTTTCCGGGCGGTAGGCGGCATAGGTGCCGTCCGTCTCCTGGGGAAAAAGCCGGACCACGCGCCCGTTCATCTGCTGCAGGCGGTCCTCGCCCTCCGTGAACACCAGCAGGGCGGCACCAGGCGGCACCAGGCGATTCACGGCTTCGCGGATGCGCTCCAGCTGTTTCTGGTATTCCTGATGGCCGTCGGTGAGGGAGGCGATGAATTCTTTCGCGGTCGGGGCGGAGCTGTAAGACCCCGGCTCAAAGGGGTAAAAGACTTGCCGCTGGTTGAGGCTCACCAGTGGGGCCGCGGTTCCGATGGCGGCGGCCAGTTGGGTTTCAAACTGGCGGTCTGGATAGCCCGAGCGATCGACATAGACCCCACTGAAGCCGGTGGCTTTGAGTTTTTGAATCATCTTCTCCATAGGCAGTCCTGCCACGTCCTGCTGCCAATCGTCCGTCGCGCGGCCTTTCATCGCTCCGTAGCTCCAGCGCAGGGCGTGGGAATGAAGGTAGCCCCGGAACAGTTCGTAATCGGCCATTTGATATTGATCCGGGCTTTCCGGGAACTGGACGGCGGGCAGCTGGAAAATCATGGAGCCGGCGGGAACCGTTTTTTCGATGCGGCCTACAAAATCAGCATCGTTCTCCCAGCTTTTGGCGTATTGCTCGTATTGAGGGACAAAATTTTTCTGGGTTTGATCCGCCAGCCCGCCTAGGACCAGCCCGGCAAAGAGCAGGACCAGCCAGCCCCGCCGGCGCGTTCGCTGCGACAGCCAGTCCAGTCCCAGGGCGACCGCAAACAAGGCGAGAAATCCGATGAAAATGCTCATGCGATTGTAGCATCGGATTATCGGCAAAATCGTCGCCATCCAATAGCCCGCCCCGCCGCTCAAGGCCACCAGCAAGGCGGCCAGGTTGAGCAATCCCAGCTGACGCCACAGCCTTCCGCGGGGATGCCCGTCTGTGGGCCGGATCAGGGCCAGGATCAAGCCTAGAAATCCGATGGTACCAACCGTGCCCAGGGTGGCCCAGTGCCCCTCGTTCTGATAGCAGGCCTGAGCCAGATATTTCTCTTTCAGGGTGGCCAGAAGCGGAAGCCGGTGATGATTGATCGGCATCAGCATCTCCGGCAGCCGTAACGCATAAACATCGGCTTCGATAGCCGATCGCTGGGCTACCTGAGGATTACGCCCCAGTTGTGACCAATAGCGGAGGGTGGGGGAGAGGTTGAGCAGCAATCCTAGGACCAGTGTCAGGATCAGTCCGCTGGAGAGGAGGAGCGGGCGCCAGGAGCCCCGTTGCAGGGCACCGATCAGTCCGCCGGCCAACAGCAGGCAACCGGTAAAAAAACCATAATACATGCCGCCGGCCGAAATGAGCAGGCAAATCCCCCCGGCCGCCAGCAGACGCCGCCGGCCCGCCCAACCCGAGTCGTCGCACAGCCACAGGCAGACCATGATCGCGAGCGGAATCAGGTAATAGCATGACAAGAAGAGGTGGCCTTGTCCGCGGTAGAAGTGGTAGGGCAGACAGCTAAAAAGCAGGCTGGCCACCAGTGAGGATCCGCGCGACACCTGAAAATGTCGCAGAACATAAAAAGCGCTGAGGGCGGCCAGGGGGAACGTCGCCAAAAAGAAAAGATTTAAGCCCGCCGCAAAGTTTGGCGCCATCCACAGCATCCCTTTTAAAAGGATTAAATGGAGATTTTCATAAAGAGGGAAATCATACAATTCAAGTCCACCCGGTGCGCCGACGGATGGGTTTTGAAGAGGCCAGCCATGGTCCCCCATACCCTTGGTCAGCATCTCAAATACCAGAAAGTCGCTTCCCTGATAGTAAAAGGGGATCTGCCAGTGGGCCCGCCATAGCTGCAAAACAACCGTCACCATCAGCAGGCTGCCCACACCCGCGGCCAGATACCAGAAAAGCTCCCCGTATCGGGATTTTGAAACCATCGGTTTCCGATCCAACTTTGTTGATTCGCGCTGCTTGTTTACCATGTAGCCATCAAAAATCTCAAAAATCCATCCCTGCAACAACTCTTTTGGTTGCCGTGTTTCCGTCGAGTGACTCCAACGAGTCTGCCCCCCTTTTTTTTGTCGGGATATAATGGCAACCCGTGGACAATATGGCGGCATCAGAAAAGACCTGGAAAGAACGGGAAGGATGGGGGCGGCTGGCGTGGTTTAGGAGAGAGGACGGACGCGGGTGCCGGCGGCGAAGCGGATGGAAGTGGGGTGCCGGCAGATCAAGCGATCTGGTGGCGGTGTCAGGCCGATGGGAACACCGGGTGAGCGCTCGGCTGCGGCGGTCTGGGATTGGAGCAAGCAACTCGCTTGCGGGCCGGCGGCAAAGTTGTATTCTCCCCGCCGGGACCCAGGTGATACGGTTAGCGCCTTGAAACCCAGTCGGCCGGGATTATGGAATCAGAAACGCTCAAATTTTTGTTCATTGGAAGTGACGCTCCGTTCGCACAAGGGCTGGCCGCACTTTTGGCCGGAGTGGGCGAACTGGTCTCCGCGCCGACCTTGGCGGCCGCCGATTCCCGGCTGACCCGCCCCCCTGGCTTGGGAGCCATTTTTTTTGCCGTGCCAGCGGCGGATAAGGACGCGTTGCTGCAGGTGGCCCTGCTGTCCGTCAAAAACCCGCGTTTGCCCATCTTGGTTTTTGGGCCCCCGGCTAATGAGGCGTTTGCCGCTGAGATCGTTCGGGCCGGGGCGCAGGATTATCTGGCCCAGGACGCGTTGGAGGCGCACCGGGTGCGTTGCGCCCTCCGCTGCGCGATTGAGCGCCAGGACGAACGCTCTTCCCTGATTGAGGAAAAAGACAACTATTACGGCGTGTTCGATCATCTCGTGGAGGGCATCTTCCGCACCACGCCCGATGGTGGGTTTCTGCTGGCCAACGTCGCGCTCGCTCGCATCTACGGCTATGAATCGCCTGTGGAATTGATGTCGAGCATCACCGACATCGCCCACCGGCTCTATGTGGAGCCGGGCCGCCGCCAGGAATTCGTCCAGTTGATGCGGGCCAATGACACGATCACCGCCTTTGAGTCCAGGATCTATCGCAAGGACGAAACCATCATCTGGATCTCCGAAAACTGCCGCGCGGTGCGCGATCCCCAAGGCAGCCTCATGTATTATGAGGGAACCGTGGAAGATATTACCGAGCGGAAGCACGCCGAGGACCAGATCCGGCGGACGACCTCGGAACTCTCGCGCAGCCGGGAGGAGCTGCGGGCGAAAAACCAGATTCTCGAGGGCAACCTCCGCATGGCGCGCGAAATCCAGACCGCCATGCTGCCGCAGCAATATCCCGTGTTTCCGTCCACGGTCGCTCCGGAACTCAGCGCCTTTCGGTTCAGTCATCGCTTTCAGCCCGCGGAGGGTGTCAGCGGGGATTTCTTCAGCGTGTCCGCCCTTTCAGACACCGAGGTGGGTGTTTTTATCTGCGATGTGGCCGGCCATGGCGTGCGCGCCGCGTTGGTCACCGCCATGATCCGCGCGCTGGCCGAGGAGCTCAAGCCGCTGGCGCGCAATCCAGGCCAGTTCCTGTTTAAATTGAATTCCGACCTGTGCGCCATCCTGAAAAGCACCGGGTCACCGATGCTGACGACCGCCTTCTACATCGTGGCCGACTGTCAGACCGGCCGGATGCATTTCGCCAATGCCGGGCATCCCAAGCCGCTGCTCGTGCGCCACGCTTCCCGGCGGATCGAACCGCTCGCCAACGATTCCGGGCGCAGCCAGCCGGCGCTGGGGCTCTTTGCCGACCCGCCTCCCTACCAAAATACGGAGGTACTTCTGGCCCCGGGCGATTTTCTGATGCTCTTCACCGACGGTCTCTATGAAGTCCAGGGGACGGATGAGGAGTTGTACACACAGCAGCGGCTGATGGTGGATGTTCAGAATCTGTTCGGACTGCCTGCCGGGGTCTTGTTTGACCGGCTGCTGGACACCATCCGCGCCTTCTCCTTCAACCGGGAATTTGAGGACGACGTCTGCCTGGTCGGGATGGAGTTTGCGGGTCCGACACAGGCCAAGGTCTGACGCGAAAAATCAAAAGCCTCTTCCGGTTGGAAGAGGCTTTTGAGCTTGAAAGGCGGGAAGGATTATTCCTGAACGAACTTGATGATTCGGGATTTTTCGGAGCGTTTGCGCTTGTTTTCGTCGAGCTCTTTCTTCCGCAATCGGAGGTTCTTGGGAGTCGCCTCCACAAACTCATCCACATCGATGTATTCCAAGGCGCGCTCCAGCGAGAGTTTCATGGGAGGTGCGAGCTGCACCCCTTTGCCGTCGCCCTGGGAACGCATGTTGGTGAGGCGCTTTTCCTTCACCGGATTGACGGGGATGTCGTTCTCGCGGGTATTTTCCCCCACAATCATGCCGATGTAGACATGGTCTCCGGGCTCCACCATCAGGCGGCCGCGTTCCTGCACCATGTTGAGAGCGTAGCTGGTAGCTTCGCCGGCATCCATGGAAACGAGAGATCCGTTTTTGCGGGCGGCGATCTCGCCAGAGTCCGGCCCGTATTCGTGGAACAGGTGACTCATCACGCCCATGCCCTTGGTCGAATTCACGAGGTCCGTCTCAAACCCGATCAGGCCGCGCATCGGAACCAGCGCCTCCACGGAAACCTGGGTGCCCACATGGTTCATATTGGTGATCTGCGCCTTGCGGTTCGCCAGGTTCTCCATGATGGATCCCAGATTCTCGCTGGGAATTTCCACAAACAATTTCTCAATCGGTTCGAGCAGGCTGCCGTCGGGTGCTTTTTTCCAGAGCACTTCCGGACGGGACACCAGCACTTCATAGCCTTCCCGGCGCATCTGTTCGACGAGAATCGCGATCTGCATCTCGCCGCGGCCGCTGACCGCAAACACCTTGGGGTCGGAGGTCTGGGCGATGCGGAGGGCCACGTTGGTGCGGATTTCCTTGACCAGGCGGTCCCAGATGTGGCGGGCGGTGACCAGCTTGCCGTCCTGCCCGGCGAGCGGCCCGTCGTTCACGGCGAATTCCATCTGGATCGTAGGCGGATCAATCGGGATATAGGGCAGGGCGGTCCGCGCCTCGGAATCGCAAATCGTTTCGCCGATGAACACCTCCTCAAACCCAGCCAGCCCCACGATATCGCCGGCATGCGCCTCCTGGATTTCAATGCGCTTCATTCCCTCGAAATGATAGATCATCGTGATCTTATTTTTAGTAATCTTGCCGTTGCCGTGGCGGCAGATGGCGGGGTCGCCCACCTTCACCTTGCCCTCCACGATCTTGCCAAACGCAATCCGGCCCACGTAGTCGTTATAGTCGAGGTTGGAAACCAGCACTTGAAAGCCGTCGCCCGCCTTGGCCCGCGGGGAGGGGATATGCTTCACAATGGCGTCGAACAGCGGTTCCATCGTGCCGCTGACGTGCTCGAGCTCCGTCTTGGCGTAGCCCTGCTTGGCGGAGGCGTAGATGAACGGGAAATCCAGCTGCTCGTCGGTGGCGTTGAGCGAAACGAACAGCTCAAACACGAGGTCCAGGACTTTTTTGGGATTGGCGTTCTCGCGGTCAATCTTGTTGATGACCACAATCGGCTTGGCGCCGGCTTCGAGCGCCTTGCGCAGTACGAAGCGCGTCTGCGCCTGCGGGCCCTCGGCGGAATCCACCACCAGCAGCACCCCGTCAATCATGTTCATGATCCGCTCCACCTCGCCGCCAAAGTCGGCGTGTCCAGGCGTGTCCACAATGTTGATGCTGTAATCCTTGTATTTGAAGGCGGCGTTCTTGGCGCGGATGGTGATGCCCTTTTCCTTCTCCAGATCCATCGAGTCCATCAGGCGCTCTTCCTTGGATTCGTGCTGGTTTTCGCGGAAGGTGCCGGACTGTTTGAGCAGACAATCCACCAGCGTGGTCTTGCCGTGGTCGACGTGCGCGATGATGGCGATATTTCGTATGTGCAACATAGATTCTAAAATAGTCAAACATCATGCCTTTTATACCGCCAAGGTCAAGCCGCGTGTTGCGGGAATCATTCGGCGACGCATTGCGGACTGGGCCGGCGGGGCATCCTCCGCGTGCCTGCCGGATTTTTTCTGGGGGGGAAAGCGGATAGGCGGTCGAGACATCCCTGACAATTCCAGTTTTGCCGAGGGCAAGGGCGGCCTGGCCCGGCGCAGTGGGTTCTTGGCCCCGCGCTGCGGATGAGGCCCCGCCATCCTTCACGCCGCATTTGACCGCACACCGTTTTTTTTGCACACTGCTCCCATGGCAAGCAGCTTTGGTCAGTTGTTCCGCATTACCACCTGGGGCGAATCGCACGGCGGTGGCGTGGGCGTGGTCGTGGACGGCTGTCCGCCCCGCCTCAAACTTTCCGAGGCCGACCTTCAGCCCGACCTCGACCGGCGTCGGCCCGGCCAGTCCAAAATTGTCACCCCGCGCAAGGAATCGGACACGATTCAAATCCTCTCCGGGATTTCCTCGACCGGCCTGACGCTCGGCACGCCCATTTCCATGTGGGTTAAAAACGAGGACCAGCGTTCCGAGGCTTACAGCGAGATGAAGGACAAGTTCCGCCCGTCGCATGCGGACTTCACCTATGCGGCCAAATACGGCATCCGCGCCTGGCAGGGCGGGGGGCGGGCCAGCGCGCGCGAGACAGTCGGCCGGGTGGCCGCCGGAGCCATTGCAAAGAAGATTTTGCGCGAGCAGTTCGGCGTGGAAATCCTCGCCTACGTCAAGCAGGTCCAGAAAATCATCGGCACGGTGAATCCCGACAAGGTCCGTTTCAAGGACGTCGAGGCGAACATCGTCCGCTGCCCTGACGCGACCGCGGCGGCCCGCATGATCCGGCTGATCGAGAAGATGCGCCGGGAAGGCAACACCGTCGGCGGCATCGTGGAGGGCATCGCCCGTGGCGTGCCAGCTGGCTGGGGCGAGCCGGTGTTTGACAAGCTGGAGGCCGACCTGGCTAAGGCGATGTTGAGCCTGCCCGCATCCAAGGCGTTTGAGGTTGGCTCCGGCTTCGGTGGGATTTTGCTGACCGGCCGCGAGCACAACGATGCCTTCCGCGCGCGCGCCGGCAAAGTGTTCACCCCCACGAACCGTTCCGGCGGCATCCAGGGCGGCATCTCCAACGGCGAAACCCTATTTTTCCGCACCGCGTTCAAGCCCGTTGCCACCGTCATGCATGAGCAGGACACGGTGGACGAATCCTTTCACAACACCACGCTCAAGGGCCGCGGACGCCACGATCCCTGCGTGTTGCCGCGCGCCGTGCCGATGGTCGAGGCGATGACCGCGCTGGTCCTGGTAGATCATGCGTTGCGGCATCGCGCGCAGTGCGGGTGAGGCGCCCGGAGGGTCCGGCGCGATCTCAGGCCGCCGCAGGGAGACGCCGTCGGGCGGCCGAATCCGGTGGGATTGATTTTGAAATCGTGTGCGGTGATTTTAGGCGGGATTAAAAAATATTATGGCCGAAAAAAATGTCAGTGAAATCGCGCGGGACGCCCGGACCCTTTTCAGTAAGGGGGTGGAGGCGGCGCAGCGGGACAACACCGACTACGCCATTGCCCTCTTCAATCAGGTCCTGGAAAAGGAGCCCGCCTTTTACGAATGCCGCCAGGCCCTGCGCACGGCTCAGTTCAAAAAAGCCGGCGGCGGCGGCACTGGTTTTTTCAAAAAGATGCTGAGCGGCGCGGGTTCCTCCCCACAGATTGCCAAGGCCAAAATGGTGCTGGGCAAAAACCCTGGCGAGGCCCTGGCCATCGCCGAGCAGATCCTCAACGGCGATCCGAATAATGCCTCCGCCCATCGCATCGTTGTCGATGTCGCGCGCGCCCTGGAACTGCCGCGCACGGCGGTCCTGTCCTACGAAACCCTTGTCCGGCAGGCGCCCAAGGACCGCGATCTGGCGATTGATTTCGCCCAGGCGCTGGCGGCGGCGGGGGACGTCAGCGAGGGGGAGCACAATCGCGGCGAAAAAATCCTCATGGAACTGCTGCGCGAGAATCCGCACGACAGCGATCTGGGCAAGGCGCTCAAAAACTTGTCTGCGCGCAAAACCATGGATGAGGGCGGTTATGGCGCGCTCGAGGGCGGCGAGGGGTCGTACCGCGATATCCTCAAGGACAAAAAGGAGTCGGCCTCGCTGGAGCAGGAAAAGCGGGTTGTGAAGACGGAGGACGTCACCGAGCGGCTGATCGCCGAATACGAGGCGCGGCTAGAATCCGAATCCGGTAATCTCAAGCTGGTGCGATCGCTGGCGGAATTGTACACGCAGAAAAAGCAGTTCGCCCGCGCGCTGGAATATTACGATCGCATCAAACAGTCCGGCATGGGCCTGGACCCCTCGCTCGACACCGCCATCGCGAACACCCTGGTTCGCCGGTTTGATCATCAGATTGCTGAGTTGAACCCGTCCGACGTCGGTCACGCAGAGCGGGTGGCGGCTCTGCAGGCGGAGAAACTCGCGTTTCAACTGGAGGAATGCCAGAAGCGGGTGGAGAAATTCCCCACCGACCTCGCCATCCGGTTTGAGATGGGGGCGCTGCATTTCCAGGCCGGAAAAATCGGCGAGGCGATTCAGGAATTCCAGAAGGCGCAGGGCAATCCCCACAAGCGCATCGCCGCGATGGGCTACCTCGCGCACTGTTACGCCCGCCGCAAGATGTTCGACCTGGCGGCGCGCACTCTACAAAATGCCATCAAGGAAAAACCCGTCTTCGACGATGAGAAAAAAGAGCTGACCTATCAGCTCGGCTGCGTGCTGGAGAACATGGCCAAGAAAGAGGAATCCATGGAACAGTTCAAGCTCATCTACGAGATGGACATCGGTTACAAGGATGTCGCCGCCAAGGTGGATGCCTTTTACGCGGCTCAGTGACCCTGCGCCTTCAGTGAGTCTTCCCATTAGCACGGGCAATTCCCCGTCGCGCACCCCGACTTCCCTGTGTCGGCGTTGACAGCAAAGCGCCGATGTCTCTCGCGCTGGCCTCAATGGCTTGATTCGCCTTGAGGTGCTGTGATAAATCCGAGCTCCGAAATAGGAGTTTGCGTCAGGGTGGTAGGGTCATCGCGCTGCCATGACCACGCCCGCGCCAAGCAAAATTCATGGATTCCGCTCTTGGGTTCGCAGGGTCGCTCTTCTCCCTGACCCTCGCCCCACATGCTTTCGAGGGAAAGGGGGAGGACCTGCTCGAGATCGTGGCCTCGTTCGGCGGGTGAAAGGTGTCCCTTTTAAACTCAATTCTTGTGTTGAGCTTGGTCGGGGAGAGGAGGCACTGACCCTCGGCCCGCTCCAGCTTCGCGGGGCAAGGGGAGGGCCTGCGCGGGATCGGATTCTGGATTAAATCCGCTTTTCGTCGGCGTCCAACATGTCCACGAAACAGCGAATGTCGGCGCGATCCCCGAGGCCGGCCTGTTGTTTGCGCATCTCCAGCCGGGCAACCGCAGTGGCATCCTCCGCTTGCGGACGGCTCAGAAGATCCTTCCAGCTGGCCTCCTTTTCAGCCGGGGTTTTCTCCACGTTCTGGCGCATCCAGTCGCAAACCTCGCCGTCAGTGATGGACTTTTTCACAACTGCCACGAAGGCCTCGTGGGTGAGGCCGGCGGCCTTCAGCCACATCCCGTCAAAACCTTTGCCGAGATTTTCCTGGTAGTCGGCGTGGAGTTTGCCGGCCAGATGCAGTCGTATCTTATCGATATAGCGGGGCAAGTAATGCCAGCCATCCATGGTTTCACGCGGGCTGCGGGGATATATTAATTCACTCATCCGCCAAAGATGCGGTCGGCCAGCAGGCGCCGCAATCAAAAAGGAGCCCGCCAGCACCGCCGCAGACATAAGCCAAGCCAGGATAAGAGCTGGGATGGACAAGTCGCCGCCGGAATCCTAAATTGAATCATCGACAAAAACGCAAACCCGTAATTTTACCCTGTGGCATGAGATTTCAACGTGACTTTGTTTCTGTGAATCAGATTCGCTGTACGGTTTTAAGCGCCGGCAGCGGCACTCCGTTGCTGTTTTTACACGGCGGCGGCACCTGGCATGGCTTCGATTTCGCCCTTCCTTGGGCCGCCACCCATCGTCTCCTGATTCCCCTGCATCCGGGCTGGGGCGATTCCGGCGATGACCCGGCGATGACCTCGATCCAGGATTACGTCCTGCATTATCTGGAGTTTCTGGATCAGCTGGGGCTGCCGGAAGTGGATCTGGTCGGCTTCTCGATGGGAGGCCAAATGGCCGCGCAGTTCGCCGCGCAGCACCGCTCCCGCGTCCGCCGGCTGGTGCTCGTCGCGCCCGCCGGCCTCAACGCGCCCGGCCATCCGCTCGCGGATCTCTCCAAGGTTCCTCCCGATCAGATCCTAGGTTACCTCACCGAAAATCCCGCGCGGATTCTGGCGCAGGCCACGCAGGCTCCGGATCCGCGCGAGGGGCAAAGCTTCGGCCGTTTGCTTCCGGACCTGCTCGACCGCAAGTTCGCTCGCTGGCTTCATCGCCTGAACCAGCCCTCGTTGCTGGTGTGGGGTGAAAAGGATCGCATCACTCCCCTCCAGCAGGCGGACGAGTGGCTGCGCTATGTGCCGGGCCTGCAATTGCATCGGGTTCCCAACGCCGGTCATCTTGTATTGGATGAGATGCCCCAAGCAGTCGAGGCCATCGGACATTTTCTCACTCGCCGGGAAGCTGGCTATGGCAGTTAAACTTAACCTAGGGACAGTGGCGGGGAGGGAGGGCGGTCCTCGGCCCGCCGCGGTTGCCAACCCGCGTCACCTTAGGCCCGGGGCGGCGCGCACGGAGTGACGCGCCCTACCTAACCCCGATCCAGCGAGGGCGGAAGCCGATCCTTGGGTCGATAAATCCGGATCCAAGCATCCTTCATCCATCGGGATGTATCCGGTCTGCTCTGGCTACTGAAGCCGGGGTAATAACAAAGCGATCCGCTTGCGCAAAAAATCCGCAGGTAGGGCGGGCAGTCCCTTGCCCGCCGCGGTTGCCAACCCGCGCCTCCTAGTTTACCACGACGGCGCGCACGGAGCAACGCGCCCTACCTGTCCCGCAATTGCCAAGAACTGCTGACTCAATCTGGATTGAGTTTAAGGTCGGAGGATTTTAAAGAAAACGGCCAGCCATCCGAAGATGACTGGCCGTGTAATCAAATCACCCCCCGTGCAACGTTAGCGGCTCGGGGATAAATTAAAGGCAATTCATTTAATCCCGCTTGCTGGAGTTGCAGTTGGAGTTGGAAATCGGATAAATGTTGATCCCGCTTTCGCTTTTTTCACCTTTGGAACAGCCCCCGGACAAAATGCCGCCATTGATATAAACCGCTTCGTCCGTGAAATAACCCACTTCCCCTATTTCGCCGACTAAGTCGAGGAAAGTAAAATAGCCCGCAAATGCTAATCGGTACAAAGTCTCCTCTTGGTTGGTTGTAATGCAGGAATACGGATAGGCAACCCAGATGATGGCATCCGGATTGGATTTTTTCTCCGAGCCCTTTACTTTTCCGCCTTGGACGGCAATGCAGACGAGCGTTCCCGGGCTGTTGGTCGTGTTCTTAAAGGTGCAGGGGGCGGCGGAAATGGAGAGACTGTCATTGGAATAAACGTTATAGTCCGATCCATAAAAGTTGGTCAACGTCTGACCGAGCACCGGGGCTCCAAAAAGAATACCGTACGGGCCGGATTGGATCTGAACGCCTTTGGGGAAAAAGGCGTTGGTGCAGCTGCGGTCGTACAGTTCCGCACGCCCTCGGGCGATAAAATTAGTCGGACTGGAGATATTATTAGTGCTGGTGCCGGTATTTTTGTAGTGCACTTCAAAGGAGGCTTTCTGTCCGGGAATGCCGCTTGCGGAGGGGATGGAGCCGCTGCCGTCCAAGCCGGTGAA
>Ga0209086_10001444_pt1 | contig 19330 bp, 23 predicted proteins | sample M_130207_XF_Meta_FD_187312 | JGI IMG/M metagenome (GOLD analysis project Ga0209086, IMG submission 187312) | Freshwater microbial communities from Lake Montjoie, Canada to study carbon cycling - M_130207_XF_MetaG (SPAdes) (version 2) | ecosystem: Environmental > Aquatic > Freshwater > Lake... | reverse complement strand
TTAAAACTTGAATATACATCTTTTAGTATTTTCACTGTTGTTAGTTTTGTGCTTTCTTCGTTCATTGTTATATATTTATATATATAAGTATAATGAAATAAAAAAAACATAAAATTTTATTTTGTAGCCTTTTTATCACATATTCCTCTATTCCCAAACTCACAATACTTGCAATTCTTTTTAGCTGCACCTGGCACTTTTGGATACTCCATATCTCTATGCTTTCCCTCATCATCAAATACTGCATTGATGAATCCCATAAACTCATCATATACTTTTGTAACTGATGGCGAACCATGAGCTGGAATGTGTTTTGATACATGTGGTACTGGAAATGCGGAGTCTTCCGGCAGCTTCCTACGAAGTATCTGATACTCCACTTTAATTTTGTTTAAAGGAATATTGAATAGTTCTGAATAATACTTTTTGTATAGGAGAATTTGAGAGTTCTTCATTTTATCAGCTTTTTGATACTGATTCCATCCCATAGTAGATGTCTTAAGGTCAATGATAATAATTTCATTAGATGCTAAATCTCTAATAGCAATATCTATGAATCCAATAAAATGTACGCCCTCTTTAATAGTGGCATTTAATGGAATCTCAATACCAACTAATTCAAATCCACTCTTTGAGTAAAATTTGTGCATATGCTTATCTAACCAAGCTAATATACGTCTACCATCACCATAAAATTCTTCTAATTGAATTTGAGTACAAGGAGTTCCTTCGCTCATTTTATCAGCTTCACTTTTGTAAGCTTCTCTCATTTTTTCTAATAAGAGTTTATCTTTATTAATTTCATCTGCTTGCTTTTTAGAAACACCATACATTACCGAAAGATAATGTTGGATAGTTTCGTGCATAGCAGTTCCAAAGATTGTATGAACATTAGATGAACTTTCACCTAATTTATCTATGTAGTTTAACTTATATTGATGCGGGCAGCTACTCCACATTGAGTACTGCGAAAATGATACTTTTGCCATTATGTTTATTTATGTAAAGATACGAAAATTATCCCAATAAACCAAATTAAACTTTGAGTTTTAATTTAGTAATTTGCTTTGGGTCAGTACCATAATTTTCTGCGATTTCCTTTATGTGCATTTTACCGCTTGTAGTTTCATAAAGGATTTTAAGATATTCTTCTGATTCGGTTTCTGATACCTCATAGAATTGTGCAACTAATTTTACAATCCAATCTTCATACTTTTCAGATGAAGCAGGTTTCATATACTTTAAGAATGCTCTTGTCTTTGGAATCAATCCTATCAAACATAAGTACATCGCTTTAGGCGGTGCCTCCTGAATGTAAGGTTGTATATCTGCAATTAGTTCTATCCACTCAGGTTTCATAGAAAGAAAACGGAGTATCATATAGTTACTCCATGTCTTTTTATCACTCTCATCAAGTGTGTCCCAATACTTTGGGTCCTTCTTATCACAAATTGCGTTTAGATGGTCAAATAATGTTTTAGCCATATTATGCTTCTTCTTCTACTTTTAAACCCGGAGGTAATAATTCATTTAATACTTCACCGCAATCTCCACAAAGGAATAACTCTACCGGTAATACTTCATCTTTTGGTTTTCCAGTTAATAACTTTGAAATCTTACGAAATCCAAACCCTTGTACGAAAATCTCGCCACCGCATTTTTTACATGCAATTGCTTCGGTTTTTTCTAAAGGTATTGGTTTTTCTTCTTGTCCTCCTATTGGTTGTCCACCTGCTCCTAAAATGTTTGCCATTATATAATATTTAAAATTTGAATTAATGTAGCTGCTGCGATAATTTCTTTATCAATTGCTACTGCTGATTTACTTACACCATCTCCTAATAAAAGAATGATGTTCGCTGTGTTCTCTCCACCATACTCATCTACCTTATCATATAGCATTGTATATAAATCGGTAAAGTCCGTAACTTTAGAATCAATAAGAGCCTGTCTTACTTTCATATACTTATTTCTCTTATCATCTTTTGAAGATAGGATATCAATAATTTTATTTCGGTAATCATTCTCTAATAGATTTTGTACATCTACTTTCAACTTACCTTTAATTGAATTCAATTGGCAAGTATTAATCACCTTACGAATATCAGGATAAGCTGCGTCAATAATTGGAACTAAATCCTTAACTTCAAATTCAATATCCTCATTCTTTAAGATTTTACTAATTTGCATAGCAACATCTTTTTTAGTTGGGGGTACAATTTGAAATGATTGACATCTACTTTGAATCGGGTCAATTACTTTCTCAACATAGTTACAAGTTAATATGAAACGGCAATGTGCTGAAAATGTTTCCATTAAGTTTCTTAAGATAGCTTGTGCGTTGTGAGTCATATAATCAAACTCATCTAATATGATAATCTTAAATGGCTTGAATCCCATAGAAGATGCAAAGTTAGTTACTTTATTTCTAACGGTATCAACATTGTTTTCCGAAGATGCGTTGATAATCATATAATCACATTCAATTGATTTTACAATTAACTTTGCTAATGTAGTTTTACCAGTTCCCGCTTTTCCGTACAAAAGTAAATGTGGAATTTCGCCTGTTTCTAAGTAACCTTCTACTTTTGATTTTAGATGTTCGTTACCTACATAATCAACAAGCTTCGTTGGGCGATACTTCTCTACCCATAAATTATTATTTACCTTTTCTTCCGTTTGTTCTATAAACATATTTTATTTTTTATTTTCCAGTTGAACCAAATCCACCATCACCTCTTTCAGTATCCGATAACTCAGCTACTTCATCAAACTCAATCGGAGGATATGGTATAATCATAATTTGTGCAATTCTATCACCTACTTTATATGCAAGTGAATCTAATCCATTTTCTTTTTTGAATGTAGCTTGTAGTTCACCTCTATACCCACTATCAATTACACCAACTGAATTTGATAATACTAATTCATATTTTCTAATTGATGAACGAGGAAATACTAATCCTACAAATCCGTTAGGAATTTCTATTGCTAAATCAGTACCATAACTTACATCAAATGTAGTATTGGATATAATTCTAGTTGCTACTAAATCCATTCCAGCATCCCCACCTTTTGCATATGATGGAATTACTGCATTTTGATTAAGCTTCTTTATTTGTACTTTCATTTTCTATATTTGTTTTTACTAATTCAGATTGTTGTGTTTGAAATTCTCTTAATTTTTTACCAGCATCAGTTAATTCTCTAGCAAATAATTTAAGCTTCTTACCACTATCTCTATTTGTAAAAGATATGTATGCATCTTTAGTATTTGATATTGTAAATGTTACTGTTGGTTCTTCATTTGTCATATCTTCGCTTGTCCATGCAAAAATTTGTGGTTCATCTTCATCAAATTGAAATACCCACTCGCATTGCTCTAATTTTTCAGATGGTGCCATTTTTACTTCACCAATTGGTTCTAATTTTTCTTCTTTTGTTTTTTTAGCCTTTGCCATAATTTTTGTTTTATTTTTATCTCCCTACTTCTGATAGGTATTTTGCTTTCATTTCTTCCCAACTAATTCCAATAGCATCTATGTAGAATAAGTGCTCTGGTTTAATTCTTCCTTCATCATGTAGTTTTGTATATCTACTGATTGCATGTTTCTTCCACCATTTGTTAATGTATTCAGTACCTTGTTTAAACTTATCTTTAAGTATTAATTTATCTTCGGTAATTTCATTTCTTAAAAACTCACTTCCATTCTCATACATCATAGCCATATAAACACCTCTTTTAAATCCGTGATGATATTGAGTTGCCTTAATACCACACTCTTTAAAAATTTGTCCTAATATCTTTTGTTTAATACCACTAACAGGTCCGTTAGCTTCATATCCCATATTAGCACCATTACGAGCTCTCTCATCCGATATATTATCTTTATACCATTGTGCTCTATTTTCCTTAATCCATTGATGCCAAGGGTCATAGAATTTATCATCCGGTTTTAAACTAATCTTACCAGCTGATTCACCTAATGTTTTAAATAAAGGAATACCATTATATTGTGAATGAATACCATACAAAGATGTTGTACCAACTGCAATCAAAACATTCTTATACTTCTCTTTCCAATATGCCCTAACCTCCGGCGTAGTTGTCATCATAGCGATTAACTTACCACCTAAAAAGTTATAACCTAATGGTTGAGTACATACAATAGTAGAAGCAATGGTAGTGTTATTTAACTTACCATCAACAAATTTATTATCCTTAGTCCAACCAATAAAGTTATCTCTAACTCCCATAGCGGTTACATCGGATGCTAATGAAATTTGTCCTAATAGTTTTCCACTTACTCTATCCTTTACATTAATCTTTACATTACGGCCAGGGTTTGCTGTAAAATCCATTGTATGAATCATACGTCTTACCGCTGCCCACTTAGTAGATTCCTTCGGGTCATCAATAATCTCAACGTAAGGTTCTAACGATTCAATTTCTTTTATCGTTAGCTCCTTATTGTTGATATCAGTTGGTTTCCATTGTAAATCATAATAAGATGCGATTTGGGATTTTGCTTGAATCATTGTAGGTTCTTGCAATTCAACCCACTTCTTATACAATGTTTGTTCTTGAACAGACATCGTCATAAGGTAGTCCATATTTTCTTTTAATTTTGCTTTTTCAAGCTCAAAATCAAAGACAGGTTTTTGTGGTTCAGTATCCCAAAAGCTCATATTATATTATTTTACGATTGCTCGGATTTGATTAGTTTCTATTGATGGTACATAAATGTATATCTCCTTACCAGCATTTTCAATAAGGAATTTTTCTAAATTTAAATTCCATGTTTCAGTTTCATATAACTTACCATCTATTTCAAATACAGGTTCACTTATTAAGTTGTAATGTTGGTTAGCCATATTATTTAATTTGTACTAAATAATAATTTGCTGTGTAATCTCCATCAACGAATCCTACATGCGATAATCCCTTAGATGAGATTTTTAATGAAGATGTTTTAGAACCTTTGTTAGCCATTAAGATAGCTTTCAAATACTTTGCAGAAAATGCAATTGGTTCAATATCTTCTTTAGCGGTTGCATCTACTTCAATAGAAATTCTATTTGAGTTGATTGATGAGTATCCTAAAATAACTTCACCTTTACCAGCTTTGAATGTAAATGTAAATGTATCAGAGTCAGCCAATACACCTTTTGATTTGATGAACTTATTTACAAAGTCATCATCTAATGTTATCTCCGCATCAAATGCAGGTAACGCTTTTAAATCAGGTACTGCAGGAATCACCGATGGTGCTGCTAACATATATTGTACCTTTGTTTTCTTATCTGAAAATTTTAGTGCACCAGTCACTTCTTCTACAGTGATAGCATCATCTAATACAGATAATAAACCTTTTAATTGTGAAGTAGTGTAAATACCAAACTCACCGCTTGGGAATTCACCACCTACTACTGTAACATCACCTAATAAGGTTTTGTCATCTGAAATCATTCTTACCGATAAGTTTGTATCATCGGATTTTACCATAACGGATTCAATCTCACCACCTAAGTTGTAACGATTAACGAAACCATCAAATTTGCCTTTGTTCATAATTGAAATTTTAAATTTATTGTTTTAATTTGTTATACAAATATACGAAAAATACCTGAAACTACCAAATATATATTAATTGAATGTAAAGAAATCTTTACCATCTACATATGTTTGCTCAATAACTCTATCATGCTTAACATCAAAGTTTTTATTGAACATCTTATTAAAATGTTTAAATTGAGTTTCAAATTGTGGAGTTTGTATTGGTGAAACAAATATACCATTTGTACAATCATAGCATGCCATATATCCAAAAAGTTGTCTTGCTTCCTCACCACTACCTCTATCTTTTTTACCTTCTATCACAAAGGTAACTTTAGTATTATCGTTAAAATCATATATAACACCATCAGGAGAACCAACATCACATATTGGCCATTTGTGAACTTGCTTATCAAAATCCACAATACCAAATGATTTTTTATATACCGGATGATTTTTTAATTTTTCATAAAAAGCATCCATATAATCTTGCTCCGCTAATGCTGGCGTTCCGGGTAAATGTCTTACATAAAATCCGATTTCATTTAATTTATCATTAACCGCCTCTCTAATAGCTTCCCATTGAATTGTATCCATAACTCCACTTTTCAATGAAGTAGATTCTACACCACCTTCAATTTCCAATAAAATTCCATGGTCTTCTGACCTAGAACTCTTTTTATCAATGTTCCAATCTAATATTTTACCTTTAAAAGATAATGCTATACCAGAGTTAGCACTTCCATATGCCCAAGGTGATTCTTTGTAGATAGTTGGGTTATATGTTTCATCTTTTGTTTTTTGATACCAATCATATACTTGTTTTAATGTTGGTTTATGCCAAGCAGTTAGTTTAACCTTAACTTCTGGATATTCATCTAATTGTATTTCAAATCTATCCAATACAGGAGTATTCTTTCCCAACCCATTTCCAGATGGCATAAGGTCTCTTGGATTGTTCATCAATGGTTTGTATGCGGTACAAACGTGTTCCCAATATGAATTGCCACCATTATCATTTCTTGCATAAGTTATCTTTATATTTAAAAACTGATTAAGTAATGATGGATATGTTGATTCTATCTTATAACAAAACTTTCTAAAAGCTTTTTCAGTTTTCCATTTTTTTATCATATTTTGACACTTACGGATTTTAATTAAAGTACCACTTTCGTATGGTGGGAATTCATTACCATCATATTGTTCTACAAAATACTTTAATGGTTCATTTGTATTTGTATAAGGAGCCATAGTAAGTTTATATGCTGGTTTGTTTTTTACCTTTGTAATAAAGTGTTCAAGTTCGCCCAAAGCTGATATAGCTAATTTCATACCCATACCCATTTTAGATAATAATAGTAAGCCATCATTACCATGCGTAGCGTAATTAAATATCTGCCCTAAAGAATGTTCAGGCACACCAATTGAGTTATCCAAAATTTCTATATATGATTCATCACCATTGTGTTTGATTAAAATTTCAACATCAATAGGCACTTTTGGTTTATTTAATGGTATTGGATTATCTATAAGTTCAGATAATAAAATATTTAATGGTGCATTAACTGCTCCAATTTTTTTGGATGCACCAACAGATAAAGTTGGTATAATTTCCACTTTTTGTGGTTTTGTTTTTTGTGTGGGTTTACTCATAGTTTATATTTTTATGATTTTAAATTGTTTATACAAATATACGAAAAATACTTGAATCTGCCAAATATTTTGAATATTATATAGTGTTGATAATCAACCAGTTAGAATGCGAAAAATTGTTCTGCTGTTTTTTGTGAGGATAAAACTGCTCCCCAACCCAATGCACCATAGAAGTCCTCCAATTTCTTAAGTAATTCTCTCTCAAAAATTTTATCATAATCAATGTAGGTTCTTACCAAATCCATTATCTCCTCTGGGTCATCATGTCCTTTGAACCCAACAGCATCTAGCCCAAATGGATTTTGTTTTAGATATACCCATTTAATCTTATCGCCATCTCTCATTGGAGCGTGCTTAGATGGGCACTTAAAGTGAACCAATAATTGATTATGTGCAATTGCTGCCTTAACATGCGCAGGAGTTCCACTATTAAATTGGAACATTGCTCTATTATCTTTTTTCTTTGGAATGTATTTTGATATTTCTTTTACTGCTGAGTTCTTAGCTATTGAAGTTACATCCATATTAACCAAGTCCTTTTTGAAATCATATATCTTATCAGTTAGAACCATTTCAGTTTCACCTTTAAGAATATCAATAAGAACTCCACTCATAAAATTACGGAATTGTGCAGGATACGATGAACGAACTACGTCCAATCCCTTAACATCCAATCTATCAGTTGGAATACCATTCTCTGCAATAATCCATTGAGCGTATCGTTTCTTAGCAATCCAAATACCACTTCTACTTACAAATTCTTTTTTGATTTGGAATCTATGTTTTGTTTTATCAACATTGAATACTTTCTCGGCCAATACATCGTAGAACTTATTTAAGAAGTCCTGTGTTTCACCAGCAATATCATCCACCTTTATAGCAATCTCTGCATCAGTTAAACTTCTCCAATCTTTATAACGATGGTCTAATATAGGTACTGCTGAAAAGAATACCGAATCCGTATCAATATATATGTTGAAATCTTGTCCAGTTGTTCCTAACTCTTTATTATATTTAATGTTAGCCATATCAGCCGTAGATTTAATCACAGTCTGACCTGTTGTTGTTACCGCCTCAGCGTTATCTACATCATAAAAACGGAAGGCGGGTAATCCCAATACTCCATATAATGAGTTTAATAGAATCTTTTGTACCAGCTGTCTTTTCTTATAAAAATCATATTTTTCTTTATCACCACTCTCACCATATTTTTTCTCTAATGCTCTAAATTCAACCCTTTGCTTAAACCAAAGGTCTAAGATATCAGGTATACAACCTACTTTATCCGTAGTGTAAAGAACTCCGTTAGATGAGATAGCGTATTTACTCTCATCCAATAACTTTCTAAGGTTTTCTTTTGTAATAGTTTTATCACCAAAAGAAAATGTATCAATCTCACCTTTCATAAACTTTTGTGCATCCCAATTATCAATCTTACCAACTTTAGTTTCTGGTGAAATATTGGTTGTCATAATGATTGAAGGATATAGTGAAGTTAAATCCAAATCATATATCCATTCGTACTTACCAACGATGGGTGCTTTAACATATGCTCCAATGAATTTCTCTTGGTCATTATCTCTAAGTGCTTGCATCCTCTCTTGTCTATCCGCAGGTTTGTTAGGAGCTACAATGTTTCTTCTTTTAAGGTAACATAGTAATGCACCCTCTAAGTATTTTGATGAGTAAACAAAATCCTCATATGGTACGTGTCCAGCGTGACAGATACCTCTAGCCGTATCAATGAATTGTAACTTCTTATCCATATCAGCTACTAACTGAACATCGACTAAGTTATACTCAATAAACTTTTCAATATCATCTTTAAACAAATCATCTAAGTTACCAGCGTACTCAATCTTACCTCTACCCAATTCCTTCATCGCAATACTATCCAAACGATAATTATCTAATTCCGAATAGGTGAAGTTTTTATATAAAGCTAGGTAATCTAAATAAGATACGCCGGCCATATAGAATCTCTTACGATATGGAGACCAAAAACATTCACCTATTGGGCTTAACCTATTAGCGTGCTTAACACCTAATAGTCTTTTAATACGATTATATAAATAAGGAGTATCAAAGTTGTCAATGTTCCAACCGGTTACGATTGTTGGATTGATGTACTCATATAATTCTAAATACTTCATACACATATCCCTCTCATCTCTAAAAGGAATTACAGTACGATTGCCGGTCTTCTTCTCACTCATCTTACCAGCTTTATCCATAATTAAAACCCAATAATGGTCAGTAGCAGAATCGTGCAAACCAATTGCGGTTAATTCATTTTCTGATTTCTCTACATCGGGTAATCCACTATCCATTTCACACTCAATATCATATGTAAGTGTAACGTGCCCTTCCGATGGTATATCTGAATCAGTATATGTATCAACCAAAACTCTAGTGGTTTCAGCTACATCCGATTCAAATAAATTCGGGTCATCTTTTGTGAACTTAAAAATCTTATCTAACTTATCTCCGTACAAAGATGTGTATTGTCCTCTTTGTGCCTTTTCATAAGCATAACGAGTATATGGAAAGGTTCTATAACCCAACTTATCATCCCAAATGTGCACTAAATTTCTTTCTCTCTGATAATAAATATTTTGATACATCTATACTTTTAATTTTATGTTTAATCTACGAATACTCTTGCCATCTTTTCAAAGTTGTTTTCTATATCCCAACTTTTTAATGAACTCTCCCACAATAATGCTTTGGCAATAGCACTTACATCCGGTCTTTCAATTGTTTCATCCAATAAACCAATTACCTTTTCTTTAAATTGGGCTTTACCATTATAAAGAAGTGGATAATCATTACCAACCATTTCAGGATAACACAATCCATCAGGTAATAAATATGGTACTCCACGACTTAGACCGTCAGTTGTACTCATACTCCATGCTGAATATGTTTGAAAACATCCTACTCCAAAATGAGCTTGTCCTAATTGATTCATATAAACATTTCTATCAGCATGTCCAATATATTTAGTGTATGGTTTTTTCATATCACCTAATGTAGTCCATACTTCAAAATCTTGTCTTTCATTCCACAATTCATCCATAGTTTCAAAAAACCACTCACCGCCAGTATAACCATTATTTCTATGATTGAATACAATAGTTTTCTTTTTGTATTCTTTGGTTGGTATGAATTCATCAGTACCTAAATACCAAGGCTGTATAATCTTATCTAATTTTTCTATGATATGTGGTTGAAATTCTTCAGCTGCTCTTTTAAGAACTAAATCTTTAACCCATTGTGAATTCACACCACATACTTTCATATCTAATGTACCTTTAATGTTTTTCCAAAATGAATTATCATCTCTTGCTCCATTATCTTTTATCTCCCACCAATGACAATAACCAATAATAGGTTGTGTTTTATTATAGATACGAGTGATTTTAAATTCATGTGTCCATTCAGGCAAATGTGACCATACTAAATTGAATTGTTCTTTCTCAACCAATCTATCAAAAAATTTATGAGGATAGTTCACTCTCATTTTAGGAGGAAATGTATCCAATCCATCCATTCTACGAAGTGAAACATTTGGATATTCAAATTGGTTTATAATACCAGGATGATTATCCATATCAGGATATGGTAATATCCATTCCCATTCTTTACCAATTTTAGTATTATCTAAAAATGATTTAAATACTAATAGAAATGAATCTCTATTAATATCTTTCTCTTGTCCGAAATTTGTATAATTCGGAATTACTAATACTCTCATATATTACCAAAAATTTTCAGCTCCTTCAGGTGCTTCGTATGTTGTTAAGTGATGAACTACATCGGTATTATAACTAGATGTATCTTTTGGATAAGGTCTAATTTCATGCTTCAATCGTTTCATCAAGTCTTTCTTTTCTTTTTTATCTTGCGCAAGTAATTGAACATATCTATGCTTTGGTGGTTCTTCCCTTCTCCAAAACTCTGTATATCCTTGCTTACCTATTTCCATTTGTAAGTGTGCTAAGTTACCACTACCCCACATTGAAAACACAGTCCTACTATGAATCCATTTATATGGGTCTTTATGTAATGATATACCCCAATTTGGCATCAGTGCAATATCCGTAGATAATCCCTGATAAATCCAATTGGTAGCCTGATAAATTCCTCCTAAGTGAGCTTGTCCGTTATCGGCGTATGATAAAAGAACCTTAATTGCTTTATCATTTTCCTTTAACCATTTGAAAGATTGTCCTAATGCAAATGATTCAATGTTAGAACCATAACCATCATCACAATACAAACGAGTTAATTCCAAAATGTTATCTTTGGTTAATCCCTCACAAATAGAAGTGGATGCTTTTGCTCCAACGGGAAAACCATAGATTAAACAACCTATAAGTTTATCACCATCGAATGTATTAGCATCTTCTGATTTATAATATATTCCAATTGCATATCTACAAGCTGTCCAAGCGTGAGTATAGTGTTTCTTAACAATAATATCTTTAGCGATACTTTTTGCTATTGGTGCTACATATACTTTTGATGTGTCACAATAATTTTTACCCTCTACCTTCATTCTTTTTTGCTTGTTTTGCTTTTTCTAAAATAGATAAACTTTTCTCAGCCTTTGCTAATCTTTGTTTTTGTTTCAAATCTTTCACATATCCAGCAGGATATTTGTTTTCTACTGATATAGGTCCGTTTGGAAATTTATCCAAATCGTATTTCCAAACCGATTCACAACCATCATCATCTTTGTACACGTGTTCAAATTTGCGTGGTTTATCCTTAACGTTTGGTTCTACTCTTGCCATAAATTATTTTTTATAATCAAACCATTTATTTACTAATATTGTTGAAGTTTTATGATTTTTAACTCCTTTACCATTTCCAATAATATTATATGGCTTTCTTTGTTCAAATCTACCACCTGTACAAATGTAAACAAAATCGTTCCAATCCAATATATGAATTTTAGCATTCATTGTTTTTTCTAAATGCTCCAAATGTTCTGCAACATTTCTTTCTATTGGTGCATATGGATGTAGAAGATAAAATTCTTTAAGTGAATACTTTCTAATATACTTAAATGATTTTGTTGGCATTTTATCATCAATAGAACCGGATTGAGCAGTTGCTACACAATCCAAATAAATTTCACCATCTATTATAAAATCAACACCATTTTTTTTGTTTCTTTTAAACTGAATAGCACTAGCTAATAGCTGTTGTTGGGCCCGTTCTTCCAAATCTTTTCCATTTTTTTGTACTGTACTAGCAAAGTATTCGGTTTGCTCTTCAGCCTTACCACCTATATTGGTTGGGTTTGTATATCGTTTTGCCATAATGTTAATTTATACAAATATACGAAATTATTCTGAAACTACCAAATTTATTGGGTTCATTTTATGCACCTCATCAATAATATCTAATTCCACCTTTGGGTATGGGAATACCTCATGTTTAAGCGATTTTAAGAAGGCTTTACGTTCCTTCTTATCTTTGGTGAGAATATACACATATCGATGCTTACGGGGTTCTCTTTTAATCCAGAATGGACTTGTAACCATTGTCTGAATTATCTTTGGGTCATTCGTTCCGTACTTCACATAAGAAGTCCGAGAATGATGCCATTCATCATCTTCACTCCACTTAAAAGACCAACTATCCGACCATCTGATTTTGTTTCCTTGATAAATCCAATTAGTAGCTTGATATACCGTACCTAAGTGCCCAGCGTTTGGGTCTGAATATGATATTAGGGCTTTGATACGAGGTACATTAGTTCTTAACCATTCAAATGATTTTCCAACAAACCAACTCTCAATGTTAGTACCATACCCATCAAATACAAATAGGCGAGTTAATTCTAATACACCATCTCTAGGAAGTAATTCGGAAATAGATGCGCCGGCATTCCTACCAACCGGGTCACCATAACAGGCAACCCCAACTAATTGTTCATTAACTCCACTAAAAAAATTGTGTTCATCTTCGGATATGTAAAATAATCCGATAGCATATGATACCTTTGTCCATATCCCACTATAATGGTTATTGACAATGATATCCTTTGCTATGTTCTTATTAATCTCTCTAATAGAAAACTTAGAGGTATCGCAATATTGTTTATTTTCTACTTTCATAAGCTACCACTCCAAAATTGATTTAAATGATTCCAAGTTTTACGTTGGATTATCTTTAATACATTAGATGGTGATACCTTATTGTTTTGGGCAATCACTTTAATATTACGATGACCCATTCTCCATAAGTCACGAATAATTAAAACTTGTTCGTCCGTCAGTTTTGCTGCAGGATGTGATTGTCCTCTTAAAATAGCCATAATGTAACCTTTATTTTTTTATTTAACCTATTGCTTCGTTGATAGCGTTTGTGTATGCCATCTTAGATGATAATCCTTGAAATCTTTGAATAATTACACCATCTCTCTCAATTATTACTACTGGAATTGATGTCACATTATATTTTTGTGATTCTTCAGGTGAATTATCAACATCGTATTCTATGAATGTTGCTTTACCATTAAAATCATTTTTCAATCCTTCTAATACTGGTCCTAATGCTCTGCAAGGACCACACCATACTGCTCCAAATTTTTTAACTGTTATCATCTTTTTTTATTTTTCTTTTATTTTCTAATTCTATGTTTCCTATTATATGCTTTGGTTCATATGGACAATGGCGGCAGCCACTCCCACAGCAATAACCTCGTTCAATGTGATAATCAGGAGTGAAAACCACTTTACCATTTTCCAAATAATATAATTCTTTATCACTTTTCATTATTTTATTTCACATGCACCACCAGCACACGCTAATTCACCACTTAAGTCAGTCATATCTTCAATTTCAACTATCTTACTTAAATCAACATCATTTAATGTTTTCATAAGTTCATCGTATTTTTCTTTAGTACAATCTTCAAAAGGAGCCTGAATGTAAGTACCACCATCATAAGGTAATACCGATAATCCATTATAGAATTCTTTATTCTCCCACATCCACTCTCCAACTGCTTTCCACTCATGCTCTCTAATAGAAATTGTTGCTGATACATTATGTGAGTTATTACCACTTCTATGACCTGGCTTAACCCACTCCCCATGTACTTTCTTAACTCTTTCTAATAATTGAATTGGTGATTCGGTTCTAAAGATAGCAGTATCGGGTGCCTTTTGTGGAATACCAATTACTGCCGTATCATGCGGTCTGAAATATTCATCCTCTACTAATTCAGGATGATTAATTGCTAAGTGTGTGTACATTGATTCGTTCTTACCAACTCTTACTCTACGAATATAGTAATCATTATGCCAAGCGTGAATACCAGATGAAGTTCCTAATGCCAATGAAGTAGTTCCAGCAGGCTTAACCGTTGTACATCTTGCCGATGCGTTAATACCTAATATTTCTGCTACTCTTTTGTTTTCTATTTTTACAACTTTTGCTGCTTCTTTCATATCCAATTTCAAAACTGCACCACTTCCGATACCTGTCATTGAGATTCCTATTAAGGCATCCTTTTCAGTTGTTCTTTGCCATATAGGTCTTAAGTAATGGAAATCGGTATAACCAGCCTGTAATGTTCCTACAAATGATGCTGCTTTAACTCTTTCGTTTAAATCGTTTTGGTCAACTACATCACTTACATTTACTTCGCATAAATTGCAGAATTGAAACGGTCTTAATGCAATCTCACAACACGGATTAGTTCCCCAATCTTTATCATTTGATAAGTAGATGCCAGGTTCACCTGCTCCACTTGCTTCAATTCTTTTCCACAAATCCATAAAGTAATCTTTGGTAATTTTATGTCTCATTAATACTGCTGAGTTATTTGCTCTACCTCTTTGTGGATTTGTTTCCCACCATGCACCACTCTTACAACTAATCATTTGCTCATCAGTTGCGGAGAATAATGCAATCAATGCTGCTCTACGGATACCACCTGCTAATACTGCATCAGCAATGTGACAAACCATATCATGCACTTCAATTGGTTTTAATTTATCGCCATCTTTTTTTGCATCCAAAATACCTTCTAATTTGATAAGGCATTCTTTTAGGGGTTGAGGACCTGGTGCTTTGCCACCTGATGTTACCAATCGTGCTCCTTTCTCTCTAATATCTCTAAAATCAAATACCGGCTTACTACCACCAAAGAAATATGCTTTTACAATTACCGAAACTGCATCAGCCCATCCTTCGATACTATCACCGATTAAAAATCTTCTTGTCTTATCAGTTGATGGCTTTCTGATTTCAGGCAAACAATCAACGTGATGTTGTTGTACTGAATAACCTACTCCAGTTCCACCTAATAGTAAGAACATAATTTCTGAAAACACTCTCCAATCATCTACCGGTGCAAATGCACAATTGTAAATTCTATTTGGTGATAATTCAATTGGTTTACCTGCGAACTGCATTGAACGCATTGATGGTAATATTTTTTTATTCGATACGAATTTATATACTTCTTTTATTTCCTCTTTTAAATTTGGATATGTTTTTATATGCATATCCATATTTCTTTTTACCAACTCTTTCCAAGTTTCTCTCCTTTTTAATTCCGGTCTGTACTTTGCGTATTTCATATAAACCGTAATGTCCGATAAAATTCGTGTTGAAATGTCCATTTTTTTTGTAAATTTTGTTTAGTGTGTTAAAATATTTCAGGAAAACCCCAAAATGTAAGAATAAATATACTGTCTGCCACTAAATCATTCAGGTTTGTGAATAAATAATTCACTTTTTTTAAAATTTTATTGGTGTCAAAACACCCAGTGTATTATAACATATAGTTAGGGGAGCTTTCACTCCCCTATCATATTATGCTTTTTGCTCTGCGGTAGATGCTTGTCTATACGCAGTGATTAATTTCTTCAAATCACCAATAGCTTTTCTAGCTCTTGATTTGTTTACTTTTTTAGTTCCGTTGTGCTCTGTTTCAAATGTTGAAAACAAAGTCTTCATTTGTTCGAATAGTTGTTGACTGTTCATGTTTTTGTTTTTTAATTGTTTATTTTTTATTAACCCAATCCAGATACTTGCGCCGGTTTTGAGCCAGGCATAGTATCTACATATTTTTTGTGTAACATTTGTCTTTCCATTTCAGCACCATTAGCACTTTCTTTTGATGCTATAATGCCTTCGGAAGATGTTGCTGCATATACTTCTATTGTTCCAGTATTCGTATCCATTTTAGTTGGAAAAGTTATACCATCTTGTCCAAAACGATTTTTCATAATGTGTACTCTAGCCGTATTGTTTAATTTATCTTTTGCTTTTCTACTTAAACTCATAATAAAATCGGCGTTCATTACTTTAGCGTAACTATCTGCAATCTTATCAGCTTCAATAACCTCCGAATCAATTGCTGAACGATTTGTTTGTGATGCTGTCCAAATTGGGATACCTAACTCACCACTCATACCTCTTAAATCAATATATACTCCACCTTGCTCAGCGTATGTACTATCAGTTTTATTTGAATGTGATAATAGCAAATCGGCGTAATCCACAATTATTAAATCGGGCCTATTACCAGCTGCTATCATTTTCTCAATGTGAAGTTGAATTGTTTTTGATGATGCTCCTTTTGGTGGATAATATTTAACTTTAAGTTTACCAGGTAATCTTTTAAGTTTACTAAATACATCCTCTTTCCTTTCTTTTAATTCAGTAGATGGTATATGAGTGAATACCGTATCATATCTCAATCCTACATAGTGTTGAGAAAGTTCTAATGTATAATGTACTACGGTCTTTCCGGCTCTTACGGCTGCTGCTCCTAATGCTGCTAATGCCCAAGTCTTACCAACACCAGAAGGTGCTACTACTACTCCCAATTCGCCAGGTCCAATTCCACCATCCATTAAATCATCAATACAATCCCACCCAGTACTTACAGTCTCTCTGCCAGTCTCACTAAATCTTTCCTCAAAATCTAAAAGGTAATCCATACCCAAATCAGATTCAATTCCAACTTTCATTGCCTTATCAACTAAGTCTTTGATTCTATCGTAGTTGCCTGATTTAAGTAAATCTACTGATTGTAGAATTACGTTTTTCATATTCTGATTGATACAAAACTTTGTGAATTCATTTTTAATGTATTCAAAATCTTCGTGTCCGATTGAAGTGTAAACTACTTTGAGTTGTTCTACTATTGATTTTTTTAGTGATGGATTATCTAGCTTTGATACTTGTCCTTTAAATACATCTAATGTAGGTTCTTTTTTGTACTCATCGTAATAATCCTTAATCTCCTGTACTATCCACTTGTTAGCATCGGATTCAAAGAACTTCTTATCAATGATTTCACACAAAGTGTCCATCATTCTAACATCGGTAAGTAAAGCAGATATTACTTTAGCTTGAAACGATTGCCCATATTTAGAGAGTGTATCTACTTGCTCTGCCATCTATTTTACTATTATATTTGTATAAGTTGATTTCAACCAATCGTTTATATCTTTCCAGTTTTGTAGTATCTTATATTTCATTGCTGCTTTGATAAAATCAAACTTATCAAACTTTTTATTAGGTTCGTTAAAACGGTCTAATATTTTAAGAGTTTGGTTTGTATTGATATGTGCTTCTTCTAATTGCATCAGATGCCTATTTCTTAATACCTCATTTCTTTGTGAAAGGATATCAGCGTATATTTTTGCATCATCTTTCTTAGCTTCACATATATCAAAAAATTCATCAAAGGTAATTAATCTATCTTCCTCTAATTCAGGAAATCTTTTTAATACAGTCTTTAAACCACATCCTTTAACGCCGGGAATATTATCTGAATTATCACCATCCAATGTTCTGAATAGTAAAAGGTTTTGTGGGTACATTCCCCATTCTGCTTTTACCATCTCTCTATCATAAAGTTTCTTTTTAGTTGGTGAATAAACTTTCGTCTTATCATCTACTAATTGTAAGAAATCTTTATCCGTTGATACAATAATACATTCTTCATCTTCACCTAATATTTGTCTAGCTATGTTAGCTATCACATCATCGGCCTCAATTCCATCATATATCATTGTTGTAATTGGAAGTGAATCTAACAAATCAACTAACCAAACGAATTGGCGTTTCATTGAAAGTTGTTCTTCTTCCTGTGACATCATTTCAGGATATTGTCTATTAACTCTAAAACGATTTTTACCTCTATCAGCTTTGTATCCTTCAAACACTTCCTTTCTACCTTTAGAACCACCCTTACCATCAAAGATAAGAACTACTCTAGTCGGATTGAATTGGCGTATTTGAGAACCAATTGAATTTAATGAACCAATAACTCCACCCGTATGGTCACCATCCTCATTCATTGTAGGGTTGGTAGTCCAACTACGGATGAAGGTATTTAGTCCATCAATGACAAGAACTCTACTATTACGCACTCTTAAGTGTGATGTCTCATGTTCTGATTCTACTTCGTTAAGAAGCTTTTTGTATAAGTCTTTCATTTTGTTTTTGTAACCTTTATTAATCACCAATCACTTCTGAATCTACTACTAAATTATCAGTGTCTAATGAATCTTTTTTGTATCTTAAAATTGTTGCCTCACAAATCCTTTTATAGATTTGCTCTCTAACACCAGGGTTAGAATCTAATGTAAGCGGAAAATCTTTCGCTTGGAACTTAATCACTTCGCCTGAATCAATATCAATGTATTCATACCAAGCTCCACTTTGTTTCACAATTGCGTTTTCTTTCATACTACCCAACCATGCGCCGTAGTTATCAATACCTCTATCAAAGAAGATATCAAAATCTGCTGAACGTAATGGTGGTCCCATACGATTCTTTACAACCTGGCATCTTACTTTGATACCAACAATTCTTTCGTTACCACTACCATCTTTAGCTTTAATTGTTCCCATACTCTTTAATCTCAAACGAACCGATGCGTGGAAAGCGATTGCTTTACCACCCGATGTAGTCCAAGGGTCAGAGAATGGCATTGCGTTCATCTTCTGTCTTAATTGGTTTGTGAAAACTAGAGTGATTTTCTGTCTACCAATAAGATTTGTGATTTTACGCATTGCTTTGGAAATGATAATTGCTTTATCCGTAGCGTAACCATCTTTACCATAATCAGCTTC
>Ga0209086_10001443_pt1 | contig 19333 bp, 19 predicted proteins | sample M_130207_XF_Meta_FD_187312 | JGI IMG/M metagenome (GOLD analysis project Ga0209086, IMG submission 187312) | Freshwater microbial communities from Lake Montjoie, Canada to study carbon cycling - M_130207_XF_MetaG (SPAdes) (version 2) | ecosystem: Environmental > Aquatic > Freshwater > Lake... | reverse complement strand
CAACGTACCTTTCGCATAACCATAGTATTTTGCAACTGGATCTGATTCTCTTAACAACGGAAGCTGGTGTGAATCAATCTTTCTTGATTCAAAAAAGATTGCAGCATCTTCTTTGGAAATTCCAATATGTTTCGGGACCATGCAATGTCTTGCCACGTTGAATTTTAATTCATCATGATGCATAATTCCCAAATTAGATCTTGACGCTTCCTTACGTGCCTGAGGCGACAATTTTGTTGGTACAATTAATAAACATTTGTTTGCCTTTTGCTTGGAATATTCACGTAATACTGCTTTAAACTGTTCCGTTGACACCATCTTGTCTCTCTGCCTGGACTCATCAAAATTGCGGTCAAGAAAATGCACAGCAATGGAAGACGGACTATCGTTAACATTTGTATTTAAAGCAGCAAAATAAACATTTCCTAAAGACGAGCAAAGAGAAACGTTATTTGTAGCACTTTTTTTCAAGTAATTAAGACTTATTGCTAAATCAGTAAGGTTTGAAGTTGGATCCAAAATCCAAAGCTCATCCTTTACATCATAACCTCGATCCCTCATCATTTCTACACTCGTTTTCTTGACTCGGCCACATTGCGTTAAAAATTCAATATTCATTTTTTAAATTTTTTAAGTAAGTGTATTTATTTAAAATTATTTGCCTTTTTACTTTCCAGATTTGTGGCAGCGCCCAGTTCCTCTGCGAGACTTTCCAGACTTGCACAAACTTTTACGTACCTTCTTGTGGCAACGACCGGTCGATCTGCTCCGGCTTTGGGATTTTTTGCATCTCTTTCCACCAAGAAGGTTTCTGTCTGCATTGTAACTTTTTTCTGAATCTTCAGCGCTAAATTTTTCTTCATTGCATCTTTCTGCAAGTTCATTATATCTTTCAAACCATTCATTTGATTCATTCATGAATACTTGATTTTCCTTGGTCAATTTCTCGACTTGTTGTTTTAAAGATTGTACTAATTGTGTTTGGTCATTGTGTGAGCATCTCAATTTCAGTGATCGTATTTCATTATCTTTATTTTTACATTCCTGTCTTAAAGTATCACAATTTTGAAAAAGATTACCAATAAAAGACGACATTTTCCTTTTTTTTATTTTAATACACAAATACATTTTATCATTCCAAAAAAATGTCATATGAATTTTCTTCGTATTTGGCAGTCTACAGAGAAATTGACGAAGTCAATGAGGCAAAATGGGTAATCTATGACGGATATAAATCATTTGAAGAAGTTTATGAGGATGTGATTACGCGGAAACAATTTAGAGGTTATCTTTTTGAATGGGGTTGGTTTATTTATGGGGTGACAAAAGATGGAATGAAAATAAAGCTTGATCATACAGGAAATCAAATTGTCAAATCATGAATCAAATTCTGGTTAACAATTGTTATGCGTGCGCGTTCGCGTGCGCGTTCGCGTGCGCGTGCTCGCGAAAATGCTCGTGCCTCTGCATTTACAACTTGAGGAAAGTGGACGTCTGGAGTTTGGCAACGCCCGCGAATGTGACCTACACGTGCACACTGATTGCACAATGGAGAAAGTGAAACTGAAATCATTATTTATTTTATTGTGTTTCTCGCCCCCGCGACGCAAGTTTACTTCTTAGTTTTTCATATTCTGTTTCAATAGAATCTAACGACATTTTAGTGCTCAAAAGTGGCCAAGCAATGTTTCCACGAAGCTCCGAAATTTCTCTCCAGGAATCTATTTGCTTTATCAATTGCATTTTAAACTTATTATCTTCTTGAATCTTGTATTCCTGATATGAAATTGTTTTAGCAGGTCCCCATTTTACCATTCTCCTACCTAAAGAATTTGAAGAAGGAAACCTTCTGATTTGTTCTAAAGTTTCATCATCCTTGAATTGAATGTGTCTTCTTCTATTTCCAAAATCTAATTTGTATTTTGAATACGGAGAAAAAACAGGTTGCTCTTTTAAAATATGGTCCCTGTGCGTCTGTCTATTCTTATTTTCGTTTTTGTTTTCGTTTGAGAGTGACTTAGATTTAGATTTAGAAAGAGGAGGAGATCTGGCATAACGACGATGTGTGTTTACCCTGTTTACTTGAAAGCGCAAACCAAATGTACGTGATCCTGTACGAGATCCTCTGGATCTATTATATTGTTTAGCGATCTTTTGACTGCGAAGAGGACTTCTTTTAGATCTAAATTTCATTTTTGTTTCTTCTTTCGTACAACTCCTTTTTTTCTCTTCTTTCCGCTCCTTTCTTAAATCAACTTACTACTCCGCATCCGCCAGATTAGGCGAAATTATAATTGTATGCTTTGTGTTCGGTCCACCCAAATCACACTCGATAACGAGAGGCTGCTCCGTATTGTCATCAGGCAAATGAATTAAAGCCCATTCGCAGTCCATGTGCGATAAAAATGTTCTTAATTTTGAAATATCGTATGAATTGTTACACTTTTGCTCCATTCCTTCTTGCGAGTGCGACGTACCTGGAATTGATGTCCATTCCACAACTCCGTTGCGCAATGATTTGCGAGCGCTGTGATAAAAGCCATGGCTTCCGGAAGTAGAACCGCTCTTAAATCCAATGCTCATTCTCGAGTGAACTATGGAATCGTCGTTTTCGTCGAGTCTCTGGAAAACCTCAAAGCGAATCGAAGCAGCTCCGCATTTCTTCGCATTTTGACTTAGTTCCTTGAGCGTCTTGAGTTCCACGGTAACATGAAAATTTAGATTAATTGAAAATTGAAGAGGTTCTTGGCTGGCCTGGTCCAGAAGCGTGCACGAGTAAACTGCGCGTACATCATCTTCATTTGAGGATGACTCAAACGTCAATGCATCCGACTTGTCATTGTATCTCGTAATGGTCAAGACAGCCTCCTTCAAGACGGAGCAATTCATTGTCTGCATAAAGGTTTTTGTGGCGACACAAAATGTAATGGCTGAAATATCGTCCTTTGTCAAGGCCTTTCCATCTTGCGAAACCCCGGCGTCAATATCGCAATCAAACTTGCTGATGTTTGCGAGTGTCGCGCAGGTGTCGTGCGCCTCGAGACGAAGACCCGTGAATGAAGGCGTCATGGCCAAATTAAAACGCATTTCATTTACAGCATTAGCAACTGGAAGCATGAACCGCAAAAAGTTTTGTCCATTTGTAATTGTAATGCGAAAATCATAATTCTTCTTCTTTTCTTGCTTTACACTTGTGCTAGGCCTTGATGGAATCAAAATTTGCTTCTTGGGCTTTTCCTTTTCCTGTTCCTTCTCTTTGGGGTCCTCCTTTTTCCCTTCAATTCGTGGGCGCTTCTTTGAGTTAAGGTTTTTGTCTTCGACCTCAGATTCAGACTCAATCTTTTTATGAACTGAATTGATTTTGGATTTAGATTTGGATTTGGATTTAGAGGGTTCTTTCTCTTCCTCTTCTTCCTCTTCCTCTTCCTCCTCTTCTTCATCATCCTTAACAATAAAATCGTCCATTGATCCACTTGATTCTGAATCAGAATTACGCGAAGATCCTTCGCTTGATTCAGAGCCAGAGTGCTGCGCCTCCTTTTCTACATATTTATCCTTCTTACTCTGCAGTGGCTTGGGATTGGGCTTTGCTTGAGAAGACATTTTATAACTTTTTTTTGATAATAAAAATTTAGTAACTTTAAAACTAATAAATTAAATTAAACTTTTTTCCACGTATACACCCCTCTCTTGTCCGCTCTACTTTCATACATTTTCCCGTCATTTCCTACTTTGCGCTCGCCCTTGTGGTCCTTTGCGTGCTCGGACGGGGCAGGCCTTCCAGAATGATAGGCGTCCACCTTCTTGGGCTTAGCTTCCTTGGGTCCGGCGTAAGGCTTGGGTTTTGGTTTTGCATTTGGCGGAGACCTTGACCTCGATTTTGACCGCTTATCAATTTTAGGAGAAGGCCTCTTAGGTGATTTAGATTTAGATCTAGATTTAGCTTTTCTATTTAAATCCAAGTCCTTTAAGTCCTTAAACCCAAGACCCACAGGAAACCTCGGAATGCCTGCATCCGTCAACTCCTGATACTGAACGGTATAGTACCTTCCAATCATTGTCTTGTAATGCTTGAAAGCTTCTACAGCGTCTGCGTCGGATCCCTTCGGCTTGACGGCAAAGACTTTGCCGCCATCGGTCGAGCACCTCCAGATAACTCCGCCGGTCTTGCTGGCTTCGGCACCAACAACTTCAAACTCAGCGTCTTTAAAAGATTTTACTTTTTGAAGATCTTTTGAGCGTCCGTGAATGTATGTGGACTCAGCGTTTCTCACCATTGCGCCCTCAAACCCTTCCTTTTCAAAGCGCACGCGCTTGTCCTCAACCTCTTTCGCAGATGAAACTTTCAATGTTTCAACAAACTTTACTCGTCTTAAGACTGAAGAATGATCCTTGAAAAATTCGCGAAGTCTCTTGTTGCGCTCAGTAAATGTCATTTGTTTGGATTTGGAAGGAATTATGTCATACACGTGGTATTCAAGTAAAGGAGAATCGGCGTGGACCAGTTTCATAACATTTTGAAAGCTCATTCCGTGAACATACAATTCACCGTCTAACACAAGTCCTTCCGCGTCATTTGCCGCCGACAATTCTGCTAAAATACGCTTTGCCTCGGAAATAGGAAGACCCGTTCTTGAAGACAGGCTTCCATTTGCATAGATTGCGCGGCAGCCGTCGAGCTTGGGCTGAGCAAAAGCTGGGTACCGAATGTTCTTGGCCTGCTTTGCAAATGCCTCTGCAAGCATGGGAACTCTTCTCAACGGAGATAAAGGTAAAGGCGGTGCATCTTTCTTAGGCTTAGGAGACGGAGAACGCGAAGACTTTTTTTGAAAGATATTGAAGAGTTTAGGTTTCTTAGGAGATGGGCTCTTGCTCTTGCTCTTGCTCTTGCTCTTCTTGGGCGAAGGGCTCTTGCTCTTGCTTTTGCTCTTTTTAGGCAAAGGGCTCTTGCTCTTGCTCTTGCTCTTGCTCTTCTTGGGCAAAGGGCTCTTGCTCTTGCTCTTAATCTTCTTCTGCAACGGGCTCTTAATCTTCTTCTGCAACGGGCTCTTGCTCTTCTTCTGCAATGGGCTTTTGCTTTTAGACTTTGAAGACTTTGGAGACGTTAAATCAATAACAGAACTTTTACTTTTGCTTCTGCTACTGCTACGTGTAAGATCAATAATTGAACCCATCTTGTTTTTATTTCTTTGTGTTTTTTTTAAAAAAAAGGGGCTTGAAGAAAGGGTAATAAGTTTTTGATTTATGTAATTCAATCTCTTTGTCTTTTAAATTTCTACTTTGACGCTTTCTTGTCCCATGTAATGCGCAGATCAATGACTTGATTTCCCGTCTTTAATGCCACTGCTCCAACACTCAAGGTATACGGAATTAAAATTAAGTTATTCGCAACAGACTTGTCAACAGCTACAAAACCGCCACTTTCAGTTTGAGCATCAATCGTTGCAGACGCGAATGAATACGAACTGGCTTGATCCAGAGTAATGATAACTGCATTCGGTTCGTCTGCACTTACCGTTACAAGAGACGCAGTAAATGGAATTCCAAAAATTTGGTAGGGGTCCTGTGTAGACGAAACTGTAGCAGTCTCCGAACCGACCGTGTATGATATCTTTGTAAAGAAAAAGCGATTTACGTTCTTGTACGCATGGGCAAGAGACACTAACTCAACAAAAACGAGAACGGTTCCTATAAAAACCGCAAGTCCGGCTGCAGTCGTCGTGGCGCTCATTTTTATTTTTTTTTAATTTAAAGAAAGAGAAATCTTTTTTTCTTTCTTCTGGCTGCCTTATTGTGTCTTGAACGAAAAATATATTTTACTTTGACGCTAATTGCGGGAAGGTGACAAAGATGTCCATGACTCCACTGACAATCGGTTTCGGAAACACGTGAGTGATATAACCTGTGTCTGTAGCGCCGGCGTAAGCATTTGTCACAGTAACTGACGTAGCAGTTGATGAAAAAACAGTCATGGTTGCATTGTTGATGGAGACAGGAGAGGCTGTAGCAAAGTCGCTCGTCGTAAATGTATCTCCTGCCTCAAAGTATTGGCCACCATACGGAACCACAAAAGTAATTTTACCTCCCGTATGTGTAACTGCCGTAACTTCAATAGGAGCCATAATTCTGTACGGAGTCAAGGTCAGTGTTGTAGCTGTTCCCTTTTCTACTGAAACAAAACCTCCACCATCCGATACAACTGTAGCCTTGACGTTGGCTCCCGCGAAATAGTATCCATTTGCCGACAGCGTAAATGTAGTTCTTGATCCAGTAGTAGACGGCTTCTGAACAACGGCGTAAGGGTCGCGCGTATTGGAAAGTGTATTTCCGCTTGCTGAAAAAGTAACTGTGGTTCTAAAGAACCGGCGAACGTTCTTATACATGCGCCCATAGGAAACCATTTGTACAAGTACTAAAATTACAATGACGAAAGACGCTACAGAAATGGCAAGGGTCGACATGTTTTCAACCGCGTAATTCAAACCTCCAGTCACATCTTTTGTGCTTATAGCAGGCAACATACTTGTAATGGCTGCCATTTTGTTTAACTTTAAAAAAAATATTAATGTTACAAAAACAAATTTCTTTTTTTATTCTTAGTTGAATGCGTTTGTGATTGTTGTATCATGCGTCATGTCTTGAAGAAATGTAACATGCTTAAAAAAATTTGACTTTTGAATTTGGTCTGATCTTGATTTTGCAGTTTCAGTTACAGATCGAACACATTGTTCCACTGCTCTTGAATCATTGCGAACAATTCTAAGCAAACTTTGAAGCTCAGATTTTAATGTTGTCTCCAATTTTCCAAGTTTTTTTAAGTCATTCGAAAACAAGGTTTGTTTTGTTACAATAATTTCCTTCACGTAATCCAAACTAGTCGAACAATCGCGAGTTATAAATGATGTTAACTCGGATTGATACTTGTTTCTTTCGTCAACAATTTCATCATCAATCAAAGTCTTCAAAAGTCGAAGTTTTACTCCAATGCAAGACAGTGTCAAAGAAACAGATGTATGTTTTGAAAGAAGATCAATAATTTCATCTTTTCTTAAATTATCAAAAATTTCTTCCTCTTCCTCTTCCTCTACCTCTTCTTCACCATCTTCACCACCTTTTGAGTTTGATATAGAATTATTTAACATTAAAATGCTTTCATCCATTTCTTGTTCTGCAATTCTTAAAGTATCGAGAGCAATTGTCAAGTTGGAGGCTGATGTGGAAGTCTTTGATAATTCAAGAAGTTTTTGCTTTGAAATTTCATTCTTTCTGATCCTTAATTTAAGCCTTTGATCAATTTCTGATAAAAGAGTAGTAGATGTTCTCTTTTTCTTGACAGGGTTTGGACAAGATGATGATGATAATTTATCTAGGCATTTTGTTATAATTCTAGTTCGTTCACAATTTTTTTTAAACTTTTCAACACTTGTGTTTAAGTTTGTAGGTATCAGAATGTGTAATTTTAATGCCTTTTCCATTGATTCAATTTCGGAAATTGCAGTTAAGTATTCAGGAGACGAAAACATTTCTGCCAAGAGTTTTGCTTCAATATCGACTCTCTTTTCTGTTGATTCCTTAATTTTTTTTCGGAGCGAACTTCGCGCAGACACTAATGTTAACCAAAGAGACTTTGCCATGGAGCTAAGGTCATTAAATAAGGCATTAAGGTGCATTTCTTCAACGGATGTTTTTTGAAGCTGTACGTCACCAAGTGCAAGAATCAAATTTTTGGATGGCGGACTTAAACTCTCAAATCCTATCGATGCACGCTTTGGTATCATTGATTGACCATCATTTTGATTTTTTTCAGCTGCAACTGAATATTTAAATACTTGGTCTGAAAGGAGATCGGCAGACTGGTATTGTATCCATGTCAAGTAAGACTCATATAGTGTTGAAAAAATTGAAAAATCTTGTTTCTCCTTTTCTTTCTCCCTCTCCTTCTCTTTCTCATTGTCTTTAGCTGTAATTGTGGTCAACAAATCATCATCTCTTTCTTTTTGCTTTTTTTTTAACTCCAATTCCATTGACTCATCATTCTTTTCACTTTCTTTTTCGTTAACTCGTGACAGTAACAAGTTTCGTTCTTTTCGTATTAAATCCATGCTTCTTTGTTTCTTTCTTCAGTTTTCAGAACACAGTAGAGCACAACATACTGCGTTCCGAACTAATCAATTTATTTAAATTTATGTTTTTGTTGTTGTTGTAAAAAAAAACAAACGAAAACAAGAAAAAAAATAAACAATGCCTCCTAAATCTTGGAGACAGTTAAAGAAGAATGAATTAATTCCTTCATCCACGTCAACTGAATTAACGGTATTACCTCACAGTTCTAATACTAATAATGCAAATGCACCAAATGCAACAAGTATCGGCGAAGATTTTCAGCCTCAACTGTCGTCCTGCTTTTCATTTTACGATACCCTTGTCCAGTTTGGTGGCGCATGCGCTGAGGTCTGGCCTCATGACACTGAATTAAAAAATCTTTTAATTACTCTAACAGAAAAGAAGGGAGACGCCTCATATGCTAAAATGATTACTGTAAAGTTTCATGAATCCTACAAAGATCTTTACGTAGCTTCAAACAAAAAGGATTCATCTATTTTTGATGGAGACAAACCTCTCTATGCAAGGCTGCAAGTAAAAAAGAAGTTTGAAGAAGCATCGCCTGAAATTAAAGAAACAGTTTTTGAATACATTCGACTCCTTGTTCAATGGGCAGGAATGCATTCTATGTATGCAAAGTGCCCCGACAATATGATGTCTTCAATTGCAGCCGCAGCCAGGGATTTCAGCTCCAAGATTGAGTCCGGCGACATGGATTTTTCAAAGCTCAATCCAATGTCATTAGGTCAAGAATTGATGGGATCCATGTCAAAAGATGACATTGACAACTTTACTCGCTCCATCATGGAAGACGGTGGAGAAAACATTAAGAACATGATGACAGGAATGGTCAATAATTTGGCCCAAGGCGGTGCGGGGTTACCTGGAGGAGAAGGAATGGCGGATATGATCAAAATGATGATGAATTCGACAATGCCCACTGAAGAAAAAATGGATTAATGTTTTTTTTGTGAAAAAAAAGTATTTTATTTCTCTCCTACTCTTTATCTTTCCCAATTAAAAAAAAAGAAATGGACATTGCCGCTACGAGTACAAATGTTGTGAAAAAGGTAACGAACGCCGGGTTACAAGGAATAGCAATCGGAATCACGGTTCTTTCTAGTTTTATTTTACTAACGTTCTTGTTCCTGTGGGCGTCCTTTGGACGCGTTTACAAGAACGTTCACCGTCGCTCACGGGCTAGAGTGCACGTGAATGCTGAGCGCGAAATCTCGTTGCTTGACGTGCAGGACCCATATAATGTCTTGCGGGGAGCAGCCTTTGGTTCTACAGAAAATGGACTTAATCAAACGGACTCACTTGGAACGTTTTATATTGGTCTTCCGACAAATTCAAAGTACGATTTTACAAAAGCAACTTTGAGTACTACGGTAAAAAATGGCTTTGTTATTGCAACGGACATTGACTACACTTTGCTTGTTCTGGCGCCGTTTCTGGTCAGCCTGGATGGAGGAAATTACATTGTAGAGCCAATCACAGATTCGTTCGACATGTATGTTACAATAGAGTGGGAGCAACCGGCTAGTTTGTAAACTAATTTAAATCCGAAAGAATTAATTGTCTTGCAACTTCTTCTGATATCAATCCTCGAATAACTTGTTTCTTTACTTCAATTGTTTTTTGCATTTTTATCACATTATCGTCGCTTGTTGCTGAAGAACACATGAATGCAAAAAGATGAGGGTATTCCTGAGCAAAAGAATCACACTCTGGCCCTATTTTTTGTTTCACCAAGTGCCGTAAATCATTATCGCATTTTTTATTTTGTGTCAAATCTTGTTCTTGTTCTTGCTCTTGCTCTTTAAACACGTGTCGACATTTTAATGCCAAGACAAGAACGGCGTCTAATTTCTGTACTTCATTTTCACTTTCCATTCCTTCTTAAAATATACCTATAAAAGAAAGAAGGATACAAGAAGAATGGCCGAATTTGACGACTTTACAATTGATGACAGGATTGCAGGATTAAAAGACGATTTAATTATGGTTGACAAGGAAAGGGCAGAACAAATGACAAGACGACAACGTTTCGATATTAATATTAATACAAATGATGAATTTTTTAATTTGCAGCAAGAAGAATTTGCATTTCCTTCTCCTCGTAGTAGTCCAATTAAAATTGAACATAAGAACGAACCTATATGGTCGTCGAATGTGAATGAAAAGAAGAAGAAAGCACTCGAAACTTTAGAAAAACTTTCTAACGAATTGGAAAATGAATTCAAAGAAGACGACAAATTGAAGATAAGTGAAAATTTTTTTAAAAGAGAGCGAAGAAAGAGAAAGAGAACGCAAACAATTGAAAATGAAAAGGAGGAAAAAAAAGAAAGTAATACAGACGTAAGATCTCTTGTCTTTATCTTAACAATTATATTTGGGGTGTATGTTACAATTGGTCTTGGAAAAGCCTACCTTAAAAACTTATAATCTGGTCTTTTGGAACATATCTGTCCATCTATAGAAGAAAGATATTTGCAAAACAAAATGAGTACAGGAAGTTTTATTATTGTAATTGCCCTGGTTGCAACTTCCTTGATAATAGCTTCGCAAATTATCAATAAGAAGAATCAAGACAACCAGAGGGCGCAAAATGCTGCATTTATTGCCGCACAGCGCGCAGAATTGAAAAAGGAGAAACTGGATAAAGAGCTTTTGTTAGCTGAGAAAGAAAAGGAGAACAAGGTCAAGGTGTCGTCATGGGACACCCTGAACACAAAGCCAGCCGAGATCACCAATCGCGAAGTGGCAGACGGAGTAGAGGGCCGTGATGGTGAAACAAAGCCAATTGTAAATCCAATGCCTCAGCCGTCGCAAAAGCCTGTGGATGAATTGTGGGCGTCTGAGCCCTTGGAAGAAGATGTAAACCTTGCTGAAAATTTGTTTTCCGTTGTTAAGGACGAAGACGATGGAGAAGGAGGAGAAGAAAGCCTGTACTCGTACAAGAATTTGACGCATGCGCATTCCTTATCTCGTAGAGAAACGCTTCCTACGCGCGATGCGTGGAGCCGCGCCGACAACACGAACGCTGCACTTTGGGACTCACAAGTACAATTTATGAAGGACGAAATTAAAGCATCGGGTCAAACGCTTGAGGAATTTAGAGAAAACACGTTGATGCCGTTACCAGAACAATTCACTGCATTGTGGAAGGCTGCGGACGAAGAACCTACTCGCCAGGTAGGGGCGAAATCTGCATCTTTATCCATACCTAAACCGCCGCCGCGTCACGCGGTCGCTGAAGCAGCTTCGTTAGTGCGCGATGCAACACAGCACGTACATTATGAAAACGCGGATTTGGCTTCGCAAAGTATGATTGAAATTGCCAAGGCCATCAAACGGTCTTCTGCTTTGGGAGTAACCCTGCCGTCATTGCCCCAGGCAACTGCGGATGCAGTTAAGAAGTGGGCAGCGTCGGACGACGATCTTGCAAAACTCGCAGCAATGTCGCTTGTCAATATAATTTAGGGATAGTAGAAGAGAGAGAGAGAGAGGAGAGGATAGAAAGAGTTTTAATTTATATTTTTAAACACACCACTACAGATCGTTTTCCGGAAGCTCCGAGAGCGCCGCCTTTGATGACGATGATGAAGAAGAAGAAGAAGAGGAAGACTTCTTCTTTTTGTGCGAAGACTCATCGCCGGACTCGGCCTTCTTGCGCTTCTTGTCACCCCCCGCAGCGCCTTGGTTGTTAGATAAAGAAGACGAAGAGTGGACGCGCTCGCTCACAACTTCCTCTTCCTGCACTACACCAAAATCAACCTCCTCGTCCTTTGCCTTATTATTCTTATTGTTGTTGTGAGTGGTCGACCCGGAGTCCTCCTCGTCCTCCTCGGGCTCCTCCGAATTCATTAAAGCCTGAAGCGCGCGCGCGGCTTGCAGAGGGTCCACGACCTGCACGATCTTGGCGCCACCGAGAACGCCGCGCTCGCGCGGGGGCGCCGGCTTGATGTAAACCTCGCGGATGGCATTGATGGGGCCAAAGGAGGCCGCGACGTACAGCTTGCTCATCTGGAAAACAACCGTGGCCTTGCTGCCGCGCATGCAGTCACCTGGACCCACCCAACGGTATTGAAGGTTGTTGCGCTCGTCCTGCACGGGGCGTCCCGTGGCGTCCGTGATGGGCACGCGCTCCGTGTACGTGTCCGTGTTCGTAACCGGGTCCTTGCCCATAAAGAGGTAGAAGCGAGTATCGCCCTCCTTGAAGTTGCTCATGCGGCCAGACGGGTCGCAGATGCGCGGCTTCCACACGACATTGTCGACCATTTTGGTGTTGGGTACGCCCTTGACCGTGCAATCCTTGTAGACAATGTGGTCGACATAATCCTTCCAGCCGTACACCTTGCCGTGAATTGAATCGTCGTACTTGGCACCCTCTTTCGCCTCCTTGCCTTCCTTGATAAAGGGCGTGTAGGCGCCGCGCACAACGTCGACGCTGCTCATGCTCTTGGCCTTTTGCGAGCCAAAAAAGTCAACCTTGTTCTTCAAGGCAAAATTCAAAATGAGCGTGTCGACTTCCGTGGCCTTGGAGCGAAAATCGTCAACGTCCTTGCGCTCGCCTTGAGGAGGAAGGCCGAGTTCCAAATTAAAGCTAAAGGCGTCCTCGACATTCTCGCCAGACGGCTTGACGTTCCAAAGAACGCGGAGGTCCTTTGGCGCGGTCATGGCCCGGGCGAACTTGGGGTCGGAATAATCGATAAAACACGATTGTCCCTTCCCGCCCTTGTTTTGAGAAAGATTTTTGATTGCAATCGACGCGCAGCTCACATCAGCGAAGGCCTGGTAGGGTGAGGACATCTTGGGCTTTCTTTTATGTAAAGATGAAAGAATTATGGATTTATATGTAAAAGAAAAATTGATTATATTAAACGCACTTGCACTATTTATTTAAATTAATAATGTAAATGCATTTATTTGTTTTTGTCGTAATTGTGATTAACACACAACACAAAAACTTAAGCCAACACAAAGGCACGAAGAGAAAGAATGAAAAAGTACATCATTTCAGGGTTAGGAAACAAATGTGAAACAAGTTGCCTCCATACAGAACATCAAAGGCCACAACAACTTAAAAAAAGCATTAATGAAAATGGGGAAGAAGAAGAAGAAGGAGAAGGAGAAGGAGATAAAGAAGGAGAAGGAGATAAAGAGGAAGAGGAAGAGGAAGAGGAAGAAGGAGATGAAGAGGAAGAGGAAGAGGAGGATGAGCAAGATAAAATTATTCCAATGCTTTGCTATGGACTTATTTTACTCGTCTTGACTACTTTACTCGCAGGAAGTTTTATTACTATCTTGTTTTCAAAAAACCAAGAGTTTGCAAACATGACGAAAAAGATTTTTGTGGCGATTCTTTTGGGAGAAATGTTTGGAGTTTTGCTGTCCATTCTGTGCATAATAATGTACTGCACATGTGATGCCTCAGCTGCAAAATATTTATACAAGCGAATTTGTAACTTCAGATACTTAAGAGCGAGAGAGGAGGAAGAGAAAGAAAAAGAAATTGATTTCGGAGGAGTTGGAGGAAGAGTAAAGGAAAATGAACATAAGTTGAAAATTGTTTGAGTCACCTTCACAACTTTTAAAGAAACATACTAAAACAAAACCAAAAATGACGACAGCATTGTCAAAGCCCACCTATGTTTCATCAAAACTTATTGATTCGAAAAACGTGAAGACCAGCTCTATCTTTTCTCCTCAACTTTGGCTGTCCGATTCGTCTGGACCTCCTTTGTCGACGGACTCAGTGATTGACGGGGCATCATGGACAAGCGCAATGAATCGAATTAAGCAGCTTGAGCTTCAAAATGTCAGAGTCACAAACATGGAAATAAAGTTGACATCCTTGATTCAGAGCGTCCGCACGATTCTTGTATATCTTAACGAGCTCAAGGTTGCTGTCGAGCTCTTGGATTCGTCGGGTGCTACTGTGGATCCTCCTCCGGTGCCTACGTAAGGGCTGCAGCTGTTGCGGTATAATGCAACTTGCATGCGTTCAACCCTGATTTAAAGGACATGACAAGTATTGTAATTCCTAAAGCCAATGCAGCGTATTTCCACAAATAATGAACGCCAGAAAAGTCCGTTGCGTGAATTCCTCTTTGGCCGGCAAACCGCTTGGCCGCGTCGGAGCTCGGCGAAAAGAAGGGCGCAATTCGGAGACTTGGAAAGTGTAATGCAAATGCGCCGAATTGGCCTCGTTCCGCTTCGGACAAGTAGAAGTCGTCCTGCTTTGTTTTGAAGAGTTCTGATTTGTAATCAGCCCAAACTAAATGAGGAAATACTTGCACATACGAAGAAAGACCGATCTGGTCGTCAGCGTAGCCCTTGTTCAAGGCCCAGGTCAAGGCAGTCGCCAAGGCCTTGCACTCGCCCATAATTAATCCGGCGCACATGAATCTACTATTTCCCACTATATGTTTTGTATGATCCTTATTCTCATTCCACCATTCGGTAATCAACCCGCAATTCATGCCGCAACCCTTTTCGATACTCACGACGATAGGTCGATCGAACTTTTCGTATACATCTAGTAACCCGTCCGAAGCTTTTCGAATAAAAATAACGTCGTACGCGTCTGATAAAATGACGCGAGATGTGGGGCCGTGCGATTCAGACCACAAGAGCATTGCATCCCTATATGTTTTCATGCGGTACCGCCACCCTTTCCACGCGTCACCAAACCCCAAAATGCGATACGAGTAACCCTGTGTTAATAAAGACTCTTGCCAATTGTGCAGTCCAATTGTGTACTTGGTCGCAACCGTAAAGACGCACAAATCGGACGCTGGCAAATCGGGGCTGTCATGTTCCAACGCCATGTTCAACTTTTTATTTATGTAGCTTTGGATTAATAAAAACAAAAAAAAATGGCGAAAAAGGTATTCATTGATTTCACTATGATAGCACTTATAGGATTTGTAATGGTCGTAGTCCTTTATATTTATACAAGCACTTTGTTAGGTCCTGAAAAAGGTCCGAATGATCCTTATTTGACAGAGGGAGGACTTATTGGAGACCTGTCATCTTTAGACGGGTATCCTAGAGACATTTTTCCAGGTGTCAATGTAGTGGACGGAACAGCAACCGTTTCGATAATTAAAGTAAGATCAACCCCAAAATACGATTACCCTTCAAACTTTTTGTTTATGAGCAATTGGCACTTTGAATCTTACGATCCAGAGTACGTGGTGTTAACAACGACAAACAGTTCAAATGACACTGCAAGAGCAATACAAGGATCCGGTGCATGGAATCAAGTGTTTGGAAATGTACCCATTCTAAATTATGAACGAGTTGTCTTTTCCGTAGAAATTGTATCAGTGAGTGACCAAAGTTTCAGTTTTGGAAATGGTCAGGATGGCGTTGAAGCTGTTGGTGTCGGAACATCTTCAAGCAGTCCCAGCGAAGTTTTGGCGAGCGATTCCGTCGCATTTTACAATGACGGCGCGGTGTGGACAAATAATTCCCTTCTGGGATGCAATTACGCCCCATTTATGGGTAGCAACCACGTCATTGACGTTGCAGTCGATCGAGTGTCAAGCAAAATATGGTATCGCGTGGATGGGAACGCGTGGCAAACATAATATATATATACCGAAATGGACTTTCTAAGAAATAATTCAGTATTATAAAACTTTTACTCCAGTAGCTCAGTCGGTAGAGCGTGGTGCTTATACTTTACGTATACAAAAGACATCGCAAAAGAAACGCCAAGGCCGAGAGTTCGATCCTCTCTTGGAGTAAATATTTTTTTTGCCCTTTTTTTTTTAGCTGTTTCTCTCAAAACCTAAATAAAGAAAAAGTAAATACAAATACAATGCGTGGTGGTCAAATTAATGTAGATGACGGGAAACACCTTAAGTTTTCAGATTTTTCTACCGATGTAAACGAAGCATGGAATGGTACATTAGACCATGTTACGTCGACAGGAGGACTTGAATCTGATTTTGGTATTGAAAAAGAAGCTTTAAAAAAAGATGGCAATCCAATTGATGCTCGTTTTATTTTTTATATAAAAGAAAGACTTGCGGAAAAATTTGAAAAGGAACCAAAACTAAATCCGTCAGATCCAAACGTATCTGATTATTCTGAAGTCGTAGCTCTTCCTGAGCAAGTATACGAATACATAACGAAAAGCCAAGACAGTGAAGAAAAATTGAAAAGGTGGAATGAACATGTGTCAATGACTCGATCCTTTTTAGTGGATAACTCATTTGTTTCTAAAAATTCTTATTTATCGAAAAGATCATCGAGACCAGTATATCATTTTGGAAAAGATGGTAAGATGTATTTTAACGTAAAAATTCAAGTAGGCGAAAATACTGAAAGTGAAATCGTTAAGTGGGAATATGACAATGATTCCAAGCAATTTGTGTTAGCGAATGGTAATCTCATTACAAACAATACATACACAAATTCTCAAAAAAAAACTGTAACAATAACTGCACCTCAAAAAAAAAATGCTCTTTTATTTTTAGATGATGAAAACCAATTTTACAAGTTAAGAAGTTTACGAGAAAATGTTCAGTATTATAGATTAGTTAGAAATGTAGAAGAAGAAATTTTAGATGCTTTACAAAATCCTGATCCAAATTCAGGGTTTTGGAAATATCTTGCAAATCGACAAATATCTGCTTCTGCGTCTCCAGGAATTTTTGAATTTTTTTCTACGTCCCTTTCTTCAGTCGTAGCTTCTCTACCTTTTGTTGGTGCTATTGTGGGTGAGGGTAGAAGCAGAAATAATGATATTTATAAGGCATACATTGCAAAATTAGGAACAGAAGATTATACGCGAACAATTGAGGATCAGAAAGCTAAAGTTGAAAAAGCTGAACAAGATTTTCGTATAGCTGTTCAAAATTTAAAGGCGCAAGATAGTTCATTTGTTGATTTATCTCCGGCGAAATCTCAAGCTCTTGCTCCTGCTCTGGCTCCGGCTCCTGCTCTGGCTCCGGCTCCTGCTCTGGCTCCGGCTCCTGCTCTGGCTCCGGCTCCTGCTCTGGCTCCGGCTCTGGCTCCGGCTCCGGCTCCTCCAGCTCCGGTTCTTGCTCTTCTTTCGGCTCCTGCTATTGTTTCAGCTCCGGCTCCGGCAGCTTCAGCTCAACCTCTAGCTTTAACTGCAAATCTAGCTCAGGTTGCAGCTGCACAAGATTCTTTATTTGAAGAAAATTCAACTAGTACAGCTGTAACACAAATTATTTCTTCATTCGTACCCTCAGCTTCAACTCCACCTGTAACTCGTGCTCCAAGTGCTCCTGCTCCAAGTGCTCCTGCTCCTGCTCCTGCTCCTGCTCCTGCTCCTGCTCCTGCTCTTGCTCCTGCTCCTGCTCTTGCTCCTGCTCTTGCTCCTGCTCTTGCTCCTGCTCCTGCTCCTGCTCCTGCTGCTCTTGCTCCTGATCCTGCTCTTGCTCAGAATCTAATTTCGGCCTTCAAGCGATCTTCAGCTCCGGCTGTGGCTCTTACTCCAACTGCTCCTGCATCACTTTTCGCGCAATTACTGACTCCTGCTTCTGGTACTCCTTTTTCTTTAGCAAGTTCTCCGAATCCTTCCTCTCTTCAAAGTGCTCCTGCATCACTTTTTGAAAAACTAGTGTCTCCTGTTTCTGCATCTTCTCCAGATCTAAAACGTACATTTTCAAGTATTACTAAGCCTCAAGCTGCCTTGTCAATGTCAAACCAATTTGCTCTTGATTCAAAATCAACAAGTAAAATTAATCAATTTAAATTTAAAAGATCGCCTTCCTTGAATAGGTTTATCAAATCAAGGTCTAAAAAGTCAATGAGTCCAAGGAAGAAAACTAGCAAGTCAAGAAGCAAGTCAAGAACCAAGTCAAGAAGCAAGTCAAGAAGCAAGTCAAAGAGCAAAAGCAAGTCAAGGAGCAAAAGCAAGTCAAGGAGCAAAAGCAAAACAAGGAGCAAGACAAGAAGCAAGACAAGAAGCAAGTCAAGTAAAAAATTACTTACTCCTGCTCTTATAAAGAGAGAAAACTTAATGCCCGGAGATGTATTTTGGGGCATTGCATCTCAAGAAGGAAAAAAGTCCTTTGTGACATTTGGAGGATTTTGGAATGAGAAAGATAATGTACCCGCACCCGATTACGGCAACACGTCTATAAAATACAGGTCTACTTATTTTAGAACCGACGATATTGTAATCGATGGCTTTAGAGCATCAGATTGCTACAATAAAAAGGGATTTGGTGTAGGATCTGGATGCGATAAAGTATACTTTATTCGCAAGCTTACAAAAAATTAATTAATTATAAGAAGTGAAAACAAAAAACCAATTCAATCCAAAATATAAGTGTCACTAAAAAGAAAAAGCAACTTTGTCATACAAACTTCTTGCCTCTATGGCACCGAGAAAATATGTTAAGTCAAGGTCCAAGCCGAAAAGTCGCCGTTCTTTAAAAATGAGAATGAGATTAAAGGGCGGTAAAACAGATTCTGACGGAAAACATGTGTTAGGTACACCTTTTGATTTTGAAGAAGCTTACAAAAATTCTAGCACATTTTACACTGATTATGGTGCTCTTCAAGATGAAAATGAAGATGAAATTTTGTCAACGTCTAGACAAGTTTTTGATTATTTAAATAAAAGAAATAAGGATAATTGGAAATTAGAACTAGAAACAACAGTAAGTGATTTGCGCAAAACAAAACCTTTTTTAGGAAAAAATTTTCATTTTGGTTTAGATTATTCTAAAACATATGAAAACGAACTTGTGCCTGGAAAAACTAATCTTTTGTATGTTTTTGATCCTGAAACGAACAATTTTATTTTGAAAGATGGTAATGCTGTCGAAGTAAGTGATGAAGAAGCAAAAAAAGAAGTTTTAATTGACCAAAAAACTTTATATTTGTTTTATCAACAAGATAAATTATTTGATGAAGTTAGATATTATAAACTTGTGAAGGAAAATGAGCAACAAATTCTGAAAGATTTGCTAGATCCAAAACCAAATTCAAGTTATTTTACTTATTTAGCGACTTTGGCTGGTGTTGCGGGAGCGGGTGCGGGCGCTGGCGCCGGCGCCGGCGCCGGCAGGCGCTCGCGCAGCTAGGATCTGATGTGTATTTAAGTGCGAGTACGTGCGCGACATGCGCCTGCGCTGAAAGCCGCGGGCGAGCGCACGCGCCCGCCCAGCTGCAGCGTCAGAAGCGCTTTGGCAAGGCGCAACGGCGCTCGCTGAAGGCGGAGCTTGCTCGCGCG
>Ga0209086_10001438_pt1 | contig 19393 bp, 18 predicted proteins | sample M_130207_XF_Meta_FD_187312 | JGI IMG/M metagenome (GOLD analysis project Ga0209086, IMG submission 187312) | Freshwater microbial communities from Lake Montjoie, Canada to study carbon cycling - M_130207_XF_MetaG (SPAdes) (version 2) | ecosystem: Environmental > Aquatic > Freshwater > Lake... | reverse complement strand
GTGTCTCCCGAGAACTACCTCACAGTGTGGATCGCACTCACCGATGCCACGATTGAATCTGGCTGTCCATGGGTTGCCCCAGGTTTACAACGGCACGGCACATTGATTCATAACTATGTTGATCCACTTGGCTGGGAGGCATTCGAAGAACCACCCGTCGCTGCAGTTGCCGCCCCCGTCAAAGCCGGAGGTGCCGTGGTCTTCAGCAGCCTCACTCCACATCTGACTGGCCCGAACGTTTCGGCGCATGTTCGCAAGGCCTACATTGTTCAATACATCGGCAATCACGCGAAACGCTTCAATAATGCTCAGGATTTAACAGGGACACCGATGCAAAATGATCAGCAATACCCGATGATTGAACTGTGAGGATTTGAAGTGAACAACACCGCGCTCCAGTCTCCATACGAATTGTCCGATAACACTCGTCAAAGTTTTGCTCAGAATGGTCATTGTGTCGTGCGCAATCTTGCAAGCAGTGACGAGGTCGCCGTCTACAAAAATGCCATCGATGAAGCAACGATGGAACGTCGGTGGGACAAACGACCGATTGAAGAACGTGACACTTACGGGAAGGCTTTCATTCAGTCGGCCGCATTGTGCAATCACAGTGACAAAGTGAAAGAATTCGTTTTCGCTCAACGATTCGCTCGCGTTGCCGCAGAATTGCTCGGAGTTGATGGCGTACGTTTGTATCACGATCAAGCGCTCTACAAAGAGCCCGGAGGCGGATTCACTCCGTGGCACCAAGATCAGGTGTACTGGCCACTCAATACCAATCGTACGATCACGATGTGGATGCCGACCATCGACGTTCCATCTGAGATTGGCGGTGTCATTTTTGCTGACGAGTCTTGGCGCGACGGCAACCTTGGCGAAGAAGTCATCGGAGATGCGTCTCAAGCTTTCTTTGACAATCTGATTGACGAACGCGGCTATTCGCTGAACTCGCACGGCCCGTTTGCCGCAGGCGATGCAACATTCCACTTGGGCTGGACATTGCATAGTGCGCCAGCCAATAACACCGATGTGATGCGCTCAGTCATGACCATTATCTATTACGCCGATGGCACCACGATCGGCGAGACGAACCATCCCGCTCGCGATCTTGACCTAGCCCTGTGGCTCGGCAATGCCAAGCCCGGGACACCTGCGGATTCACCAGCGAATCCGCTTCTGTGGCATCGTTCATGGAATGACTAGTTCACTTCCGAACACTTCGCGATTAACTCAGGCGTCGTTTCACCTTCTCGCTAAACCGACTGGGGCAATCTGCAACCTTGATTGCACCTATTGCTTCTTCTTATCTAAAGATGCGTTGTATCCCGGCGACCGGATGCGCATGTCAACAGAGACTCTTGAGACATATTTGAAGCAGCTGCTTGCGAGCCAACCCGATGGTCCGGTTTCGGTTGCTTGGCAAGGCGGAGAGCCCACTCTTATGGGCCTTGATTTTTACAAACAGGTTATTGAATTCATCAAACTATTCGCCCGTCCGACCCAGATCATTGAACATACTATGCAAACAAATGGCACTCTTCTCAACGACGAGTGGGCAAAATTCCTCAAAGAGAACTCAGTTCTTGTTGGCCTATCCATTGATGGACCCCAACCGATGCACGATTTGTATCGCGTGTGGAAAGACGGACGTGGCAGTTACGACGATGTCATCAAAGCCTGGCAGTTACTACAGAAGCATCAAGTAGATACAAACATCCTGTGCTCACTCAGCGCTGCCAATGCCGATCACCCGATTGAGGTCTATCGGTTTTTTCGAGATGAACTTGGCGCTAAGCACATTCAATTCATCCCAATCGTCGAACGATCAACACCAGTTGACCTCGAAATCGCCGAAAAAGGATGGAGCGAAAAACCAGGTCGACGACGAATCTTGTACACCCAACAAGGAAACTTGGTCACGAGCCGATCAATTACCGGCAAACAATACGGCGATTTCTTAAGCGCAGTCTTTGATGAATGGCTTGCTCATGATGTCGGCGAGGTATTCATCCAAATCTTTGATGTCACTCTCGGTGCCCATGTCGGCCTGTACAGCTTGTGTGTGCATGCGCCGACATGTGGGACCGCACTTGCGCTTGAACACAACGGCGACATGTACTCGTGTGATCACTTTGTCGAACCCGATTACAAACTCGGCAATATTCATCAGACACCCATGATTGATCTAGTGACATCACCACAACAAGTTCAGTTTGGTCGAAACAAACAATCGCTATTGCCGAACATGTGCCAAGAATGTGATGTGCGTTTTGCCTGCAACGGAGGCTGTCCAAAAGACCGCTTTATCGATACTCCTCATGGCGAGCCTGGACTGAATTATTTATGTGAAGGCTTCCAAACCTTCTTCCGCCATGTTGATGCACCGATGAAAAGAATGGCCGAACTGATCAGTCAGGGCCGCTTTGCCGACGAAATCATGTCCGAGCACTGATCCGAACTATTCTTGCCCCAGCACTTGTCATAGGGGGAAAAATGTCAATTAGCCATCACGAGGCCATCGCGCAACTCACCGCACCTGGGTCGGCTTTTGAGACTCACAAAATCTTCGTGGGCGGCGTTGAAGTGACTGCTTTCAAAAATGCTCCCAACAATCTGCGTGATGTCTTTAACTTGTCACGCGCTCGTGGAGAAACGATTTTCCTTGTCTACGAAGATGAACGTTGGTCCTTTACACAAACAATGAATCACGTAGACGCGATCGCCGCAATGTTGGTGCACAAGTACGGTGTTAAGAAAGGCGATCGTGTTGCCATCGCCATGCGCAACTATCCCGAATGGGTCATGTCTTTCGCTGCCATCTTGTCAATTGGTGCGATTTCTGTCTCGTTTAATGCCTGGTGGACTGAAGACGAGAACGACTTTGCCCTAGAAGATTGCGGAGCAAAAGTCTTGCTGTGCGATGACGAGCGTGCCGAACGCTCAACAAAGTCAATCAAGCGTTTAGGCATTCACGGAGTCGTGTGCCGGGCAAAGAAACCGTTACCTGCGGGTTTTGATCGGTGGGAAGACTCAATCATGCTTGGCGAGGCCATGCCTGCAGTCGACATCTCGCCTGATGACGATGCAACGATTTTGTACACGAGCGGAACTACCGGACGTCCAAAAGGTGCAGTGAGCACTCATCGTTCGATCATTCAAGCGCTCTTGGCATTTTCATGTCGAACCACAATTACGAATGTTCGCTATCCCAAGGATCCTAAAGACCCGAACGATGCGCCGAGTTTGGTCCCCGCATTCATTTTGGTCGTGCCCCTTTTCCATGTCACTGGATGCATTCCAGTCATGATGAGCTGTTTTGTTGGTGGACTCAAACTTGTGATCATGTACAAGTGGGAACCAGAACGGGCGTTGCAACTCATTGAGCGCGAACAGATCACCAACTTTGTTGGAGTGCCCACTCAATCTTGGGATCTCTTAGAGTGCCCGAATTTTTCAAAGTATGACGTCTCAAGTCTGAATAGCGTTGGAGGTGGCGGAGCTCCCGCACCACCCGAATTGGTGAAGCGCGTTGCAACCAATTTCAAAAAGGGTCAGCCTGGTATTGGATACGGCATGACCGAGACAAACGCTTACGGTCCACAAAACACCGGAGCTGATTACATTTCGCATCCCACATCAACTGGCCGCGGAGTACCTATTCTTGAAATCGAAACCCGAGACGCCGATGGACTTCGTTTAGGCCCAGACGACATTGGTGAAATTTGGTTCAAGGGCCCGCATCTCATTCGGGGATATTGGAATCGGCCCGAAGCTACGGCCGAAACAATCGTGAATGGATGGCTGCGTTCGGGCGACCTCGGAAAGATTGATGAAGATGGATTCGTATACGTACTTGATCGAGCCAAAGACATGGTGTTACGTGCTGGCGAAAACATTTACAGCGCCGAAGTCGAGGCGTCTATTTACGAACTCGCGCAAATCCATGAATGCGCAGTGTTCGGACTTCCTCATGAACGACTCGGCGAAGAAGTTGCCTGTGTCATCATGCTCAAACCTGGAGTGACCTTGAATGCCGACGAGGTGCGGGCTCACGTCGCAAAGAATTTGGCTGGATTTAAGGTGCCTAGTCGGATCGCCTTTGTTCTCGAACCCTTACCCCGCAATGCGTCAGGAAAGATTCTGAAGCGAGAATTACGCGATACCTTTCCGTCAGAATGACCAAGCGTGTGGCATAATTTTGTTGTGAAGCACGAGCACCCACATGTCCATGGCCCTGATTGCGGCCATGCGGCAATTCCACACGATGATCATTTGGATTACGTACACGATGGGCATCTACATCACCAACATGACGATCATTGGGACGAATGCGCTGTTGAAGGATGCGTCGAGCACGCCCAACACGAACATCAGCATGGGCCAAATTGTGGTCATGTGGCAGTCGCCCACGGTGACCACATCGACTACCTACACGATGGACATTTACACGCCGCCCACGGCGACCATTGGGACGAACACTAACCCTGTGATTCTGGTGTCGTTTTAGTTGGCTACAACGAAAGAAACGACACCAGAATCACAACACGTTTCGAATTAGTGGTCGTGGTCGTGGTGATGCTCGGTGACCACGAGTTGATCGCCCACTTTGGTGAGTCCAATACCGAATGTTTCGAGCAAGTTCTCGGGAGTCATCACCACATTGGGTGGACCATCAGCAATCACTCGACCAGCAAGAAGTAGCACACGGTCGCACATTGAAGCCTCACCGACATCGTGAGTCGCTGTCACAACGGCTGCTCCCCGACTCCGTTCAAAGTTCAAAGCATCAATGTACGCAGCACGTCCAGGAGCATCGAGACCTGCCGTCGGTTCGTCGAGTAGCAGCAAAGCAGATCGACGAGCGAGTACCTGCGCCAAATACACCCGCTGTTGCTGACCTCCGGATAGATCGCGTAATGGACGATCGGCGAGATCTGAAACCTTCAACAATTCCATTGACTCGTTCACGATCACATCATCGGTTCGAGTTCGTCGAGCGAACCGAGAGCGCTGATCAAATCGACCCATTCGCACGACGTCAATCGCGCGTAGCGGCAATACAAAACCGCTCTGATGAAACTGACTGAGATAGGCCACTCGTTGCGATGACTCGCCAACGGGACGACCAAGAATTTCCAAACCACCCGCAACGACTGGTAGAAGTCCGGCCAACGTTTTCAGCAAAGTTGATTTGCCTGAACCGTTTGATCCGACCAAAGCCGTTGAACCACCAGGTTTCAAGAATGCTTCAACACCCGACAGAACAGCATGCGAACTATAACCAACGCTCAATCGACGGGCGACAACTGCTGTTTCGCTCATGTCCGAACACCCTGAACAGACTTCTGTAGTGAGACTCCCGTTAACACGACGAAGAAGATCGCGACAGCAGTCAAAACAACCGAAGCACCAGCAGCCCACGAAAAATGATACGAAGCCAAGAGGCCGAAATATGTGGAAGCAATTCCAACAACCGATGCCCACATCATCATTGTTGCGATTCGCTTAGCAAGTAACGCACCAACTCCTGCTGGGGCAAGCAACATGCCAAACACCAAAAGCGAACCAACTGTCTGAAATGAGACAACCACGGTTCCGGCGATCAAAAGAAGCATCAATCGGTGATACCACTGCGCCTTGTAGCCCATCGCACGCGTGAGGTCGCCGTCAAAACACAGCAACAAAAACGGACGAGCCGCAAATACTGTTACAACCAGAACGACTACCAGCGCAATAGCTTGAGCCAGCAAATCAGAATGTGCGACTCCCAAGAATTGCCCAAACAAAATTGATTCCAAGTCTCCGGTCAATTTGTCCGAACTCGAAACAAGCACTACGCCAAGTGCGAGAAGTCCAATGAACAACAGCCCGATTGCGGTGTCATTTGACAGTTTTGAACGAGCGGTGATGAACCCAACTCCCCCGACCATGACCGCAGCCCCAACTGCAGCGCCAAGCATCGCTGGCATTCCCAAAATCATTGCTCCAGCAACGCCAGGCAAAACACCATGAGCTAACGCATCACCAATAAAAGCCATTCCCCGAAGTACGACATACGTTCCTACGATCGCACATGTCAACGAAACCAAGATTCCAGCGAGTAACGCCCGTTGCATAAAGCCGTTATGCAGAAATGGATCAACGAAATTGCCCATAAGAACTACGACTCAAGTGCTGAAACAATTGTTGACGCAAGGTTCATTATGAAAGTTGCATATGACCCATCATCAGGCAGAACATGCGTGGATACTTCCACAACCTTGACTCCAGTATCTGTAGCCAAAGAATCAGCGACATCTCCCGATGTACCAAGTTCGGTGAAAATCACTCGTACTTGATTTGTTTTGATTTTCTCGACAAGTGAGTTCATATCGGCCGCAGATGCTTCGGATTGACTCGACAAATTGGGAATGATTGCCCCAATCAAAGTGAAGTCATAACGTCGGGCGAAATATCCCAATGATTCATGTCCAGTAATCAAAAGACGTTGCTCTAAATCGAGCGAATCCATCGATTCTTTGATGTCGTTATCAAGCGTCATTAAGTCTTCAGCCACTTTGGCTGCGCGTTCGGAAACCTCGATATTGATACTTGACAATTTTTCGCCGAGTGCTTTGACCACGTCAGCCATCACTGATGGGTCAGTCCAGAGATGTGGATCCTTGGCCCCAATTGCTTGATCTTCATCAGTTGGGTCAGCGCCTTCACCTTCGCCCACGCGACGCGGCGTGATGTGATCTGTTGCCACGAAAATGTCGACGTTGTCATCGGCGACTTGCGACAACACATCCACGAGACCCGCTTCAAGACCAAGTCCATTTGTGACGACGAGGTCGGCATGTTGCAACTTCTCAATGTCTTTGGCTGATGGTTGCCATTCATGGGGATCGCTACCGTTCGGCATCAGAACAATGACATCGGCAGCGTCACCCACGACATCGGATACGACCGCTCCCAAAATTGAATAAGTGACGACGACGCTCGGACGATCTGGCTTCGAGGACGGGGCCGAATCACTACCCCCACACGACATCGCCAACATTGCCAGCACCGAGAACAGGGCAACGACGCTTCCTGTTCGAATTCTGGCGGAAATGTTGCTCACGACATAATGGTAATGATTCTCATTTATGAAAGCAACACTTTGGCCTTTCTTGGGGCAGCATTCACCCGCACGCACTACGGTCTGATCATGGTTTCTGCATTTCTGCACCCGTTTGCCAAACCCACCCGTACCGATTTTCGCACCCTGGTTCGTGGCCAAGGCGCCGTGGTCTACGACAACCAGGGAAACCAGTACGTCGACGGCATGGCCAGCCTCTGGTACTGCGCAGTTGGCCACGGGCGTAGCGATATGGCCGAATCAATTGCTCGACAGGCCGGAACGCTGGCCGCATATTCGACTTTCGATCCATTCACCAACGAGCCCGCCGAACAACTTGCTGAAAAGTTGGTGTCAATCGGACCCATGAAAGATGCTCGAGTGTTCTTCACCTCGTCTGGTTCTGAGGCTGTTGACACCGCAATGAAGTTGGCTCGCCTCGCCCACGTCCAAGCCGGCCATCCCGAGCGCACCTTGATCATCTCGCGCCAGCGCGGATATCACGGCACTGCATACGGCGGCACAAGTGCGCAAGGCATACCTCCCAACCGCGAGGGTTACGGCCCACTGGTCGGCGATGTCGAACAAGTGCCCGCGGACGACATCGAAGCATTAGCAACGGTGATGTCGCAACGAGGAAACACAATTGCTGCAATTCTTGTGGAACCGCTCCAAGGTGCCGGCGGCGTATTCCCGCCGACCGAGGGTTACCTAGAAAGTGTGCGTCGCTTGTGCGATCAACATGGAGCATTTCTTATCTATGACGAAGTCATTAGTGGCTTCGGACGATTAGGGACTTGGTTCGCTGCCCATAAATACAACGTTCGTCCCGACATGGTGACCTTCGCCAAAGCTGTCACCTCTGGCTACCAACCTTTGGGCGGTATTTTTGTTGGGCCGGCAGTTCGCCAACCACTTGAAGCAGATCCAGCATTCTTTTTGCGAACAGGATTCACCTACTCAGGTCATCCGACGGCGTGTGCGGCAGCGCTGACCAATATTGAGATCCTTGAGCGCGAAGACATGCTCAACCGCTCACTTCATATTGGCAAACGACTGTCAACTGGACTGCAATCTCTCGCCGACGATGGAATGGTCGCGGCGATTCGTGGCGACGGGTCGGTGTGGGCGGTTTCGCATCATCCACACAACGACCCAGTGGTCATTCGCGATCGCATGATGAACCTTGGTGTGATCACGAGAGCAATCGGAACAGACGCCAATACTTTCTGCCCACCATTTGTGATTAGTGATGCACAAATTGACCAAATCATTGACGTCCTCGCGACAGCCCTTAAATCGAACTGAGAAGAGCCGTGACAAAACCAGTATTTAACCCCTTCAATCCAGTCTTTCGCGCTAACCCTTATCCCTTTTATGAGGCCTTACGCGAACAAGATCCGGTGCACACCACTGAGTTGGGCGGCATTGTCTTGACGCGCTACGAAGATGTCTCCTCGACTCTTCGAAGTAATGATTTCAGCCGTGATATCGAAGCCACGGCTAATGAACCGACTGACCCACTATGGATTGCAAAACGCGAACGCCGAAAAGGTCGCGAGGGAGCGAAAACAATTCTCAACCTTGATCCCCCAGATCACACGCGCTTACGTCGACTGGTGAGTAAAGCGTTTACTCCAACTTCGATTGACCGATTGCGCCCGCGCATTCAACAGTTGGTGGATGATGTCTTAGATCGCGCCTCAAAAAATGGTGGCATGGAACTCGTGGACGAGATGGCCTTCCCGATTCCTTTCCAGGTGATATCAGATCTATTGGCGATGCCCACAGATCGTTCCGATGAATTGCGCGAATGGGGTCAACTGATCACGCTCTCTTTGGAACCAACTTCAACTCTTGAAGACCTCGATCGAACTGATGGGGCTTTAAACGAAATGATCCCCTATTTGTTCACGATCATTGAAGATCGACGCTCTCATCCTGGCGATGACCTACTGTCCGCTCTGATCGCCGTTGAAGACGAAGGGGACAATTTGGGTCTTGATGAACTGATCTCTTTCGTCGTTCTGCTGTACATCGCTGGTCACGAGACGACAGTCAATCTGATTGGTAATTCCATCAACGCTTTGCTGCGTTTCCCCGACCAGTTATCGCACTGGCACAACAATCCGAGTATTACGAACCGTGCCGTTGATGAACTTTTGCGCTTTGACGGACCAGTCCAACAGACAGTTCGCGTTCCGATCGTGCCTGTGACTTATCAGTCATTACAAGGACCGATCACCGTACAACCAGGAACAATCGTGACGACGCTCTTGGGTGCCGGCAACCACGATCCAGCGATGTTCGCCGATCCACATTTGCTCAAACTTGATCGCGCCAACTCCAATCGTCACCTTGCTTTCGCTGGCGGCATTCACTATTGCTTGGGTGCGAGTTTGGCAAAGTTAGAAGCCGAAATCGCTGTCGGATCAATGGTTGCAAGATTTCCGAACATGCATGCCGTCAGTGACATCACATGGCGCGATCGACTCACCATCCGCGGCGTTGACCACCTGCAACTTGAGTTTTAAAACTTATTTGCGAGTCTTGTACTTCACGGCACGGTTGCCGTTTTCGTCACGCGTGTCAAACTGCTCAGAGATATCTTCAATCCACTGAATCGTTCCTGAACGCTCCATGAGGTCGGGAGCAATCACAAGGGCGGCAATTGCACGACCTACACCAAGCGTCGTTTGAGCAGCAGTGAGATCAGTTCCGCGTTCACCCGAAACTGCCTGAATAAATTCAGTCGCAACCGAACCTGGATACACCGAACAGCAGGCAATACCCTTCGGCTTCAGTTCAAGGGCCATGTCGGCGCTCAGTCGATCGAGTCCGGCTTTACCGGCACCATACGACGAACTGAAGTGGTAAGAACTTCCACCTGGTGAGGAAACATTGATGATGGATCCACCTGTACCGGCAGCAAACATCAACGGTGCGGCATGCCACGACGCGACGTAGTGCGCACGCAGACCAATACCTACTTGGTCATCCCAAATGCTGGCGGGGTGATCCCAAAAGCCTCCACCCCATGCCGGCGGATCAGGAATCTTGTAGACGTTGTTGACCAAAATGTCGATCTTGCCAACTTCGGCTTTGATGCGGGCAAACAATGCAGCGATCTGCGCGTCATCGCCATGGTCGACCTGAACAGCGATACCTTTGCCACCCGCTTCATTGACCATTTTGACTGTCGTCTCAATCGTGAGAGGACCATCACCAGACGAACGACCCGTGATGTAAACAGTTGCTCCCTTTTCGGCGAGAGCAATCGCAGTTCCACGGCCGATACCCCGACTAGAACCAGTGACAACCGCAATCTTGCCTTCAAGATCGCGACTCATGCGGTCACACCTTTGGCGGCGGTGAACTCAATGTCAAGATCGGTCAAACCACGGAGCATGAAGCTTGGGAAGTACTGGTACTTGTTCGACTCAGACAACGTGATGGTGTCAATGCGCTTCGACAATTCTTCAGCGGCAACTTTGCCTTCAAGGCGAGACAAGTTCGCACCCAGGCAGAAGTGAATACCTTTACCGAAAGCGAGATTCTCACGGAGGTGATCGCGCATCGGGTGGAACTCATCAGGATTGTCATACAGGGCCTCATCACGGTTTGCGGACGCAAACACGATGATGATGCGCTGACCCTTGATGAGTTGTACTCCCCCAAGTTCGGCATCCTTGGTGAGGATTCTCCACATACCTTGGGTTGGTGTCGACAAACGAAGCGTTTCTTCAAACACTTTTTCTGCTCGTGACGGATCGGCCTTCAAGGCTGCCCACTCTTCGGGGTTTTCTGCAAGCAAGCGAACCATCTCGGTCAAAGACTTGGTGGTCGTTTCATTTCCGGCCACCAATAACTGCTGAATAATGCTGAGCATCTCGGGCATATCGAGTTGACGCTTGTCGGTCACTTCAGGATCATCATCATCAATGGACGCGTTCAAGAGATTCGTCAAAAGGTCGTCTTGTGGATGAGTGCGACGAAGTTCAATCTGTTCGGCAAAGTAGTGCTGGAACTCATTGACTCCGTACTCGGCCTGAAGGCGCTGCTCGAGAGTGATGTTGGTTCCGATACCAGCAATTGAGTCATCGGACCAGCGCTTAAAATCGGCCAAACGATCGTCAGGAACGTTTAGTGCCTTGGCGATCACTCGAACAGGCAACGGAACGCCAAATTCCTTGACGAATTCAATGCAACCCTTATCAATCCATGAGTCGATCAATTCAACTGTGATCTGACGAACAGTGGGCTCCATTTCGGCGATGACCTTCGGGTGAAAGGCGCGAGCAACCAAGCGGCGGTAACGGGTGTGGTCTGGCTGATCGGCGGTCAACATTGTCGGAACGCGTGGGTAACCAGCAGCCATGACTTCAGCGAACTTCTCACGGTCGGCTGAACTCAACGGCATACCTGCACCACCGAACATCGACGAGTACGTCTGCGGATCACGCAGCACCTGCATGACTAGGTCATGCTTGGTGACCATATGTACGCCAAGATCTGGCACTGGGTGCACTGGTGCCTCTTCACGCATTTGTGCATAGTGCGGAAATGGACACTGCTGTGTTGAAGGATCAAACGGATTAAAAGTACTGATGTCAATGGCCATGATGTGCTCTCTCTCAGAAACGAATTGGATTGAAACTAGATATTTGAATTACTTGCCGGTGAGGCGTTCAACAACGGGAATCACTGCATCGATCACCGAAGCGCCAAAGCTGACATAGCTAATCCCAAACCGTTCACGCCGTTCAACAATGCGATCACAAATCTCATCGACTGAACCGATCAAAGCATTTGGATGTTCGGCAAATACTTCAGGGGTCATGCCAAACATCGGTGCCATTTTGGCGCGAGTACCTTCTCCGTCTGGGGTAACGATCGTGAAATAGGCAGCGATTTCAATTTCAATTTGATCGAAACGAGCGCCTGCTCCGTCTTTGATCCACTGAATCTTTTGATCAGTCAACTCTGCGGTTGATGATCCGATTCCGGCGGCACCCAACTTGCCCGACGAGTTGTTGAAGTTCAAACTCACGATGTCGGCTTCACGGCCAGCAATTGTGAGAATTCGTTTCGCTCCACCGCCAATCATGATTGGTGGACCCGACTTCGTAAATGGTTTCGGTACGGCTTCAAAACCAACAGCATGAACATGCGGAGTATCAATATTCAATTCGCCTTCGGCAAATGACGCCCGCAACAAAGCGATGACTTCTTCAAAACGATCAATACGCACACCGGCACGGTCAAAAGGAATTCCGATTGCTTCGTATTCACCTTGCAACCAACCAGCTCCGAGGCCCAACTCAAGACGCCCTTCAGAGAAGAAGTCGAGAGTCGCTACTTCTTTAGCCAACATCACTGGACTGCGATAATCAACGCACAACACCCGGCAACCAACTTTGATGGTGCTTGTCGCTTCAGCAGCAACTGCCATCGCTGGGATTGCGGCCACGGTTTGAATCGGGTGGCCGGTGGCAGTTAAAGCGGGGCCAGGTCCGATGATGTGGTCGGCTAAATGGAACGACGAAAAGCCCGAGGCCTCGGCCTTGCGGGCGAGTTCGCGCCATTCTTTGCCCGAGTTAGGTGCGTACGCCTGAAGTCCAAAACGAAAGGGCTTATTCATGCCGGAACCTCCAAAATCGTGACGGCACCGTTGTCACCGTTGACTTCAATCAATGCACCATTTGGGATACGCACGGTTGCGTCAGTTGCCGAAACAACACATGGCAAACCAAGTTCGCGGCTCACGATGATGGCGTGGCTGATAGCAGCACCAACGTTGACGACGACAGCACCACACGACATGAACAGAGGCGTCCACGCCGGATCGGTATTGGGAGCAATCAATACATCACCAGGTTCAAGATCGCCAGGTTCGGTTGGATCAAGAATGACTCGTGCCCGACCCACATATTGTCCAGTGCAACCAGGAACGCCTTGGACCACTTCACCAACTACGGCCTTGGCCGCGTTTGACTGACCCTTCTTTTTGTACTCGCTCAATGGAGGAACAACTCCGTTCTTAATGAAGAACGGCGGTTCGAGCAATTGCAACTCTTGCCACTGAGCGTGACGAGCGGCGAGGGTGTCTTTCATCGATGCACCCTCGAACAAAAACTGATCAAGTTCAGAGTCAAGCAAAGCGAATACATGATGCGGATCTTTCAATGTTCCTTCGGCAGCACGACGACGGCCAAGTTCACGAAAAACCATACGAACTTCGTGGAGTGCACGAATGATATTGGTCTTAGTTCGTTCGCGAATTGCCATTTGTGAACTGGCGATCAATGCACCTTCAAGTTGACCAGCAAGTTCTTCGCCAAGTGGCTTGACCTTGGCACGAATGTCAGCGGTCAACGCCTGACGTTCTTCAGCCTTACGTGCGTTGCGAATCTTTGGAGATTCAGCATCGGACTGTAGACGAATACGGTCAATCACAACAAGCGCATACTCGGGCTTGGTTTCCCAAGTATCAGCACTGATTTCCCATTCGTTAGGACCCCGTGAACCGAACTCAACAATGAACTGTGCGAAATCTGCAACAAATTTCTTGGCATCAGCATTACTTGAGGCCTGCAAACGACCGAGCAACCCTGCGACTCCAGCATTGAACTCTTTGGTGATTTCGCTGGACGCATTGACACTGCGCGACAATTCCCACATGCGGTAGCTAGGTTCGGCCGAGTCAACATCGCCAATTCCGGCAATCAACTTCATAGCAGTCTCGGGTTCGCCAAGCGCTGCACACACTGCGCCAAGAATTCCGGGAGCGATAGCCGAGTCTGATGACGGTGGTGTGTGACTATCGAACAACTTGCGCAAAAGCGGCTGGAACATACGCGCACGCGTCAACAATCCAGCATCAGAGAGTGTCGCGAGATCGGGCCGTGCTTGACGAAGAGCAATAGTCATCACTTTTTCGGCATCAACTTCGGGGATCGATGTATTTGTCATGACCCAACCCAAATGCGCCAAAACTCCTTCGGCCATCTCGGGACGCTCATCGAGCGGGTGAGCCTCGTATGGCGGGACTTCGGGATGATCGCCAAAGAAGGCGAGGTCGAGTTGCTCGACAGTCAAGAGCGGACTACGAACAGCCTGCATACGCACGTTTGCCAAGTTGATATAAAAGTAACCAGCGAAGAAGCCACACACTTCGGGCTCACCGTCGGTGAATTCGTCCAACGTGTAGTTGCCGCCGCGCACATAGCCGTCGCGCCAACCGAGCAAGATGCCGTTCTCCCAGCAAAACTGCTGGCTCAATGGACTGGCTGAAACACTCAAGACTTCGCCAGCATTGGCTCGGGTGTAGTGCGGCCAGCGCTTACTCGGCGCTCGGTCTGTTATCCAACGATCAGCCATGTCAATCCCCTCGGTGCGGCACCGTTATCTGTACCGTCCTAGAAACTAACCGATTGATTAGTTCTGTCGCTACGCCAAGGTCGCTGCTGAGCCCGAAAGACTAATTCTTAGGGGTTGCGGTGATTTTTAGGCTCGTTAATCCCCGCAAAACAAATGAATCGCCGTAGGGGAAATCGTTATCTGAAGCAAGTCGGATGTCATCTAAATGCTCAAGTACTAGTTGCAAGGCGATTCGGGCCTCGGCCCGAGCCAAGCCGGCACCTGGGCAGAAATGCTCGCCATTTCCGAAAGCCAAATGGTCCTTCACGTTGGCTCGTTCGGGGTCAACTGAATCGGGTGCCGCAAACTTGCATTCGTCGCGGTTGGCCGAGGCAAAAACCAGCCACATGTGGTCGCCAGCCGGAATCGTGGTTCCTGCAATGTCGACGTCAACTTTGGCTTGACGGAATAGCCCGCCAACCGGGGCTTCGCTCCGCAACATTTCTTCAACGAACGATTCGATCAGTTCGGGATTCTGGCGAATGCGATCCTGTAATTCGGGGTTTTCGGCGAGACAACGAATCATGTTTGAGATCAGATTGGTGGTTGTTTCGTTGCCTGCGACTAGAAATTGCTGCAGCATGCCGAGTTGCTCGTCATCAGTCAATTCTTCGCCATCGATCTGAGCGTTGGCAATATCGCACAACAAATCGCCAGTAGGACTAACTTTTCGGGCGGCGATCTGCGCCAAGAAATACTCGGTGAATTCTTTCGTTGAGATTAAGAAACCCCGCACTTGTTCAACCGACGGCGAATGATTACCCACCGGCATCACGATGTCATCGGACCAACGCTTGAAGGTCGCTAAATCTTCACCGGCTACTCCGAGTGCGAAGGCGATAATCGTCATCGGAACGCCAACAGTGAAGGTTCGCAAAATATCGGTCTGCCCATTGGCATGAAGATCAGCTTTGACACCTTCTAAAAGTTTGAGTGCGACCTCGGTGATTGTTGGTTCCATAGCCCGAATGCGGTCGGGGCGAAATGCCGGATTGACCAATTTGCGTTGGCGACGATGGTCGGGTGGGTCGGCATTCAGTAACACCGCAACCCGACCACGAGTCATCGTGTTCGAACCCAAAAGAGCCGCCATGTCGGGCTCTTGCATCAGTTGCATGATCCCGTTCATCAAGGCTTCACCAGCAGCCTGAGGCCCGGTGGGGTTCAAACTGGAGAAACGATCGGTGTCACGCAAAATGGCCCGCACATCGTCATAACGCGTGATGATCCAGGCGCCCAGATCGGCATTGAACTGAACCCCTTCTTGGCCCCGCAACCCAGCAAAGATCGGGTAGGGGCACGCAATTGCCTCTTGCTTGCGGTGAATCAGGTCATCAATCACAAGTGATTCGCTCATTGCAGTTCTCTTTTCGTGAACTAATTTGACATTGGGTCTGTTCACAAACTAATCGGTGGATTAGTTTGTGTACATACCCGTGGGGACGGGACTCATTGCTCTATTTAAGGGGAACTATGTCAACGACTGCCGATCACGAGGTTTCAACTCACGTTTCGTTTTGCCGCTTCTGCCATGCCAGTTGCCCCATCGAGGTCGACATCCAAGATGGACGAGCGATTGCCATACGTGGAGTTGCCGATGACCCCATCTTTGCGGGGTACACCTGTATTAAGGGTCGCCAGATTCCTGAACAAATGACTCACCCCTCACGCTTACTCAGTTCGTTGCGTCGCCGTCCCGATGGAACCTTTGAAGAAATTTCCTCAACATCAGCCATGGACGAAATCGGTGCCAGGTTGCGCCAAATCGTTGAGAAGTATGGCCCGCGTGCAGTGGCGTCGTATACCGGAACTGGCGGATACCAAAACTCTCTCGCCGTTCCCGTAGCCAGATCCTTCCACCAAGGCTTCGACTCCCCTTCGTTCTACACATCAGTCACCATCGACCAACCCGCAAAATCAACCGCACCTTTCCGCGTCGGCATTTGGGAAGCCGGTTATCACAACTTCAGCGATGCCGAAGTGTTGCTCGCAATTGGTTACAACCCGATGGTGTCGAGTTTTGGACCAGTCGGTGGTTTGCAAGGAACCAATCCGTACGTGGTTCTGCGTGAAGCCAAAAAGCGGGGAATGAAGTTGATCGTTATTGATCCTCGTCGTACCGAATTCGCAACGCAAGCCGATATTCACTTGGCGCCTAAGCCCGGCGAAGACCCCACCTTGATGGCGGGCATTTTGAAAATTGTTATTGACGAAGGCTTATTCGATCACGAATTCTGCGATCAATGGGTTGCCGATTTACCGCAACTCGCCGATGCCGTTTCGGCGTTCACCCTTGAATACGTTGCGCAACGTTGCGATGTTCCTGCCGAAGACATCGTCGCCGCGGCACGTATGTTTGCGTCAGCCAAGAAGGGATCAAGCGGAACAGGCACCGGTCCATCAATGGCTCCGCACTCTGGTCTCACTGAACATCTCTCCATCACTCTCAATACCATTTGTGGTCGCGTGAATCGCGAAGGCGACAAGCTAGAAAGTGGATACTTCTTGTATCCCGAAACACCTCATCGCGCTCAGGTTCACGCTGCTCGCCTCGCTGCATCGGGAGCACCGTCACGTATGCGCAATTTGCGTGGTATCCGTGGTGAGATGTTGACAACCACTTTGGCTGAAGAAATCTTGACACCGGGCGAAGGCCAAGTACGCGCTCTGATCGTAAGTGGTGGCAACCCCGTTGTTGCGTGGCCCGATCAAGAACTCACGCTCAAGGCAATGAAAGATCTTGAGTTGCTCGTCGTGATTGACCATCGCATGTCGTCGACTGCCGAGTTTGCTCATTACATCGTTGCACCAACGCTTTCGCTCGAACGAGCCGACATTCCGCACTTGATGGATCGCTGGTTCCGTGCTCCGTACACCAACTACACCGATGCCATCACCGAGCGTGAAGGCGATGTGTTGAACGAATGGGAAGTGTTCTGGGAACTCGCTAAGCGCATGGGATCAACACTCCCCTTTCCTGGTGGTGAGACACCCATGGATGTTCGCCCAACCGACGATGAGATGATTGACCTCGCCTATGCCGGTTCACGCATGCCCATGGATGAAGTGCGTGCCAACCGCATGAAGGTTCACCCCGACAAGATTATGACTGTTTCGGCAGCCGATCCCGAGTGCACTGCAAAGTTCACAGTTGCACCAGATGACATCGTGGCTGAAATGAAAGAGATTGTTGTCGAAGGAGACGGTGCTGCAGCCCTCGGTATTGATCCTTCGCTGTATCCATTCCGACTGGTCAGCCGACGCTTAAAGCATGTGCTGAATTCATACGGATCTGATTTGTCAGTACTTGGCGCCAAAGGTTCGTCCAACTCGGCGTACATGAACCCTGATGACATGAAAGATCACGATCTCGTTGATGGTGACCTCATTGAGATCTTCTCACCACGTGCCTCGGTGCAAGGCCTCGTTGAATCTGCTCCCGATGTTCGCCGTGGAGTGATCTCAATGGCTCACTCATGGGGCGGATCATCGCTCACCGACGAGAAAGTGCGCGACATCGGATCGCCGACAAGTCGATTGGTATCTGTTGATAAGGGCTACGATCGCATCAACGGCATGGTTGTGCAAAGCGCCATCCCAGTCCGTATCGCAGTCGTCGAACACATCAACCGCTGAAATCACGACCGCTGAATTCACGACACAGGAGAAACAACATGGCTCGAATCAATGTTCCCGATGGAGAAGGTTTAGAAGCCCATCGCATGTGGAAGTTGGCCCCGCATATGGGCGCTGGCATGAGCGCCATGAGCGAAGCCGTCTACGTGAAATCAAGTTTGAGTGTCCGCGAACGTGAAGTTGCACGCATGCGCATCGCGCAACTCAATCAATGTGTCGTTTGACTGAATACTCGAGCTGCATCGGCGATGCAGCAAGGATTAAGTGACGAGAACTACAACTCGGTTCAGCATTACCATGATCACCCCGATTTCAGTGACCGTGAACGACTGGCTGCTGAATACGCAGAACGCTTTGCCATCGATCACACTTCTGTCGATGATGAACTTTGGGGACGCCTGCAAAGCGTGTACAGCGACACCGAACTATTAGAACTCACCATGACCATTGGATTTTGTGTTGGCATGGGACGTGCCTTCCAGGTTTTAGATGTGGCGCGTGACTTTGACATATTGTGGAGTCGCGAACCCGACTCAGCCCCAAACACACCCAAGGAATAGCCATGACCCCTCTCGAAACTGTCAATGCATTTATTCAGGCATTGGAAAACCGCAACGTTGATGCAGCCGTCGCACTTGTCAGTGACAACTGCGAATACGACAATGTGCCGATGGGCAAAGTATTCGGGCCCGAAGCCATTTCATCAATGCTGAAGCCGATGATCGAAGGATGCAGCGAAGTTGCTTGGCCGGTACATCGCGAGGCTGCGACCGGAAATTTTGTATTCAACGAGCGCACCGACAAATTCCATATGCCATTTGGTTGGCTCGAGATGCCCGTGACCGGCGTCTGGGAAGTTGTCAACGGCAAGATCACTCTGTGGCGCGACTACTTCGACCTGCAGACCTACATGAAGCAACTACCTACCACTAAATAACCTCGTGCTTCTGGTGTCGTTTTAGTTGGCTATACCAACTTAAACGACACCAGAACAACAATGACTAGTGGGATTCGCCGAGGTAACTCGCCTGAATCAGGCTGCGATCCTTGGCCATCTCGGCTGCGTTACCTTCCATCGCCAACTGTCCGTGACTTAACACGTACGCACGATCGGCTACCTGCAACGCCATGTGTACGTGCTGTTCAACGAGCAATACACCTGCACCGGTTTCATCGGCGATCGTTCGCAGAATCGGCAACAGACGCTCAACGATGATCGGCGCCAGACCAAGACTC
>Ga0209086_10001436_pt1 | contig 19423 bp, 6 predicted proteins | sample M_130207_XF_Meta_FD_187312 | JGI IMG/M metagenome (GOLD analysis project Ga0209086, IMG submission 187312) | Freshwater microbial communities from Lake Montjoie, Canada to study carbon cycling - M_130207_XF_MetaG (SPAdes) (version 2) | ecosystem: Environmental > Aquatic > Freshwater > Lake... | reverse complement strand
CACGTTCGCGCGCCAGAAGGCGGGGCCGACAGCTTTGACGGAATTAAATTTCAACCCGGCCAGCATCTGGTCGTCGAGCGGCAGATTGAAGGTTTTCCAGCCGGTCAATTCCCTGCCGCCCAGTTTTATCGGCGCTTGGATGCCTTTGCGGTCGTGGACTTCCTGGCCAAAATTCACGTGGCCCACCGCCTCGACCAAAATGTCCAGCGTCGCCGGGGCTTTCCGTTCAGGCAGTGCCAGCTTAAAAATTCCGCTGCGGCGATCCAGAACACCCACGCGCTGGCCGTCGAGAAACACAAAACCAAAATCGTGAACGGCGACGGCTTCAAGCATTTCCGCTGGGCCGGCGGGTATGGTTGTGCGATACAAAATACAGCCGTGGCCCTGGTCGTATTTTTCCATCACGCGCGGCGTGGCTTCTTCAATTGCTTTCGGAAGATTGTTGAAGATCGACGCGCATTGCGTCACTTCAACCGGCGCGATGGCGATGACGGGATTCGCCGCCGGCGGTTCAGGAATGGTCTCGCCGGGCAACAAGTAGTTAGAGAACAGGTCGCGCGTTTGAAAAAATTTCGGCGTCGCCCAGCCGGCTTCGCTGATGGGCGCGTCGTAATCGTAGCTGGACGTGTCCGGCTTGAAGGGACGATCCGCGCCCGACCACAGGCCGAACGTCGTGCCGCCGTGTGCCATGTAGATGCTGAAGGATCCGTTGTTGGTCAGCATGTATTCAAGGTCGGCGAGATATTGCGCGGTCTTGCCGAGGTGATGCGGCGAGCCCCAGGTGTCGAACCAGCCGGGATAAAATTCGCCACACATCATCGGCCCGGTGGGGTGAATTCCCCGCAGTGCTTTGAACCCGCTGGCAGGATCCGCCCCAAAGTTGACAACCGGGAACAAGTCGGCCCGATAGCCTTTTTTGATGTCATAGGACGGATTGCAGGCAAAAAGCGGGACGTCCAATGCGGCATCCAGCATTGCCTGCCGCAGTTCGCCCATGTATTGGGTGTCAGTGCCGTAGGAGCCGTATTCATTTTCGACCTGAACCATTAGGATCGGGCCGCCGCGGGTGATTTGGAGCGGGCCAAATTGTTTGGCGACTTCGCGCAAATAGTTCGTCGCCGCTTGCATGAAGCGTGGATCCCGCGTGCGGAGTTTGATGTCGTCATTTTTCAAGAGCCACCACGGCAGGCCGCCGCCGTCCCATTCCGCGCACGCATACGGGCCGGGCCGGAGAATCACCCACAGCCCTTCCTGTTGCGCAATGCGGCAAAATTCCATGACGTTCGCCTGGCCGCTCCAGTCAAATTTGCCCGGCTGAAATTCAATCTGGTTCCAAAACAGATATGCGCAGACGGTGTTCAGCCCCATCGCCTTAGCCATCTGCAAACGATGCCGCCAATATTCCGCCGGCACCCGTGCCGCGTGGACTTCGCCGCAGCGGATTTGAAACCGCGCGCCGTCCAGCAGAAAATCATTCGTGCCGATGGCGAAGGTATGGCGCAACGGCTCCGCTTTTAAGGGAGCTCCGCAAAAACCTGTCAGGCTCAAGGCAGCTAGCGCGACGATGTTGCAACTGAGGACTTTAAACTTAATCATTAGCTCGCTGGTTGAATTCATTGTGTATCCGATCGTTTGCTGTTGATTTTAATGGTTGCCTCAGTGAGGCCGTCCGCCTTGACTGTTAGCTTGATTGTTCCTGGCTGACCGGCTTTGCCCCGGACGATCACGAGCGCAAGACCGTTGAACGCGGTGTGCTCCGGCCTCTGAAACGATTCAAAGCTAGTGGCGTCGCCATTGTCGGTCGCCACAATTTCGCCAGGGCCCTCGACGGAAAATTTGAGATGATTCTTCGAGCGCGGCACCTGCAATCCGTTTTTGTCCGCGAGGGTCACGGTGACAAATGACAAATCTTTTCCGTCGGCGGCGATTTTATTGCGGTCGGCCTTCAGGATGAGTTTTGCCGCCTGTCCGGTGGTCTTCACTTCGTCGGTCGCCCATTTTTTGCCGTTCTTGTAGGCGACGACCTTGAGTGTGCCAGGCTGATAAACAACGTCATCCCAGCGCAGTCGATATTGAAACGGCCCCTTTTTCTTAAGGCCAAGCGAATGGCCATTCAGGAAAAGTTCCGCCGAATCGCCGGAAGTGTAAACATGGACGGGGGTGACCTGGCCGACGCGTTCCGGCCAGTTCCAATGCGGCAAAATGTGCGCCATCGGCAGGTTGGGCAGCCAGCGCGACTGATAAAGATAAAAGCGGTCTTTCGGAAAACCGTCGAGATCAACGATGCCGAAATAAGAGCTGCGCGACGGCACCCTGATTTTGCCGAGCGCATCCAGTTCTTTTTGCATGGCGGCTTTTTCGGCGGGGTCAGTGAAATTCAGCAGGTTGCTTTCGTCGCGGTCGTAAGGCGTTGGCTCGCCCAAATAATCAAATCCCGTCCAAACAAATTCACCGGCGACGAACGGATATTTATCCTGTCCTGCAAATTCCGCATCGGGCGGCGTGGCCCATCCCGGCGCGTAGAGATCGTAGGAACTGACTTGGAAATCACCTTTGCCACCGGCTTTATCCTCGGTCACGGGGAAAAAATATTCGCCGCGCGAACTGACACACGACGCTGTCTCACTCCCATACAACGGCTGTCCGGGATTCGAGTCACGGAAGCGGCCATATTGTGTCGGCTTGTAGTTGTAACCGAAAACGTCCACCTGCTTTTGAAATCCATTATAGCCGGCAGTCCGCTGATTGCACGCCGCCGTCGTCGGGCGCGTCGGATCTTCCTGATGGGCGATGCCCGCCAGCCCGGCCGGTATCCAGAATTTTCCCGGCGACTGCTGCTCGTTGACCTCATTGCCGATGCTCCACAAAATGATCGATGGATGATTACGGTCGCGGCGTAATTGCGCGCGCCAGTCGCACTCGGCCCAGTCATCATACAGCAGGTGATAATCGTTCCGCGTCTTGCCGGATTCCCAGCAGTCGAACGATTCGTCCATCACCAGCATGCCCATTTTGTCGCAGAGGTCGAGCAGCTCCGGCGAAGGCGGATTGTGCGAGGTGCGAATGGCGTTGCAGCCGAATGATTTCAAAATTTCAATCTGTCGCGCCAGCGCGCGCGTGTTAATCGCCGTGCCCAGCGGGCCAAGATCGCTGTGGTTGCAGACGCCGTAGATCGGCACGCGTTTGCCGTTCAGCAAAAATCCGTTCATGGCGGTGAATTCAATCGTGCGGATGCCGAAGGGTGATTCGTAATGGTCCGTTAATTTCCCGCCCTGCTTGACCGACGTGACCACGACATAACGCTGCGGATTTTCCAGGCTCCAAAGCTTTGGATTTTTGAAGGCGATTTGACCTTCGCTGGACTGCGATGCATGCGCCGGGACGCGCACGTTGTCCTGCGTGATGGACGCGATGGATTTTCCTTTTTTGTCGTCCAGACCGAGTTCGAAAATTTCATGCTTCACCGAGACCGTGGCAGCGGAATCCTCATCATTGTCCACGGCGACTTTGATTTTCACCGCTGCCGCCTTGGTGCTGACTTCCGGCGTGGTGACGTAAGTGCCCCACTGACCGACATGCACGGGCGCGGTTTTTACCAGCCAGACATTCCGATAGATGCCGCCACCGGGATACCAACGCGACGATTCAGGCGGATTGTCGAGCCGGATGGAAACGACATTTTCGCCGCCGAATTTCACGAAGGGCGTCAGATCCACTCGCCATGACGCATAACCGTAAGGCCAGCCACCGACAAACTTTCCGTTGCACCAGACCGTCGCGTAGGCCATTGCGCCATCCACATCCAGATAGATTTTCTTGCCCGCATCGGTTTGGGGGAGGTCGAGATGCTTGCGATACCATGCGACGCCAAACCATGGAAGCTTGCCGGTGCCGCCCGGCAGCGCCTGATCAAATGGCCCCTCAATGCCAAAGTCATGCGGCAGATTTAGCAAGCGCCACTGGCGGTCGTCAAAAGCGGGCTGCGCGAAGGAAATATTCGTGGCGGGTTCGCCGGCCGGCCGCAGCATTGGCGCGTTCGTCGAAAACGGTTGGCCCGACGGGAGAATCCACGCCCTGATGGCGGAATAATTCAAGCTCTTCCCGGCATCGGGGGCCTCGGCCTTGATAAATCGCCAGCCGTCATTCAGCGAAATGCGCTCACGCATCGACTGATCATTTAAGCGCGCGAACACGTTCGTTTGGTAAAGCCCGTCACCAACCGGGCCGACGGCCGTGGAAATATTTTTTCGTTTGACCATAATGTTTTTGGCATAAAAGTAAGTGGGCTCATCCGGCCCCGGAAAACCTGACGATCCTTCCATCTGATAGTCAATAATTAGCCAGCAGGGACTGTCAACAAACGTGGTCGCCGTTTGTTCCGTTTCCATCACACCATCAATGTAGTATTGGAAAATTACATTCCTTGAATCTTTCAAGGTGGCGACCATCCGGTAGGTGTGCCACGCCGAGTCGGCGTCAAATACCGTGGTGATTTTGCCCTGCCAGTGGCTATCGTAGGTGTTTTGATTGCAACCGGCGCTGCCCTTGAATTCCATGAAATCACTTTCCGGCGGCCATGAATTTGCCCCGGTTATCCAAAAGGCCGGCCAGGTTCCTTTTTGTATGGGCGCTTTGAACTCTCCGCTGATATCCCAAACCGGGTGCTCCCGGCTGATGGTGATCAACTGCTTGAGATAAAATGTTCCTGAATAATAGCGAATGGTCAGATAGGGATCCTTGCTGCTGCGACCCTCGTAAGTGTTGGTGAGCGATGAGGTCAGGGTCACGACCCCATCAGAAACAGCGATATTGGTTTGGTTCATGCGGGCGCTGCCGTTGTGGTCGGCACCCCAGGGATAATTATAGCTCCATTTATTGGTGAAAGCGTTGAGACTGTTGAACGAGGTGCCATCCACCAATATCTCCCACCCCGCGTGATCCGACGCCCCGACGTCGGTGAGCGTTTGCGAGCGGACAACCCCGCACAAACAAAAACAAAGCCCAGCCAGAATTGATTTATAGGATTGCTTCATAAAAATTGATCTAACCAACCAAACAGCCGCGCTGGTTTAATTTGCCCCGCACCATCACCCATCGCGAATCTGTGCTCGAGCCTGTGTGATCAAATGTTAAAATAGTTTCCGGCATTAATCCATGACCCGAATGGGTATAATTTTTCCACCTCTGATTGGTTGAGGACAGACTCGCCGGCATCTGCACCGGCGGAGCCAGAACGGGCGGCGGCGTGATTTGCGCGGTTGCAAATCACTTTGAGCCGCTCCAGCGCTTTTCCGGGATGCAGATTGTGAATGTGATGTCTTGTCAATGGCATTTCCCTTAAGGTCCGAGGAGAGCACGATAGAAACGCTGATTGCAGTTGGTTGCGTTGGAATCAACGTAGAGGAACGGCATCGTGGGGGGATTCGTCATGAAGACGGAAAACCAGTCAACGAGGTTGGTTGACGCCAGCACGGTGTAGTCCGGGCCGACGTCGCCAGAAATCATCAGCCGAATCTGCCCGTTGGTGATGGACGCGTTGCCCAAGCCGGGCGGCACCGGACGGTTCACAATTATTTTGAAGCTTTGCGCAGCACTCATGCCGGGAGTGCAATTGTCGGAAACTTGCACGTTGAACCAGTTCGTCGTGCCGCCTTGCGCGATACTCGGCCGCCAGCTGAATACGCCGTTGCTCGGATTGATGCTCGCACCGACTGGCGGCAGCGGCGGACCGGTCAGACTGTAAGTCAACACTTGGGGAGGCGCTCCGGCATCGGTCGCGCTGTTGGTGATGGTCAGCGCCGCGCCCGCCATGATCACGCGATCGGAGATGGATGCGAGCATCGGTGGCGTGTTGAGAAGCAAGCTAATTTCAGTAGGGTTCATGACGTAATTGTAGATGCGCGCGTCGTCAATGCTCCCGGCGAGGAAACTCCCGGCCGCGCCGGTGCGGATGCTGCCGATTCGGAGATTCGTTGGCGCCCGCACACCGGTCACACTGGTGACGAGCGAATTTTCCAGCGTGCCATCAATGTAAAGTTTAATTTCACCGCTTACAGAATCGCGCGTGGCGGCAACGTGATGCCAGCTGCCATCGTTGATCGAAGTGGTGGAGACAATCGTCGTGTCCGGATTACCCACGCCAAAAGCAGCCTTCGCGCCGACAAGCGCGGCGCCGAAGTCGTTACCTCCGCCTGCCATTTCGCCATCGAGCAAACCCTTGCCCGCCCACCATTGCGTGCTGCCGCCGGTGTCGGTTGTTTTCATCCACAACGCCAGCGTGAAATTGTTGCTCACGGAAAGCGGAATCTGCGTGTAGCCGCTCGTGCCATCGAAGCGGATGGCGGTGGCGTCCACCTTGCCCGGGACATAACTGAACGTGCCGCCGGCCGTGCCCTCATTGCCCTGACCGCTGCTATCGAGCACGTTGTTCTCAAATTTATACCACGCAACCAACTGGCCGGGCACCGTCACGAGATAGCTTTCGGTCACGGGCGCGATGCCGTTGTCTACGGTCACGCTGATCGTCGCGGAACCGAATTGCCCCGCGAGCGGCGTCACGGTGACGGTGCGGTTCGAGCCGCTGCCGCCGAAGACGATGTTCGCTTCCGGTACAAAATTGGTGCTGGACGACGTGCCCGTCACAATCAGCGAACCGGCCGGAATGGACGCATCGCCCACGGTGAACGCGATCGGGCCGGTGGAAGTGTTGATGGGAATGATGACATCGGCAATCGCGGAAACCGTCGGTGGCACAAGCCCCGTGATCCACGCGGACAACACGGCGATGTAGTTCGTATCAATCACATTCTTGGCGAGCGGTGGCATTTGCAGCGCTGTGCCGACGTTGTTGTCGCGCACATAGAGCAGCGAATGCGCGAGGTCGCCGGGGGCGACGACGAGTGCTTTGGAAATTCCCTGCGTATTCTGTACCGGGCCGGAGACGATGCCTTGACTCGCGAGCGGCGTATCGAAACGCGCGTCGAAGTTCGCCTGCACACCGCCGCCGGGGCGATGGCAATGGGCGCAGTTCGCGTCGAGGTAGGAGCGGACGCGCGTGGCGAGCGTGGCGTTGGTGTCGCTGATGGAAACCATTTTGGAATAAGTCGGAATGGCCGCTTCATCGATTGGCTGGCTGAAGATACCGTATTGATTCCAAACCCGGAGCTGGTTGTCATTGGTGCCCAGCGTAGGGTAAGCATAGTTGCCGTTTAATTGCCGCGTCTTTAACCCCAGGACGCTGCCGGCAGGAACCGTGTGACACGTCAGGCAATCCGAGCGACCCGGATACGACCACACCTGCGTGCGCGTGCCAGTGGCGGTTTGGATGGGGATGTTTTCGTTCATGAATGTCTGCACGAGATCGGCGTCGCTATTGTCAGCCCGCCATTTGTAGCCCGCCCCATAAGCGAGTCCATTGGTTCCGATGACGAGCAAGCGCGTTTCGAGATTCTTGAGCTGGCTGGGATTTGCGTCGTTCGTAGCGAGTGCAAAATGTTTCACGAACACCACGCCGTTCGGGAACGCCCATTCGCCATTGGTCGCGAAAGTGACGTAGCCATTGGTGGCCAACGCCATCCAGCGCTTTTTCACCGTGGCGTCGGACCATAATGGCGAATTGACCGTGTAGGGAATCAAACCGGGATCGGGCGCGAGCGTGGCGAGATTGGTGAACGCGCCGGTTTGCGACAACAATTCAGGCAACGGACGGCTCGCCGTCGGCGAACCGGGCGCGAGCTTATAAATTTGTCCGCCAACGCTGCTCATCTGGCACATATAAATCTCGCCATTTGCGTCGAGGCCAAACGAGGAGAGGCCGACATAACTCGAACCGGAGTTGGGTCCTGCACCAGCGGGGATGGTGCCAATTTGCATTTTGGTCGCGGGCGTTGTGGATTCGTCCATGACCCAAATCTTGCGCGCCACGTTGTCGCCAAAAATATATTTCCCGCCGAGTTCCTTCGCGAACTCACTGCCGCGATAGACATGGCCGCCAATAACGGCATTGCCTTCAGTGTGGTTGTAATCGAGAACCGGACGCTTGTTGATGCCGATATAAGGCGGCACAAGGTCGCCGTTCAACCCTTCAATGGTGCTCCACTGAAAATTCAGGCCGGACTCGCTCGGCAGCATCACGTCAATTTCTTCGCGGGAACCCGCGCCAACGTCGCCGAGATAAATTTTACCCGTCGGCGGATCTATCGTCATGCGGTGCGGACTGCGCAAACCGAGGCAGAAAAATTCTTCCATCGCATTGGTCACACCGACGAACGGATTGTCGTTCGGGATAAAATAATTGGCCGTCGTGCCCAGCTTGGGCTGGCGCGGGATCGGATGACTGATTGCGCCCCCGCGCTGGTCCACATCAATGCGGAACACGCCGGACAAAAGGTTGTTCGTAATCGTCTGCGTCGGGTAGCGCTCATCGTCACCGTCGGTCCAATAAAGAAATCCATTCGTGGGATGAAAGAAAAGTCCGCTGCCGTTGTGCCAGACACTGTCGGCTGATTGGTCCACCAGCACCAGTTCGGAGCCCAGCGAGGAAATGCCATTGGTCATGGTGAACCGCGCCAAACGGTCGTGGTATTTGCCGAGCGAGAATTCCGTCGGACGCGTGGTCGGGCTGCCGACCACGGTGCCATTGGTGACCCAGGTGTAATAGACATACATGAAACCATTGGTCACAAACCCAGGATGAAAGACCACGTTCATCAGCCCGGAGTCATCCCAGCCTTGGCACTGTCCGCTGATGTCGAGCACGAGCTTTTTGGTTGAGGCGTTGGAGTTGTTCACGAACGTCCACACGCGGCCTTCACGTTCAAAAACGCAAAGCAAGTTCGTTCCCGGCACGGGCAAGATTCCCAGCGCATTCGTGAACAACAAATTGGCGAACGCGGGAACGACGGCCCAATTCGCGCTCGTCGTTGGAGCGGTCTCCGGCATAATGTTGTTGAGAAATGCCCCCATCGGCGGACGCGAGTTCGTTCCGGCTGGCGGCAAAGAACCCTCCGTCAGATGCACGAGAAAGGTCGCGTCATAGTTAGTGGTGGAGCCGAAAGTAATCGTGCCGCCGCCCGCAGGAAACAAACCAAGTTGACCGCCGGAGTATTGATTGCCCAAAGCGTTCGCCACCTGAATATAGCCATTACCCGAAGTGCCCGCCGCATTTCGCGCGCGAAGGCTGTAAGCATAGGTCGTGTTCGGCGATAGTTGATTATTCAAGCCTGACCAAGCCATCCAATTCCCCGGACTCATGGCAGGCGCGATGTTAGCGTTCTCGTAGGTGCTCAACAACGTCGCGGTGCTGCCTGAAACAGAATAGATGCGCAACGTGTAGGGATTACCGCTGGCGTGGCTGCCTTCGATGCTGCCCCATTTGATATACAACGAGGAGAGCAGATAGCCATTGGTATTCGACCCCGTCGTGAAAGTCTGGCCGGGCGGAAGGGCATTGTCCGAGTAGTAGTTCAAGCCGGTGGGCGGAAACTTGGTATTACCATTGGTGCTGAGTTGCGCGATGTCGTAACCCGTCGGTGTCGGTGCCGTCGCACCGAGATTGAGTATTGTCTGCGCCAAAGCCGGCCTCGATACCAACAGGACGGCGGCCAGTAGAACAAACTGGCACAGGCTCGTCAGCGGCTGGAAACGTCGCGCCGCTGAAAACCGGACGCCATGGTTTGCCACCGCCGGACGCGGGCAGCCCCTATTAAAACGAACCAAGCGGCGTTCTAATATCGGCTTCATTGATTTTGACTGCGGTAAAATATGGAGAAAAAGCATCGCCTACTGCCTGACCATCATGCAATAAAAGCGGCGCGTAAAATTTGTCGCTGCGGCGAGATCATCGGTCAGACCCGCTAGGCTGGAAAATTCCAATCTCATTTTGAAGTTCATAAACAATTAGTTGGATTACCCCGGTGTTTGAAGTGGATACCCGGCAGATCACGCAGCCGTTGCGTAGCCTGCTCCGGGGTGAGATCGCGCTGGGCCTCGGCCAGCATTTCGTAGCCGACCATGAATTTTTTAACCGTGGCCGAGCGCAACAAGGGCGGATAGAAATGCGCGTGCAACTGCCAGTGGGAGAAGTCCCCCGCGCCATTCGGCGCGCCATGCCATCCCATCGAATACGGAAAGGAGGTCTCGAACAAGTTGTCATACCGGATCAGCAGCGCCTGCAGGCATTCCGCCAGCGCCTCGCATTCGTCCGGGGCCAAATCGGTTAGGCGGCTGACCGGCCGCAGCGGTAGCAACAGGATTTCAAACGGCCAGACTGCCCAGAAGGGCACCACCGCTACCCAGTGCCGGTTTTGCACCAGCACCCGTTGGCTGGCTTGCAGTTCCTTCCGCGCATAATCCAGCAGCAACAACGAGCCAGCATTTTGCCAGTGGTGCTTCTGCTCACGATCTTCCGCCACCACCTCGTTCGGCAGAAAATTTCCCGCCCAGATCTGGCCATGCGGATGCGGATTCGAGCACCCCATCGCCGCGCCCTTGTTCTCAAAGATTTGCACCCAGCGATGCCGCGCTCCCAGTTCCTTCGCCTGCGCCGCCCAAACCTCGACCACCTGCCGGATGTCCGGAACGGCCATTTCCGCCAGCGTCAAATCGTGCCGGGGCGAGAAACAAATCACCCGACATTCGCCCCGCGCCGGTTCCGTTCTTAACAAGGCCTCCCCCGCGTCACCTGCGACGGCGGGCGTATCCGGCAGCAAAGCCGAGAAATCATTTGAAAACACGAAGGTGGATTCATACCGGGGGTTGATTTCATTGCCGACCCGCTGGTTCCCCGGACACAGGTAGCATCCGGGATCGTGGGCCGGACGCTGATCCGTCGCCGTCTTTTCCATTTGCCCCAGCCATGGCCGCTTGGTCCGGTGCGGTGAGACTAAAACCCATTCGCCGCGCAAGGGATTAAACCGGCGGTGGGAATGCTCTTCAAAATTAAAATGCATAAATCGTCTGACGCTTTACGTTGGTTGGCCGGCAACGGCTGACCAGGATCCGACCAGATTACGCCCCCTCCGCTCATCGGTCATCTCCACAGTCATTTTTAGCTTTCATGCCACCAGCATGGCTCCCGGTCCTTCGTCAAAGAATCAAGCAAGCGCGGGATGCCGGAACCTTGAATCCGCATCCCGTCGGCCCATCACTGCACAGCCCATCCGGAGATTAATTCTGGAGCACCACACCGATTTCAGCCGCTGAAGCCCACGCCTCATCGTTGGCCTCAGAGATCGCCCGCAGTTTTAGATAGCCGCAGTTCTTCGGCTCAAAGCTCACGGTTTTCTTTGCTTTGCCGACGGCAAAAGCCCCTTTGGCCACCGGCTCGCCGAATTCCTTCCCGTCGGTGCTGGTGAAAATTTCATAGTCCTTGATCATCCCGTTTTCACTGTCGTCCTGGCGGGGCAGATAACTGAATCCCTTGAGTGTGGCGGGTTCGCTCAATTGGATGACGATTTCATGCGGATACCCCGGGCTGTTGTCCTGCCATTGGGTGTGCCATATCGTGTCGGCTTTGCCATCCAATACATTGGCCGCCTTGCCATCCTCACCCGATTTTTCTTCGCTGTCCGCCTTCACGACGGTAAAGGTGATATTCTTTGCGGGCAAAGCCGTGTTCGTCTCCATCAGGGTAACTGTATTGGTGGCCGCCGCCGGCTCGGCCAGCAAGGCGGCCTCAGCCAGGACCATCGCGCCAAGACAAGTGATGATTCGTTTCATGATGGGTTGTTGGGATTATGCCCCCTTGCGGGCGGATTTGGCCCGGTTCAAAAGTTTAGCGCTGGCGGGCCACGACTCCATTGGCTCCTTTGGCCGATGCCTGATTGTGATTCTGATTCGAGTCCAATGACCAGGTGTCATGCCAGCGCAAGATCGGCTTGCCTTGATCATCAAATTCAATCGGCAGCCAGACATAACGCGAGTCCGGCAAATCCCACTGTTTCCACCGATCCGCCATGAAAATGAACGTGTCCTTGCGGCCTTGCACGGGCAGGACAAAGGTGCTCTGCGAACGGAAGGTTTTATCGGCGTCGGTGCCCTCACAGGGGTTGCCCAACTCGGTCCACGGCCCCATGATTTGATCAGCCACGGCCAGTCGTGCCGCATTGGGCTCCCAGGCCGTGCAGCCGGAGGCGATGACATAATATTTTCCGGCATGTTTGAACACGGTCGGAGCCTCCATTTTTCGGCCGATGAATATCCGGTTATACTTTCCTGCTGGCCGCAAATAATCATCGGTCAGCAGCGAAACATGCATCACGGGGTTTTCTTCGGAGGAATAAAACTGATACGCCTTGCCATCATCATCCACAAAAACCGTCATATCCCGCGCCATCTGGCCCTTCTCAAAATCGCGCGCCAGCGGATTTGCATCGCTTTTGACCTTGTCCGCGTCGGTCACGTTCTCCGGCCAAACGCCGGCATTGGGGCGAAAACTTCCCTGATACTTGAACGGCCCGGTCGGTTTATCGCTTACCGCCACGCCCGAAAGCGCGGCAGCGTAGCTGGCGCTGTCAATGTGCATCCACATGACATATTGCTTGGTCGTTTTGTTGTAAATGACTTTGGGCCGTTCCAATGCCTTGCTGGGATGCAAGTCATGCTGGGGATCGTCCGTCACAGCCGGGAGCACCAGTCCTTCATTCTTCCAATCGTAGAGGTTGGTGGAGGAATAACAGGAAACACCTACGACATCCACGCGGGTGCCGCCCCAGGACTTGTTGCAGTCCGGCAGATACGTCTTGCCGGTCTTGAATTCGCCATACCAATAATAAACGCCCTGATGATACAACACCCCACCGCCGTGCGCATTGATGGGTTTGCCGTCCGTGTCATTCCACACTTCGCCCGGCACAAACTTGGGCGAAATCTCCCCCCCGTAAACCGGCTGGCTGGCCAGCATCGCGGTCGTAAACAGCATGGCAACCTGCCCGAGGATGGTTCCGCGAAACCATCCGCAATCAAACCCTGCGGCCAGCTTTCGACAAATAAATCTGCTCATATAAAACTCCTGCTCATGTTTTCAAAAACTGCGGGGTGCCGGCACCCATTAGCCGGCACCCCGCTTTTGTTACCCAAACGAGTCCCACAACTCGTTCAAAACCTCACGGAGAGACCAAGCGATAGAACACCGTCGGACTGCTTGGATCAATGGTTATCGTGGCGCTGCCATCGCTCACACCCGGCACCGTTCCCCAGCCCGTCGGGCTAAGCCCGGTGGACAGGCTGTTGGTCTGGCTCTCCAGCCGCCAGGACTGACCGGCCGGCCAAGTGAGCGTCAGGAGGTTGCCGCTCACGCTGTTCGTGATGCTGCCCGGGCCGCTCGGGCCGGTCTGCACCACATTCAGCACGCCATTCGTGAAGCTGAAGGCAAACCCGCTGGGTGCGCCTTCCACGCTCGCGAAGTTGCTGGCGCTCGTCGCCCCGGCACCGCTGAACAAGGTGAACGCCTGGCCGTTCGTGAAGGTGCCGCTCGGCACCACTTTCAGCACGCCGCCGTAGGTCACGGATGTTCCCACCGCAACCACATCCTTCGCCAGGGTGCTGCCGTTGACCTCAAACAGGTTCGTGGAACCTACATTGAGGGTGATATTGCCATTGACGGTCAGCGTGCCTACGCCGCCGGCTCCCGGAGCCAGCGTGCCACCGGAGTTGACCGTGACCTTGCCGGCGATGGTGCCCGTGCCGGCCAGCGTGCCGGCGCTCACCGTCGTCTGGTTGGTATAGGTGTTGACGCCGTTCAACCGCAGCGTGCCGTTGCCGTTCACCGTCAGCGTGCCGGTTCCGGAGATGATACCCGACAGCGTCTGCAGGGCCGAACTATTGTAGCTGAGCGCACCGTTGTTGGTGATGACGCCGGAGAAGTTGCCGGCACCTTCCAATCGTCCAGCTCCGTCAATCCGGACCGTGCCGGACTGGATGGTGAGGCTGTTGTTATAATTATTCAGACCGGAGAGCGACAGCGTGCCATTCCCCGACTTGGTGATGCCATTCGCACCGTTATCAATCACACCGGAAATGTTCAGGTCAATGCCGCTGGGCACCGATCCGGCCGCGGTGGTAATGATCAAACCATTTCCACGCAAGGCAATGTTCCCGCTGATGGTGGAAACCACGTTGGTTGCCAGACTGTTGATGGTAGCACCCGTGGTCGGGTCAATGTTGTAGTAAAGACCGGTGCCTGAACTCATCGTGCCGCCGGTAAGATTAAACGTGGTGCGATAGCCTTCGTTGCCACCGCTGTTGGTCATCGTGCCGCCATAGATATTGACCGTCGAGACGCAAACACCAGAGTTATAGCCCAGCGCATCCCAAGCCGTCAATTCGACCGTGCCAGCCGGATTGATGTTAAGGATACCTTGAACAGAACCAGCGCCGCCGCCGGCCGCCAGAACCAGCTTGCCGCCGTTCACGGTTGTGCCGCCGGTATAAGTGTCATAGTCCTCGATGGTCAGAGTGCCGTTGCCCGTCTTGGTCAGGGTCGTGGCTCCGCCCAGTCTACCCGCGCCATTGGCGAAGACATAGTTGTTGGTCGCATCCACCGTCACCTTATACGGGGCCACGGCTGTGTCCGCGCTGACCGTGTAATTCGTGGTGTTGTCATTGAACAGCACATACTTCGCATTGTCGAAGGCCACCCCGTCCGTTTGGGACACGGTGTTGGACCAGTTGAGCACGCTCAAATCCCAAGTCGTGGGACTGGTGCCGTCAATGCCGCGCCAAACCAAGGTGTCCGGCAGGAAAACCCCGATGGTGCCTACGGTGCTGGTCACCGGGGTCAAGCCCGTCGAATTGGTGATGACCACATAATATCCGTTGGTGCCCGCCACACTAGTGTCTGGTGAGTAGCTGCTGTTAGTGGCTCCGCTGATTGCCGAACCGCCGTCAACCCACCACTGGTAGAATAGTTGTCCGGGAGCATACGCCGCCACACTGACGCTGGCCGGATTGCCAATCGGAACCACCACGTTGGCCGGCTGGCTGAAGACATTGATGACCGGATTCGCCAACGAATAGGCCATTTGGATTTGCGCGCCGTTGAGCGCCGCCTCTCCGGTTGTCCGGCCATAGGTGCCGCTGAGCACGCCGTTAGTCACCAAGATGTTGGTAAAGACAACATAGTTGTTGTTCAAGATGAACGCAGAATCGCTGGTGGAAACCGCCGTGTTCGTAACACCGCCAATGACGAAGACGGTTCGCGATCCGTGATATGTGGCGTTATCCGAGTAGAGTGCCACGTTGTAACCGCCAGCGGGCAGATTGCTGAAGCTAAAGGACAGGTTGGTGGTGGCCTGAATCAGCAGATAGTTCTTGAAAAGCCCGATCGTGGTGTCCGGGCCAGTGAAGTCGGCAATTCGCTGGGCATTGAACGTCACTCCGACACCCGTTGCGCCGTCATCGGCCAGACTGGTGGTGCTGGCACCTTGGGCGTTCATCAGGTTCCAATAGGAGCCAGCGGCACCCGGAAGCGCTCCGACACCGCTGTAGCTGATTCGGTAGGAGTAGTTGGCCACAAACGTCGTCGGGTTAAGCACCGTCAGTGTCTGCGCCGTGCTGGTCGCGGTGCCCACCGAATTGGAAGCAAACAATTGATACTGGCCGGCGTTGGTGACACTCACCGAGGCGATCGAATACGTCGTATTGGTGGCTCCGGGAATATTGACAAACCCGCCGCCATTGTCGAACTGCCACTGGTAACGAATTGGCAGGGCACCTTTAAAGGTAGCCGTCATGGATACTGGCTGCTGAATCAAGACGCTGACGGGCGTGATCGTCGTGCCGTTAATCGTCGTGTCCTGGAGAATGGTCGGGGCGGTGAGCGGCGTGAGGCCGATCACAAACGCAGCATCCACATTCGGATCCGCGCTATACGCGACGTTTCCAATGCCGCTGGCGGGGAATCCGGCCGACCGGCCATCAGGATAAACGTCGGGCGAAGTAAAACCAGCATCCTGGTCATTCCCCAGCTTCCAATATCCCGCGCCGTTGTTTTTAACGGAGAACGCATAGGTAGTGTTGGTGCTCAACATGTTCGTCAACCCGGCGAAAACGACCCAGTAGCCATCCGTAGCTCCGGCCAAGGTCCTCGTTAAGGTGTTGACTGTTTGATAGGACGTCAGGAGCACCGCGTTGCTGCCGACCATTTTGTAGAGATTCAGCGTGTAGGACTCAGCCACGCCACTCAAGCCGCCACCAATGCTGCTCAATTCCTGCACCACCGAGATGCTGGTGAGCGGATAACCCGCTGCGGTAGGCGGCTGGTTGCTGGTGGTGAAGGTCTGGCCAACCCCATTGTTCACATAATAATTCAGGTTGGATACCACCGATGGAGCCGTCCAGCCGTAGCCAAGGCCGCCGGTGATCTGCGCCAAATCATTGCTTCCCAGCGCGGGCGTTAAGCCGACGGCGGGTCCGTCCGCGATATTGACCAAGGTCGTATTTGTCTGCGGGGCCAAGGCTACCAGCAGGTTCACCGGCGAGCTGGCCAAGGTTGACGGGCTGCCGCTGGGATTATTGGAGGCCACGAGATAATAGTTGCCTGAATCAGCGAGCTGCGCATTCGTCAAGGTGAAGGTCGAGTTCGTGGCGCCGGCAACGGGAACCGCGCCGCCGCCATTGTCAAACATCCATTGATAAGTGGGCAATGGGATGCCAGTGAATCCCGCCGCCATCGTCGCCGTGCCGCCCACAAATACTCCGCTGGGCGCGCGGATGGTGTCAGCCACCAGCGTCGGTCCAAAGTCCGGCACGACCGGGCCTGCACCGAGGTGCGCGAGGAACGCGCCATCGTAGCTGGATGAGTTGCCGAAATTAACCGCTCCACCAGCCACCGGAATCAGGCAGACTTGGCCGCCGGCATAGGGATTGTTCGTGGTATTGCCGACCCGGAGGTAGCCGCCAGCAGGGCTGATGGTATAGGCATAGGTGGTGAGCGGAGAAAGAACGTTGGTCAAACCAATCCATTTCGTCCAGGCTCCGCTGCCGATGGCCGGGGCGGTGTTGTTGTTGACATAGGTGCCGACCAGCGTGGCGTTGCCGCCGAAAATGGAGTAGAGACGCAAGGTATAGACGACGCCAGCGACATGTCCGCCGTCGCTGCCCATGCCTATGTATAGGCTATTGAGCGCGTATCCGTAGGGATCTGATCCGGTGGTAAAGGTCTGGCCGGGCGGCGTGCCATTATTGTCATAGTAGTTCAATCCAGCCGGGTTCCCGATATTGCCAGCGATGCTCAACTGCGAGATATCAAGGCCGGAAGACGCCGGTGCGCCACCGACATTGAGAATTTGCACATCGGTCAGCGGACTGACCGTCAACTGCGCGAAGCTGCTGATGGCGGAACCCAAACTGTTGGTGCAAACCAAGCGGTAGTAGCCCGCGTTCGTGGTCGCCACATCGTAGTAAGTCAAGGAACTGTTGGTGGCACCCGCGACGTTATTGGTGAAGGTGGCCAGATCAGAAATCTGCCACTGGAAGGCCAGCGGGCTGTTGCCGGTGAAAGTGGCGCTCGCCGTCACCACACTACCAGCCACCGCGCTCGCCGGAGTGATGGCCGTTTGCAGCAGCACCACCGGAATCGGGGAGATTTCGGAAAGTTTCAGAACGAAGGCACCATCATAATCGGCAGAGGTGCCGTAGTTCACCGAGGCCACGCCACCGGCCAGCCCGATCAACGCCGCTCGGCCACCGGTGTAAGGATTGCCGTTGGCATTGTAAATTTCCATGCGCGCGCCCTGCACACTATAGGCATAAGTGGTGTTCGGCGCGAAAACATTAGTCAAACCGATCCATTTCATCCAATCCCCGCTGACCGTGGCCGACCCGGTGTAGGTGGTCTGGTAAGTCGTCAGCAACGTGGCGTTGTTGCTGTTGGCAGAATCTAGCGAATAAATTCGCAACGTATAGGTGCCGCCGGAGGCCGCGCCTTGAATCTTATAATACATCGTCGGGAGTAAATAGCCGTCGGCATTCGTTCCAGTGGTGAATGATTCACCCGGCGCCGGAGTGTTATCCTGCCAATAATAATTCAATCCACCCGGGCTTTGCGTATTACCAGCAATGCTCAATTGGGCGATATCCGTGGCGTTCGTAGGCGGGTTGCTGGCTCCCGAATCAATCACCAAAGCCCCGGTCAAGTTGGTGACTGTCAACTGCGCAAAGGCGGTGGCTCCGGCTCCCACATAGTTGGTGGCCGTCAGCCGGTAATAACCCGCGTTGGTAGCCACCACGTCGGTAATGGAGTAGGTAAGATTCGTAGCTCCGGCAATATTGTTGGTATAGGTGGCATTGTCCGACTTTTGCCACTGATAGCCCTCGATTGTCGGCGTGCCCGTCAGGCTGCCGGTCAAAGTCACGTTATAGCCGACCGCAACTGCGGCCGAAGGCGAAATCGCCACCGTGCCGGACGGAGCCACGGGAGTCTGCAGGATCATTGTGGCCGGCGTGTTCGCGTATGAACCAGCGCCATCGGTGATCACCAAACGAATCTGATAGGTGCCGAGAGTCATGCCGGTCGTGTCCAACGCGTAGGTGTTGGTGGTGGAGCTGGGGAAATTGGTCCAAGTAACGCCGCCGGACTGGCCGTCCGATTGCCATTCAAAGGTAAAAGCTGACGCACCGAAGAAACTGGCCGAACTGAAGGTGGCGGTTTGACCGGTGTAAACCGGATTGGCCGGAGTAATGGTTGTCGCGGTCGCATACGGGTCAGGGATGGCCGTCATGCTGGCTTCAAAGGCAAAATCATAATTGACGTATGTCGGCGGATTGTTGGCGTAATTTCCCGCCTTGCCGTTCGCATACGGTTGGGTGGCGTCACCACACACGTTCCACCATCCACCACCGCCATTACGATTCACTGAGAAGGCATAATTAGTGTTGGGTCCAAGAATATTGGTCGGACCCGTAAACTGAATCCAGTCGCCCGACGTGAAGGTCGTCTGATTGGTGGTGACATATTGCGAAAGCAAAGTCGTCCTGCCCGCGTTGGCATTGGTCATCGAATAAATCCGCAAATTGTAAGTGGTCAACTGGGGCTGACCGCCGCCCTGCGACCCAGCCCGCTCCTTGAGATAAATCCCGGTCAACAGATACCCCAGAGGATTTGACCCAGTCGTAAAGCTCTGACCAGGCTGCTGGCCATCAATGTAACCAGCGCCGTTATCAGCGGTGCCGGTCAATGAAGCTTGATCGTCAACACCAGGCGTGGGCGCTGACGCACCAAAATCAAAAACGCCGACCTTGCCAGTGATCTGGGCGTGACCACTACTGGCGAGCAGGGCAAACAGGGCAGCGACCAGCAGAGCGATTCCGCCCCGGCGCCGCGCAAACAACGATGTTATAAGTTTGAGGATTGACATAGGATTTATAGTTGAGGGTTGATTTTGCATAACTGTTTTTGGACTGGATTTTAGGTTGCTATCTGACG
>Ga0209086_10001435_pt1 | contig 19434 bp, 13 predicted proteins | sample M_130207_XF_Meta_FD_187312 | JGI IMG/M metagenome (GOLD analysis project Ga0209086, IMG submission 187312) | Freshwater microbial communities from Lake Montjoie, Canada to study carbon cycling - M_130207_XF_MetaG (SPAdes) (version 2) | ecosystem: Environmental > Aquatic > Freshwater > Lake... | reverse complement strand
CCGCCGCGTGGCGTGCCGCACTCGGAACACGCCACCGCGTCCGTGGCGGATAGTCGATAGCCGCACTCATCGCAAAGGAAATCCACCTTCTTCGCCATGAGGGGAAGTCTATCGCGTGCTCCCAGCTATCGGCGGTGGATCGCACCCAAGGACCTGCTCACCGCCGGCGACGTGCCGCGGGCGGTCGAGCATGCCCAACAGCGCACCATGCAAATTCGTCATGCAAAAACGAATGTGCATGGTTCGTCACAGGAGCCTGAGTGAGTGAGTGGTGGCGTACTGTGCCCCGGCGCGCCCTCTGGACCTGCACACCAATCATGGACACCCATGACGATCCTATCCAACCCTCTCGGTCGCCTCGAGCGCTTCGGGGCTGACATAACCGAGTGAGCCGTGGATTCTGATTCGTTGGTACCAGAACCTCGATCCATTCAAAGATTGCCGAACGCGCCTCGTCGTGCGTGCGGAAGTGCTGGTCGTGGACGAGTTTCTTCTTCAGGATCGCACGGAGGCTTTTTATCATGGCGTTGTCGTAGCAGTTGCCGGCACGGCTCATGATCTGCGCCATGCCATGCTCCTCGAGAAGTTCTCGACATGCATGACATGCATATTGCACACCGCGATTGCTGTGATGCACCAGGCCAATCGGTGGAGATCTACGCTTCACGGCCATCGTGGGGGCATCTGTGGCAATCGTCGCATGCAGCGTGTTCGACATGCTCCACTCCAAGACTATCCACGTTACTTCGGCTCCATGCGTCCATCACGCCCGCGAGATAAAGAAAGCCTTCATCTGTCGGAATGTAAGTGATGTCGCACAACCACTTCTTGTTTGGTCCGTCTGCGGTGAAGTCACACTCAAGAAGATCAGGCGAAGGTGCATGTGCGTGCGCACTCTGAGTAGTTGTTGGACGGTACTTTCATACATATTTCGCAAGGGTTCCGCTCTCTTGCATGATTCGCGAGACCGTGTTGCGATGAGCGGCGAGACCAAGTTTCGGAAGCTCGCGCGTGATCTTCGGTGAACCGTATATCCGACGCGACTCTATATCGATGCACACCACGGCTCGCTCGATGGCGAGCCTTCGTTCTTTGCGCGGCGCAGGCAAAGCCTGTAGAAACTGGTAGTAACCGCTCGGGCTGACTTCAAGCAAACGGCACGCCATGCGGGTCGTGCATCTGCCCACGAGTTCGTCACAGATGAGGGCTTACTTCACGACTGCTCCCGCGCGAAGTACGCCGCCGCTTTTTTTTGGATATCTTTCTCAAACGTCAATTTGCGCACCTCGGCCTCGAGCTCACGGGTTTATATTCGCATCGTGGAAATGAAACACGCTCCTTCTGGCAGGTGCAATCCTGCCGACTGGGGGTGTCCGTGATTCGGGTGGAAGTCCACACCTCCGCTCCTGACTTGCTAACTTCCCTCCTAACCCACGATGACCCTCCGTATTCTCCACACCGCCGACAACCACATTGGCCTTAACTTCAATCAATATCCCCAGGCTGCTCGAGAACGCCTGATCGAGGAACGTTTCGCCTCGCTCGAGCGGATGGTCAATACCGCAAACTTCCGCAAGGCCCACTTCTTCGTGGTCGCGGGCGATCTGTTCGACAAGACCACCGTCACCAACGCCCAGATCAGCCGAGCGGTGAAGATTCTTGGAAAGTTCGAGGGCGAGGCAGTGCTGGTCCTCGCAGGTAATCACGACTTCTGCGAGGGACTGGATAGCAAGCTCTGGAAACAATTTCGTGCCGCCGCAGACGACTTATGCGTGATTGCGCTAACCGAGCAAGGGGTTAGGGATTTCGAAAGCGACGATTACAAGGTCCGCTTTCACGCCTGCCCGTGCCCGAGTAAACACGGCAAGGAGCACACCATCGGCTGGGTGGCGAATGCAGAAAAGCCGTTCGGCATGCTGCACATCGGCATCGCCCACGGCAATGTCGAGGGCCTCGGTCTCGATGCCGAGCAACGCTATTTCAACATGGCAGAAAGCGACTTCCGCAATTCCGGCCTCCACACTTGGTTGCTCGGTCACATCCATGTCCCCGCCCCAGCGCCCGGCACCACGGGGAAACCACTTTATTTCATGCCCGGTATCCACACCCCGGACTCCGTGAAATGCAGGCATCCCGGCCACGCTTGGTGGATCGAATTGGATGCCGATGGCATCTGCCGCCACGAGCAACTCGCTACTGGTGCTATCCGCTTCGTCCGGATCAACGCTGATCTGCAACACGCTAACGATATTCGCGAACTGCGAACCAAGTGCCAATCCTTTGACGCGCCCAACACCATCCTTGACCTCCAACTGACTGGACGCCTGCGCGAAGAGGAATTTGCCGAACTCAATTCGATGTTGAGCGACATCAGTCCGTCATTCCTATATTTCTCACAAGACCGGGGCATTACATCGGTGTTAGATACCGCCGCGATCACTAGGCGGTTTCCCGAAGGCACATTGCCCAGCGCACTCCTACAAGCGCTGCTATCCGACGACGCCTACCCCGGCGACGCCCACATCGCCCTCGACATCATCGAATCGCTTTAAAGTCATGAAACTCATCTCTATCCGCCTTCATCCCTTCGGTGGCACCGCCGATCGCAAGTGCACGCTCCAAGACGGCATCAACGTGCTAGAAGGCCCGAATGAGTTCGGCAAGAGCACCCTAAGTAACGCCCTTTGGCACGCGCTCTTTACGCCCACCAACCTGCCTAGGGTAAAACTGCAGAACACCATCGGCCGCTGGTATCCCAAGCCCGGAGGCGACCATGCGAGGATCACCGTGCAGTTTCAGGCTGCTGGCCAAAGGTGGACTCTCGAAAAAACCTGGGGTGCCGGGGCCGCCTCCAACCTACGGTCGGATTCCTCCGCCGGCATCGCCGATCACACCGAGGTCCAAGCCAAACTCTGCGCCTTACTGAAACGCGGCGAAGCCACGTGGCAGCACGTGTTGTTCACCAGTCAAGCGCAGCTTGCCGAAACAATGGAGCAACTGCGCGTCAACGCCGGAAAGGTGGACGAAGTCCAATCCCTCCTTGCTGGTCCAGCAGCGATTCCCGGCGATATCCCGCCGGACAAACTCATCGCCACTGTTGAAGACCGCATCAGCCAACATTTCGGCCGCTGGGACCGCGCTAGTCAAGGTCCAGAAGGAGGACGCGGCATCGACAATCCTTGGAAGAATGTCATCGGCACGCTACTAACAACTTGGTATGCCCAAGCCACTGTTCGCCGCACTCTTCAGAACGTCATCCAACACGAGAAAGACGTCGATGACGTCAACGCGAGGATCCACGACATCGCGGAAGAAATGTCCAGCGATGACGAATTCATCCGCAGCGGCCGCAGTATCCGCGATGGTTTGGGCCAACGCGCCGGCCTCGATGAGCGATGCCTACGCCTCACCAGCGAGTTGCGAGTTCTCAAGGAAATCATGACCGACTGGCCGGGTGCCGCCCAAGTAATCGAAAGCAAGGAATCCGAACTCAACGGCGTCATCACGGACCTCGAATCAGTCGAGACCGAACTCAGGAACGCCCGTAAGCGCAGTCAAGCGGAACAACTAAAGCGCACCCACGGCCTCCTCACAGAGGCCCGCGAAGCGTGGAAAATCGCCACCAAGCTTCTCGCACAATCAAAATCCGTCGCCCCCGAGCAGTTGACCGAACTCAAGCGCCTCGAACGGGAAATCGAGAGTTCACGCATCAAAATTGCTGCGCAAAAACTCACGGTCAAGTTGGAAAGCACCGCTTCTCGCTCCGTGACCGTGCAGCGCGGCACAGGAGAGCAAGAAGTTCTCAGCCTCTCGCCATCCGCAACGTGGGAAAGCCAATCCGAAGGCATCTTCCGACTGGAGTATCAGGACCTCAAACTCAGCGTCGAGAGCGGCACCGGCGATGTGAAAAGCCTTTTCACCGCACTCGAAACCGCTAGCAGCCAACGAACGGAAATCCTCAACTCCCTCGGCCACGCAAGCCTCGCCGCCGCCCAACTGGCAAACGACAATCACCAAACGCTCGCTACCGACGAAAGTAAAAAGGAGGCGCTCTACCGCGCAGCCCTGCAGGGACGTACCGAGGAGGAATGGACGAAGGACATGGCCGCCCTCGCCGACCTACCGGAGACGCGGTCCGTTGAGATCCTCGAAGGTGAGAACTCCCGGCTGCTCGAACGCAGGGCTGGGCTCGACGGGGCGATCCGCTTGGAACGCAAACGGATCGAAACGTGGAAACGGGATCATCTCGACCTCGATTCGCTCACCGATAAGGTCGTCGCCAAAACCACCGAGGCCAAGCAAGCCCAGCGAGACCTTGTCGGTCTCCCGGAGCTGCCGGAAGGCTTCGCCTCCATCCCCGCCTATCTGACCTTGCTCGGCCAAAAGGAAACTAGTCGTGAGAAACAGGAAGAGCGTCTTAGGGACCTAGAAGTCGAGCAAGGTCGACTCACAGGAGCCGCCCCCGCCAACACCAGTGAAGAGCTCCGCACCGATCTGGAAATCAAAGAACGCGAATTCGAGCGCCAGCAAGCGCACGGCCAAGCCCTCTTGCGTATTCAGAGGAAACTCAAATCCGTCATCGACGAACGCGGTATCGACGATCCGATGCAAGGTCTCACCACCGCTGTTTCGGAGCATTTCAGGCACCTCACCGGAGGTCGCTATCAGGAAGTTACCCTCGCGGGCACTGCCGCCACCCAAGTCGCTGGCGCTCTCATCCTTGAAACCAAGCTGCTCTCACAGGGCACCCTCGGCTCACTCGCACTGGCCACACGCCTAGCTCTCTCCGAGCTCTACCTCAAAGACATGGACGGATTCTTCCTGCTCGACGACCCCTTCACCGACATGGACGCCACCCGCCGCGCCGCCGCCATCCAAGCCATCGGGACCTTCGCCAAAAAACACCAAGTCCTCTTCTTGACCTGCCACAAAGAACACGCGCAAGAGCTCCAACATCTTGTCGGTGCGAAAGACATTTCCACGGAGTAAGGTTCTGACCCTGCCCCGCTGTTGAGGCCACAGTTCATCCAGTAATCGTCCGACCCGCCCAGAAGCGCTCTGTGCGCACATGGACATGCACCAAAAAGCGGCGCCTGTGAAGTAATTGCTTCACCCCCCTGCTGCATACTCCTACCCAAAGGAGCACCAAACCATGCCAACTCTTCCGAGCGGACGTGTATTCGCACTGTCCATGAAGGTAAACTGTGTGTAGGCACTTTTCCAATTGAAGACATAGGTCGTTCGTACGGCGCTTTGCTCATTCGTTTGGCGGGTGTGTGCCCGCCGTGCTGCTGAGATTTGGTTTACGGCGCGAGCGCGGAGTCTTCCGCCGCTGGCTGTCTTGAGTCGAGCGCACCCGTGGACGCGATGTCCCCGCCTGCGTGCGACCAGCGTTTCCAGCCTCGGTAGTCGAAGGTAAAGAGTTGACCGGCTCGGTGCGGGACGCCGCGTTGGAAGATTGGGAGGGCGACGAGGGGACCGAGGTCGATGACTTCGAGGAATTGTCGTCGGAAGTTTCCGCGGTCGAGCGGGACGCCGAGGATGTCCTCGTAAAGCATTCGAAGTGAAGACATTGGGAACGGATCGGGCAGCATGCCCTAGAGCACGGGCGCTGGAGTTTCTGCTCGGTGCACACCGATGCGGCCGATGCGGCTTGCGAGCGGTGAGCGGCCGTCGAATCCGTCTGTCTTGCGGTGGAGCGCACCGCGAGGAGGGCGAACCGGCACACGCACCGCTGGTTACATGGGTGGCGCTTTCCGCGCAGCGCTGCAATCCCATCATCAAAGCCTTTGCCGCCCAGCTCAAAGCCGATGGGCGAACCCTTCAAAGTCATCAAAGGTTTGCGTGCATTCGGAAGCTGTTTACGCTCCTGAACGCCCTGTTAAAAACCGGTACGGATGTGGAACCCGAGAACCGCCCAAATCACCCTTTGAGGACTTGACTTTGAACACAGCCGCTGTCCCATATCGCCCAAGCGCGCGTTGCCGAGTACTTTCGGGTAGCGTGTGTGGAGCTCAATTAGCCTAGTGGCGCCGCGACGAAACGTGAGGTCATTGACGCGCTTCATTCCCGACTCGCGCTGTCACACAGCTGCTCGCGTCCTCTTTGCTGGAAATCAATACTGACATTCCGGTCGACACCCTCGCCGACGATACACACGCAGGAGATCGCATGCAGTGGCTCATCCCATTCAACGAGTTGAGCGAACGCCAGCGCGGAGCGCTCTCCGAAATCACCCAAGAGCCCCAGCGCGCTCACTGGATTCGAGGCTGTGCGGGCACAGGCAAAACGCTCGTCATGGTCCTTCTAATCGAGCGCCTTGCGAGCATCGATCCAACCGGATCAATGTGCTTCATCACCTATACGAATGCGCTGGTTGATCTGGCCAAAACCGGCATCGACGCCGGCCTCACAGCGCGCGTCAAGGTCATGACGCACACGAAGTTCCTCAAGGAGGGACGCGCATACAAGTACGTGTTCCTTGACGAGGTGCAAGACATTCCGCCAGAGGACCTCAGAAAGATCCGCGCTCAGGCGCAGCGCCTATTCTTTGCGGGCGATCCCGATCAGCGCATCTATGCAAATCGGAGCAGCGATAGCGACATCCGCGCGTTGGTGACCGGTAAGGAGATTGTGCTGCAAGAGGTGTACCGCCTTACTCCAGAGGTCCGCGCATTGGCGGAGGAGTTGATGCCAGAAACAAGCTTGGTAGAGGCGGAAAGCGCGAAGGATGGCGAGAGTTTCCTGCCTCAGATTCACGAACTCGATTCCGAAGCTGAGGAGGCGGCGTGGGTATGGGAGACCGCGCTTGCCTGTGCGAGCCCAGAGAAGCCCTCCGTGGTGCTCCTTCCGAGCCATGAAGACATCCATCGATTTGCGAGCCACGTTGCGCAACATCTCGGCGCCCCGATCCCACCCAAACCTAAGTGGCAGCGCAATCGCCACCACGACTACGAACCGTTCAATACCTTTCTGGATCAGCATGAAATCCCGCTGTCCTACATCGGGGGCGGTCATGGATCGCTTTGCGCGAGCGACGACGAGGCGCTCGTCTACCTGATGACCTACCACAGTTCGAAAGGACTCGACTTCGAGACAGTTTTTCTTCCTGGACTCAACGATACATGCGAGCTAGTGCGCGCATCGCTCGCCGAAGCCGATCCCGAACTCGAGGCACGACTGCTTTTCGTGGCGGTGACTCGGAGCCGTCGGCGGCTATTCATCAGCCACATCACCGCAGATCCGCACAGCATGCTTGCGTGCATCGACCCTGACATCCTTGAACCCTTTGAGCCAGATGCGTGGAGCGAGTTGTTAGCGAACGAAAGCGATGACGACCTTTCGTGGGACGCTGAGCTAGAAGACGATGATGAGTAGGACGATGGCGAGCGGGAGCACCCCAGCGTCAAGGAAACCCCATTTTGATGAGCGAACCAATCCAGTACTTCGTAGCCATCACAACACAGGAATGGCTCAACTGGATTGAGAACGGCGAACTCCGCTGCAGCGCGCGGATCCATCAGCTCAGCAGCATCAATGATCACGCTGGCATCCAGCGCCTCATCGAACGCGGCCCTGACTTCTCGCTCAAAGCCGATGATGCAATTGTGGTTGCTCGCCTCTCCAAGCCGGCAGACCCGGAAGGGCAACTCGACCAATCCATACCCTCTATGAACGCGCGGGTGCCGTTGGAGAACGTGATTGAGTTTTTCCCGCTCAGCGCTCGAGGTCACAAGCTTCTCAGTGGAGACGCTCGGCGAGCCATGGTTCGTCTTGGCGAACCCCATTTCGAACCTGCATTCGAGGAGTGGCGGAGCACCGAGCGCACTCGGCGCCTCCATGAGCAAGGGATCAAGTTCGTGCACTCCGCGGGATTTGATGCCGAAGAACTCAACGAACAGACACTTGCGGGCCTGAGGGCTGCAACCCCTAGAAAGCCCGCGTCCTTTGCCAAAATCGAGCGCAAGCGCAATCGGGTTTACTTCGGATGGGCTATCGCACTCGCGAACATCTGCGAGCATGTGGGTGCGGAACACTGGCAAGCGCTCCGCCGTTCGGTTGCGCTAGACATCCTGCTCAAGGAACTCGAGACGCAAAGTGCGTTGGGTGTCGCGATCGCAGGCCCTGCGAATGTCCGCAAGTGCGCGTTGCAGATTCGTGAACAAGTGAAGGCTCGCCTCGGATCGGACTGCTTTCCATGCCGGGACAGTGTGATCGCACACTGGACTGACCGCCTTGAGCTCGCAGATGGAGCCGGCTTCGAGCGCGAAAACGAACTCCTGGCATTCGGCCGAGACCTCAGGGTTGTGGAAGCCGATGAAGGACTAAATGCCGCCCTGATCGCGGCATACACCGTCGGCCTCGCAGCCCGGCGTGAGATCGTGCAACAACTCTACTACGCGTCGCGCGCTGATAGGTTTGCCAGTCTCATGACGTTGGCCCCGACGGCCTGGCTCGGAGATCGTGTGGATCGATACGTGGTGAATGCAGTCGATGAGTTGAGCGATGTCGCAGCGGCGGGTACGGACTCGGGAACCGCTGCATGCGAACGGCAAGTGATAGTGTGCGCGCTCGAGGAGCAGTTAAGCGCTCAATCCAACAAGAGCGACGCTGACATCGACGCAGTAGACCGCGCAACGATCCCTGCCGCAACTCCACTGCCTTCCGAGACCGCCGTGGAGTCTGAGCCACGAGCTGTTCAACATGGGGCGCCGTCGAACGAAGTTGCCGCCTCCACGACACCCGCTCGCGGAACATCGTCGGACTGAGGCGAGATCTCCGCGCACTTGGGGCACAAACCGTGACCAGGCACTTTTCCAAATGAGAACAAGCGCCGTTCGTGCGGCGCTTTGCTTGTTCGTTTGGCGAGTGTGTGCGTGCCGCGCTGCCGAGATTTTGTTTACGGCGAGAGCGTGGTCTCTTCCGCCGCTGGCTGTCGTGAGTTGAGTGCGCCCGTGGACGCGATATCGCCGCCGGCGTGGGACCAGCGTTCCCAGCCTCGGTGGTCGAAGGTCAAGAGTTGGCCGGCTCGGTGGGGAACGCCGCGTTGGAAGATTGGGAGGGCGACGAGTGGGCCGAGGTCGATGACTTCGAGAAACTGCCGTCGGAAGTTTCCGCGGTCGAGCGGGACGCCGAGGATGTGCTCGTAAAGCATTCGAAGTGAGGACATTGGGAACGGATCTGGCAGCATGCCCTAGAGCACGAGCGCTGGAGTTTCTGCGCGATTCACACCGATGCGGCTAGCGAGCGGCGAACCGCCGTCGAACCCGTCCGTCTTGCGGTGGAGCACGCCGCGAGGGAGGAGGCGGCGCGTGCGTGCTTCACCGAGAAGCAGGCGGTCACTGTCGGAGAGTGGTGGAAGTTGCTCGAGTGGAAAGTACGCGCCAATTCGCGAACGCGGCTGCTTTGCAACTTGCGGCATTGCGACGGCGAAGCTCACGACAGCGAGTGAGTGCGAGCAACAGCAAGCGAGCGCGAGAGTGGCACGCGGTCATTGCGCATCGAAACACCTGCGTGCTTGATGCGAACAATCGCGCGCGCGTCTGCAACTTGCTGCGCAGCCGACTCGGATGCGCACTTGGGATCATCGCGCTCACCGAGCAAAATTGCAGGCAGCACGAAGTTGCCCGCAGGATCGGGCACGAGTCCAACGCTGATCTTCGCGCCCACGAGTCGAAAGACGGGCGTGATCGTTTCGATTGGAAACAAGCCGTTTCTTGCGATATGCGCTCGACTCGGGCACTCGCGCGGCGCTGATTCTTGTGGTGCGTCTGGGCCGTCGGGGCCGTCGGGTTCTGGTTGTGCCGATTCCATGTCGGCTCAAGTTTCTGAGTGCACAGATCACGGCGATTGAAGTACCGATCGATGACGAAATCGACAGCAATCCACCCCTGCGCGAAAAGGTCAAATTCATGACGTCGGTGCCAGGTGTCGGCGATAGCCAATCGTCAACAGATCGGCGCGCTAGCTGGAGTCGCTCCCTTCGAAAAGCAGTCTGGGAAAGGTGACCGCAAGAGAACGACGCGAAGAGGACGAACCGGGGCACGCACCGCGGGTTACATGGGTGGCACTTTCCGCCTAGCGCTGCAATCCCATCATCAAAGCCTTTGCCGCCCAACACAAAGCCAAGGGCAAACCCTTCAAAGTCATCATAGGGTCGCGTGCATTCGGAAGCTGTTTACGCGCCTAAACGCCATGTTGAAAACCGGTAAGGATTTGGAACCCGAGAACCGCCCAAATCACCATTTGAGAACTTGACTTTGAACATGGCCGCTGTGCCCTGCTCGCCCCACCTCAGAAAACGAATCCCGCTCCGCCGCCGGTTCACCGGGCGCGAGATGCGGTTCGTGCCCGACCGCATAGCCCAGTTCCTCGAACCATTCGAGGGCGGCGTCTTCGACGATGGATTCGTTGAGAGACATTATGGTTTCAGCCCCTCGAGTTGGGCGAAAGCTCCCCTTTCACGAGGCGCGGCAAATCATCAATGGTGAAGTCGCCCAGCACTCGTAATGCAGTCTTCGCCACCCCGGGTGACAGTTCAGAACGATTTCCCGGAAGGATCATCGTCGGCGCGCCCGGCCTTTTGAGCTTAACATGCGATCCCTTTCCACCATCGACCTCGACATATCCTGCTTCCTTGTAGAGTGCAACCATGTCGCGCGTCGAGCAGGTTCGAATCGGCGCGACTGGCTTCAGCGGGAGACGTGATTTTGTCCCTGCGGGAATCACTGTCCAGATGTTCGACGTGACCGGGAAAAAGCTTTGCGTCATCCGGGGTGCCATGTCCCAGTCAACAGCGGGTTGTGCGGGCGTTAGGCTGACTTCCTTCACTTGTGCCTGCAGGACATTCTCACCCGCGTCAAAGCTAGGGTCTTTCAGGTAGTTTTCCGCCTTGCGATAGCCCGGTGGATCGTACGGGAAACACTTCTTCAAATAAATCTTCGTCGCCTTGACCACGTGCGGTGTGATCCAAAGGGAGTAAGGCTTGTCGCTGAGACGATGGAAGCAGTTCGCATTGGCCAAAGCCTCTTCCAACTGGTCGTCCGTCCCTTTCGTCCCAGCGTAAATGAGCTTGTGGTAAGGCAGGAAAGCGGATTTCCGCTGCACCACGTGCAACCGAAACCCGAGGCATTCGATTTTGTGGTGATAGTGTTCATGGAGAAAGTAGAGATACACCGCCGCTCGGTAGAGCGCTTTGAACCAGACCCTGTGGGATGCCGCATGCTTGACTGCCGGATCGATATACCGGGCGATCGCAAACGCGGCCCGTTTTACACAATCCTCCTTGATGAAAATCCCCCAATCGTGCCCGAAAAAGTGAATCGGTTGATACCACGCGCAAACGTCCCATTTCGGCTGTTGTCCGAGGGATTGCAGTTGGCGGTCGGGCGTCCTATTGCCGAGGACATTCCCGAGTTCACCGAGTTCTTCTAGCGTGGGCTCAAAGTCCCAACCATCTCCATTGGGGAACCCACTTTCCAAGACTACAGCGCGCCCGCGTTTCGGGAACAATTGGTCCCAGTCAATTGCGAGAACGTCCTGTCCCGCTTCGAACGTCGGCCACGGCGATTCGCCAAGTTCGAGTGAGTTGTTCTTGATCAGGTAATCGACGGCTTGGTCAATGGTTGGCATAGAGGATCGAGCTTAAAAATATGTGTTGCACAAATTTGGGACAGGCACCGTTCGTGTGGTGCTTTGCTCGTTTGTTTCGCGGATGTCTGGCTAAGACGGTGCTGGGATTTTGTTTGAGGCGAGAGCGTAGCCTCTTCCGCCGCTAGTTGGCGCGAGTCGAGTCAAGATGAGATGAGTTGCGACTCGTCGGCATTCAATAGAGTCCATCATTCGTCAGAAGTCAAAAAGTAAACGGATGCGTCGAACGATTCATTCAAACACTCAAAGAGCAAATGCGCTGGCTCACACGATTGCCAGTGTCGAAAAACTGCATGCCGCGTTGCAGGAATTCACCGATCGGTTCAACATCCGTTGGATCCTCGGGCGTCTTGGATACAAGACGCCCGCGCAACACCGACGCAGTTTCGTCGTGCAGGCCGCGTGATTTACGCAAACACTTGTGTCAATAATGGGATTATGTACACCAAGACACTCGCCCGCGACGCTCCAAAAATGAAGTCCTATCAATAGTTACACACAGACCATCTCTATGCAGTTGCCCAGCAACTGAGTTAACAGGGGCGAAAGATATTGAAATATGCAACCCCAGCAAATACCTTGGAGAAAATCTTGTGGTGCGTGATTGAGTTTACCTGTGTCAGTAGGAGACAAATGGTGCGACTACGCAAGCGCTTGAAGTAATGCGGTGATGAAACTACTTCGACCTTTCCCCGCAACCATGGTTGTTGTGCGGCCCGCACGCTCTGCCTTAATCGCATTTGTTGCTGCGTGCTTCGCAGAACTCCATGCCACAAGGGCGAAGTCTGCGTTTCTGGCGTGCTGTCGCAAGGTGTTACTTCCCCCATGATCGTTTGAAGTCCAGACGGTTGCCTCAGGCGCCTCATCGGAGATCAATCGTTGCACACTTTCTGCGACCCCGTCCGTGAGCGTGTAGAGCAGCACGCGCCGACTTCCAAGGTTCGCGAGCGAAGTTTGCCGTTGTAATTGGTCGCCGGTGTCTCCATCGGCAGCGACCTCCAGTTGTCGAAGTTCCTCCAGTCCAAATCCAACTTCCGATGCCAACTGCTTGGCGATGCGCCAGTAGGCAGGATCTATTCTCGTTGGAAAGTCCCGGAACCAGTTGAGCAACTCGAAGAGCATCGGCGTCGCTTCAACTGGCGTACGAAGTGAAGGAATCAGCGACTCAATCAACTCCAGAACCCAAGGGGTGTTTCGAGGCTTGCGTGAACTTTCCATCAGTTTAACGAGATACTCGATGTGCGCATTTGAAGGTTGTCTGGACGTCGCCAACACACCTCCGAGTATGTCATTGAATACTGTCAGGTCGTCAAGTGTGTGATGCTCACGAACTAGTAACGCCATTAGAACCGCTTCGTAAATGCCGTTAGCAAGTGGGTTAGGCCAACTCTCGTCATCACGAAGCCATCGAACCAGATGAGGCAGGGCGCGGTCAAAAATGTCTGCACGGCTTGCGTCACGGGATTTGAGGATCTCCTCCGTGAGCAAAGTTGCTCCTGTGGTCGAGTTCAAAGTTCCCGCCGTCGTCCATGCCACACGACCCGTGGCGGCACAGTCCAGCGACTCAGACCAACCGCCAGAGTCATTGAGTCGCTTCAACCACTCGATCCAACTCGTGGGGGTTGCCTCGGGGATTTTAAGGGGAGCATCACTGCCCCGGGAAACCGCCGAATCTCGCAGTTCCTTCTCGATGATGGATCTGTCATCCGGCGCGAGCTTCCGAAGTTCTTCAATCGCGACATTGTGCGCTAAGACTGTGTCTACGGACTTCGCAAGCCGGAAGAGAATGCGGCATCGTTGCAGGGATTGCGGATCAAGTTGAATTGCGCGGAACGCAGTTTCGAAGTCACCCGTCTCCATCGCAGTCCGGAAGTCTGGTGGCGTCGGTTGCTGAACAGGTAGGAGTGCGCGAATCGAATGAAGGAGTACGGCACACGGGCCGTCGCCCGCACTGCTTGTCAACTCTCGTACTGCGATCCAGTTCGGTGGAGCAGTAGTGTTCGCGAGCGCTAGGCAAACTTTCGCCTCGGGAGAAGTCACCGCCTGCCACCGACTGAGCAGTCCTGCGTAGGTTGCAGCAATTTCGGCGGACTTGAATTGATCGATCGCTGCATGTGCGTCGGTGCACTCGCTGAAGTGCAACCGATAGACGGCATTCAGTAGCGCCTGAGTGACAGCAACCGGGCGCGGCGCTTTGCAGAGTGGCCCGAGGCTCTCGAGACTCAGGAGTTCCCTAGTTTCGTTGAGTGCGTCAAGTATCTGGACGCGCAGGAACAGGCAATTGTGGGCGTCAAGCAGTGCGTTGTCTCGGAGGTCTGCCAATGAACCCTCCGCGGACGTTCTGTTTCTCGCGAGCAATGCGACATGGAAGTCACGCAGGAGTTGATCGACAGGCCGTTTGGACAGTCCCACTATCGGTGGTTGACTCTGTACGGTTTGTAGGAGCAGTTGTAGTTGGTCGCGTGCAGTGACTCGCGCAGTCAGTGGTACTTCGAATCTGAATCCCCATCCACTTGTCACGGCGGCAACGAGTTGGTCTGGGTGGGTACTCCGGTCTAGAGTCGCCGGCCGTCCATTAAAGTTGGAATAACCCCGCCCCAGGAAGGCGCCTATTTGCGCTGTCAATTCCGCCCGTTGGCGGCCAGAAAAACAGATGCCGAAGTACGTGACGAACGGCGTCGCTTGCCCTCTTTCGACCCACGGGAGAATTGCGCTTTGCGACGGCGCCAGTTCTATCCGTTCGATCCACGGCGATACATATTGTGACTGCAACGGGTTGCTTGGGTCAACTAAGTTTCGTTGATCGAAGTACTGCGCAAGAAAGTCGTTTGGCGTCACGCGAACTTTCCTCCCCAAGCCTCGCCGAATGCGATCTGCTGGCGAGCAATCGCGGATGGATCGGTACAAAAAGTGACGGTCTCGTTGTTGAATGAGATTCCGTTAAAAGTAAAATTCATCGATCCAGAGAGCCAATAGCCATCACCTAACAGTCCCTTCTCATGTAGTTCTTGCTCGTAGTGAATTTTCAGCGAGCAACGTTGAATCCGTACGATCTCCCTTAGCTTTCCGCTTACCGGTTGGTTGTGCGCCACATTCCGCATGGCAACATGGACGCTTGTGCCGCGTTGCGCCAAACATCCAAGGACGCGCGAGAGTGGGATTGGTGCGAGTGGCCAATCAGGCTCGATCGAGGAAAACTCGCCTGATGAGTTGTCAAGGATTGGAATGTTAGAAATCCAGGGCGAAACAAGCCATAAGACCTTGCTCGGAACTAACAACTCAGCGAGAAAGATGCTTTGAAGGAGATCGGGAATCTGCCGAACGCTGAAGCGCGAGTGGATCGTTCTGAGGTGATTGAGAGGGGTAGCACTCGTTGTCATGCGACTTCTCGGATTCTGAGGGTCACACTTGCGCAACCTTGTTCAATCGTGACACGGGATGGCAAGGGGAATAGTGTTAGGAACCCAACATCTAATGGAGTTGCTGCGAGTCGGAGGATCGCAGTCCGCAGGAGGCTCAGATTCGCTTGGTCTGTCGTGATTTTCACGACCCCGTGATCGGAGATCGCTTCAGAAACTCGGCGATACCACTCTTCATCTAGCGTTTTGTCGAGTCGAACCTCAGTATTCGGGTCAGCAGTTCGCTCTAGAAGCAGTCGGTCAGCCTCGGCGAAAACAACAAATGGGTTGTACGAGGAGAGTGCTTGGGCGCGAAGTTGAGATCCGCGCGACCACAGTAACGAATACACCTGTTCGAAGTACCAGTACAGAGGATGGTTTGCGCCGCCGATGACCTCATCCAACATGCGGCGAACTTCACTCAATTCGGAAGCAACGTAGGCGAAGACTCGCGCATCGATTTCAATTCCCAGATGGGTCTCGATTCGGTCTCGTTCGGCGACAAGGATTCGAAATAGTTGATCTGTTGCTGGTGAAGTTCCTGGTCGCACAAGTCGTGCGAACATCGCAGCGCGAACAGAGGCGGTGACACGCACCCCGCGCAAAGAAAATGCATCAACGAGCGCCTGAGCACTCTTGATCGCCGCATCATTGCCAATGGCGGTTCGAGTTGCATTGAGAAGCGGTGCGAGACTGACGTCCTCGCAAGACAGTGTGACGGCGCGGACGAGTTGCTCGTCGACTACCTCAAACTCGGCTGGTGCACAGGCAGCATCCAGAAGTCCAAAGAACCGACGCGGGTCAAGTGAATACTCTCGCACGAACTGCTCCATCACGCCGGTTCCGCCAGGCGACTCCTCGCCCAACCAAAGTTCGGTGGTGTCCGTTGCTCCAGCGGATTCAGAAGTCTCCACTCTCGGATTGATATCGAGGAGCAAGTCTCCAGCGTCGGTTTGCGGACAGAGCACACGTGCGGCAGTCAAGAGTGCTTGTCCCAATGTGGTTTCGTAGCGCTTTCTGAGCCATGAACCGAACGACAGCAATTGCTCATTGGACAACTCAGTTCCAAGTGCCGAAGCGTGTTGCCGCATTCGTGCCATCACCGAAGTATCGCTGATGAGTTCCCGCAGTCGGCTCACCAATCGAGGGTCATCGATTGCAGGCGAGTCATCGTCGTCGTCCGCGACCAAGGCAGGATCAACGGTTCGAAAAATCGACTCGAATGCCCGATCTATCACCTTCTCGATTCCCTCTTCATGAACTTCCGAAACGGCTTGGGAGATTGAGCAATCCTCGCCACGTGCGACCTTTCGCGCGGCCCATGCGGAAACGGCAGAGAGATAGATCTCTTGCAGACGTTCGAGCGCGAAAGAATTCGCAATTACCCTCAGTGAGGGGTCGTCTAAGACCAACGAGCGAAAGAAGGCCGTTCGGATCGAACGCTTTGCATAGTCATTTCGATCAAGCCAAATCTGAGTGAGGTTCGCGGGGATCCGAACCTTGAAGACAACTGCATCAGCCATGAAGTCAAACCCCAAGGCAGCGGGTTCGCCGTCGCCAACACAGAAGTCCAACTGTGTCTTGATCTCAAGTGTAGGTTTGTTGCGAAGTCGAGTTTCTGCGGTGGCGCCGACAGTGAAACGACGAATCTGCGCCTGCGTTCCGTCAGCATGAAGTTGAAAGCTAATGCCTTCGATGATGTTGTTCCAACCAGTTCCCTTTGGCGGCAACCAAGCGGAAGGCTCATTGATTGCGATGAATTCACTGCGCCAATCGAGGCGCGAATTCGACTGGGGCAGCACGTTCTCTGGAACAACTTCAAGCACTAACCTCCAAGGACGGAACAGTCGAATCTGAGTTGTGCGTGTGCCTTCCCGAAGTGATGCAGGTTCAAGTTCCGTTCGATTGAGGTCTAAACAGACCTTCGAAATGTCAATCGCCTGCCTCCCGCCGGCGAGGTCTGGCAACGGAATCCACAAACTCGGATCATCAGGCTTCGCAGAAAATCGACGGCTGACCTTTCCTGGCGCGAACGCTCGCATCGCTTGCAGGAGGGGCATCGCGTCGCCCTCAGGTTCTTGATTGCGCCATGCGGGCGATGGCCACTCGATCTCGACCTCGGGCAGATTGAGGTCGCCGAAAAGGGCGGCGGGAATGAAGCCAATCAGCGGGTGTTGTGGGGTGAAGCGTTCGTTCTTCCACTCCGTCACGAGTTGCCGATGCGTGGTCGGTAGTACCGAGTACATCAGAGAACGCGGTTCTTCCCACATGACGCTTCTAACTTGGGATTCATTGAGACCGAGTGCATCTCGCAAGTGGTCACAGAACGATGCGCGCATCGCCCCAGCACTTTGAAGAACCTCGTGAATCAAATGAGCGCAATCTCGCTGCCGAGCTCTATTCGGTTGGTAAGTGGTTGGCCCCGCGAGGTCCTGCCAAAGGGATGTATGCCCTTTCGCGTTGATCGCAAGCCAGTCCATGAACGCGTATGCGGCTTGAATCCGCAGCACGTAACGGTTATTGATGGGAAGGGTGCGCGACGGCAGTTGAGGATCGAACAGTGTCTCGAATCGCTGGTACGCGAGCCGATCTCTGCCGTAATCGGAGAGAACGACAACGGACCATGGTCGCATTACTGTGGGTCGACCGGCACGTCCCATCCGCTGAATGAATGAAGCAGTGCCTCGAGGTGCTTTGTGTTGAATCACCGCACCCACAGCATCGTCGTCATAGCCAACTTCAAGCGACGCAGTGGCAACAACTACCTGTGCGTTTTCGTCCACCCCTCGATTGCGTGAAGTTGTGACGCCGATTCGAAGGGGTGAATTGAGGTTGTGCCCTATGTCCTCACATGACAGCCAATTCTGACCTGCCTTCGCTCGGTCTCTCGGGTCAGGTTGGGTGGAACCGCGCAGGAAGGCGAGTGGGAGTTGTGCGGGAACCCCGGCCCGTGGTGGTTCTCCTTCTGCATCTCGAAGATTGGGCGACAGACGATGCGTGACATCAAGATCATCCGTGAATACGAACAGTTTGCTTCCGAACGCACCCTTACTCCGTGCGCCGATTCGCGGGTCAAGCATTCTTCCTAGCAACATCGTTGCTTGGATCGTTGTTGACAGCAACGAAGTCGCAGATACAGGATCTCCGCGAAGCGCGAGTTTGTACTGGGTACCGGTCGGGTCGCAGTGTTCGCTCTGGGGCTCGATGACTTCGATCGCGCCGCGATCGATCCCTGTGATCGTTGCAAGGAACTCGCTCGCCTCGAGCAGTGTCGCGGACAGACCCGTAAAATGAATCGGGTGCGCCGAACCAATTGCATGCCTCCACCGCCGAAGCAATCCAGCAACATGTGCACCATGAATTCCTTCGTATGTATGCAATTCATCGATCAGTACGGCGCGGGGAGGCGTCGTCGAGTTCACGCCAAAGATCTGCTGATACCGCTCGTCTGACAACTGCCGATTTAGCGTCTCAGTGGTAGTGAAGAGCAGATCTGGTTTGTTCTGCTTCATCCGGTCGCGCGTCAACAGGATTTCATCAGGTCCAAGTTCGAAGCTGCATCCAACTCCTCGAGAGTCGCTGCATCGAAGTATCTCTACCCCTGCGGCGCTCGCAGGCCAGTACATGTCAGACTTGCACTTTGGGTTTGGGCAACGTGCGTACGGGCAGACATGGCCGCCTCCGGGGCGGGGAAGCCAACTCCTTTGCGCCCCAAGTTGATAAGTGTCTTGGGCATTGCGAGGCGTCGGGCCGAAGAATGCCCCGATCCTCATGAGGCGCCGCCCGTTCCGACGCGGGAGCCTGTTGAGCCTGTGCACCCACCCGAGCGCTGAAGAGAACTGATCTTTCAAGAGTTCATTGCGCGGATAGAGTGCGATCACTCGAGTTGCATTGAGGTCGTTTCGCGGCGCCCCGAATAAAGCGAGAATCGGCAGGTAGAAGCACAGTGTCTTTCCGCTTCCAGTGCCCGCCGATACCACGACGCCAGAGTCTTTCGTGGTTCCACAACCGCGAATTATTGAACCCGTCGAATCAATTTGAAACCTTGACAAACGGTACTCGCCGGCGAGTGCCCGAATCCGCTCCGCTACTTCTGTTGCAACTGGTACCTGAGCGGAAACCGCGGTGAGTAGGTCATCAATGGATAGGTCGCGGCGGGGAAACTGCCGTGGGGACGCATCGAACCGAAAATCGGCAACGAGATTCGGCGCGGCTCGCCAGTCCTTGCCGCGCATCCATTGTTTCAGGTAGGAGAGTAGGCGAACAGTCTCGGCACTGCGAGAGCGGTAAAACAACCCATCTTGATCCCTCTGTCGCCGTTCAAACAAGAGGCGTTGATCAACCAGGGTTCGGACGAGGACTTCGGCGTCTGCGGCAGGAAAGAGTT
>Ga0209086_10001432_pt1 | contig 19470 bp, 20 predicted proteins | sample M_130207_XF_Meta_FD_187312 | JGI IMG/M metagenome (GOLD analysis project Ga0209086, IMG submission 187312) | Freshwater microbial communities from Lake Montjoie, Canada to study carbon cycling - M_130207_XF_MetaG (SPAdes) (version 2) | ecosystem: Environmental > Aquatic > Freshwater > Lake... | reverse complement strand
TTCCATCAACGCAAAGATGGCTCACTCGGCCCTCTATTCATAAACCGCAAACAACGCCTTAAACTACACGAAGTGTACGAAGCAGAAGAACATCCAACAAAAGGATACGCCTTTCGTCCGGGATGGCATATTTGCCAATACAAATCAGCCCCACACCTGTCAACAAAAAACAGAGTATGGGCCTTGGTGTGGTTTAATGAATACACCACACATAAAAGACCCGCAACACAAGGCAACCTGTGGTATACAGCAAACCAAATGGAAATACTATGCCTTACAAAGTAAACTTTGAATTCAGACATGAAGACGCAGAAGTAGCGCTGTGCCTCCTGCTGGATATAACAAAACCACATAGCCTAACCATCTACGGCCACACACGGGGAGACACTTGCGCACAATTCAAAGGCAAAGCACTGTCAAATGCCCAACTAGATGAATGGTATGACTGGTGCGAAAATCTAAGCCAAGAATGTGTCGCCATAAGTTATGACGGTAAACAAGGACTTATGATTGGCCCCAACGCAGATAAATGGCTATTTAACCCGGAGTATTTTGTATTATGAATAAAGTAGGTCATCACGCAGACGGTTCAGGAATTCAAAACCACAGTGTAGGTAGTTTGTACCCCTGTATCCTGTTCAAGCAAGAAACACCCAATGGTATGAAATGGGGTCTGATCACCCCTAAAAACCAAGAAGGTACCCTCTATGAAGGCTATAACGCAGCTATTAACGCCGGTAACGCATACAACAAAGGCACATTATGATGTTTAAACAGTCAAATAAATACATTGAAGGCGGTTACGCCCGGTGTGTAGGATGGGGTGTTCGTATCTACGCAATCCTCAAAATCAATCCTGATAAAACCATGATCATGAAACGGCTGGGTGACACCAATAAAGGAAAATTCAAGTTCCATAAAACAAAAAGAACATTCCTGTTCACAAACAAAAACCACTTCTGGTATCAACCAGTAACACCTGTATGAAACACTTCCCGCACACTCAACATGTATACCTTGCAGGAGGTATTGAAGGTCTCACCTATGAACAAGCAACAAGCTGGCGTCTAAAAGCAAAAGATAAACTCAAATTTGCCAATATCGATTGCCTTGATCCGTGCCGAAGAGTGTCATTTGTAAGCAGCAAATCACGACATGCTGATGCTCGTATCTGGAAAGCAGACCTGCAAGATATCGCCTACTCGTCAGTCATCCTTGCCAACCTAAGCGAACACCTTCCCGGTAAAAAGTGGGGTACTGTAGCAGAAGTAGCTCATGCTCATACCAAAAACAAAATCATTATTGTGCTGATGGATGAAGACCAATTCCACCACCCATTTATCACCCAATATGCCACAGAAATTCATTACACACTTGATGATGCTGTAGAAGCAGTAAAAGAATATTTCCTGTAACAAATGAAAATAATAGCTACCATATGGGGAATAATCGCAGGTACACTACTTGTAGGAAGTCTAATTATGCCTTGGCTGGACAAACAAGATAACTTAAAGCGATTTAAATGATCCTAAAAATCTGGACTGGTATACTTGTCTTCGGAGCAATATGTATCGTTGCTCAACTATTCAAACGTAAAAAGATCCACATCTAATATGCCTTATATCAACACAGAAAAACGTATTAACCTGGCAGACGGAATGACGCCAAAAGATGCAGGAGAGTTAAATTACTCTATAACCACACTTCTAATCGACTACATCGCAGTAAAAAAATTAAACTACCAAACTATCAATGATATCGTAGGTGCTCTTGAAGGCGCTAAACTAGAATTCTATCGCCGTATTGCAGCACCATATGAAAATGTCAAAATAAATCAAAACGGAGACGTATATTGTGACTGACTTCTACGACAAACAATTCCTGAAAGAATTCTTCCCTGACAAACCTAAAATGTCAACCGAAATGAATAAACAAATGGAACGTGATATCAAAACCGAAATTGAACAATACCTTGAAATGCAAGCAATGAACGATGGTATAAGCAAAACCCTGGTAGACACCAACCTAAAAACATTTGCTGCTGCAAATAAACCACGCCTCTCTGATATCCCTCCCGTAGCATTACTGGCTTTAGGTGCTGCAATGTCTGATGGTGAGAAAAAATATGGCAGATTCAACTGGCGTGAAACAGGTAGTACCTCCAGCGTATTCTACGATGCAATGATGCGTCACCTGCTTGATTGGTTCAACGGTGAAGATTTCGCGCATGACAGCAAAGTTCATCACCTGGCTCACGTTATGGCATCATGTGCTATACTACTTGACAGTGACCTGCACACCTGTCTCAAAGATGATCGAGGAGACTACGGTACTGTTGTCCGTAAACCCGGCACATGGAAAGAAATATGAAACCAATGCTGCTTCCCCGAGAACTGCCTGATCTTGACAATCTAAAGTATCCGGTAATAGTATCTCCCAAGCTTGACGGAATCAGATGTTTAATGCAAGGTGGAGTAGCACTCAGCCGTACACTCAAACCTATCCCCAACAAACATATTCAAGAATGGGCAAATACTCACTGCTTTGCCTTGCAAGGGTTTGATGGGGAGCTAATTGTAGGTAATGCCACATCAAGTACTGTGTATCGAGATACCAACTCGTTTGTAATGTCACATGATAAAGTTGGCCCATTCAAATATTTTGTGTTTGATATGTGGGATCAATCAAGTACCCCGTACAATATGCGACTGTCAAACATAACCACAAATGCCCCGGCTATAACCAATTTTGTGGTGCTAAATTATAAAGTATGTAACAACAAATATGAAATACTTATATTTGAAGAACAAATGCTTGAACTAGGTTATGAAGGATTAATTATTCGTAACCCAGAAACTGAATACAAATATGGTCGTTGCACAATAAAAGAAGCTAATGCCTTCAAACTTAAACGATTTGAAGATGCAGAAGCAGTCATCACAGGTTTTGAAGAAGAAATGTACAACGGAAACAATGCAGAAACTAATGAACTCGGCAGAACTAAACGATCAACTGCTAAAGCTGGCTTATCTGGCAAAAACACTCTCGGAGCATTCATCTGCAAGACCGATAAAGGAATCGAGTTTAAAATCGGTTCAGGATTTGATCAGGCAGATCGAGAAAGTTTCTGGAACAATCAACCTGATTTGCTTGGACAAATTGTTAAGTACAAACACTTCCCTATAGGTGTAAAAGATAAACCACGGCACCCTATCTTTCTGGGTTTCCGAAATAAAATAGATATGTAATGGAACTACTAAAAACTGTAAAGAGAAATATTACCGGCTCAGACAAACTGTTTGACATTTACAAATGCACTGTAGATGAAGTAGATACGTTTGAATCTAGTTCCGGTAAACAAATGATTGCAGCCAAAACAGAGGGCCGAACATTCAAAGGTCTATACAACAAATGGGTATACGATTATCTTTGTTCAAATGAGGGAGAAGAATCATTTATCGTGTTGTGGAGAGCGCCCAAAGGAGATTCAATGCTTGCCTACGTCAAGGATATATGGAAAGAACACTTAGAAGGTACTTATAATGTGGAGGTGCCTTTCACAGATAAAGCATATGAAGTTGACAACACAGATGCATTTGTGTATATGTGGGTTAACACAGAATCTGATAAAAAATATATTGGCAAACATAAAGGAACAATTTCCGATGGTTATATCTGCAGTTCTCAGGATATGCTTGCTGAATATGCCGTTAATCCAGATTGTTTCATAAGAACAATCCTTGCTTACGGCTCTGATCAGGCCATGCTAGAACTAGAAACCATGCTGCTACTGCAACTAAAAACAAAGCAATCACCCTTTTACTACAACATGTCCACTAATCTAAGGCTAAACTAGCCGGTACCTAATAGGATCTCCATGAAAAAAGCAAACAAAACAATGATCACCGTAAAAATTGAGATTGATTACTGCCCACACGCAGATACCATAAAATATTTCATTGATGATATATTTAATAAGCAGCTACATACCAATGAATCAGTAGCAATCTTATCAATAAACCACTTCCATAAAAAACCAAAATTAAAATGAAAACACAAGCAGACTGGGATACATTCTATATGAGAATGGCAGATCTAATATCCCAACAAAGCTATGCACAAGACAGAAAAGTAGGCGCTTTAATTGTAAAGGATGGAAACATAATTTCTTTTTCTTACAATGGAACTCTGCCGGGTCAACACAATTGCACAGTAGATGCGTCAGGAAGGACGCTTGACAAAGTACTCCATGCAGAAACACAGGCTATAGCAAAAGTAGCACGATCAAACCAAAGCACAGAAGGTGCAACCCTATACAACACCTTAAGCCCATGTATCGAATGTGCCAAACTAATAGCACAAGTAGGCATACACAGGTTAGTATACCGGGATACCTATAAATACACAGAAGGTATTGACTTTCTGAAGAAAGCAAACATTCTTGTAAATGAACCAAATACCCATAACAGGCTGGCCGAGCCTGAATGGTTAAGAAAAACAGGATTATTCTAATGGCTTTTAAAATTAAAGTTGCCACTGTTCATGACTGCGAAAAAGAAATAAAAAAGATGTTCAACAACGTCTTAGACGATTATTGCAGCAGATTTCAGGTAATGGTAACAAATACCAGCATAGAGGAAATTATATTTTGTCTTGTCAGCTATGAAGAAAATTCAGCCTCTGCAGGCATGACTTGTTATGCTGAAGATAGTAAAAAAATTATAGTCCAAACACGAGATCCATTCTTAAGTGATTGGGATGATAATCAATATACAAGAGCTAAATTTATAAACATCTTATCACATGAAATGGTTCATGTTTGTCAAGAACTAACAGGCAGAACAGGTATTAAAATAAATAGTTTAAAATATGATAAAAGTAACGAACAAGAAGCATACTTCTTTTCTCCTTGCGAAATTGAAGCAAGGTTATTTGAAGACCCATACACAGAAATGTATGGTCAAGATCTACTATGACCAAATTACGACTGGGATATGATATAGAAACCAATGGCTTAATGCCTGCGGTTAATACTATCTGGTGCCTGGTTATTTCCAATGCAGATACAGGTGAAATACTTTCTTACTCCGATCATGATAATGACCTGCCTTCTTTAGACGCAGGATTAACATACCTGCACACAGCAGACATTATCTTCGGTCACAATGTTATTGGGTATGATAACGTTGTTCTGGCAAAAATTAAAAACTGGTATCCACTGCCTCATCAAAAGGTTATTGATACCTGGATTTTATCTTTGCTGGTTCAATACCAACGTAATCACAAGCATGGTCTTGCAGGTTGGGGAACTAAGCTGGGCTTTCCCAAGATTGATTGGGATGAATGGGACAAATACACCAAGGATATGCTTAACTACTGTATCCGGGATGTAGAACTTAATGCCAAAGTGTATAAGCATTTGGCAGAAGAAGCAACCAAGATTATAAAAAAGCATCCTGAATTTATCAAAGGTATGGATGTTGAAATGGAGTTTGCCAAGATAGAATCAGACATCCAACATACAGGATGGATGTTTGATATGGAAGCTGCAGTTAAACTTCTTAACGATCTTGAAATAAAAATGCATGCTATTGAGCATACACTTGAACCGTTAATTGGTATGCGTTGCATCAGAACAGATGGCCTTGAAAGTAAATCTCCGGCATGGCGTAAAGACGGTTGCTACACTGTTGCCACCGTAAAACATTTCGGATACCCTCAGGAGTCAGGTAAAGAGGAACGCCCTATTGAAGGAGCATACTCCCGCATATCTTTTGAACAAGGTAAAGTAGGCCAAATCGAAGTAGTAAAAGATTATCTATACAGTATAGGCTGGGTGCCTGATGAATGGAACTTTGAAAAGGTCAATGGAAAATTTGTGAAAAAATCACCTAAGATAACAGAGAGTTCCCTTGAAAAGTTAGGTGGATCTGCTATTACAATCAGTGAATACTACACACTACGCTCCAGGCAAGGGGTATTAAAAGGATGGATAGAAAGTGTACAATCAACAGCAGATAAAAGATTACACGGCAAAATGTGGACTATTGGTACTCCTACTTTCAGATGTCGTCATGAAGTGGTTGCAAACATCCCATCAATTGATTCAATTTACGGAAAAGAAATGCGATCATTACTTGTCTGCGAACAAGGAACATCAATAGTAGGAGCTGACTCTTCAGGCAATCAGATGCGGGGTCTGTGCCACTATATTGATAATGATACATTTACAAATGAGGTAATCAATGGAGACGTTCATCAACGCAACGCAGATGCTCTTGGAGTCAGCAGAAAACTTGCCAAGCCTTTCCTTTATGCTTTTCTGTTTGGCGGCGGGGCTGGTAAACTTGGTTCTATTCTTACTGGCAATACTGATGCTAAAGTCGGTGCCAAAGCAAAGGAGAAGTTCCAAGACTCGATTCCTGGAATGAAACAATTAACTGACAAGTTAGAAGATGAGTTTAAAAGAACAGAAGAAATATTCGGAAAAGAAAATGGATTTATCCGTGGCTTAGATGGTAGAATTGTTTTTGTCAAATCCAAACATCAAGTCCTAAATTACCTGCTGCAGACAGCTGAAGGCATTACCTGCAAAGCTGCTGTGGTATACGCCAAACGTGAACTGCTCAAAAGAAAGATACCCCACTACATTGTATTACACTATCATGATGAATTTGCTGTTGTAACTCCAGATCAGTATACAGAGGAAGTTGCAGAGATTGCAGTAGAAGCCTTCACAGAAGCACCTAAATGGTTCGGCATAAAATGTATGAATGGTGCCGCACATATCGGAAAGAAATACTCAGATGTCCATTGAAAATGTTGAACAAGAGCACTTTGATATAGCAATCATTGATGCTGATAGTATTATCTATCAAATAGCGTATACCCAGAAGTCCCCTGCGCTTTGTAAAAAAGAAATGGATTCTAAGATCAACCAGATCATGAATCAAACTAACGCAAGGTCTGGGGTTATCTTTATTAAAGGTAAAAATAATTTTAGATTTAAAGTAGATCCTGAATATAAAGCCCATCGAGTAAATAAGGTCGAACCTGATATTCAAGAACGTATTGACGCTTTGTTTGAGTATACCCGTACTTTTGCAATGGAATCAGTTGATGGAGAAGCAGATGACTACTGTTCTATCACGGCCAGAATGGCTGTCAAAGAAGGAAAAAGCCATATAGTCTCTCATATAGATAAAGACCTTAACTGTATTCCCGGTTGGCATCACAACTTCAAGACAGGAACTCTCTACCAAAACAACGAGGGCAAATGCTACGAGTGGCTGATGCAACAAATCTTGACAGGTGACAGCACAGATAACATCAAGGGGCTTGCTAAGGTTGGCCCAGTAACAGCAACAAAGATCTTGGATGGGGTATCCCATTGCAAGATGCTGTCGCTTGTCCTTGATACCTGGAAGGAACGACAAGGAAGTGAATGGGAAAACAACTTTATTAAGTGTGCTAACAACATTTATCTGCGAGAGTACATGGATGACTTGCGGCCTCTAAGCCTGGCAGAATTAAAAGAAAGGTTGGAATGGAAGATTATGGACATTGGATTGCTTTATCAGATAGACCCTCCGAAGCCTTTGGATTCATCTATTTTGTCTTTGGCCCAACAGGAAGACAATACATTGGTAGAAAGCAACTGATAAGTGTTACAAAAAAACTCAAACCTGGATCTAAGCGGCGAATCGTTACTCGCACAGAAAGTGGATGGAGATCATATATGTCCTCCTGCCGGGAACTCCTTGATGATATTGAGCTGTACGGATCTGGAACATTTACTTTTGTTATATACAAATGGTGTAACGGCCCCGGAGATCTTACATATAGCGAGGTCCAAGAGCAATGGGCAGGTGAGGTCTTATCTAGAGATGAGACACCTTTCGGGGAGCGTATTTGGTATAACGGGAACATCGGAGCCGTTAAATTTCTGAAACCAAAATGAAAAAACAAAAAGAAAAACCACAAGAAAAACAAGAAGAATCCTACATCGAATTAAAATCAGATAACAGAGAAGCATTTCAAAACAAACAAGACAGAAAAGAGCAAGCACATAACCGCAGAAAACAATTAAGAGAACTCCGAGAAGATAACGATTGGAATTAAAATGGCGCAATGGATACAAACAGGCTGCTCTAAATGTAGCAGCCATGATGCATTCTCCTACAAAGAAGGTGATGAATGGGGCTATTGCTTTAGCTGCACTCGCTCGTCACCTGTAGACCCTAATGCTGTAACAAGCTATACAACCAAACAAGACTATAACATGCACTATGTAGACGAAATTGTGAGTTACACCTCACGAGGTTTTAAAGAAAGAGGTATCACCAAGGTGGTATCAGAACATTATGGAGTTAAAGTAAGCTATGATGAAGACGGCGAGATCATTAGCCATTTCTATCCTTATACTAAAGACAATGAAGTTGTGGCATATAAGGAACGTAAGCTACCCAAGTCATTTGTTATCCACGGTAACTTTAAAAACATTCAACTCTTTGGACAAAATGTTTCGCAAGGTGGCCGCAGGATTGTTATCACTGAAGGCGAGCTTGATGCGTTAGCCGTAGCCCAAGCTCAATATGACAAATATAAAAAATTCTATCCTGCAGTGGCGATACCAAGCTCTGCAGCTACTAAATTAATCCTTGATCAAAGAGAATGGTTGCGTTCTTTTGAGGAAGTAATTCTGATGTTTGATCAAGATGAAGCAGGAAAGAAAGCAACTGACATAGCCGCCAAAATTATTGGCTATGACAAAGTTAAAATTGCAGTGCTACCCGAAAAAGATCCTTGTGATGTGCTGATCAAGCATGGTAGTGATGCTCTGATGAATGCTGTATTTAATGCCAAGGCATTTAGTCCGGCAGGAGTAGTCAAAGGAGAAGACATCTGGAACCAATACAAAGATATGCTAAACGTATCTTCAATCCCTTATCCGGATTGCCTTGGTAATTTGAATGACAAGCTAGGTGGTATGCGTCAAGGCGAAATTGCTTTGTTTGCTTCAGGCACAGGCTCAGGTAAAAGTACTGTCATCAAAGAGATTGTACTTGAAATCATGGATACCACAAGTGATATGGTTGGTATGGTATCACTTGAAGAATCTATCGGAGATACAGCAGAAAAATTTATTAACATGGCAATGAAGAAAACATTTTCAGATACCTCCACAGAAGAGGAACAACGTGTTGCCTTCTTAAAGGTATTTGCCGATGAACGACTTGTGTTGCTTGATCACCAAGGTTCTGTGAGTGATGACTCTTTGATTGATAAGATTGAACATCTTGCTGTAATGGGCTGCAAATACATTATCCTAGATCACATCACTATTGCAGTGTCTGAAGGAATTAAAGGTAAAACAGGCAACGAGGCTGTTGACGCTTTCATGTCTGACCTGCTTAAGATTGTCAAGAAGCATAACATATGGCTAGGTGTTATCTCTCACCTGCGTAAAGGTGAAAAGCCATTTGAAGAAGGTCATATGCCTTCCATTGATGACATCAAAGGGTCAGGCTCAATAAAGCAAATTAGCTTTGACATCCTGGCTTTCTGCCGTAACATGGTTGCTGCAGATGAAGTGACAAGGAATACTATCAAATTACGAGTGCTTAAGTGCCGTAAGACAGGTCGCACCGGTGACTGTGGCAGTGTGCGTTATAATACCGTTACTGGAAGACTCCAGAAAACTGAGATAGTTGATTTCGCTTAACATAGGAACTTGAATGAACCCCGTAGAATATTTAACTGAACGAGTAAGCGCTGTTGTGCTAGACTCAGATAAGATCTACAATCATGGATGCCTGCTTATTGCTCAACACCCTGAATGGGAAGAGCACCTTGAGATGCTTGTAAGTGAAGCCTGGGATGTGCTGACCAGATACTGTATCCGTAATAAAAATGAAACACACAGCGCCTCCGCTAAATTAACCTTTGCCAGTAATCTGATTGGCAGAAGGCTAACAAAACATTTGGGTATTGACAGCAGCAATATCAAATCTACCCTGGCTCTTGGTGACTTAATGCTTGAGTCATTCCTACAAGAAAATCTTATTGAGATCTTTCGGGAATACGACGGAATTAAAGCGCCTTACATGGTCAAAATTAAATGGCATGTTAATAGCATCAAACCAATATTGATTGGTACTACCTTTGAAAAGCCTCAGCCTATCAAAGGTTTAATTTCCCCTATAACCAAGGAACCTTATATCAAAGGCTGGAACAGCAATGAAAGATTTATTCAGCATATTGATTCAAGATTTGTTAAGGCTATTGAAATTTTAAGGCAGCAACCTTGGAGTCTCAATGAAAAAGTATTAGAAGCTGCCCGACAAAATCCTCCACAGAACACAATTGAACTTGTCAACTCTGATGGGGAAATCCTTACCTACAATATACATTCTGGAACAAAGCTTCCTAAAGATACCACGCACGCTGATGGCACAAAATACCTTGGCAAGCGAGATCCTAAATTACAAAGATTAATTTCTAAGTACTACGAGTACAACCAAATTATTCGCAAAGCTGACCTCATAAAACAAACAGGTTACCCTTTTTATCAGGAAATATCCTGCGACTATCGTGGTCGTATGTACTACGCCGAATCATTCCTTGAGTTTCAGGGCAGTGACTTTGCCAGAAGTATGTTTCTGTTTGATAATAAAAAAATTGTCAATGAAGAAGGCTACAAGTGGATGTGTATCCATGCAGCCAACTGTTGTAATCAATCATATACTATTGATCAATTAAAAAAGATAAAGTGGTTGTCAACTGATTATGTAAAACATCTGGAGTCAGAAGGGCTGGACACAATCTCCCTAGATAAAATGACACTTAAAGATAGAGCAGCATGGGCTTACAATAACATGGAGCTTATCTCTTTAGTTGCGTCAAACAACATCATTGACAAACAAACTGAAAAGCCTTACAGCTTTTTAGCCGTGTGTAATGAAATAGTTAAGTATGTTCAGGCAGAATTTAAAGACTTACCTTATGAATCAGGCTTGCCTATCCCTATAGATGGCAGCAACAACGGCTATCAACATCTGGCAGCTATGTCTAAAGACAAACATGCAGGTGAGCTGGTGTCTTTGGTACCGACAAGTATTCAAAAAGATTTTTATGTGGCTGTAGCCAAAGAACTTATAATGCTTATGCCTGATTGGTTTGCTGAAAGACAAATGCCAATGAAAGTTATCCGCAAAGGTATTGCCAAGCGTGGTGCAATGACCCGAGCATATTCAGCAGGAAAACAACGTATTGCCAAAAATATGTATGATGACTGCCATGTTGAAGGCTACACAACTAAATACAATATAGACCAAGATCAATGTGATTTGCTGGCAGGTAATTTAATTACTGCAATTAATATTGTATGTAGTGGGCCACTAAAAACCAGTAAATACCTTCAAAAGATTGCTGAACACGAATTAAATAATGACCGCACAGTACTTGAATGGACTACCTCAAGTGGATTTCCTGTTATATACAAAGCTTATTTGCAACATGAATTCAAACAAAGGGGAACTATCCGAGGAATACAAGGAAACAAAGACGGAAGAGTAACCCACGTTGTCAGGGTTAATATCTCCAATAAAGAAACAGGAGATAAAGTAGCTTGCCGCAGATCTTTTGCTTCCGGCATCAGCCCTAATGTAGTTCATTCCTATGATGCTGCTCATATGGCTAATACTATTGTTGCCTTTAACGGTAGCTTTGCTGCTGTGCACGATAGTTTCAGTTGTCACGCATCAGACGTATCTTTCCTGCAAGATGTTACCAAGATTACATTTCAGGCGCAATATGACGTTCCTAACTTCTTTGATATCCTTCAAGACAATTTAATGCAACACAAAGATACCTTTACCGTACCGCAACCCAGCCTTGGATCCCTCAATCTGGCTGATCTAACCAACTCCGAATACTTCTTCTGCTAACAAGGACAATAATAAATGAATTCATACCAAGAATTAATCGCCAAATCACGATACGCTCGTTACATCCCTGAGCTATCTCGCCGGGAAAACTGGGATGAGACCGCTGATCGTTGGCTTACTTTCTTTAAAGACCATTTCAAAGATAGGCTTGATGATCGATGGGAAGGATGGAAAGATCTATCTTACAGCATTAAAAATCTGAAGTCACTGCCCTCAATGCGCTCTATTATGACTGCAGGTGAAGCACTCAGGCGTACTAACGTGGCAGCATACAACTGCAGCTACCTGCCTGTAGACCACCCAAGGGCTTTTGATGAGGCTATGTACATCTTGCTATGCGGAACAGGAGTAGGCTTCTCTTGCGAATCAATGTACACCACCAAATTACCCTATGTACCTCCATTATCACCAACAAGTCTTGCTATTCTAGTTGGAGACAGCAAGGAAGGCTGGTGTAAAGCATTCAAAGAACTTATTATGGGATTGTACCATGGTAATATTCTCTCATGGGATGTGTCTCAAGTACGTCCTGCAGGAGCGCCTCTCAAAACCTTTGGTGGTCGTGCATCAGGGCCAGCACCTTTGGTTTCTTTATTTGAATACACAGTAGCTAAGTTTAAAGGTGCTCAAGGCCGACAACTAAAACCTATTGAAGTTCATGACATCATGTGTAAGATCGGTGAGGTAGTTGTTGTAGGTGGTGTACGACGATCTGCTATGATCAGCCTCGGAGATCTGGGTGACTATGAACATGCAACAGCCAAGACCGGTGCATGGTGGGAACAGCATGGTGAACGAGCACTATCTAACAACTCAGCCGTGTACAACTCCAAGCCCTCTATTGGTGTGTTCATGAAAGAATGGAATGATATCTACAACAGTCACTCAGGTGAACGTGGTATCTTCAATCGTGAAGCATCTCAGAATCAAGCTGCCAAGTGGGGCAGACGTAGTGTTGATATAGACTACGGTACTAATCCATGTGCTGAGATTATTCTCAAGCCATACCAGTTCTGTAACCTGTCTACTGTGGTTGTTGAACCTGATGATACCCTGGAATCTCTGAAAAAGAAAGTCTGTATTGCCACCATCATGGGTACTATGCAGTCAGACCTAACTTACTTTCCTTACCTGCGAAACATATGGACTAAGAACACAGAAGCTGAACGATTGCTGGGTGTGTCGCTAACTGGTATCTTTGATAACAGGCTTCTTCGCCATGAACGTGGACTGCCTGCGGTACTAGCAGAACTTCGAGATACCGCACGAGATACAAACAGAGTAATGGCAGAGATGCTGGGTATCAGCTGCTCAGTGGCTATCACTGCGGTCAAACCTGAGGGCACTGTATCTCAATTGACACAAACTTCCAGCGGCATACATGCAGGTCATGCCCCATACTACATTCGCCGTATCCGTCAAGACAAGAAAGACCCATTAACTCAATTCCTTATTGATCAAGGCGTGCCTCACGAGGACTGTGTAATAAAGCCTAAAGATACAGTTGTGTTCTCATTCCCTCAGCACTCACCGGGATTTACCCGCAAAGATATTACTGCTATTGAACACCTAGACATCTGGCTGGCATATCAGCGGCACTACTGCGAGCATAAGCCTTCAGTCACTATCTCTGTCAAAGAACATGAGTGGTTGGAAGTGGGTGCATGGGTGTACAAACACTTTGATGAGTGTACAGGTATCAGCTTCTTGCCTGACGATGGAGGTACATACCAACAGGCACCCTATGAGGAGTGTACCAAAGAACAGTATGAGGCTATGCAGATGCCAGCTATTGATTGGTCTCTGTTCATCGAAGAGCAAGACAACGTTGAAGGTGCTCAAACCCTTGCTTGCAGTGCTTCAGGGTGTGAAATTTGATATGACAACAATTAAGATGTTCACGACTAAAACGTGCGCACCCTGCAAAAAAATGAAAGAAATTATGGCTGATATTGACCACACTAAAGTACATCTTGAATACCTTGACGCCCGAGATGAGACAGCTCAAGTAATAAAATATGGAGTTAAAAGCGTACCATATTTTGTTATGGAAGAAGATGATCGAATTATAAATACACATGCAGGAACAATGTCTGTCACAGAGTATGCCAGTTGGCTGGGTACAGCAGACTATGAGCATGATGGTCAACCAGATGAAGCCCAAGAATGGCATGACTTTGACCCAGAATGTTAGTAACTGGTTTAGTCGGTACCTAATAGGAAGGTCAAGACAAAGCAACAGCCTTCTAAGCTGTAAATAATAGCTCAAGTCTTATATGACACCAACAAATAAAGGAAATAAACAATGGCAAAACCACAACCGCTGGTCTTCCCTCTCCGTAACTTGTTTGCAGATAACTTTGTTGTCTACTACAAATCACATGGCTACCACTTCAATGTACAAGGCCCAACCTTTTCTCAAGACCACGCACTACTAAAAGAGATCTATGATTTTCTGTGGGAACAACATGATAACCTTGGTGAACATCTCAGGCAAATGGATAAGCCAGCACCAAGCTCTCTGAAAGCTATCCTTGATATCTCTGAAGTTACTGAGTGTATGAAGCTAAATGAGACCAGCGCAGTAATGTTCGCCGAACTATGCGATGACTTTGATACCCTCATTCTTAATGCCCAATGGTTGTTTGCAAACTCTGCAGAATGTGGAGGGTTAAACACCTTTATAGGGGATTACCTGCGTGACCTCGGCAAATTAAATTGGAAAGTTAAAGCAACATTAAACAGGAGTATTAAATAATGGTTACAACAAATCACAATTACGCAGCTAAACTAGGATTAGATATTGATGATACTGAGCTAGTAAATCGCTACAGTTTGGATCCCAAAGTAGCTCACACCCCCGCTATAAATGAAGCTGTACGTAAAGCAATTTACCTTGAAAACATTCAAGATCTAAAAGAAGGTGGCTTTTCTGAAGGCCAAGCTCGTTCTATTGCAGGAACAAAACTTAATGAAGCCAAAGCAGTAGCAGCAAGTATGGCTAAACAATAAAAAATAACCCCTTAAGGATTACTCCTTAGGGGGTTTTTATTTATTTAGTGTTTGTTATTTGGTTAGACATTGACCTAAGCATCTGAGTAAATGTAGCATTGCTTACTTTAAAACCACGAAGGGAATTTAATAAACTACCTGCCTTATCTTTGATGTGACTGTATTTATATTTAGCATCAGTCAAAAACTTCTTTGAATGAGTCATCTCTACAACACCTACATCCTCGCGCATAAGCGTAAGCAAATCAGCCCATTGTTTTGGGGTAACTCTGTTATGCGTTCTTGCAGAAAAATTTCTTTCAGTAGGAGGCAACCAGCCTAAGCCCATAGCAGTATCCAAAATAAATTTGCTATGCTCTTTATTAGCTTTAATCCGTTTGTCGGCAGCACTATCAGCTGCAATTCTACCTCGTTGTTCTTCTCGTGTTATTCCAAAGCTGTAATTATAAATCCTGTCAAAGTAACCACTCAAAGCTTTGTACTTGCCATTCATACCAATATCTGCAAATCCTTTTGAAGTAATTTCTTTGTGAGCACGTACAATATCTTCTTTCATAGATTGTTCTAAACTATCTAGAATAGGGGTGCTGTTTTCCGCTAAAATATGTGGAGCAACATTATTAAACGCGTTAATATAAAGCAGAGTAGAACTGGGATCAGTAATACCCGCATCATGGACTGTTAAAATGTTTCTTGGTTCTTTTCGTGGTTGACCTTTATTGTCTCTGTTATCTTTGTTGATAAAAGTTAATACAATAGCAAGCCAGTTTGCATCACCATTTTGAATTAAATTAACAGGTAAAGCTTTACCGGCTTTATCTCCGTAAGTTGCGTGGTCAGTTAGCTGATCCAAAATATCTGGAATACTTGCATTGATTGCTTTAATACGTTCTTTGGCAATGCTAATATCAGCTTGAGACTTGCCGTAATCACCGGGGGCCATTAAACTATTTGCTCGCCCTGCCAAGGGAAATCCATCCTCTTTAAAGCCAAGAATATCTTGAACAGTATTTGTTTCATCATCATATGGCACAATATGTTTGATACCAAGATCAACTTCTGTGTTCATAAAGCCTTTAACTTTAGTGCTGCCATTAACTGCTGCTTTAACTTTAGCAATACCAGTTGCTGCACGTTGATAACCTTTTAAAGTTGCAAGGTGACGCTTAGTTGATGTGCTATACAAAGAACTAAGGTCTTCAATGAATTCTTGTCTATTGTTTTTATACAAATGCTCTTCAATATATTGCAGCTCCGGCCCAACTACCGAATATAGCTTAGCCAACATATCTTTTACTTCTGTAAACATATAATCAGCATGTTTGCCGTACAAACCAGCAACAACAATACCTCTTGCATACGCCTTATCAAAGCTACCGCCTAACTCTCCTTTAGCTCTGGCAAACATTGATTTAATTTTATCAGCTTTTTCTTGCTCAAACTCACCTGAAAAAGTATCATCAACATCCATATCAATTGTGCTGCTTGCTTTATTACGAAGATCCTTAAAGTTAAATTTAAGTTCTTCAAAAGCACGACCACCTACTGGTACACCAAGCATATTAGCTACGCTAAGATCCCCAATTAATAGCGACATGATAATAGCGTTAGACTGGGAAGCGTCTGTTTCAATTGTTGAAGCCATAGTAACAGATGCTCCACCTTCACTGGAAGCTCTTAACATATCCGCTGCCATCAAAGAGTTTGAAAGAATTGGCCCCCATTCTTTTTTTTCAAAAAGGTTTGAAAGAGATTTAAATGCGGGAGGTAGAGTAACAGCATCATTTGCAGTAGGAAATCCATTCTTTAACCAACCTTGAGCTTGTTGCCCAAATGCCGCAACTCTTTTCAACAAATCAGGGGTCATTGCCGCAATGTATTCTCCGGGTGCTGCTCTGTTACCCGGAACTTTATGGTAGCCCATTGTTTCTGCTACCTTAGAAATCTGATACAAAGCACCCATCATTGCCAATTCTTCTTCGGGCAAGGCGTATAATGCGCGTTGAATACTTGCGCCAACAGCAATGCCTTTCATATTAGAGGTGTTGTAAATGCTTCTTGCTTTATCTTTTAACCTGCCAATTTGCTGAAGCATGTTAGCTTCAACTCTTGCTTTATGTTGCACAGCAAACCACATGCCTGGGCGAATAGTACCTGAGTGGTTAGTTGTGTTAATATCTGTCGCTGTCGGAAACATTCGTTTAGTTGCATCCGAAATTTGAACAGTAGTAAATCTGGCACCTTTATTTAGATTACCACCAAGGTAATCTTTTAAGTGTTTGTTAATTTGATCTAGTTTATTTTTGGAAATATCCATAATAATCTTTACAGTATCTTCAGGCCTTACCCCTTGCTCAATTAGCTCTTTAAATTTTTCAACAACAAAATCTTGAGATAAATCTGCAATTGATTCAGCAAATACGGAGGTACTAAATGCATTAGGTATTTTTACATTTGGGTAATTACTTGGAGCGTATACTTGCATACTTTTATTTACATCAGTATACATTTGTTCCAGCATATGCAAATTTTGAGGATTAACCATAATTCCTGTAGAACTAACAATCATTGCAGCTGCTTCAATTAAATTAGGGCTGCTAACTATTTCACCCTTATTGTTTTCAGTAGTAATAAACCTACCATCTTTAGAGTACAAAGCAGCTACACCTGCATACCTGTTATTTACTGGTGGCAGATTTTGAGAACGAATAATCGGCTCATTAACATTCAAATGCCGTAACTCCGTATCATACATTGCAGCTGCACGGTTTGTGATAGCAAGCATTTCCCTGCCTGTCTTAGTTAGGATAGGATAGTATCTTCCATGTTTATCCCGCCCTAAATCAACAAAGCCTTGGTCATACATGTTGTAAGCTAATGCGCTGGCAGTTAATGGGGAGACTGCTCCTTCAGCTCTAAAACCGCCGGGTGAAGCGGGAGGGCTAACTAACTTTGATATTGAATTACCAAGGCCATTAATCCAGCCCTGTAACACCGGCTGACTGGTAATATCTCCCATAGCTGCAGCATATTCTTGTTTACGCTCTGCAGGATCTTTGCTGAGGTTAACTGGGTTTAAAAATTCAGGATCATCATAAGATACTTCTTGAGGTACTCCCTCGGGGTTATCTACCATGTTTGCATACCGGCGAGATAAAATATCACTTGCGGATCTAGCCGAAGCTAACAACATAACTGATCCAATATTATTCACTGATTTAGGATCATCATTTAGCCGCATATCTTTTGCAAGAGCGTTTAGTACCTGCTCATTGGCAAATGCACCCTCATTATCTAACACAGTACGTTGCATTTTGTTAGCTAAATTTGAAATAGCTGTGGCCTCAACTGCTGCATCTGCAATATCTAAATTTGTTTGACTTTTCTTTTCATATTTAGGATGAGACCTATAACCCAGAGCATCATAAGAGGGTGCTACTTGCGCCTCAGCTTGCCTTAAAGAATCTAATGCAACACCTGGCTCTGCAAAGTTAGGGATGTTTGTAGGCAATGCAAGACGAACACCTTGCTCCTCTCGGTCTTGCCGTTGATCCATAGCGGGGATAGGTTGGGCCTCACCTACTACGGGACTTGGGCCAATGTCTGCCTCTGAGGGTACCATTGCCAGCCCAGTAGTAGGCAACTCCGGCAACGAAGAACGAGATGTTGCGTCACCCTGCGCCTGATCAAGCATTGTGCCGGGGAATCGGTTAATGGGTTGCCCCTGCAATTGTTTCTGAATTTCTTCAGGAGTGTATTCAGGCGTGTCATATTGATTTGTTATTGAATACGGTACCTGTGCTGCCTGTGCTGCCTGTGATAATGGAGCGGCAACACTTGTGCTGGGTTTTTTTAAGCTGATCATTGTTTATTTTCCTTCTCGAAAAAATGTCTTACACCGGGGATCTCTCCAAATACAGGAACACGCTTAATTAAGTTAGTTTTTTCTTTACTATCATCTTCTTTTGACGCAATACCATATAAGTCTTTGCCTGTGTTGACTGCCATATTAAGGGCGGGGGATTGGTTTATAAGTGGATTAAACGGGTTTGTTGATAAGGGATTGCTTACTACTCCTCTAGCTGTACTACCTATATCAGTTACTAGCCTAGCTGTTGAAGTAAAAACATCGCTATGAGCTTGGCCAATAGTGTAGTCAAAAGATTGCCTCAGTCTTTTAGCTAATTTTTTCTCATCATCTTTTTCTGATTCATCACCACGTAAGGAATCTTTAAGATACATACCTGCGTATGCAATAGCAAATGCCATCATCAATGCGCTAAATGTAGAGTACGTATATTTAACATCACCTCTTTTCATATACATATTCCACAGTTGTGGCATTACATTGCTTGAAAAATGCCAAGTAAACTTTTTAAATTGAGTAAACAAAACAAAGCGTTGATCATCAAGTATTTTGGCGGTACTCCCCGGCTCTGGCCTGGAAGAAAATTCATCAATAAAATTAATAATACCATCGCGCAGAGAGACCCGTATTCTTTCAAATAGA
>Ga0209086_10001428_pt1 | contig 19486 bp, 15 predicted proteins | sample M_130207_XF_Meta_FD_187312 | JGI IMG/M metagenome (GOLD analysis project Ga0209086, IMG submission 187312) | Freshwater microbial communities from Lake Montjoie, Canada to study carbon cycling - M_130207_XF_MetaG (SPAdes) (version 2) | ecosystem: Environmental > Aquatic > Freshwater > Lake... | reverse complement strand
CAAGCAGAGCAAGTTCAAGGAGGGAGCCGAACTGTTTGAGAAGATCGCCCCGCTCGACAAAAACCTAGCCGCGTGGCACTGGAAGGAAGCGGCCCAAGCCTGGATCAAAGCGAAGGACAAGCCGCGTGCCCCCGAAGCCGCCAAGGCTTCCGCCGCCGCCGATCCCGCGCTGCGCGGCGAACAACTGCTCCACTTCTGCCATCGAGCCTTGGGCCAGGTCTTCCTCGAAACGGGCGAACCCACCCTCGCCATCGAACACCTCGAAGCCGCGATCAAGAGCACCACCAACGAAGGCTACCTCAAGGACAGCAAGGGCGAGCTGGCCACCGCCAAAGAGCAGGCCGACAAGCTGGAAGCGAAGTAGCCGATCTGGCCGGATCGCTTGGCCGAACGATCCGGCCAGAATGAGTAATCGCTCAAACAACGAACGCTGATCTCGTTCGTGTGCTGCTGGCGTCTCGATGTCTCGGTCGGTAATCTCCGATCCGCGCTGGGACTGAACCGCTTGCAGGATGTGGATGACGTGACGGAGACGAATGCCACTGGTTTGGAAGGCTCATCGGCGGCGAACTCGCACGCTGGCCCGACTGTGTCGCCACAGATATCGCCGCCGAACTCGAACGCATTGCCCACCGCCGGGACTCACACCGCGCAATGGGTGGCCGAAGTTGAGCAACTTTGTCGGGAGCGTGAGCCAGGAGCGTTCTTCGTGCTGCCGCGCGTCGTGCGCCGCGTCTGGCAGAACGAGTTGGAAATCGCCAGTCCGTGGGTTCCGCCTCCGCATCGCAAGTCGTGTGTGATTGATCGCGACCGTTTGCTGTGGCTCGTTGCGCGGGACGAATTGGGGGTCGATGCCGACACGCCGTTGCCGCAACGCTTGATCCTGATCGCGCGGCCAGAAGAAGACCAACTGTCGAAGTTCTCCCGCGAGGACTTGTTGCGGTACTACTGGCGGCTGTTGTTTCACGCGCGCATTGATTTCGAGTTGGGGCCGAAGACGACGACCGACCGGATGCCCTCGTCCGAGTTACGGCGGCGCATTGATGCCCTCGGTCAGACGCAGTTCGATGAGATTCGATCCGTGCTGCGGGCCGAACAGATGCTGGTGCGACCCGACGATCCGCGTCTAGTCTATGCCGAGTTCGTCGCGGTCTGGCACGAGTTGCGGGCATTCGCCCCCGCGCTGTTGCCGCTCTATTTTCCCGCGCTCTCGGATGAAGAGGCCGTACTGCGGCTGATCGGCCCCGACTGCGATGCGGTTGCTTTGTTGGAGGCGACTCGTCCCCATGAGCGGTCACTGACTGCGGTCGCTCCCGTCGCGACAGGCCCCGCCGATGCGGTCGAATCGTTGCTGGAAGGGTCGCAGCTCAATCTCTCGTCCCGTTCGCCGCGCGCCTATGCGGCCTACGTCCGACGGGCGAAGCGGCTGCGTCTGGACGGCAACAACGTCCGCGCGGCTCTCGTTCGACGGCAAGCGTTTGATGTCGCGCCGCTCGATCAGATGAACGACGCGCGGAGCGAGTTGTTGCGAGAGATCGAGCTCCTCGTGCTGCGTGTTCAGGCGGCGCTCGAACTGTCCGACGATGATGCCCGACCGTGGCTGGCGATGTGCGAGCGGTTGCTGCCAGCGGCGCGGCGCGGCTTCTGGAACGCCAACGCGCGGTTGCTGTACGACCTCCAGCAAGTCTGCCTCGATCACGAGCAGGAGATTTACAAAGTCGATCTGCTGCGTTGGCTGAGGCGGCTTGGCAAGGACCCGCTCAAGCGACCGCTCCCCAATCAGCGGGTCGTGATGATGTCGAAGCATTTGCGAAGTGCGGCGCTGCGCGTCCCCGCCGTACAGATCGACGCGGCCGGTCGAAGGGAACTCAGCGTCCTCTTGCACGCCGCCGCCGATGCCGCCGAACACCTGCTGCGCAAGCGCATGGAACCACTCGTCACAGACGCGCTGATGGAGGCGGGACTCGTCCCGAACGGCGTTGTCGAGCGAGTCGCCTTCCGCAAGGTCGTCCACGAGTTGTTGGACGGAGTCGTGCAGCGCGGGTTCCTGACGTTGGGCGAGATGCGTGACGCGATCGCACGGAACCAACTCAAGATACCGGACCTCACCAACGCGCGCGAGTTCCTCACGGGCGACCCCCTGTTGCGCGCGGACAAGCTGCTGGCATCGCGCATCGACGGCGTCTATCAGCGAGGCCCGTTCTATTTGCAGTGGATGCAGCGGATGAACTCGCTCGCCTATGGGACGACGTTCGGCCGAATGCTCACCAAGTATTTGTTTCTGCCGTTCGGGTTGTCGTTCCTGTCGCTGATGGCGGTCGAAGAGATCGCACATCTGGCGTTGGGATCTGCTGCGCCTGTGGCAGCTCATGTGGTTGTTGATCCCCATGTGACGACGCATCCGCCGACGAAACCCGCCCCTGCGAACGAGGGCGAACTCAAACCGATTGTGGTGGGCGAACCGAACCTCGACACCGTTGCTGCCGCAGATCCGCCAGCGATCAAACCAGAACCAGAACAGTTCGCGGTTGAGACACCTGCGTCGGCGAGCGATCACTCAACTCCCGTTGCCGCGCCCGTTGCCCATGCCACTCACGCGACGGTTCGTCACCACTGGGTCTACAGCCGTCTGAACATGTTCCTGCTCGGTTGCTTCCTCTTCGCGCTGATTCATGCGCCTCCGTTTCGGAATGCGGTCGAAGCGGTGCTGCGAGCCACTTGGACGGTGCTGCGTGTCGCGCTGGTCGAAGTGCCACGCCACGTGCTCGCGTTCCCTCCGGTCGAATGGGTGTTGAAAAGCTTCCCGATGAAATTATTCCGCCGGTTCGTCATCGCGCCAGTGCTGGTAACTTCGATCTTTTGCGTCGTGTTGCCGTGGCTCAGTGTGTACGACTGGCCGAACCGGTGGTCGAGTCTCGCGGTGTTGATCGTTTGCGTCGCGGTCCTCAACTCGCGGTTCGGTCGCGACACCGAAGAGCTGACGCGCGAGTTCCTGTCGCGGCTGTGGTATCGCATCCGCACGCATCTGCTGCTCGGACTGTTCACGCTGATCGTCGATGCGTTTCAGTGGTTGATGGACGGGTTGGAACGAGTGCTGTACGCCGTCGATGAATGGCTGCGATTCCGCAGCGGTGAATCGGCCATCGCACTCGCCGTGAAGGCGGTGCTGGGATTAGTCTGGTCGTTCGTTCACGGCGTCGTGCGGTTCTGCGTGACACTGCTGATCGAACCACAGATCAATCCGATCAAGCACTTCCCGGTGGTGACGGTCTCGCACAAGATGATCCTGCCGTGGGCCGTTCACATCACGTATTTGTTGGCCGCACCGCTGACGCCGTTTCTCGGGACGGTGCTGGCCAACGCGATCGGACCGCTGGTGGTGACGGCAATCCCCGGCGTGTTCGGGTTCCTCGTTTGGGAACTCAAAGAGAACTGGAAGCTCTACGCGGCGAACCGTCCGCGCAAACTGCGTCCCGCGCGGATCGGCCACCACGGCGAGTCCCTACTGCGGCTGCTCTGCCCCGGTTTTCATTCGGGGACGATCCCGAAGTTATTCGCGCGCCGACGCCGCGCCGCTCGCAAGGCTCATCAAAATCCGAACGTCAACAAACAAGCTCGCTATACCGAAAAGCTGCATCACGAGGCGGAGAGCTTGCGCCACTTTGTCGATCGTGAACTGATCGCGTTGCTGTCAGCCAGCCGCACGTTTCGCGAACGATCGCTGGCGGTCGGTCACGTCGAACTGGCGACGAACCGCGTGACGATCCTGTTGCTCGACCGCGATCAGCCCAACGATCCGATGCAGATCGAGTTCGACGAACAATCGGGCTGGTTGATCGCGACCGTGGCCGAACTCGGTTGGCTGACGGAATTGACCGACGAAGACCGCGCCGTGTTCCGAACGGCGCTGGCAGGACTCTACAAAGTCGGGTCCGTCGATCTGGTGCGAGAACAAATTGAGAGCCAACTGGCCGCACCAAGAGTTCCGGAGGTGGCCTCGATTGTTGATGCAGCATCTGCGGTAAACACATCCTGTTTGATACCTGACTATCATCCCTACGACATTGCCCCGACGGGCCTCGTCGTTTGGCCTCTGGGGCGTTACGAGACCGAAGTTCATTACTCACTGGATGAAGCTCCGATGTCGATTCCTCGGCCGCGTAATCTGGCACGTGCGTCCGGGCTGATCCCCCTTCCTGTTGGCTCACTCCTGTTTGCCGAGCACTCCCTGAATTGGGCTGACTGGCACGCCTACTGGGAGGCCGAACAAAACTTTGCCGCCATTCCGCTACGACTGCTGCCCGACGTGGTGATTTTGAAGAATGGATAAACTCGTCACCCGCAGGAATGATTCGCAATCGTGGGGGTCGCACACGGATCGAGGATGAGGCGCGATCGCGCTCGTCCCCACTGAAATTGCGAGTTCCAAACTCGCTTCACGAACCACCCCTGTTAGAAAGACTGCCAATGCAGAAATCACCTGATGTCTCGGACCACAACGACGGTCTCGACAAACTCCGTACACAATTGCTCGATCACGCGCTCTACGATTCGGTGCGAAACGTCGATAGTTTGCGCGTCTTCATGCGCGAGCACGTTTTCGCCGTTTGGGACTTCATGTCGCTGCTCAAACGATTGCAGCAGATCGTGACCTGCACGACTGTTCCGTGGCTGCCGCCGGTCGATGCCACAGCCAGCCGATTCATTAACGAGATCGTGTTGGGAGAAGAATGCGATGACGACGGACACGGTGGCTATGCCAGTCACTTTGAGCTGTACCTGCAGGCCATGGAGGAGGTCGGGGCCGATACGAAACCGATCTGCGAGTTTGTGGGCAAGCTCCGTCAGCAAGTTCCTGCCGAGCAGGCACTCGCTGAAGCTACGATCCTGCCGAGTACTCGTGGCTTCGTGAGTGCGACACTCCGACTGGTCTCGCTTGGACAGCCTCACGAAATCGCGTCCGCCTTTTTTCATGGCCGCGAAGATGTCATTCCGGACATGTTCTCACGTCTGGTCGTGTCGCTGCCTCAAGAGGGAGTCAACGTCGAGCGTCTCGTTCATTACCTCCAGCGGCACATCGAACTGGATGGCGACGAACATGGGCCACTTGCGAGCAGGCTGGTCGATAAGCTTTGTAACCAACAGCCGCTGCGGCGGGACGAGGCAATCGCTGCAGCATCACAAGCGATCTCACAACGAATCGCACTTTGGAACGGCATGTTGGCTGAGATTCATCGTCTGGACTGTAGACCTCTTGTGTCCGATCAACTTATCGAGCAGGCCATCTCAGCGTAGTCCGGACGTTCCGCAGAAGTGCGGGCGCGGAAGGCGCGCACAATGCGACCGTCTTGCACGACGAACGCGCCGGACATCTGCAAGCCGTGGCCGATCATTGGGCCGAAGCCGAACCGGAAGAGCGTTCCTTCAAAGAGTGCCCGCCAGATGACGGACAGGCCGGATACTTCGCTCAGTGTGCCGAGTCTCAGTTCCAATCCACGATAAACGCGGCGATCTGGATCGCTGACGTGGTCGATGTCGTCGAGACCGTGTTGTCGCAGGAGCGTATCCCCTTGAGCGACCGATCCCATGTGAACGACGATCGGTCGCACGCCCGCTGATCGAATTGCCTCGCGCTGCCCGGCCAGATCGTGCAGCGCTTCCCGACAGAACGCGCACCCGGAATGCCGCACGCAGACGAGCAGCAGCGGCTGCTGTCGTGATAGTTCGAGCAGTGTTTCACCACGCTGGGTCGTGGCGGTACGCAGGGCTTCTTCGAGCGTCAGTCTTTCGGACTGTGTGCGCCGCGCGTCGTTGAGTCGCGCCGCGTGAATCAGGATCGCGGTGAAGGGAAGCCACCACGCGAGATCATTGGTGATGATGGTCCACCCCGCCTGCCAAGGGAACTCGCCCATGGACGCCGCGTAGACAAAACCGAGCGGGCCGAAGACCTTGCCCAACAGTCCCACGAAGACCAGCGGCCAGCGCGTCACCGGATCGCGCGCGGCCAGCGCATAGCCGACGCCGTACACGCCGATCACCATGCCGAGACACTGCACGATCGCCGGATAATTCGGCGGCTCCATTCCCATCCACCGAAACGGCGCGAGAGGAAACAGAACGACAAACGCACTCCACGCGACGTTGTAAGCCGCCGCCGCATATAGCACGACGGGGATCCAACGGGGAACATCTGTTGGCGGGTTGGTCGGCATGGCATCGCTCCGTAGAAGTTCACGTTCACACCGACACGAGCGCGAACTCGGCCGACGATTAACAACCTGTTGAATACGGAGAGTAGGCGGCTCGCCTGCTTAGATTTCGAGTTGGAAAACACCGGCGAGCCGCCTGTGCTACGGGTATTTTAACAAGTGATTAACAGACCCTGTTCGGCTTACGAGCCAAGCTCAACACGGGTCTCCTGACTCCGCCGAAACGCCTGACCGAAAGTCTCCACCCCAAAGATCGTCCCTCATCCCCAAAGCAGTTTCTTCGTGGCGAGCAACTCGCGCGTGAAGCCTTCGACGATGTTGGGTGTTCCGCCGCCGGGGAGGACTTCCCAGGTGTAGGTCTCGACTTCGAGATGCGGCGCGTAGTGGAGTTCGGGGAGCGTCGCGAGAGCCTGCTTCAGCTCGCCGCGCGTTGTGCCGAGTGGGCCGAGATGTTCGGCATCGACCGGGACGTGGAAGTGAACGCGCCACAGAGGGGCATCGCGGAACTCGGCCGAAGGCGACGCGGCGAGTTGTTCGTCGAGATCGACCTGCGTCACCGTGCGACTGGCGTTGCCAGTCGGCTTCGATCGCCCCGCATCATTCAGTCGAGCGAACGTCTGATGCAGGTAGCGCGGTTCGACGTAGCGGGCGAGGATGCGGCGGGCCTCTTCGTTGCGACCCGGTTCCGCGACTTCGATGGCGCAGGTGATGTGGACCTTGTTGATGCGAATGTCGGCGGCGACGAGAGACCGGATTGAAGCGGGAACGTCTTCAAATTCGACCGCCTGATGGCAAACGTCGTAACAGACGCCGAGATGCTCGCGCACCACTTCGAGAGCACGAACGTCAGCCGCGCGCGAACGCAGGCGCGCGAAGAACGAGAGCGTTTCGGCGGTGGTCTCGATCACGCAGAACGGCTCGGGTTCGATGGCGAGGCGAATCAATCGGCCGGTCTCGTGGTGGAGGCGACTCAAACCCCGAGCCAACTCAATCAATTGGTCCGCGCAGCGATCGGCGAAGTCCACGGGATGCTCGAACGGTTTGAAGCCGAGCGGCACGGTCGAGATGCTCCCCTCAACGCCTTCGGGGAGCAGTGCCGCCAACACGCGGGCACACGCCAGCGTGTAGTCGAGGCGGCTCGGCTGTGTCCAATCGGGGAGATAGACGTTTTCTTTCACACGCGCCGAATGAAAGTCTCCGTAGGGGAAGGCGTTCAACGTGTAACACGACAGCCCTCGCGATCGAAGTCCGTCCGCGAACCGCTGCACACCGTCGGACGACTGTTCGAGTTCTCGCACGACCGGCGCGGCGAGCCACAGTCCGGCCGCCAACTCGCCGCCGTAGTTGGTTTTGATCGGCAGCGTGAAACGGTCGAGACCGTCTTCGACTTCGGCGACCGTTCGCCCCGGATGAACATTGGTGCAATAGCTAAGCGGCAGTGAACTGATCGTCATGGCGAGCGGCTCGGGTGGGATAAAGTGCGGCGGAACTGTTCGGCAGGCGGGCGGTTCAAACGAGGGACGAGCGGGAGTATAGCCATCGTCGAAACAACACCCCACCGGGCTTGCCCCGGTGGCTCGCAGGTTTTTGCACTTCGAGATTTCATGACTCGCACAACGGGACCACGAGATCGGATTTCAAAACTAGCCCGACGCGAGGTCAACTCCCGCAGTACAAGAAGTCGTGCAAAGACCGGGTTCCATCGGGACCAGCCCGATGGGGGGAGATTTCCTTCAACCGACGGCACCCTCCATCGTGGCAATTGATCCATCGAGAGACTTCCCCTTGGAACGACCAGTCGGCATGATCTCGCCTCGCCGCAACGGTCCTGCCCGTCAAATTTTTGTGGGTCGTTCGGAAACCTTTTGCCGCGCGAAGTGTTCAGTCACCGCCGCGTGGCAAGTCGCTCGCGATGAGACCCGTTCCCCGTGCCTGCCAACGCCCCACCTTCCTCGCCCCCTGATGAATCTGGCTACCTGCGGGATCCAGAAGTCCAGCTCATGCTGCGCGCCAAGGAGGGTGATGACGCGGCGTTCACACAGTTGGTGAAGGCTTATCAGGATCGACTGACAAACATTTTCTTTCACTTGGTTTCCAGCAAGGAAGCGGCGGAAGACTTGGCTCAAGACGTGTTCTTGCGGATCTATCGCGCGCGGCATGGCTATCAGCCGACCGCACGCTTTTCGACGTGGCTGTTTCGGATCGCCAACAACTTGGCGAGTAACTCGCGCCGGTCGAAGGGCCGTCGCAAGGAAGTGAATCTGGCGGGAAGCGAGTCGGGTCCGTTGGGCGTCCGACCGCAGGAACAGCTCGCCGTCGAGAAGTCGGGGCTGATGCCCGCGCGGCAGTTGGACAAGCAGGAGCTTCAAGCCGTCGTTCAGCAGGCGATGGAACAATTGAACGAACGCCAGCGACTGGCCGTCTTGCTGAACAAGTACGAGGACATGAGCTACGAAGACATCGGTGAGGCGATGGAAATGTCGGCCTCCGCCGTGAAGTCGCTTCTGTCGCGGGCACGCGAAAATCTGCGGCTGGCGCTGGAGCCATACATGCAGTTGGGGCGAGAAGCGAAATAGGGAATGCTTCAAATCCGCAAATGGAAGCCTGACGCGCAAGCGAAGTGTCCGTTGCCGAGCGTGCTTCGCTTGCGCGTCAGGCTTCCATCGGGCGATTCTTTTGAAGTTTGAGTTTTGGTTCTTCGTGCTTGGGATTTCTGAACAGCAATGGAAAAGGTACTCAGACTCTCCGCCGACCAACGTGACGATCTAGTGGCCTACTTGGACGGGGAGCTTCCCGACGCCGTGGCCCAGGCGATCGATCAGGTCTTGGCCCGTAGCGAAGTCGCCCGGCATGAGGTCGAGGCACTCGCACGCACGTGGGAGATGCTCGATGCCCTGCCGACGCCGAACGCATCGGAAGAGTTCCTCGAACGAACCATGACGACGCTCAAGGTGGGCGAAGTTCCCTACGACATCACCGAACAACCGTGGTTCGGCCTGTTGAAGAAGGGAGCGGTCGTCGCGGTCTGGCTTGCCGCGTTGGGTGTCTCCGGTTGGCTGGGCTTTCAAGTCACCGCGCGTTGGATCCCGAACGAGCAGGAACAGATGCTGGAAGACCTACCGGTGCTGCAACGATTCGATGACTATCAGGAAATCCAAACGATCGACTTTCTGGAACAACTCAATCGCAGCAGCACGTTCGACACGACCGCCGAGAAAGGTTGAACCATGTCTGAGCGATGCCATTCACAAAAGATGTCCTCGTTTAACCGCGTGGGCAACGTTTCTCGACCACAAGCCGCTCGGCTGGCGTGCGTGCTGGCTTACTCGCTCGGGCTTGTGTGGCCTTGCTGGGCGAGTGCCGCCGATCCTAGTCCTGTTGTCGGCAAGCCTCCCGCTGCCAAGGTCTCCGCGACCAATCCCCTCGACGACCGCTATCGGCAAGTCGAGAAGTTGTCGGAGTTGGAGCGAGACCGCTTGCAGCGGAACATCGTCGAATTTCGACAGCTTTCCCCCGATCAACAGGCGCACTACCGCGACCTGCATCAGAAGCTCGAAGCAGACAAGACGAGTGGCGGTAAGCTCTCGAATTTGTTGAGCGAGTACACCGCGTGGCTGACGACACTCACACCCAGCCAGCGCGACGAACTGAGCCAGGAGTTGGACCCGGCCCGAAAAGTGGCCATCGTCACGAGGTTCAAACGGGAACAGGACGCCCGCTATGAAGCGGCCCCGACCGAAACACCCGCAGGCCCCGTGGGCGACTCCCGCCCTTTCTTTCCGCGTGGACTGCCACCGGGAACGTACTTATTGCCACCCGAGTTGTCGGCCGTCATGAAAGTCATCGCGAGCGAGATTGGTCTCGAGCGAGACAAGTCGAACGAGGAGTGGCTCCTCAACTACTACCTCGAAGTTCTCCGAACCAGCATTCAGGCATCTCTCGGTGGGGCACGGGAATGGCCCGATCAGAGGCTCCAGCAAAAAATCGAGTCGGCGATCGAACGTCGCGAGTTGAAAGACCGGCTCCATCGCAACTTGGACATGAGACGCCAGACAATCATCCACTTGATCTTTGGTGGCATCATGCACAAAGCGCTGGAAGAAACGAAAGCTCAATACCCGATGCCCGCTGATCTACAACAGGCGTTCGACTCCTTGGACCAGCGAGAACAGGAGCGGCTGACATTGCTGTCCAAGTTTGAACGCAACCGCATACTTGAGGAGAAGTATTTTGCCGGTCGCAAAGACGATCCTCGGCCACGCCTACGCGGCCTGAAGGAGCAGCTCGACAGGATGCTCGTCACTTTGGGAGTTCCGCCACTGCAACGACCGCCCGGCGGTGATGGCCCGCGCCCCGGCCAATTCCTTCGCGACCGGATGCCCGATCGGCCGGACGGAGGTCGCCCCTTCGACCGACCTCGCAACGGCCCGGACAATCCGAGACGCCCCGGAAACGAATAGCCCTCGACCACACCAACCCGAAGCGTGAGCGAGGAGGCTCCATGAATGACGAGGGCAGGTGGTTCTCACGCCTGCTCGCTCACGCTTCGGGTTGGTGTCCTTTCATTCCGCGATGTCGTTCTGTTTTGGAGTCCTTCATGCGTTGCTCGCTCCGGTTGTTGTTGTCCGCATTCGTGGCGTTCGGGCTGATGATGCCGAGCGTCTCACGCGGTGATGAGCCGCCCGCCACATTGCTCGGTCTACCGCTGGTCTTTCGCGACGACTTTGAGTCCGGCAACCTCGACCGCTGGGAACCGAGTGAACCCAAGGCGTGGAAGATCGACATACAAAATGGCAACAAGGTCGGCAGCCAGTTCCAACACCTCGTGACTAAAACACCGGTGCGATCACCGTTCAATCGGTCGGTCGCCAAGGACGTGATCGTCGGGAATTGCGTGCTCGACGTGAAACTGCAATCGACCGCCCGCGACTACCCGCACCGCTCGCTGTGCCTCTTCTTCGGTTACCAAGACCCGGCCCATCTGTACTACGTGCATCTCGGCCAGAAGACCGATGACCACGCGAATCAGATCTTCATCGTCAACAACGAGCCGCGCAAGAAGATCTCCACGAAGACCACCGAGGGAACCAAGTGGGACAACGAATGGCACCACGCGCGGGTCGTGCGCGAGGTTGAAAGTGGCAAGATCGAAGTCTTCTTCGACGACATGAATGTGCCGGTGATGACAGCCGTGGACAAGACCTTCACTTGGGGCCAGGTCGGCATCGGCTCGTTCGATGACACCGGCCACTTCGACGACGTGCTGGTCTACGGAACGAAAGTCGCGCGACCGGCCGCGGCAACCAAACAAAACTGAGTCGTTAGAACCGCGCGGGCGTTCAGAGTAGACGGGGCACTCCGTGACCCGACTACTCTGCTACCGATCGCTTAGAAACCCACGTGTTTTGGATTTGCCCCGATGCATCAGCCGAGCTTTCTCCGCAGCGTCTCTCATGCGTGGGCGGGACTCTTCCACACATTCCTCACGCAGCGAAACGCTCGGCTGCATATGATCGCCGCGCTGGCTGCGGTGGCGCTGGCCGCATGGTTGCAGGTGGACTCAATCCGCTGGGCCATCCTGCTACTGACGATCGGGGCCGTCTGCGCGGGGGAGACCATCAACACGACGGTCGAAGCGCTCGTCGATCTCCTCTCCCCCGAATGGCATGAGCGCGCCAAGGTCGCCAAGGATGTCTCGGCCGGAGCGGTCCTGTTACTCGGAATCACCGCCATCGCCGTGGGCCTGCTCGTCCTCGGCCCGCCATTGTGGACCGCATTGTTCCCCAAAGTGTGAGCCTTTTGGCGTGCCTAATACATCTCTCTCTTGGCTGTGCGAGATCTATCGAAGCACCAACATTGCTCCCAACACAAACGAGAGGGCGCATGCCGTGAGCATGGTCATGCAGCCAAATCGCTTGGGCCGATCAATCTCAAACGACTTCGCGACATGCTCTTGTCGGGTGGCATCTGTTGGGAAGCCACACTCACAAACCGCAAGATTCTGAAAGCGGATCGCGCCACAACCATGACATCGACCGCAACCAGTGCAATACGGTGCATCAAAATCGGGGCAGTGCTGTTGCTCGCTCAGTTATTGGATCGCGATCCGTGGTTCACCGCACGCGGGACAACGCCCACAGTTCGGACATACCACGCATGTCATCTCGAAAACCGCGTTGCATCCGCCGCACTCAATCAACGTCATGGCGTGGGGCTTCGATTGAAATGACGGAGTCCGCCCGATGAATCACGAGTCCGTACGTAAAACTGCCCCGGACACTCGGAGCGACCGTGGCAGTGCAGTCGCTAATCGCGAGTTTTTCTTGCTGTCAAGTTGCGGCCAGCGCCGGCGCGGGAGCATTCGGACGTGAGCGACCGTCGTCGAACTTCACCAGCGCGAGCACCGCTTCGACCAGCATCGCCAGCGCGAGGACGACCAACAACGATGAGATGCCCAACAAAATGTATTTGATCTGCTGGGGATTGGGCGTGGTTTGAATTTCGTTCAGCGTGCTGAAGATCATGCGGACCAAGGCCCAGGTACTCATCGTGTACATGAAGACGGTGGGGATGCCGGTGACGAACAGCACCCAGACCTGACGCCGGGTCCGCCACAGCCAAACTGTCACGCCGAGCAGCGTCAACGCGGCGAGCAATTGATTGCTGGCTCCGAACAACGCCCAGAAGACGCGCCAGAGTGGAACCGGCTTGCCGTCGGCTCCCGTCAGCGATTGAGTCACGAAGATCACCGGAACGCCTGCGGTAAGGAGCGTTCCCAGCCAGCGGCCCTTCGCGTCGTGCCAGCCCGTCAATTCCTGAATGATGTAGCGTCCGAGTCGTGTGCAAACATCAAGCGTGTCGTAAACGAACGTCGTGAACGCCATCAGCGCGAACGACACGGTCAACTGAGCCGACAGATTGAAGCTGCCCCAGCCGCAGCTTCGCACTGTCACCGCGAACCGTTCCAGCAGTGAGCCGATCCCCTGCGCATAGATCAGATTGGGCGAGTTCTTCAGCAGGACGGCATCTTTGGCGAGAATCATCACGCAACTCAGTGACACGATCGCGACCATCGCTTCGAGCAGCATCGCTCCGTAGCCGATCAGCTTCGCGTCGGTCTCGTAACGTAACTGCTTTGAGGTCGTCCCCGATGCGATCAGTGAATGAAAGCCCGAACACGCTCCGCACGCGATCGTGATGAACAGCACCGGGAACAGAGTCTCACCCTTGGGCGTGGTCCAGCCGTTGAACGCGGGGTACTCGATGGTTGCCCCTCCAAACACGAGGCCCAAAGCGCCCGCACCGAGTGCGATATAGAGGAAGTAGCCGCCGAGATGGCCTCGCGGCTGGAGCAGCAACCACATCGGAACGACCGAAGCGACACAGCAATAACCGAGCAGCAGGACATCCCACGTCTTGTGAGCCAGCTTGTCGTCAGCCGTCGGGATGAAAGTCTTCAACATGGCAGTCATATCCACGGGCAGGAACTGTCCCGCCCAGATCGACACGCCGATCAGCGGCAAGAAGATGACCGTCGCCCAACCGATGGAGAGCTTCGTGTATCGCATCGCCAGTCCCATGATGAGCGGCAGCGCGAGATACATCAGCGACGAGGAGGCGATCCCCGCTCCGGTCACATCCTGTCCGTTCTCCAGCTTCTGCACGCCGATGAACGACGCAGCGGTGATGTCGGTGAAGGCGACGATGATGTAGACCAGCGCCAGCCAGACGAAGGTCAGGAACAGCACGAACGCGCGATGACTCATGTGGTCGCGCACAACCTCGGCGATCGAACGGGCTTTGTGACGGATCGAGGCCACCAGCGCGGTGAAGTCGTGGACGCCGCCGATCAGGATCGAACCGACCAGAATCCAGATCAGTGCTGGAAGCCAGCCGAACATCACTCCGGCGAGGATCGGACCCACAATCGGCCCGGCCGCCGCGATGGCGGAAAAGTGCTGACTCAGCAATTCATTCGGAGCCAGCGGCGAGTAATCGACATCGTCGCGCAACTCAAACGCGGGCGTCTTGGCTTGAGGGTCGAGCTTCAACAGTCGAACCAGCAATGGCCCGTAGGTCCAGTACGCGACAGACAAAATCGCCGCCGACACCAAAACAATGGGGAGCATGCTCATGAGGACGGTTCCTGGGCGGGGCCGTTGTGAAGACGAACGAGTTCGAGCAGAAGAGGCCGTATCGGCGGGCCGATTGTAGCCTTGCCGGAGAGACGACGAAACGGGGTGCACACTCGCAACACCAACCCGCAGCGTGAGCAAGGACGCGGTCGAAAAGCGAAAACCGCCAGCAAGGCGAGCCGCAAAAGGTGAGTAGACCGGTCACTCCGTGACCGGAATCTTCGAGTCACGGAGTGACTCGCCTACTTTGGGGAACGACTTCTCCCGCAGCTCGCCGAAATGAAACAGCACCTCCTCGCTCACGCTGCGAGTTGGTGCTGCGGGCGCTCGTCTCAACGAGCGCTCGTGTCCGACTTCGCGAAGTGATGCAGGAAGATGCCCGCCGCAATGGCGACGTTCAGCGAGTCTGTGCCACCGTGCATGGGGATGGTCACTTCGCGATGACAAAGACTCCGCCAACGCGCATCGAGGCCATCCGCTTCGTTACCGAAGAGGAGACCGACACGATTGCCTCGCGCCGATAGAGACAGCGATTCGGCCGACTCATCCAACACAGTCGCGATCAGCTCGACTTGCCACTCGTCACGCAATCGTTTCACGTCGCGTTCGAGATCGGACGACTCGATGATCGGTAGCCGTAAGGCCGTCCCCATCGAGACTCGCAGCACGCGGCGCGAGAACGGGTCGCAACAGCCATCTCGCGACAGTAACAACGCGTCGATGCCGAAGGCCGCGCTGATGCGGATGATCGCACCGAGGTTCTCTGGATTGTCGCAGTTCGGACAGAGGGCCAGTGTCACCGGAGCGGGTGCCACTTGTGGATTGAGCGGCGGTAGTGCTTCATCCAGCGATCGCGTTGGTTTTCGGTGACCGCACGCCAGCACACCCACATGAAAATTGAAGCCCGTGAGTTGCTCGCCAACCTGCTGCGGGATGACGTACAGCGGCACGTCGTCGGGAACTTGCCCAGCCCATTCGTCAGCGCGACGTTCGGCAACGAGAATCGACTCGACTCGAAAGTCACTCGACAGCAACCGCTCAACCAGCTTGGTCCCCTCCGCGATGAACAGTTTTCCATCTCGCAAAAGATTGCTCGTCTTCAGATCGCGATACATCCGCACACGCGGGTCGTCGAGCGAGTCAATGGGTATGCGAGGCATGGCGGCAGGTTGTCCTGAATGTGCGGCGACTCCAGTGATGAAAGGCCAGCGGAAGGAGTTATCGTACCCGCGCTAACCGGACTTGAAACCAGCGACCCCACCGGGCTTGCCCCGGTGGCTCGCAGGGCTTTGCGCTACTCACTTCACTGATTCAGATGAACACAAATGAAGTGCAATGACCTGACTCCATCGGGGCAAGCCCGGCGGAGTTCGCGAATTTGAGGACCAGAATCACAGCACCGCTGCGACAGGCCGAGATCACTCACTGATTTCGGCCGGATCAAAGTGGATGAGCTTGCCGTCTCGGAAGAAGAGGACGACGGTGTGACCGGTTCGGTCCGGCCCCCACTGATAGCCGACATCAGTCGTGTGGTAGTTGCCGCCGTTGGTCTTGTACTCACGGTCGTCGAACCGTCGCTCACCCGCTTCGCCCAGCACACTCGCCACTTCCGCAACCGACATTTCGTTGTGAATGCGGTGCGTGAGCAGCCACTTAAAAGCAGCGGGATCGCGCTCGGCAACAAACTTCTGTCGGAACTCGGCCTCTTGAGGCGAGTCGTTCTGATGCTTCAGAAACGGCAACTTGTCGGCGAGGCTCTTCCGCTCGGGTGAACCACACCCCAGAGTGCCGATGGCGACAAATAGGACAAGACCGAGCAGCGGCAACGTTTTGAGCGGAATTGAAGTTCTGAATGGAGTGGGCATGACGCGGACTTCCTTGGCCGAGCGATGCGGGCGATCGGCCGAGGTACTCGGTGATCAAATTGGTCATGACCAGCCTGTGAGTCAGCCTCACGTCGCAGTTGGTGGCATCGGCAGCTTTTCCAAAACGGCGTCGATCAAGCCGTACGAGCAAGCTTCTTCTGCGGACATGAAGTTGTCGCGATCGGTGTCGTTCTCGATCTTGTCCAACGTCTGGCCCGTGTGCTTGAGCATCAGTTCGTTCATGCGGCGTTTGGTGCGCAGGACTTCCTTCGCGTGAATCTCCAACTCGACTGCCGTCCCCTGCATGCCGGCCAACGGTTGGTGAATCATGATGCGACTGTTCGGCAACGCGAACCGCTTCCCCTTCGTGCCAGCGGTGAGCAGCATCGCACCCATGCTGGCGCATTGGCCCATGCAGTATGTCGCGACATCGCAAGTCACGAACTGCATGGTGTCGTAGATCGCCATGCCGGACGTGATCGAGCCACCGGGGCTATTGATGTATAGCGAGATGTCCGTTTTGCCATCTTCAAACTGAAGATAAAGCAACTGGGCCACAATGCTGTTGGCGACATCATCGTTGATGGCACTTCCCAGCAGGATGATTCGGTCACGCAGCAGGCGGCTGTAGATGTCCATGGCCCGCTCTTCGCGGCCATTTTTTTCGATTACGAACGGAACGAGGGAAGTCATCGCAGGCTCGCTAATGTGGGCGGAGTGAAATTGAAAACCGAGTCGGCAGTCTTCGCGGAATGCCTTGATAAAGGCGATACCGGAGGCTGGCTCACGGTGTCGGTTTGGCCTTGGCCGATTTGGAAAGAACCTCATCGACCAAGCCATATTCCTTGGCCTGCATCGCATTCAGATAACGATCCCGCCCGGTGTCCTTGGCGATCACTTCCACCGGCTGGCCGGTGTGCTCATGCAGGATCACGTTCAGAATGTCGCGCGTTTCGAGAATCTCTTTCGCTTGGATCTCAATGTCGGAAACCTGGCCACCGACCTCACCGTGCGGTTGATGAATCATCATCTTGGCGTGAGGCAGGATGAACCGCTTTCCCTTAGTGCCACCGGCGACGAGAATCGCCCCGCCGCTGGCCGCCATCCCGACGCAGTACGTCGCGACACTGCACTGAATGAACTGCATGGTGTCATAGATCGCCATCGTGGCGGTGACCGATCCACCGGGTGAATTGATGTAGAAATGAATGTCCTGGTGTTTGTTCTCCGACTGCAAATAAAGCAGCTTCATCACAATGACGTTGGCACTGGCGTCATGAATGGGACCGTCGAGAAAGACGATCCGATTTTCCAAGAGCAAATCGCCAATACCCATTTGGCGCTGTCGCGAATAATCGCGGGACGCATTGGCCTGAGGGCTAAACGAACGTGACATCGACTCCAGCATTCGGAATCCCTCGATACAGTTGAACAAGACAATTCGGTAGGGTGGATTTGCCTGACTCGATGGTGATTGGGCATTCCACCCGCCAGCAAGTTGGCGGGGAAGAGTAGGCGCTGAGTCCGTTCTCGACAAGCCCGATGAATCACCTGAATCAGTCAAAAAAACAACCGGCTGGAGGCAGCCGGTTGAAGGTTCATCATCAAATGAAAGTGTCGTTCAGGCCTTCTTACCATCGTCCTCATCGTTGGGATCAACCACGACCGACGACATCCCGCAGATCGACAGCGACAACGCCTGAACATCATCGCTATCGGTGGCGACCGGAGCGGCAACATCTTCAAACTGAGCTGTCCTCAGAATGAGATCGACAGCTTTACGCTCACGAATCTGTGCTTCGAGATTCTCGATCACACCACTCTTTTGCAGGCGAGCACGCACCTTTCGAGCACTCTCGCCGCGCTGCACCGCCATCATATTAATCTCGGATTCGATGTCGATCGGCGTGACTTCGATGCTCTCTTTCGTGGCGATTCGATCGAGAACGAAATGCTCCTTCAGAGCTTGCCGAGTCGAACTGATCGACTGCTGACGGAGTTCATTCTCACGCGCCAGAATCTGCTGAGTCGTGTAGCCAGCCTGCTGCATCTCCAGAACTTCGCGACGAAGGGCGTTCTCTGTTTGCTTGGTGACCAATGCCTCGGGCAGGTCCCAAGTCGCAGACTCCGTGATCTTCTCCAGCACTTGGCGACGGCAAGCTTGGCGTTGCTCGTAAGTGACTTGGCGTCGCAGCATCCCTTCAACTTCGTCTCGCAGCTCCGATTCATCTCCGTAGCCGATCCGCTCGAAGAAGGCGGTGTTCTGTTCGGCCAACTGCTGTCGCTGGACCTTGCGAACGGTGATCGTCGCCGCGAGCTTTTCGCCACGCATCTCGATCTGTTCGGCCTCGTTTGAGATCACGACATCGAAGGTCTTCACCGTGCCAGCACTGCTACCCGAGAGAAGCGTATCGAAGCCTGCGATCTCCGCGTCGCGGAACCGAATGGTGGGCGTGAGACGCAGGCTCACTGAGGAAATCCCACGATAGGGTTGGCCGTTTCGAGAGAAGTCGATGCTCGACTCAACAAAGTCGCCGGACTCGGCCGGGCCATCGTGATCGACCAGTGTCGCGTACTGGCCGACGAATTTCTTCAAGTACGCCGTTACGTCGTCGCCGGTCACTTCCCGGACGGGACGCTGAATCTTCAAGCCATCGTAGCTGGGGATCTCGAAGTCGGGACGTACTTCCACGTCAAACTCGTACTCGAAATCGCCCTCTTCGGGAATCTTCAAACTTTCAACATCGAAGTCAGGCTCATTGATCGGGTCGAGCGAGTTCTCTTCCGCGAGCTGCTCTAGGCTGAGCATGAGAACACGCTGCCGCACCGAATCAGCGATTTGATCGACAAACCGCCGTCGAACGAGCTTCGCCGGAACCTTTCCCTTACGGAAACCGGGAACATCAGCCGTCTTCACGACCTCTTCCGTAGCCAGCCCCTCGAAATGACTGATGTCATTTCGGGGAACTTTGACCCGCACATGTTTCCGACACGGTCCCACTGTCTGGATATCAACCTCCAAAGACAAGTGATACTTCTTTTCTTCGACATCATCATCGGTCGCTTCCGCCACCAGAGCATCGGCCTGTGTCACAGTCACTTCCTCACGTAAATACAATCAGCCAGAAGCACACATCACGGCTCGCCCAGAGTCGAACTTGGGCAAAGAAAATTGCCGCCGATCAAAACTCGCGGCACGCGACTATCGACCGACCAGCGCGATCCAGAAACATCCAGCGATCGTGTTGGGGGGGGAAAGAGCGGGTGATGGGGTTCG
>Ga0209086_10001427_pt1 | contig 19490 bp, 11 predicted proteins | sample M_130207_XF_Meta_FD_187312 | JGI IMG/M metagenome (GOLD analysis project Ga0209086, IMG submission 187312) | Freshwater microbial communities from Lake Montjoie, Canada to study carbon cycling - M_130207_XF_MetaG (SPAdes) (version 2) | ecosystem: Environmental > Aquatic > Freshwater > Lake... | reverse complement strand
GACAGTCGTGCTTGATGACGAACCGGTCGCGCAGGTTTCGCTCACTATTGCCGCCGGTCGCGTCACCACGCATTCGATCGCCGTTGTACCGAAGCGAGCAGGGGTCATACACGGAAGGCTTGAACTGCCTGCCGATGCTTTTCCAGAAGATGATTCGCTGCTGTTTGTACTGAATGTTGAACCGAGAGTGGACGTGCTTGTAATCGCGCCTCCAAATGTTCAGCCCCTTTCTGATCCAGCGCTCTTTCTGCGTGCTGCTCTGACTTCACCTCAAGAGTCAATGGCCGGAAAACAATCGACGATCGATAACAAGCCGACCGAATCACAAATTGCCCAGAGTCTTGATGCAAAGGTCATCCGTTCAAATGCTCTCGAGGAGCGACACGTCAAAGAAGCGGATGTACTGATTGTGGCCGATACCACGCTCGACGGTACTCGCATGCGATGGATTCGTTCGAAAGTAGAAGAAGGAGCGGGCCTCGTGATGATCTCCGGACCGAACTCCAGTCCGAAGGCCGATCCGGCACTGCTGGCCATAGTGCCAGGAAATCCCAAAGAGATGATTCTCGATTTTGGAAAACCTGTTGGTGATCCCAACGACGAACGATCAGGAGTTGCATTTGGTTCTGTTGATCTTTCGCATCCTGTCTTCGCCGCATTTGTGTCAGTTTCCAAACAGGGAGGCTCGTCGAGCGCCTCGCCCTTTGAAACACTTCAGTTTTTTCGCCATGTGCCACTCGAAGTGCCTTCCTCTGGCACGCCAATGACACACGAAGGACCAGTTGTCACAGACTCAAAGAAAAATCCGGTTATCGTGATTGCTCGACTCAGCGACGGAACACCAGTCTTCGTTGAAACGCGAATTGGTCGCGGCCGTGTGATCGTTGCCGGTGTAGCCGTCACGCCCGAGTGGTCAAATCTTCCGGTGCATCCCTCATTCGTTCCAATCGTGCTGCGATCGGTTCAGCACGTGAGGCCCGAGAGACCAGTGCTGGCCGCAGAGAGCGTTCGTCCTTACGAACCCGCACCGATCATGCTCGTTGACACATGGCGACGCGCAATAGTGCAATCGATAGATCCTGCAGGTGGTCGTCGTGCAATTGAAACAGTGGCCGGTGACGATCGAGTCACAGGAGCACTCGAAGACACGCGAAAAATTGGCTACTACGAGTTTGATTTTCAGCCTCCTGCGGAATCGAAGGACGATCCGATTCGTTTGGGAATGGTGGTGAATCGGGAAATTGAGGCTGCGACAATCGATCATCTGTCGCAGAGTGAAGTTCAAAATGTTTTTGAACCGCATGCAACGACGTATCTGGCCGGCACGGCAGACGACCCAGTGCTCCATGCACAACTGACCGGCCGCCGTGAAATTTGGCGATGGCTGGTCTGGTTCACATTTGCCGTGATTGGAATTGAGTTTTTTTTGAGCACGCTTTCTCCGCTGGTTCCTCGTCAGGATGGAAGTGTTTCACGTGGGTGGCGTGGATGGCTGCAGCGATGGAACGATTGGATTGGCCGCGCAGTTGGAAATGTCGAGCAGTTGACATGACCATTTCGCGAAAAGTGTGTACGAAAAAAATGTACCGTAAAATTTCTTACTCGCAGACAAACAGACAAGAACAGAAGTTCTTGTGGCGCTGCTGCCCGTCAGCCGAAAAGTATCTTTTAAGGGAGTCTCAATAATGTCTATTGGAGCATTTCGTGCCCGCACGTCTCTCGTGGCCAAGTTGGTTGGACAGGTGCGAGTGCGCATCGTGGCGATGGCGATTACCGCAGGCCTTTTTCTTTCACTGTCGATCGCAATTTCCTGGATTGTGGGCGGGGTTGTGCTTGATCTTGCTGTGCCGTTGTCGGTGCCGTTGCGACTGATGGTCTGGTGTGGATGGTGGACGGTCGTTGCGTTGGCGGTGAGCGCTTTTATGTTTGTGCCGGCATTGCGGCGGCCGACGCTCGATGTGGTGGCGTTACGCATCGAAAGAACGCTTGGTGGAATTCAAAACAGGCTTCTCACCGTGCTCGATCTCAATCGCGGCAGAGCTCTCACCAAAGACGCGCGTCCGGAGATGATTGAGCGTCTACTCGATCAGACACAGTCAAAACTCTTTGGATTCCAAGCCTCAAAAGTGGTTCGCACAAGAACCATGATTCAAAATCTCGGTCTGACATTGTGTGCCACCGCAATTGTTGTCGCAATGGTCATGCTCCTCGGCGACCGATTCACAATCACGTTGCAGCGATTGCTTTTCCCGACGGCAGACATTCCTCCGGCAACTCTTGTAAGGCTTGTTTCTCCGGGAAATCTGCTTGTGCTCGAGGGTGAACCGCTCGAAATCATTGGTCGTGTCGATCGGGGTGAAGCCGAAGAAATCAACTTACTCATTTCTGACGGCGACCATGTTTCGCGTCGCTATCCGATGCGCAAGATTCCCGACGGTAGCTTTCGCGTGGTGCTCGATGGCCTTGAAGAAAATGCGACCTATCGACTTGAAGGAGCTTCGACATGGACGCGGACACACACGATTACCATTCTTGAGCGTCCGGAAATCGACTCGTTGATTCGTCAGGTTCGTTTCCCGGACTATATGAGAATCGATCAGGTTCGCGTGATGGAGGAAAATGTCGCAAGGATTGAGGCTCCTGAAAGTTCGACCGTAGAATTTGTTGCAAGTGTCTCTGGAGAACCAGTCGAAGGCGTAGTTCAACTCATCGATCGCACGTTCGAGACGCGTACGGAAGACCGAGTCGACGAACGAGTCTGGTTTGAAGACGATCTGCCCCGCGATGCAGTGTCGACTTTTGCGTGGAAGTGGACCACGGCGCAGCCCGCCGGAGGCCTTCGCAGTTTTACATTTGGATTTGATGGCAAGCCAGTGAGTATGCGCACTCGCCTTGAGCCGCTGCTTCTGCCGAAGGAAGCGATTGCGAACAAGGCAGTGATGCTTATGGCGAGAATAGATTCAATCGATCCGCCGACTCGTCTGGTAATGATGTTGGAGCACGACGGTGGTCGGTTGGAAGTGTTGTGGGGAGATGCAGCCGATACAAAACCAGAAAATGGATCGACGCGTGTGCACGCGGGTTCATTGCCCCCGCCCGATGTCTGGACGCGTTTAGAAGTGCCGATGGAAAAAATTCCAACTCTTGTCGGCCGGACTCTTTCCGGTGTGACATTTTCCATAGACCGAGGACGTGTTGTGCTCGATCGTCCCGGTTGGCTTGAACATTCAACACAAAACGTACAGCATCCAGTTGACCGAGTTTCGGGCGAGATCCCAGCGGTTCGTGGTGAACAGGGTCTGTGGATTGGCGGAATTCCTGTTCTCAAGCCGACGTGGGCAACCGTCGAATTTCGAAGTGTTCAGAAGCATCCGAGTCGAGCGGTGCCCGCGGTGGAAATTGTACCCACGGTTGATCGGCCGCCCTCCATCGCAATGGAATTGCCAGGAGGGGATCTCGTGTTGTCAGTGCCTATCGATGTTGATGTGGAAGCACAGGTGTTTGATGACTGGGGAATCGATCAGGTGGCTGTGCGCATTGGACCTGATGCAGATCATCTGTCCTTGCCCGAACCACTTCTTGACCAAGGCCTTGTCAATCGTCCGCCCGACACACAGCTTGCAATTCGAACATCACTGACGTTCGAACGGCTCGGTCTGGCACCAGGAAAAAGTGCTGCATGGACTCTTGTGGCTCGCGACACCAAAGGACAGGTTGTGGAATCCAAAGTATTCCGTGTCACAGTTGTGATGCCTCCAGAAAGCTCAATTCAAAAGACGCAGATACCAGCACTTGAGCAGGCCAAGCGAGAAGCGCAGGAAGCTGCAAAAATGGCAGAAAGCAAAAAAGAAACAGCTCAGCAGGAGCGGGCTGAAGTGCTTGCGGCAATCGGTGAGCAACCGCTCAAGTCAATCGATAATGCGCAAACTGCAGAAGCAGTTGCCAAAGAGAGTCTGCAGCCCGACGGCCAGCGAAATCCAGAAAAAAATACCGAGGCGCAGGCTCGCACGGCCGAGGCACAAAAGATAGTTGATGAGGCGATTGCAAAACTTGAGTCACCGCAAAAACAGAATCTCAATAAGCTCGACGCGCAGCTCGAACAACAGAAAAACGAAACAAAGCAACTTGCCGAAGCGTTGGCAAAAGCTGCTGAACAGGCAAAGGCCAGTCCGCTGGTGCCTGACAAGCAGGCTAAAATGCTGGCCGAACTCGCAGCAGACGCTGCAAAACTTCAGCAAGCACTTGAGCAGAAGCCGCTTCTGGCCAACGAAGCCGCCAAAGTAGAGCGATTGGTTGAGGCTCCAACGCCTGCTGAAATAGCAGCGCAGACCCAACAAATCGCTGAAAAAATTGAAGATGTGGAAAATCATCTTGATGCATCAGCAGTTGCCGTTCGTCTCGACTCACTCACGCAGGATCTTCAAAGTCGAGCACAGGCTCTTGAATCACTCGCAACGGCACGCGACACCCAAGCTGCATTGGCGGATCAAGCAACCAATCCTCCTGCCGACGCGTCGCAATCCAAGTCCCAACCGACGGTCAATGCGCCAGCAAATGTCAAGGCGATCGATCAACTGGCAAAAGCACAGTTGAAACTACTCGAACATATTCTCGATCAGCCAATTTCAAAGTCGAGTAAACCTGCTGGAGCACTTGCAGAAAATAGTGCGACTGCAGCGCAAGACATAAATTCTCCAAATAAAGAAACGAATACTTCTCCGCAAACGCCTCTCCCAGCATCTTCGGAAAGTGCGCTTGTCCCTGAGCAGCCAACAGGAGAGGACACAAAAAGTTCTCCTGCGGATGCCACAGGTGATGCACTCTCACAAAAACTCAAGCAAGGTGCAGAAAATGCTCTGGATGTTGCTCAAATGACGACCGAACTTTCGTCGCAGCTTTCAGGTAAATCGCCGATTCCAAAGAGTCTTCTGAAAAATCTAGAAACTCAAGCCGAGATACCTGCAAAGAATCCGGGAGACGTTCCGGCGCAGCCAGCGCCAACGGTTGACGGAGAATCTCCTTCAACGCTTGAAAAAAACGATCAATCTACTGAAGGCATGGCGGATCAGATCGAGTCGCTTCTCAAAAGTGATCAGGTAAAACAGGCACTCGCCATGGCTGAGCGAGCGCAACGAGCCCAAGCACAAGCCGCAGCACGTCAGGCACAGGCAGAAGCAAAGTCAAAGCAAAACGGGAATCAAAAATCCCAGGAACCGCCTTCAAATCCTGGCCAAAACATTGACTCAGAAGCCCTGACGACAGTTGTTCGGCTTGAATCAGCAGAAGCTCTTCGAGGTCTCGATGCAAGTCAGCGGGCCGCCATTTACCGACTGCCGCCGCGTATTCGAGATCCTCTTCTTGAAGGAATGCGACAGCGAGGGCCTGCGGCATATCAAGATGTCATCGATACCTACTTTCGACAACTTGGGAAGGAAATTCAAAAGTGAATGATTTTTCCGGGTGGTTGGCACGTTCAGTCGGTATAGGGCACGAACTGGCTTCAAAGGTTGATCGTCTCGAATGGCACTGGGCTCGTCCTGAAGTGCTTTTTTTGGGACTCGTGCTCCTTGTTCCAATTGGATGGTGGATTGCTCGTCGCCATGAAAAAAGACTTCCCTGGCTCTCAAGGCGACTGCGCACGGCACTCACGATTTGTCGAATCGCTGTGCTCTTTCTCATGGTGTTTGTGCTTGCAGGACCTTTTGTTCGTCTGGATGAACGGATCGATGAAAAGCCTGTCGTGGCATTGATCGTCGATGAATCGATAAGTATGTCGCTTCCAGTTGGACGACTTTCAGAAACGACGATTGGGAATGTTGCGACGGCGGTAGGACTGGAGCAACCGGCAAAAGATGATCCGGTGGCAATCGCTGCGACCGTTGCCCGCCTTGCGTCGTTGACTCGCGCGGAATTGGTGCGAAGGGTACTTGATTCTCAAGGACCGACAACGTTCCGACAACTGTCCGATCGATTTGATTTGCGACGCTACACCGTTGCACGCCGAGCGATACGAATTGATGCAACGAAAGCTGCTCCATCGGATGTACCCTCCGACAAACCTGTTCAGGAGCCGTCACCTGATGCAGTGACGAATCATTCTGATTCGCTCGACACCGCACTTGGATCAGCAATTGAACTGGCGATGGACGATGCCTCCGGACGATCGCTCGCGGCGATTATTCTTCTCACCGATGGTCGTTCGACGATCGGCATCGATCCGATTGATGCAGTGAGAAAAGCTGCAGAAGCGTCGGGCGGTCAGCCGCGAGCTCCAATCATGGCGGTGCCAATCGGTTCAATCGATCTGCCTGTGGATGTGGCAATCGTGGAAGTGCTTGCGGCACCCGAAGTAGCGCTCGATGACACAGTGTCGATCGTCAGTACGATTCAGTCATCGAATATGACAGGGAAAAAAGTCGCTGTTGAGTTGCGAGATGTATCAAAGAATGTTCTCGATACCGTTCCAATCACACTCTCTGAAGGACGACAGCAAGCGGTATTTTCATGGCATGCAAAAGAAGTCGGTGCAACGGTGCTTACCATCAGTGTGGTTCCTGAACCGGAGGAGACAATCCATGAGAATAACTCGATCGATTTTCCGGTTGAAGTCAGTTCCCGTAAGTCAAAAGTGCTTGTGATCGACGGTGTGCCTCGTTGGGATTTGCGGTTTCTCGATCATGCGATTCGGCGCGATACAGGATTTGAAGCAACTATTGTGCTCGCCAATGGCTTTGAAGAAGAAGTTATTGATGGGGGAAATCCTACCACCGTGGGCACTGCAGGTGAGAGTTCGGTCAAAGGAGTTCCTCAGAATGTTGACGAATGGGCGGCATACGATTTGGTCATTCTCGGGGATGTAAAAGCGTCTGTGCTGACTGTAGAAATTCAGAATGCACTGATCGAAGCGGTAGAAAAGCGTGGGGTAGGCGTGGTGTTTCAGCCTGGCGGAGAACACCTTCCTCGCGACTACGCACACGATCCTTTGAACCAACTATTTCCGGTGGAGATTGATTATTCGGCTGGAAATAATTCAGCTGCGATTGAGGCGCCAGAATTTAAGCCATTTCGCATGCGCGTTACGGCAAGAGGGGCCATGCACCCTGCGTTTGCACTCTCTGGAGATGCATCGCGCAATCGCACAAGCTGGAGTGAGATGCCTGCATTTTTCCGCGCCGCCGCAGCAGTTCTTCCAAAGCCTTCCGCCACGGTTCTTGCAGAGGTTGATCAGCCAAACGGTCGTACTCCACTGGTGCTCATGGCAGAAGCTCCGGTAGGACGCGGACGAGTCGCCTGGATCGGTACCGAAGAAACATTTCGCTGGCGACGCAATATTGGCGATCCACTTTTCTGGCGATTTTGGGGACAGGCCCTGCGGAGTGTGGCCCGTCGTGAGGATCGTCCTTGGGATACCAATTGGCTTGTAATCGGTCCGAGTCGCTGCGAACCGGGCTCACCGGTGTTCATTGAGCTCAATCTCCTCGACGCTGCGAAACAGCCTGTTGTGGCTCCGCATCAGACGGTTGATATCGGCGTAAAGGGTTCCGTTGAGACTGTTGAATTGCGACCTGCACAACGGCCAGGAATGTATCACGGTACCTACACTCCCAATACATCAGGCCGACATACCGTCGCTCATCTATCGGAGCAGAAACCCCTTACAGCCGATTTGATCGTGGCAGATTCCACTCGCGAACGTGCGCGGCCGGGAGTTGATCGTGAAACGCTCCGCTCGCTTGCAGATATCACCGGAGGTGCTGTGATCGAAGTCGACGCATTTTCGACAATTCCCTATCGACTTACTGAACAGTCGATCGAAAGTCGAAAGTCGCTTGAAGATGATGTTTGGGACACGTGGCCTGTGCTCCTTTTATTGGTCGGATTTTACTGCGTGGACGTTGGAATAAGACGGTTATCTGGTTTGAGTTGAGCGGCGGAATCGTTTTGCGATAAGACAGAAAAAAACCTGTAGAACGAAATGAATCTATGAAATTTCAAGTGTCACGTAGCACCAGATGGATCTGTTGTGGAACTATGTTGTTGCATTTGTGTGCCACAAACACGTTTGCACAAGATGTCGACGGAGATGCCAGACAGCTTGTGCGGGTTGAGGCCGCCGTTGATCGGGCGATTGAATATCTTGCTTCGAAACAGGATCCCGCCGGATGGTGGCCTCAGGGTGTGTCGAGCAAACCGAATACAGGAGTCAATGCGCTTTGTCTGCTTGCTTTCATGGGTCGAGGCCATGCTCCCGGCCGTGGACCGTACCGAGAAACCGTAGGTCGCGCCGTTGATTTTATTGTCGAATCAAAGCAGAAAGACGGAGTGCTTGTACGACCGGAAGGAAATTCGCATGGGCCTATGTATGAACATGCGCTGGCGACCTTGGCAGTGATCGAAGCATCCGGCTGGATCCCAACGCCCGCAATCAGAGTCGTCTGTCAGCAAGCCGTCGATGTGATCGTCGCTGCACAAAATAAAGAGGGTGGATGGAGATACCAACCCAAGCCGAGCGATGCCGATCTCAGCGTTACAGTGATGCAGGTCGTGGCGCTTCGAGCTGCCCAAAATGCGAAGCTCAAGGTTCCACAAGAAACCCTTGATAATGCTGTGAAATACGTGAAAAGCTGTGCCAGGCCCGAGGGCGGATTTGCCTATCAACCAGGGCAGGGCGTGAAACATGCGCAGTCAGCCGCCGGTGCGCTGTGTCTAGAACTGCTTGGAAAATTTGATGACCCAGATGTTGAGAAGGCGCTTCTTTCTCTACAACAAAAAGAATATAAGCCCGAGATGGACGGCTATTTTCACTATATGAATTATTACTCAATGCAGGCTCACTTTCAGGCGGGTGAAAAGCAATGGTCGGCGTGGCATCCACGAGTTCGAACGTTTCTGCTTGAGTCACAAAATGCAGACGGAAGTTGGCCCGGTTGGGGAGAAGACCGCATTAACGGTCCGGCAAAGTGCTACTCGACGGCAATGGCGGCAATGGCTCTGGAGGTCTACATGCATTACCTGCCTGCGTATCAGCGTTGAACGATCGGCAGATTGTCGCAAAGCACCTCGGCTGAGACGTCCCCGTTGGGTTTGTACCATTCGGGCGATTATTTCCAGCGTTCAAGAGGCACGGTCACTCGTTTGAGTAAAACTTCTTGGCTGAATTGTCAGAAGAGTTAGAGTGCAGCGACCGCGCGGAAAAGAATCGCTTAGAAAACATGCGTTTACATGGCTATTGATCCAATTTGCAAAATGAATGTCGATGAAGCGACAAGCCGTTCTGCAAAGAAGAACGGGGAAACCTTTTATTTTTGCAGTCAACACTGCCTCGATCAGTTTGTTCGCAGCGAAGAGAAAGTTCTCTCCCAGAACTGTTGTTCTTCGCAACCGATCGACATTCCAGCAACAAGACGTACCGCACTGCAGAAGCGTGCTCGTTATTTTTGCCCCATGTGCGCAGGCGTGGAAAGCGATCGACCAGGCGATTGTCCCCGGTGTGGCATGCCGCTTGAACCTACGCATCCCTTCGAAAACGAGCATTCGCAAAAAGATGAATTGACGGCGGTGAAGATGCGATTTTGGGTGGCGCTCTCACTGTCGGTTCCTCTGGTTGCACTTGCGATGTTGCCGATGGTGGGCGTACCGATTGATTCATGGCTTCCCGATGGATGGCCCCCCATCATGCAGTGTCTGCTTGCTACGCCGGTTGTTTTTTGGTGTGGGTGGACGGTTCTCGCGGCAGGAGTTCGTTCATTGTTCACCTGGCAACTCAATATGTTTTCGCTCGTCAGCGTGGGGGTGCTCGCAGCGTATTACTGGAGTGTGGCAATGATCATTGCGCCCGGCCTGTCTCCCTTGGAAAAAATGTCACACGCAGGAGAATTACTCTACTTCGAAGCATCCGCCGTCATCATGCTTTTCGTACTTCTTGGGCAGTTGCTCGAATCGATGGCGAGACAACGCACATCGAGCGCCATCGCAGAGCTCCTCTCGCTGCAACCGCAGATCGCACATCGGATTCTCGCGACTCAAGAACAGGACGTGTCACTCGAAAGCCTTGCGGTTGGTGATTTACTGCGAGTACGTCCGGGAGAAAAAATTCCAACGGATGGCGAGGTGACTGAGGGAAATAGTTCTGTCAATGAATCGATGCTCACTGGAGAATCGATGCCCGTGGAAAAAGGGGTGGGAGGGAAAATTATTGGAGGAACGGTTAATCTCAACGGCTCTTTTATCATGCGGGTTGCGCAGAGAGGAGGCGATACGGTGCTGTCGCGCATTGTGACTCTTGTTTCAGATGCGCAGCGATCGAGAGCACCAATTCAAAAAATTGCTGATCGTGTCTCGGGCTGGTTTGTGCCACTGGTCATGGCCTGTGCCGCAATGACATTTCTGGTCTGGGCAATCGCTCGACCGTTGGAGCCAGCGATGCACTGGGCGCTTCTCAATGCCGTGGCAGTGCTCATCATTGCTTGTCCGTGCGCACTGGGGCTTGCAACTCCAATGTCGATCATGGTGGCGATGGGACGCGGAGCGAAAGAAGGAGTCCTGTTTCGCAGTGCAGAAGCCCTTGAAACACTTGGAAAAATCAATCTGCTTCTCGTCGACAAAACAGGCACGCTTACGCAGGGCTCGCCGACAGTGAACGATGTGCATGCGATTGAAGGACTTCATGAGAATGAACTTCTGCGTCTGACTGCTGCAGTCGAGCAGGTAAGTGAGCATCCTTTGGCACGCGCAATTGTTGTGGCTGCACGAGATCGCAATCTGGAAGTTTCTCAGGTTTCTGAATTTGTGTCACACACTGGAGCAGGAGTCACGGCAACCGTTGACGGGAAAAAAATTCATATAGGGAATGAGATGTTTCTCGAATCGCTTGGAGTGAAGGGGATCGATCCGCTTCACGCATACGCCGAGAACAGACGTCGGAAAGGCATGACTGCGATACTCGTTGCGTTTGACTGTAGCGCGGCCGGAGTGGTCACTGTTTCCGACCCGATCCGACCAGCAGCTCGTGAGGCGGTGCGATTTCTGAAATCGCAGGGAATACGAGTTGAAATGCTGACCGGCGATGGTGTGGCGACTGCGCAGCACGTTGCCGAACAACTCGATATCAGTGTCGTGCATGCAAACAGCACCCCCGATGATAAACACCGGATCGTTCTCGAACTGAAAAAGCAGGGATATGTGGTTGGAATGGCTGGCGATGGAATGAATGATTCTCCAGCACTTGCGGCGGCCGATGTCGGAATCGCAATGGGAAACGGGAGCGATGTGGCCATCGAATCATCAGCCGTGACGCTTCTCGGAGGAGATCTCACAGCAATGCGACGCGCGGTGATCCTGAGCAGGGCCACCATGAAAAACATCCGTCAGAATCTCTTCTTCGCGATGGCCTATAACGCCGTTGGTATTCCAATTGCTGCAGGCATGCTCTTTCCGCTGTCTCACGCTTTGCTACTCAATCCAATGCTTGCCGCCGCTGCAATGAGCTTGAGTTCGGTATCAGTGGTTTGTAACGCTCTGCGACTGAGACGAGTATCACTTGTGTGACACAAGAAATACGTTTTTGCACGCTCCGGGCAGACAATGGCGGGGGTATCTGTTCCTCCGTGAAAGATGGAGTACGTGATGAAACGCAGTGGAACAAGAGACTTCAAAAATGCGGCGCAGTGTGAAGTGCGTAAACGGTCTGCTCACTCCTAGTGGGAGTTGCCAGCAATTTTTCCCAAGGCCATTCCTTGGAGCGCCAGTACAGATCCGATGCTCATGAATGCTAGGCCAATCCATCGGGGCGGACGAACCACTTTTCGCATTGCCGCATTGGGCCACGCATTCACCGTTTGAACGATTACAGGTTGCCCCATCTGAGCAGATACAAATCGACTCGATTTCTCACTTAATGTAAAGGAATCTACGAGACGAAACTGAAGTCCTATAAAAAAGAGCACCAAACCAACCAGGAGATAATGTTCTCGTTTCATAGTCGCAGTTCATCCAACTCAAATCTTTCTAAAAACTAAATACTTTAAGGAGAATCGAACACCGTGGGGGAAGAACTCAAGTCTTCCAAAAGGAATACCGACTTTTCTGAATTCTCCGATTCAGTCTGGCAATTGTTCTCCTACGTTGTTTTCAAAACAGGAGATCTCTGTCGAATCTGCTGACTGTAACGACACCTGATCGAATCAAGTTTTTCCAGATTATTCGGCAGCAGCAATCATGACTGCAGCCGCCTGACCGGTGGATGCAAAGTTGAGACTGATTGCCACTGGCGGACGTCCTCGCAGTGGGCCGTTGTGCACGACGTTCACCGGGCAGAGTGGATCAGGATGATCATAGTTAAGCGTGTAAGGTACGACACCATGTTCGATGCCAAGAATACTGACAGCCAGTTCCGTCACGCCACTCCCGGCTCCTAAATGACCAAAGAAACTCTTAGGAGCAGTGACTGGAATATCCCCGAGAGTGGCAGCAATCGCTGCTGCTTCGACGCGGTCTACTTCAATAGAACTCGCACCGTGGGCGTTGATATGGCCGATATCAGTTGGTGTGAGCGAAGTATTCCGCAGAATTGCCTGAATCACGCCCACGAGAGATCGGCCCGAGAGCGGGGTACCATTGTGTCGTGATTCACAGCGCGAGGCGGTGCCGAGAATTCGTGCATGAATTCTTCCTCCTCGACGCTTTGCGTGTGCAAGCGACTCAAGAACAAATACGCCGGCACCTTCGCCATTGACGAGACCGTCTCGATCTCTGTCAAAGGGCCGACTGGCTTTTTGAAAATCGTGGCTACGATGCGAGAGAAGACCGTCACCTCGTGCGACCAATGCATTTGGATGCAAACGGCACCCCGATCCGCCAACGAGCATCACATCGGCCCAGCCTCGTTGAATAACACTAGTTGCCTCGGAAATCGCAAGGAGGCTCGATACATCGCCAAGCACAATTGAATTGTTGGGGCCGCGTGCATCTTGCGCGATGGCAATGTGCGAAGCAGTCATGTTTGGCAAATGTTTCAGCAGCCAGAGTGGTTGAAGCTCTTCGGCAGCGGCCTCAGCCCAACAAGAAAAATCAAAATGTCCTGCGGTGATGCAGCGACGATAGGTACCCTCGAGATCCTCAAGATCTGCGTAGATCATGTCGGAACCGAAAACAACACCGAATCGATCGGGATCGACCGTACCAGTGGCAAGAGACGCATCGATCATGGCCATATCAGCTGCTGCAAATCCCATCTGGATTTCGCGGCTCATGACCTTGAGGCTCTTGCGCGGACGGATGTAGAGCTTCGGATCGAAGTCGGGGATATGCGCTCCAAATCGCACCGGCAGTGAACTGGCATCGAATGCCTCGATGGTCTTTACGCCGCTGCTGCCGGCAAGGAGACTTTTCCAAAATGCCTCCTGCCCGATTCCGATCGAGGAGACGATGCCAATGCCGGTGATAACGACTTCTGGCGTGTCTCTCATCGGTTAAAAAATATGGTACCGACGACGGCACAGGAGAGGGATGAAAAAAAGAGATCCCAAATGAACTCACACAATCAAACGAAGGCACTCGTGTTTGGTGCCTCTCGGCACACAACGCAGTTTTTGAACAATAAACCACAGACTCCTAAGCGGAAAGTGGCAGCGGTAAGACCGCAGTGGATTCGATTCCGGAGCGAACCTTCCTTACGAGGATGCTCTTGCCGCCACCTTGCAGGTGACAGTGGCATTGGATCGGCCCAGAGTCCACGGCGAGCCTTTCTGGCAGTCGCTTCCGCATCCAGAAGTTCTGAACTCGACGAGAAACCATCATAGACCCATGCCAAGCCTTCCTTCACCATGTCGAGGTTGATGTTTTGAGATTTTCGAAACAGCGTTGCGAGAAGTCGTCCGTATTGATCGAATCCCTTCCTCTCGACGCGCACCAAATCGCCTCCCAAAAGATGTTTCAGACGCTCCGTCGAGCGTTGACCAAACCGCTGGTTCAATTCAGGAGCATCGATTCCGGAAAGACGAATCTTTTGGATTGTTCCATTGGGTTTCACACAGGTGACGGTGTCTCCATCGTGAACCGTTTTGACTTTCCATAGTTCTGAATCCGCGCTGGGCTCTGTCGATGTGCCCTGCATCAAGAGCATCACCACCATCACAAGAGCAAACGCAACCAGCAGTTTCCAGCTGTTTTGTTGAACACCGCGACTCGTAAAACCATCACAATCTTGACGCGTCACGCATGCACTCGCTGCTGGCCTAAAATCTTGTTTGGAGTGTTTCAAAGCAATCGGCGTATTGTAGCAAACACGCAGCAGCTCACAGCGGTCTGAGTATCGATGAACAGATCAGTCACAGATCGATCGAGAAAATGCTAGAAAGTGGGTTCGCGAGCGGATAGAAATGTCTTTCGTCACAGAAGAAACTGATTCAGTGAGAGAGGAAAAAAAGAGATGACTTCGAGACGAAAATTTATAGGGACATGTGGTGCAGTCATCGGTGGGCTCTCGGCTGCCGAGGTTTGTGTACAAAGAGAAATCATCGCAGCGGATACTGCCATTCGGCCACGTCTGGGTCTCGTGACGTGGATGTGGGGAGCCGAGCAGACTCTCGACGAACTGATTGCCATCTGTCGAGATACGGATATTTTGGGAGTCGAGCTTCGCACCGAACATAAACACGGTGTTGATCTTCCGATGGATGCTGCAACACGAGCTCAAGTAAAGGCAAAGTTTTCAGACTCGCCTGTTGAACTGGTGGGGCTGGGAACCAATTTCGCATTCCACTCGCCCAAACCTGAAGAAGTTCAAAGAAATATCACACGCGCGAAGGAATACGTCATTTTATCAAGAGACGTTGGTGGAAGCGGCGTCAAAGTGAAGCCCGATGCGCTGCCTCCGGACGTGCCGCGAGAAAAAACAATTGAGCAAATTGCGAGGTCGCTCGATGAGCTTGGTGCTTTTGCAGCCGATCATGGACAGCAAATTCGCCTCGAAGTCCATGGAGGCTGTGCGAAGTGGCCAGCGGTTGCAGAGATCATGGCGATTGCAAAAAATCCGGCGGTCACTGTCTGTTGGAATTCCAACGGAGATGATCTTCAGGGAGACGGTCTTGAGGCAAACTTGGAGAGCGTTTTTAAACGATTCGGAAACACCGCACACATCAGACCGCTAGACAGTCCGATCTATCCGACTGAAAAATTGCTTGCGTTGCTCGCTTCGCGTTCTTGGAAGGGATGGACAATGATCGAAGATCCCAAACCGCCAGTCGATTTACGTGAGGCGCTGCGAACTCAAAAAAGGCTTTTTGATGCAGTGTTCACGTGACATGTGGCTCGGAAACATTTGACAAGTGCATGCACGAATCCGTCGTTCCCGAGAGAGATTCCTGACAGCTTCTGCAATGAGTGAATGTATGTATGAGCATCGAACAAAACCCCTTCTTACAAATCGCGTCTTTGTCCAGAGAGTGGCGTGGCACGTTGCAGGAGCTTTGTTGGCTCTCTCGATAGCGTTGGCGGGAGGTGTCTGTGGCTATCACTATCTCGGGAGGCTTCCTTGGATCGATGCCCTGCTGAATGCATCGATGATCCTTGGTGGCATGGGACCTGTCGATCCGATGAGAACGCCGAGCGGCAAAATCTTTGCGTCGGCATACGCCCTATTTTCAGGCCTTTTCTTTATCGGCTTCGCAACGATTCTCATTGCACCTTTTGTACACAGGATCTTTCATCGATTTCATCTCGAAGAGTGAATCAAGCGATGCAAAGTTCTGACGATCGCCCCATTGAGAATCGAATCGCGTTAGGAAAAAATGGCATCGATGGGTTTTCCTTTTCCGTCGTCGGTGGCATAAAAAGGTCTCCCCTCGATATCGAAGACCGTCTTAGGACTCATGCCCATCGCCGAAAAAAGTGTGGCATGCAAGTCGGAAACGCTGACGGGATGTTCCACTGCCATACAGGGCCGTTCGTCTGCAGTTTTTCCGTAGACAAAACCCTTTTTGACGCCACCGCCAAACATCACCACCGTTGAGCCACCGGTAAAGTGCCGATGCTGACCGTAATGATTGGGCAGCAACAGAAAATCCTTTGGTGAATTGGCTTGATCACCAGCCTTGGAGCCGGGTTGTCCCTCGGTGATCATGTCACGGCTAAATTCGCTGGCAATCACGACAAGCGTGCGATCGAGCAGGCCGCGAATTTCCAAGTCGCGAATAAGCGTGGCAATAGGTCGGTCGATTTCTTTTTTGAGCTTGGTGAGTGTTTCGTGGCCACGATCGTGAGTATCCCAATGAACAAAAGGGATGTATTCGGTCGTCACTTCAACATAGCGAGCACCATTTTCTACCAGTCGTCTTGCAAGGAGACAGCCACGACCAAAGCGACCCGTGTCGTACTGTTCAAGAACTTCGTTGGGTTCTCGGGTGATGTCAAAAGCCTCGCGTTCCTTTGCTCCTAGAAGTCGATGTGCATTGTCAAGACTGCGAAGCATTGACTCTTGGTGATAGTCACTGACGTAATCGCGAGCAGGGGAATTGCGAACAAGTTTTTTGAAGAATGAGTAGCGACTGGAAAACCGTCCCGGATCCATTCCCTTGGGAGGCTGTACAGCCCGCGCGGCCTCCTCCGGAAAGGGCAAGTTCATTGGCCCAAACTCGCTGCCAAAGAAGCCAGCGGTTGTAAAGGCTTTGATCTCTTCGTTTTCACCGATTCCTTCAAGCCGTTGTCCGATATTGATAAACGCCGGCATCACAGGATTGCGAGGACCAAGAACCCGGGCCATCCAAGCACCGATATGCGGGCAGGCTACCGTCTGTGGTGGAACATAGCCTGTATGCCAGTGGTATTGATGCCTCGAATGCAGAATGCTTCCCAGATCAGGCTGCACGTGCGAACGAATGAGCGTTGCGCGATCAAGGACGCTCGCAATCTCCTCGAGGCCCTGACAGATACGCACAGCATCAACTGCCGTGGGAATCGAAGGAAAGGTGCTAATGACGTCAGGAACGGCCAGACCAACTTCAAAAGGTTTGTATTTCTTCGGATCAAACGTGTCGGGCGCAGCCATTCCTCCAGCCATCCAAAGAACAATGATGGAGTCGGCTTTTGCCACCGGATGGACAACGAGAGACTCCTGTGTGCCTGCCTCTGAAAAGGGTTCAGGAAGCAAAAGCGTGGCGGTCGTTGCTGCGGCAAGACGCTGCACGAATTCGCGTCGCGAAGTGATCGATCGAACATCAAGTAATGGCACTGGGGCACCTCACCGTATCAATTGAAACTCTGGAAGCATCACAATCGCCCAAAGGCAGTCCGCAATACTTTCTGCGGTTGGTTTTTCTCCAAGCATTTCCAGAGCCGAGGCGGTCTCTTCGGATGTAGGACTTCTCGAGAGCGATGCTTCAAACATCCAACGGAGAAGAGCATCGGCCTGCGGCCCGTGTTGTTCAAGAATCTGTCTGGAACCTCGTGCAAATTCATCTGCCAGTGACGGTTCGTTTGCCAGTTGAATGGCTTCAAGAGTCGTTAAATCGACAGGACGGGATGTGACCACCTGATCGCGGTTTGGCCGGCCCAGAGCAGCCATCAACGATGTGCCCTTCATGAGCACCGCCCGCACCATCGGCATCGGTCCATCGACAGTGATGCCGGCGAGTCGAGCATCGAAGGCTCGGCTCGCACCAGCCCAAACATTTTGATTCGTGATCACAGATGCTTTTTTCCAGTCGCCAGGTTCGTGGTCTTTTGGAAAACGTCCATTTGCATTGGGGATCGTTGTTGTCCACTCCCATGAATCATCTGTGTGAACATTGAATTCGCTGCCATCAATCAGCCTTCCGTGAAACTCCACTTTCAAGGCAGCAGGTCCACCAGCAACGCCATTCGCAGCGACAACGGTGACATCGTTTGTGCCATGAACCAATTCGGTTGTTACCAATTCGCCAACCGGAACAGACCACTCCGAGCCAGCGCAGATTCGCTTTCCATTCAAGAAGAGCGTGTGTTCGTTATCGCATGTTGAAACTACTGCGGCATGTGATACCGCAGCCGGTAACGTAAATTGTTTGTGAAACGCCAGTTTCTCTCCGGGGTCAGACGCTGCCAACGCATTTGACCAGATCCAGAGAGCCTCGGTGGGTCGAAGTGCCGGCAAAGCCTTGTCGCGTTTGATCCGTACAACTTCGGCATCAGGTTTCAGCGGCGCCGTGCCGGTGAGCATCCACACCGCGTCCGTAAACTGTTCACTCGTCATGCGTTTTGGCAGCGGGCCCATGAAAATAAAATCGGCGTTTTGTGCTTGATCGAAAACAGGTGGCGTGCAAGCGGCGTAGGTTTCCGAGGTGACAATGAACTCAAGAACGCTTTTGAGATCCCATGCATGTTCAATCAGATGTTGGGAAAGGAGTTCGAGAAGGTCTTCGTTCCAAGGCCTGTTTCGCATCGAGTCAACCGGATGAACGAATCCGCGGCCCATCAGTCGATGCCAGAGTCGATTGACAATGGTTCGAGAAAGCCAGCCGTTATCAGGACTCGTCATCAGGTTCGCAAGTTGCTCAAGGCGCACGTGTGGCGAAGCGTCAGGATCAACTCGACCAATCTCCTCGAAGAGCCAACGGGGCGTCGCTTTGGAACCGGTAGCCTTGTCACAACGATGAAGCTCGAGCGGAGAATTTGAATAAATAGCGGCAAGATCATACGTCTGCTGAAGCGTCCAGCGATCGATGAAACTGTCATGACAGCTCGCACATTTGAGATTAATTCCAAGAAATGTCTGACTGATGTTTTGAGCAAACTGAATCGGAACGATTTGGCTGGCGTTGACTTCTCCTCGCCAGACAATGCCATCGATGAATCCGCGCGACTCATCGATGGGTGAGACGAGATGTCGTACAAACCCGTCATAGGGCATGTTGTCCAGTAAGGAGCGGTGAAGCCAGGTTGTGATCTGCCTGCGACCGCCGGTGATGAAGCCGGTTCCGGAGTAGTCATTTCGGAGAAGATCATTCCAAAACGTCATCCAGTGTTCGGCGTAGTCGAGGTTCTGAGCGAGGATCTCTCGCACAAGCACTGCACGCTTGGCAGGATTGGTGTCTTCTACAAAGTCCTTGACCCGCTGCGGCGGCGGTAAGAGCCCGACAAGATCGAGTGTAACGCGACGCATGAACGTGCGATCATCCGAAGGCCGTGGTCTTGCGATGGAATTTTTTTCCCAATAAGCATCGACAACTCTGTCGATTGGATGCGTGCGCCCATTTTTTGCAGGAGGAAGTTCAATCGTGCGAATCGTGAGAGGCGATTCGTAACCAGTTCCTTTGAAGGCAAAACCTTCTGTCCACGGAGCTTGAGTATCGATCCACCTTCGCAGCAACGCGATGGACTCAACCGGCAGTGCTGGTCCCTCCGACGGCATTCGTTCCTGAGGATCGCTACTCATGATCCGTCGAATGATTTCACTCTGCGATGCCTGACCGGCAACAAAGCCGGGGGTGGTGGAGTCGCCACCCGCGAGAGCAGAA
>Ga0209086_10001426_pt1 | contig 19504 bp, 16 predicted proteins | sample M_130207_XF_Meta_FD_187312 | JGI IMG/M metagenome (GOLD analysis project Ga0209086, IMG submission 187312) | Freshwater microbial communities from Lake Montjoie, Canada to study carbon cycling - M_130207_XF_MetaG (SPAdes) (version 2) | ecosystem: Environmental > Aquatic > Freshwater > Lake... | reverse complement strand
CTAAAAGCGCCGGTGATGCCAGGGACGAGCGGCAGATCATTACCCCTTAAATAGGGAAGAAACCGCTTAAAATCATCAAATTGCCCTATTTTCCTAATTTACCAGGACCACCCTTCGAATAACCCCTTTTTCTTAAGCGAGGCTCGAAGCCCTTTTAGGTGTACCCACCCAAACCACCCGCCCCGCCCTGGCCACCACCGCTAGGCCAACAAAAAACCCGCTGGGCGAACCAGGCGGGTTTGGGGGTAAAGCTCGGTTTGAACCTTACTTGCGACGGAACTTTGAATTGAACTTCTCGACTCGACCGGCGGAGTCCACGAAGCGCTTCTCGCCGGTGTAGGCGGGATGCGAATCCATGGTGACTTCGCGACGAACGACGAAGAATTCAACCCCATCGATCAACTTAGTCTCTTTAGACTTCATGGTCGAACGGGCTGGAAACTCGCGGTTTGTGGAGACATCCACAAAGACGACGTTGTTGTATTCAGGATGGCCTGCCTTCTTCATATAAATAGGGGGTTAGAGTGTGATTAGCCCTGGCGTGCTTTGTAGCGAGGGTGGGTCTTGTTGATCACGTAGATGCGGCCTTTACGGCGGACTACTTGGCAATTCGGGTGACGCTTCTTGAGCGACTTGAGAGAGGAGGAGACTTTCATGGTCAGGAGAGCCGTAATGGGAACGGCAGGTCGGCCAACAAAGTTAACCAACGCCCAAGTGTCAACGGGATTTCCTATGCTTGTGAGAGTCTCTGCGAAGGCTTTGTATAGCCTCATGGAAACTCGTGTGCGCCCCGCTACCCTCGCCGACGCTCAAGCGATCAACGCCATCCACAATCACTACGTCCGGACTTGCACCTGCACGTGGCAAACCATCGAAGAAACCGAGGAAAATAGGCTTAAATGGCTAAAATCCAGGGACCAGGCTCACCCGGTCATTGTTGCTGAAAGCGACCATCAGGTCGTCGGCTGGGGGTCGATTTCAACCTATAACAACCGGACGGGTTGGTCAGCGACCGTGGAAGACTCGGTTTTCGTCCATCACGCGCACCAGGGCAAAGGGCTGGGTAAGCTGATTTTGGGCGACCTACTGCTTCGAGCCGAGCAATTGGGCCATAAATCCGTGATTGCCCGTATTTCAGGCGAACAAGTCGGGAGTTTGCGCCTCCACGCCGCTCTCGGCTTCGAGCCGGCGGGTCGGTTAAAGGCCGTCGGTCGTAAGTTCGAGCAAGACCTGGACTGCGTTTACCTCCTAAAATCGCTGCGAAAGCCCTGACCTTGACAGGGGGGAAGCGAACCCTTTGCTCAAACCCTCGATTGTTCGCTCAGGTGGTGGAATGGCAGACACGCTAGATTCAGGTTCTAGTGCCCATAAAGCGTAAGGGTTCAAGTCCCTTCCTGAGCACCATCGTTCTTCGGCCCCGGATCTTCCGGGGCCGCCCTCGGGGATTGCGCCTGTCACAGTTGTAGTTGAAATACACTTACATCGTAAAACCTGCCTAAAAGCCTACCCCAAGGTAAAATACCCACCCACCTGACGAAGCCCTAGGGTCTTTAACTAATAACTATTATTGTGCCAAACCCGAGACAAGATTAGACCAGAACCGTCCTCGTATGGCCGACCTTTCCACCCTCCCCGAACTTCTGCCTTGGCCTTACCTGGTCTGCAGCCGCGAAGGCTTGGTCCTTTTCGCCAACCAGCACGTCGAGCGCGCGATCGGGCTCAAGATTACCAGAGACTCAAAGATCGACGAGATCTTCCAAGAGCTGGAAAGCGGCCGGCCGATTTCATCTTTAGTGAAGACCGCGGCCCGCTGGTCCGCTTGGAGCGGGCTATTGGAATTACGTCACCCCGAGAAAGGCCGCCCGACGCTCGCCACCAAGGTCATCCTTCAGCCTGACCCGAAATTACCGAATCAAGTCTGGGTCATCTTCGTCGACGACGCCCAACTTAACGGCGTCCCCCTCCTCACCCCGCGTTCGAGCGTCAGCCTCGCGCGTACGCTCATCGAGAACTCGCCCGACTTCATCATCTTCCGCGACCTTCAAGGGCGTATCCTGCACACCAGCCGAAGCTTCGACGACTTCTTAGCCCTGCCCTACCGCGGCTTTTTATCCGACCTGAAGCTGAAAGACATCCTCGATCAAGTGACGTTTGAGCAGTTTGAAAAATTCGATGAAGAGGTGACGCGGACCGGCCAGAGCATGCGCCACGCCGTGATGCATTTCGCCACCCATGACGGCCGCTCTCGTCTGGTCCGGGTCGTCCACGAGCGTATCAAAGGCGGCGGCGGCTTGCCCGCCGGCCTCCTTACCTTCGCCAGCAATGTTACTGAAACGGTCGACGAGCATAATCGCCTGCGCCTCGCCCTCGATAAGGCCGAGGAAGTCGCAGCCGCCAAATGGCAATTCGTGGCCAACGTGACCCACGAGATCCGCAATCCGCTCAACGCCATCCAAGGCCTTTGCGAAACCGGCTTGGAAAATCCTGGCTCCGCCTACGACGACATCCTACAGAAAATCCAGCAGTGTGCCGGCGAGCTCGAAGACACCGTGCGCGACATCCTGGATTTCTCCCGCCTCGACCGGGGCAATGTCACCATCGAGAACATCCCCTTTAATCCCATCCGGGCCTTCGAAGAAGTCGCCGCGCAATTCCAACATCAAGCACGCCGCAAAGGCATCGAGCTGGCGGCGTTATGCCAGGTAGACGCACCGCAATCGGTCATGGGAGACCCCGTCAAATTCCGCCGGATCATCGCCAACCTCGTCGGCAACGCTGTGAAATTCACCCAACTGGGCCACGTCCACGCTTTTCTGGAATTCGAAAATCGCGACGGAAGACTGCGCGCCCAACTGCAAGTCACCGATACCGGCATCGGCATCCCCTCTGACCGCCTGGAAAGCATCTTCGAACCGTTCACCCAAGCCGACGCCTCGACGACGCGACGCTTTGGCGGCACCGGCCTCGGCCTGACCATCGTACGCAGCCTCGCCCAAGCCATGGATGGTTTCGTCAAGGTCAAGAGCGAGCCTGGCAGCGGCAGCACTTTTACGGCGACCGTCCAGCTCGACATTAACCCGGCGTTCACCTCTCTGCCCAGCCCGAACCTAAGCCAACAACGGCTTCTGATCGTTGGCGGCGACTTCACCATCCGACGCTGGCTCAACCACACGCTCACGCACTGGGGGGCGACCTGTATCGAAATCGAAAATAACGAGGCCATCGAAGGTACCTGGAACGAAGCCGCTGCGATAGGCACCCCCTTCACCCGCGCCCTCATTGACTTACCCGACGACGTCAACCCACGCCTCCCGGCCATTCCCCGAGAATTAACCATCCTGATGACCGCACCTGAATTAGAACTGCGCCGTCATGCCCAACTTTATAAACCCCTCACGCTGACCGCGCTCGCCGCAAAATTTGTCGCCGAACTCCCCCGTAATAGTGATGATAGCTCCGTACTTCGCCCAAACGCTCCGCGCCGTCGCTTGCGTATTCTCGTCGCCGAGGATAATGAAGTGAACCGAGAAGTCGCGGTCGCACGGCTCCGGCGTGCCGGCCATGAGGTCAATGCCGCTGTCGACGGCGAGGCCGCCTTGGAGCTCTGGCGGGCCAAGGATTTTGACGTGGCCATCCTCGACATCCAAATGCCCATCCACGATGGCATCGATGTCGCCACGATCATCCGGGCCGAGGAGCGGGATCGTAACCGTCGCCACACTTTCCTACTCGCCCTGACGGCGATGACCCAAGAAACCGATCGGGCCCGCTGTGAAATCGCCGGCTTCGACGCCTACCTGGCCAAACCCGTCCGCGGCACCGAACTCCTCGAAAAATTGGAGGTCTTCGCCAGCCAAAATATAACGATAAACAAGGCTGAAACTGACGATTTCAGCCAAGCCATCCATCAGGCTGAAGCCGAGGAGGCGGAAGACCTGCGCTGCGCCGCTAGATCCTACGTGCGCCATGCCCAAGACATGATTCACCGGCTGGAGGTCGCCAGAGATGCCAGTAATTTCGAACTACTAAGCCGGGAAGCCCACGGAATCAAAGGCATGCTCTCGCTGATGTCCTGTGCCAGCCTCGCCCGCCTGGCTAACTCGATTGAAGTAGACCCCGGGCAAGCGGATATCAGCGTTCATGCAAATGAGCTCATCGTCGGCTTGCGGAATCTGCTCGAGACCTTACAGTCTCGGTCAGACCTAAGCCCACATGGCTAAGCCGAAAACTAAGCTCGAAAATAAGCCCCAGACGGTTGTCGCCCCCGCTCCCAAGTGGAACGTGGTCGTACTGAACGATCCGATCAATTATCAAGGTTATGTCGTCATCGCCTTCGTCAGCGTCTTGCGCATCACCAACCCGGAAGCCAAGAAACTCATGCGGACCATCCATCAAAACGGGCGCACCACCGTCTGGACTGGCGAACGCGAACGCGCGGAGATGCTCGCTTTGGAGTTACAGCAATGGCACCTGAACGCCCTGCTCGAAAAAGATGCCTGAACTACGCCTCAGCATGACAGCCGAAGCCCGGACCGTCCTGACCGATCTGCTTAAACTCATCGCGCCGGCGGCAGCCCGCGTCAGCGTGAACCGAGCCCAAATCCCTGATAACGACTTGGAAATCGCCGGCTTCTGGACGGAGAACCTTTCCGCCCACGCCACCGAAGAAGCCCGCCTCTTGGCCAATGCTTTTGCCCAAGCCAAAGGCGACCCGGCCGTAATCCTATTACGAGACGAGGCCCAAGCCTGTGCCTTCTTACGGGCGCTCTCCGCCGTCCGTTTCGCCCTGCGCGACCTCGTCTTCGCCGATATCTCGGACGACCAGCTGGAAGACCCCAGCGACCTGGACGACGACGAAAGCCTGCCGACCGAAAAGCGCCACGCCCTCGCCTGCTACGCCTGCTTCGGCCTCTTGCAACAGTCATTAGTCCGGCAGCTTGATCCCGAAGCTTTTGATTAAAGCAAGAAAGCGATTGAAGGCGCACCTTGCCTCGTCAACAACTCAACCGTGTTACAGGGCCTGACCGGACTACTTCAAGATCTCATCCGACTGCTTAAAAAAGCCGTCTCCCTTCCTCGTCCCGCCCTGTTCCCGATCGGCCGCGTGGCCAAAGAGATGGATGGTCCGACCGTGAAGGCCGACCTAATTGCCGGACTGAGCGTGGCCTTGCTGGCCTTTCCGATGTCGATGGCTTTCGCGATGAAAGCGGGCCTACCCGTGTGGTGCGGTCTCGTGGGCTGCGGGGTGGCCGCTTTTGTGGCGCCAATTTTCAGCGGCTCGGCCAACCTCTCCGCCGGCCCGACCAATGCTTCCGCCGCCTTGCTCCTCGGTGCCTTTGCGACCTTAGGTGCGATCTCACCCGAACAAAGGGCGGCGGCTTTGCCGACATTGGTCCTGATGGCGGGTGTCTTCCTTTTGCTGGCCTCATGGCTTCGCTTGGGTGGCTTTGCTGATTTCGTACCGCGCACGGTCATCTCGGCTTATATCGCCGCCGCCGCGCTCCGCGTCATCGCCCTGCAATTACCCACCGCGCTTGGCATGCCCGGCGACCACAGCGGCGAATCGCTCTTCGAAGTCATCTGGGCTGCCGTAAAAATGGGCCGCCATCTACTCATCAACGTCGATTTCTATTTGGCCATCGTCACCGGGATAACTTACTTCCTACTACGCAAACCTTACGGTGCGGGCAAAGCCATCGTGGGCGCCATCACCGTAGCCACCATCGGCGCCGCGCTGGGTCAATCGGTCATCCATAACCAAGGCTCCCATGCCGATCTCGTGCATTATGTCGGCGACGCCGCGCGTTCCGCCGCCGTGCTCCACCTACCCGAATTTTCTGCGCATACTTTCTCCACGCTCTTCTCTCCGGCCCTCGCCCTCGCGGTGCTGGTCATCATCGAAGGGACGGCCAATGCCCGGGCTTCGGCCCTAAAAACGGGGCGCGCTTCCGATTTGCACCAAGAAGTCTTCGGGCTCGGGATGGCCAACCTCGCCTGCGCCTTCTCGGGCGGCATGGCCGCCTCGGGCTCAATCAGCCGCTCGGCCCTCAATGTCGCCAGCGGCGCCCGCACGGCTTACGCTTCCTTGTTCTGCGGCCTGATCATCCTCGCAGCCGGCTTGCTGATCAGCAGCTGGGTCGCCCTCGTGCCGCTCTCATGCTTGGCAATCCTGGTCATCCTGGCGGAAATCGAATTGGCCAATTTCGCGGTGATCAAATTGATCTTAAAATCCGGCGTCCAAGACCGCACGGTCTTCCTCGCGACTTTCATCACCGCCCTCATCGCCCCGCTCGACGTGGCGATCTTCTTCGGCACCGGCATCGCCGTGGCCTTCTACCTGCGCAAGACTTCGAAGCCCGAAGTTGTTGAATATGATTTCTCCGAAGCCGGCGAAATCAAGGTGCGTCCCAAGGGCCAAGGGACGACGGGTATTTCCATCCTGCACGTCGAAGGCAGCCTGCACTTCGGCGCGACTCAAGCCTTCCACGAACATCTGCGCCGCGCTTCTTCGGATCCGAATCTGAAAGTGATGGTGGTAAAGTTCCGCGAGGCCATCCACCTCGACGCCAATGGCGTCCTTTTATTGCGCGATTTATCCGAGACCCTGAAAGCCGCGCAACGCCATCTAATCCTTTGCGAAGCTAAGCCCGAGACCATGGCGATCTTCCAGAATGCCGGGTTGGTCGAAACTATCGGAGTGAAGAACGTCATCCCCTGGGACGAAACAAACCCTACCGCCGCCTTGGCCAAAGCCGTCCGTCGGGCCCGCGAACTGGCAGGTGGGGGCGAAGCCGTCCTCCACATCGTAACCACGCCGCACCCTGAACTCCCCCGACCCGCCTCGGCGACCGGCGAAGATTGGCAGATTTAGGCAACAGCCGCCTTTTTTCGGACAAGTGGAACGGGACCTTGAGGGTTTTATGGAGGTTTATGAATTATGGCTTGAAGCCTGCCCTCCGACTCCCCCTTTTGGGGAGGTGTCCGCGTTGATTCGGACCGCACTTTCCTAGAACCATGAGCACCTACAGCGAAATCCAACAACACCTCGGCACTGAAGCCGAAAATCTTCTCGGGTTTAAGAACCCGAAGATTTCAAAGGAGGACATCCACCAGCCTCGCGCTGATTGGGTTGAACACGCCTTTACCGCCTCGGACCGCAACAATCGCGTCCTGGCCAACCTGCAGCGCCTCTACGGCTCTGGTCGCCTCGCTAACACGGGCTACGTTTCCATCCTACCGGTCGACCAAGGCATCGAACACTCCGCCGGCGCTTCGTTCGCCAAGAACCCCATCTACTTCGACGGCGAAAATATCGTGAAGCTCGCCATCGAAGGGGGTTGCAACGCGGTCTGCTCGACTTTCGGCGTCCTCAGCAGCGTCTCCCGGCGCTACGCCCACAAGATCCCCTTCATGGTGAAGATCAACCACAACCAGTTGCTCACCTATCCTAACGTCGGCGACCAAGTGATGTACGGCACGATCAAACAAGCCGCCGACATGGGCTGCGCGGCCGTCGGTGCGACGATCTACTTCGGCTCCGCCGAAACCAATCGCCAGATCATCGAAGTCTCCCACGCCTTCCAAGCCGCCCACGAAATGGGTATGGCGACGGTCCTCTGGTGCTACACCCGTAACAGCGCCTTCAAACAGAAGGACAAAGATTACCACGTGTCCGCTGACCTCACCGGCCAAGCCAACCACCTCGGCGTCACCATCTGCGCCGACATCATCAAGCAGAAGCTTCCGGAAAACAACGGCGGCTACCTGGCCATCCAGGCCACGGAATCTTCGTACGGCAAGATCGACAAGCGCATGTACACCGATCTCTCAACCGATCACCCGATCGACCTCACCCGTTACCAGGTCGCCAATTGCTACATGGGTCGCATCGGCCTGATCAACTCCGGCGGTCCTTCCGGCAACAATGACTTCGCCGAAGCCGTCAAGACGGCTGTCATCAACAAGCGCGCCGGTGGCCAAGGCCTCATCTCCGGTCGCAAGGCGTTCCAACGCCCGATCGCCGAAGGCGCTAAGCTCTTGCACACGATCCAAGACGTCTACCTCAATAAAGAAGTCACCATCGCCTAAGGCGACGGGACCTCTCCTCACGAAGCCCCGGCGACCCCGGGGCTTTTTATTGGGCGCATCAGCCGCCTCGATTATTGATATCAATCTTTTCAATCCCCGGGGCACGATTTCCGGCTTTCACCCACGACCTCGGTCGCTAAATTGTCCGTATGTCCCTCCCTCAAGGCTTCCGCGCATGGTTGGAAAAGGAATCTCAACTCTGGCAACAGGACGGACTACTGCCCGCCGGACAACGGGACCAGATTCTCGCCCGCTACCCCGAAGAAGATGTCACCAGCGGTCGCCTCGCCTTCGCCCTGCGCACCTTTGGCGTACTGCTGCTCGGCGCGGCGCTCCTTCTTGTCATTGGACATAACTGGGATGACCTTTCGCGCTCGGGGCGCTTGACCACGGTTCTCGGCGGTCTCATCGGCCTCCAAGGCATCGGGCTTTGGTATTCGAACCGCCACTCACGCCAAGGCTCCGTCCTAGGGCACCTCGCAGGATGCATCATGTTCGGCGCCGCGATCGCGCTTACCGGGCAGATTTACCACCTCGACGCGCATAGCCCCGATGCAATCCTGGCTTGGTGTATCGGCACCTTGCCCTTCGCGGTCCTACTCGACTCGACATTGCTCTACCTCGGCGGCCTCATTCTGGCAGGCGTCTGGCTTAGTTACGAATCACAAAGTTTCGTCTTCGGGGCGGAATGGCACAACCAGGCCGCGAATCATCGGCTTGTGTTCTTCGCGCTCCTCGCACCAGCGGCCTGGGCGGCGTATCGCAGAGCCCGGCCGGCCCTTGCTGGCGCTGTAGCGTGGGCGACGATGTTTTCGTGGATTTATTTCGGAAATGATATCGGCATACCTTACTTTGTCCTGCCGCTGGTCATAGCTTCTCTGCATGCAACCGGCGATGCTCGGGCGCGCGGCTGGCGTTTCATTGGAGGCGTCGGCGTCACCGTGGTCACACTGGTCCTCGGCGACATCAACAGCACCCACCGCTCGGATTTCTTTAAACAGGAGACCTTAACCAGCTTACTCATCCTTAGCCTCGCCCTGCTCGCCGTCTGGTCCGCCGTCCGCTCGCAGCTTAACTTACGCATCTGGCCCGCAGGTATCGCGTTGACGACCCTCCTTATAGGTATCGCCAACAATTACGATTTTACACAAAGCCCGATTGGCGGCGTCGTCATCAAGGCAATCGCCAACTTCAGCACGCTCGCCTTGGCCGTGTGGCTCATTCGATTGGGACTCAACGAAGGCCGGCTTCGGCCCTACGTTTATGGTTCATTGGTTTTCCTCTCGTGGCTTATCACGCGCTATGTAGACATCGGACACGACCTCGGCATGCTCACGATGGCCGGATTTTTCGCCCTCATCGGGGTCATTCTTTTCGTTCTTGCGCGCGTATGGAAAACCCAGAGCGAAAACAACCTCACTACTGAAATGGCGGATTACCGTCCGGCGTGGGTGGAACCCTTGATCAGCAAAGCCAAGCCATACGCCCGTCTCTTGCTCATCGGTGCCGTTGCGTTGCAGGCCGGAACAATCGGCTGGATGGTCTGGCATCATCACCAACCGATGACCTCAGGGGAACGTTTCACCCTCCGCTGCCGCCCGGTCGACCCGCGCGACCTTCTGAAAGGTGAGTATGTCATCCTTAACTATGACTTCAGCACCGCCACCGAGGCGCAACAACGCACACTGGGGGCTGAATATAAGAAATTGCACCCGAGTCCTCAGACAGACGGTGCGGATTTCCACCTTGGGAATCTTCCAGCCGACACCGCCGTATACATTCCTCTCACACGTCTGGCCGATGGCACTGGCGTGGCCGAAAAACCAACCTTCATTCGACCCAGCCAAGGACTCTACCTCAAGGGCCTTACCCGCTACAGGCAGCTTCGCTTCGGTATCGAGGCCTTTTATGTGAAGGAAGGAAAAGGCAGACAGTGGGAAGACTTAGCCCGCAAAGGCGAACTCGCGGCCGAGATCGGCGTGCTACCCGATGGGCGCGCGGGGCTCATTTCCCTCAAGGCCATGCCGAAAGCCGGGGCGACTCCCCCGCCTCGCTAAGCGGTTAAGAAATCTGCCCGCAAAGGCGAAAGAAAAAAGGCCCGGTCCTCTCGCGAAGACTGGGCCTTTATTTAATCCCGTTGCGATTACTTAGCGGGGATGAGGTCGGCTTCAGTCAGCATGGGCTTGCCGACTTCGCTGCGTAGCGCCTTGACCTGCTCCGGCTTTACGGCCGGGGCGGAATTGCCGAAACTATTGCGCACATAAGTCAGGACGGCAGCGATCTGTTCGTCGGTCTGTTGCGCTTGAGGGGGCATAGGCACAGGCGTGACATAATCCTTACCCGAAACTTTGATCGGCCCCTGCAACCCGCGGAGCTGGATGCGAATCAGGTTTTCCGCCGGACCATTGACCCAATTCGACAGGGCCAAGGGTGGCGCGATTACGGTACCTTCGGCGTTGGGTCCGTGACAGGCCATGCAGAGCATAAAGCCCTGTTTACCGGCCGTCATCACGGCCGAATCGACCCCGGCGGCGGCGGCGACCGGCTTGATCGTCGAAATATCCAAGGGCTTAGGTTCGGCCGGCATGGCGGGTTTTGCAGCCTTTGCGCCCTTAGCGACCTTAGCTTCTTTATCCAAGGTAGAGAGCCAAGCGACCAAATCGCGGACTTCATTAAGCGAAAGCACAGCATCCAAAATAGGCATGCCCGAAACCGGGGCAGTCATGGAATTAATATCTTTGCGCGCGACCCGCCAGCGGTTACCCGCGACATCGATGTCCACGAACTCCGGCGCATCCTTGAGCAACGCGCCCACCAAGGCCCCACCATTCGCGAGCTCGATATTCACCGAACCATAGCCTGCGACGACCACGGCGCCGGAGTTGACGATTGATTCGAGCAAGTAGCGACGATCACCACGCTTGGCCACGCCGACGAGATTCGGACCAGCTTCACCGCCAGCGGCATGAGAATCATCGGAAGCCCGGTGGCAGCGCAGACACTGGCCGGCAGGAAGCGCTTGGAACAAGGCGAACCCATTCTTGGCATCGCCGCCTTCGAGGGCCGGCATCCACCTGGAAAGTTTGTCCGCACCCTCGGCCAAGGCTTTCTGCGTCGCGGCGAGCGCGGCTACGACGGCGGGTTCGGCCCGAAGCGACGCCGCGGCGAGCAGTTCAATAGCGGCGGGGGAAATCCCTTTGGCTTTTTCGAGGGATTTAAGGTTCTCAACAAAGAGTACTTCGGCTCCGACAGCCTGCAATTTCCCAAGGGCCTTCCATGCCCCTTGCTGACGGGCCGCCGAAGGCGCCGTCACCGCCTTCGCAAGCTCGATGAGGCCTTGCGCCGGATTCAGGTGCGCCAAGGCGCCGACGGCCACCATGGCCACGTCGTCCTGCGTATCCTTGGCATACTTACCGGCGACCTCGGTGAAATCAGCAGGCTTACGTTCAAGCCATAACTCCAAAGCTTTCGCTCGAGCGGATCCGCTCAACTTTACGTTAGCGACCAGGCTCGAAAGGAGTTCGTTCGAGAGCGAAGCGACTTCGAGTTTATACAGTTCGACGAGTTCCAAGGAGGCGCGGAGGATATCCGAATCACCCTTCAGCAAAGCGGGAAGACCGGCGCTCAGGCTATTCCGGAGCTCCTTGGCATCGCGCGAGGGTAGCGGAGCCCAATGACCCGTAGACTGGTCAACGGGATAAGGATTAGACCACTGGGCAAGCAGGCGCAGAGCCTCGGCGCGGGCCTCGACTGGCAGTTTTTCGTTCACGGCAATCGCGACCACGCGGGCCGCATTCTGTTCTCCGCCAAGCCGGAAAGCGCTGTGCGTCAGACGTCGGAGCATGAACGTCGTCCATTCCCGCGACTCTAAATGGTCAATCAAAGCGGCGACGGCTGGCCGGCCCGCTTCGAGGCCTAAATCGTGGACCGCCCGGATGGCCTCGTCGGCGACCAACACCGAGCGGTCGGCAACGAAGCGAGACACGGAAGCATCAAGGCGACGCCGGAGAGCAATCACCACCGCCAGGCGGATAGATTCATTGGCATCTTGGGCGACGGCCTCCAACGCGGCGGAGTTCTGACAGATTAAGTCGATCGCAAAAGACCCAGCGTGACGAAGTACGGGATCTTTATCCGCATTCTCTTTCAGCATCGTAAGGATTTCGGGAAGAGTCTTATCGGCACCCAGTCGACCCGCGGCGATGGCGGCGAAAGAACGGACGCGCGCAGACGGGTCGAGGATCAGTTTTCCGAGCGGCAGGTCGTTACCCTTCAGCGGGGCTTCTTCGAGCGCACGGACGGCCTGTGCACGGACTTCGGCGTCAGCATGGGCAAGCAAAGGCACGAGACGCTGCGCCGCGGCGGCACGCTCGGCGAGCGGTGCCACGGGCGTAGGCTTGCCACTGAAAGCTTCGCCAGGGGCGATGGCGGCACCACGACGGGCTAGGATGCCAAGACCCCAGACGCCATGCAGGCGCTCAAGGGCGTTATCCGATTTGGTAGCGACCTCGAAACGATCGGCAGCGTCCGGTCGGCGGGTCAGTTCGATCTGGGCGCGCAGACGCACGCGTTGATCGGCGTGCGAAAGCAGCTTGGCTAAGTCGGCGGACGAAGACTTGGTGAATCCGCCCTTGATCAGATCTGCCACCGTCGCAACGGCATCGGGCTTCATGATCTTATTGGCCTCAAGCGTGATGATGCGGCCGGCATCATGAGACTCCCAACCCGTGATGAAGTCGGCGACGACCAAGCGACCCTTCCAATCGTATTCGATGTCGGTCGCGGCGACACCCCAGAGGAGTTGGTGCGATTCGGTCATCTTCATGCCGGCACCCGCTGGCTCCATCTTGAAAGACCAGATGCCGGAAGCCCCAGCCGAACCGCGATAATCGCAAATATGAAAATGCTGAGCCTCGGATTCGAGGAAGCCGGCGCCGGGGTGATAAGTGAGGCCCGAAGGGCCGGAAGAGATATAAGCAGCCGGCGGAATAATGAAAGCGGGCTGAGCGGCATTCTGCAGCTCCCAGACCTTCTCGGTCATCCAGCGGGAAAGCGGACGCTGTTCGAGGCCGATTTCACGGTGGAACGTGTGCATCGCCTGGTGTTCCATTTCCCAACCAGAATCAGCCCCTTCGACGACATAAACGACGCGCGCGGCATCACCTTGGTCGGAATTATTATCTACCGAGAAAGCGTTACCGAATTCGTCGAAGGCGATTTCCTTCGGATTACGCAGACCGAAGTGGACGACTTCGAAGTTCGTGCCGTCGGGCTCGAAACGGAAGACCGCTCCGCGGTTATGAGAATCATATTTCTTACCTTCCTTGGTGGTGAAATTAAAACCACGGTCGCCGATGGTGCCCCAGACGCGCCCATCGGTGCCGATCGCAAAGCCGTTCATATCGTGACCGGAGAGGGAGACGCGGACGCCAAAGCCTTCTTCGATGACCTTACGTTCGGTCGAAACGCCGTCGTTCTTGGCATCATGCAGCATCCAAAGTTTCGGAATACAGGCGAAATAGACGTTGTCATCCCACGCCATGACCCCCGCGCCTGTTCCATCCAGGACGTCATTGAATTTGTCCGCAAAGACCTTCTGGGTCGTGAAAGTGCCATCGACCTGTTCACCGCCGAGATAACGGATCACCTCGGACTTCGCGGTCATCCATTCAATAGATTTCTTATCCTTCCACTTATCATGGAGCGCCCGACGATCCGCGCTGGTCTTGGCAGCGAGGTCGTCGTGATACCAGAAGAGGTTGCTGCGATCGTCCTCGACGCCGAAGCGGAACCGATGCGTCTCGGCTACGTAAAGACTACCGTCATTGCCAAACGAAATCGCCGTTGGCGAGGTGACGCCGGTGACGGCATGGTCGGCGCTGGTCTTGAAAGTCGCACCGGCTTCAAGCGCGGCGCTGCCTTCGCCGGCGACGCGCACGAGATTACCGTCGGCCTTAGGCTTCGGGCGGCCGGCCTTATCGAACTTCGGCTGGACATCGGAAGAAAAGATGAACTGGTCGGCGGCGATGATGCCCCAAGCTTCGACAGCGTCATCGATAATACGGATGATGCCTTTCTTGCCCTTGAATTCAGCGATATCCCAAACGGTCTCGCGGAGCGTCAGGTCATTAGCACCGGTTGCATGCCGGACGACTTTACCGGCCACCAATAACTGGACCTCGGCTTTGCCCGGATGATTACCTCCGGCGATGAGGAAACCGAGGAAAGGATGGGTGAGCTCGATTTCCGGAGAAGTCAGCGTGCCGGTAGCGGCATCACCCCGGTGACCCGAACAGGCGAGCGCGTTGCCCGCATACTGGCGGAACTCGCCGTTCACGCCGTCGACCTTGCCCGCGATCGGCGCCAGCCCGAACGCCGTACCGGTTGTCTGCCAACTGTCGAAGCCATCGCCTTCGAAGGCTTGGATGATTTTTACTTCAGCCGGCAAGGAGGCCGCACCAAGGCAGAATACTAACGTAACAAACAGAGATGACTTCATGGTATAAAACAGGGATACACCCCAGAAAAAGAGTTCTTCCTAAGAGGTCGAGCGTGGCTTCCAAAATTTTCCTAACGGACACCGTAGAGAACCTGAAATTTAGCCCCGAAATGGGCCGGATGGGTCAAGGCCCGCAACCGACCGGTGGCCTCGTGGTCGCCCGACATCGCGATTCGCTCCATTTCTGCCCCCGCATTTTTAACGAAGAAAGTTTCCTGCCGCTCCAAGCGGACCCCGCCGAATCCCGACCGCACCAAGATCGGCTCAAGCCGATCCCACAGGACATGGCACGTGAGATCCTGCGAACCGAGATTCTCCAGGATTGCCGAAGATAGTTGATGACCGCGATAGGCCCGGGCCGTACCCGCGGGTGAATCTTCCAGACATTGGGCAATGGTCTTACCATAATCCAAAAGAATCACGGCACCTGACCAGTTTCCGGCGAGCAATCGCGTCAGCAGGATTTCCGCAGCCAACGGCGCGTCGATGATCCAGCCTTCGGCGGCGACGGGGAGCGAACCTGCAAATACTTCCGCCAGCTCACTCGAGAATTCCGGTAAAGTCTCGATGAATAATTCGGCGCCATCCACCCGCACGCCGAGTTCCCGCCAGGTTTGGTTCTGAAAAATAAACCGATGAAAAGGCTGAGCGTCCAGCAGTTCGTTGGCGACCAAGACGGAACGAGCCGGGAATTCCGGCGTACTTCCGAATGTAAAGCTACGGAGCTCGGAAAACTTCGGGCGCACGCCTACGTAATGCGACTGACCAGGCTCTGCGCCGACTTCGACCAAGGCATACGAACAAGTATCGCCACCGACCAAAGTGCGCGCCGCGCCTACAATCAGCTCACCGAACATCGGGCCCAGCGCCGCCGCGGTCGTGAAATCGGAACCCGCTGATTTACCCACCCGCACGCGTTCGGAAACATAATACCCCAGGCCGGGTGTATAAAGGGCGGCCTCGATTAACTGGGCCATCGAGACTAAGCCGACTCGAGACCGGGATCGCAACAGATCGATGATTGCATGATGACGTGCCGCTGAATCCACAGACTCCAGCGATAATCGGTCTTTTCTGCTCCGCCAGACGAATCGAGATTGAGCCGCTCCATAATTCACCCTGAATACCTCGAGATGATACTGGCCATCGAGAGTTCCTGCGACGAATCAGCCTTGGCGCTTTTCGACCCGGCTAAGGGGGTCGTGCGCGAGCTCATCAGCTCCCAGGCCGCCTCGCATGAAAAATACGGCGGAGTCGTACCCGAGCTGGCCAGCCGCATGCACCTCACGGCCCTGCCCTTGCTCCTGGAAGGCTTCCGTGGCGACCTGCCTCTGGTCACGCGCATTGCCGTCACTCGCGGCCCAGGGCTGCTCCCCTGCCTTTCCATGGGCGTCACGATGGCTCGCGCGCTCGCAATGTCGCTGAAATGCCCCCTCGTCGGCGTCAACCATCTCAGGGCCCACGTCCATTCTTCTTTCATTCCCCTTCACGCCCAAAGCGCGCCAGATTTTTCAGCGGCCAAGAAAGCCCTACTTCCGCACTTAGGTATGATTGTCTCGGGGGGAAATACGCTCCTGGTCCGCTTAGATGAAAATTTGAAGATAACGGTGGTCAGCCGTACGGTGGATGATGCCGCTGGCGAAGCTTTTGATAAAGGTGCACGCTTGCTCGGTCTGCCCTATCCCGGCGGTGCGCTCATCGAAAAACTGGCCCAGACCGGCGATAAAAGCCTCTTCACTTTTCCGCGTGGCATCCCTGCAAAGGCTGACCTACGTATGAGCTTTTCCGGCCTCAAGACCGCGCTCCGCTATCAGTTGGAAAAAATGTCGGACGAACAAGTCGCGGCGGCCTTACCCCACCTGTGCGCGAGTTACCAAGACGCCATCCTCGCTCAACTGCTGGCGAAAACCCACGCGGCTCTCGGTCAAGGAACTTACCGATCTATCGGCCTCTCCGGTGGCGTGGGCAATAATCGTAGCTTACGCGAACGCCTACAGCGCTTGGCCCAGCAATACAAACTACCCTTACTGATCGCCGAACCCAAGCACTGCGGAGACAACGCCAGCATGATTGCCTTTGCCGCTTGGACCGAACTCGGCTTACCCGAGGGCGATGCCGCGGCCCCCACCCCGCAACTGACGGTCGAAGCCATCTAGCTATTCTTTACCAAATCGGTAAAGGTCCGGAATTGCGGATGGCTGGCCGAACCCAACAGCGCGTAGAAAACCGTCTCCACGGGCAAGACTTGCGCCCCCGCGTGACGCAGGGCCGAAAAACAGGCCAGCTGATCCTCCGGTCGGCGCGCCGTGATGGCGTCTGATAACATTGTTATACCCAAATCGCTACGCAGCCCCTCCACGGCGGTCAGGTAGACGCAGACTGGCCCTTCGAGACCGCAGACCAAAAGATGCACGATACCCCGGTCGCGGAGCAGCTCTCGGAAACCCGGAGCACCCAAGGCTGAAAAGGCGGATTTAGGCACCACGAACTGAGCACCCTCACCTCCAGCGAGCAAATCGGGATGGGTCGGCCCGAGCTTCGCCGGCACTTGCTCGGTAAAAATTATCGGCACGCCCAGCAGCCGCGCCGCGGCGACGGCTAAGCGACAGCGGCGGAGAAAGACCTCCGACTCGGGCATGACCTTCAAGAACGTGGGCTGCACATCGACCACCAGCAAGGCCACGCCATGGGATTGAGTTTCAGTCATGTCGCAGGCTTAAACCCAGAGGCTAATAAGTCACCCGCAAACCAAGGGGAATGGGATTGCTCGCCCGCCTTTCTGCTCTTCTCTTAATGCCTATGGATTGGCAGGTTAAACCTATTGCGCGTCACTGCGCCGCTTGCGGCAACGAACTTCGTGCTGGCGACATCGTCACGTGCATCGTCTATAAGCCGCTTGGGAGTAACATCGAGCGAGTCGACGTCCTGAAAAATCACGTCGCGAGCTTCACGCCCAACGGGCTGCTGCTCGGGCGCTGGACGCGCGAAGTTAAAGAGCGCGGCGAAGAAGAACAAGCCCAGCGGGCGCAACTGCTGGCCTCCCGCGAAGAGTTTTTTCTTTCGCTCTTCGAAGACGACGCCGATCCGTCAGGCGACAAGAAAGTCCTCAAGCATATCCTGGCGATGCTGCTTGAACGCAAACGCATCGTTCGGGCGGCCGGCCCTGCGGCCGACGCTCATATGCCCTATCAACACTCCGCCACCAAACAAATTTACCTCGTGCCCGTCCTCGACCTGCAGCCCGCGCATATCATCCAAGTCAGCGCGAGCCTCGATTTGCTCGTGGGTTAATCCTTATGTCACTCCTTCGTTTCTCTTTCAGCCTCGTTGCGGTTTTCCTGTTCGGCTGCACGCCGGACATTCCTAAGGAAATCGCCTCCATCTTCGTCGAGGCCTCTCCCTCCGCCAGCCCCTCCATGCGGCTTGAGGTGCGCCTACCGGTCAGCGGTATCGGCATCACTGTGATGACTGCCGCGCTCGTGCCGGCCGAAAATATCCTCGGGACCCGCATCATCACCAGCGGTGAAGCTGACTTACGCCAACAATTCCTCTTGGTGCAAGTAAACCGTAAGTCCGCCATCGATATCATGAAGTATACGAAAGAAGCCATCGGGCGGCACTTCGTCTTGGTCATCAACGACCAGGCGGTCGGCCTCATGCCCATCGATGTGCAAATCGTCGACGGGAACCTCATGTTCCACGTCGAAAAGAAAGGCTTATCAAATGCCGAAGCCGTGGCCGACATTAGCAAGCGACTCGACATCTCGATCTTAAAACTTCGCAAACTCAAGGAATCCGAAGGGTTGTGATTCGCTTCGCGCGTCCATCGATCGCTATCCTGCTCTGGGGAGTAGCGACGTCCTTGGTTGCCTCGGAAATCGTTTGGCCCACCGAAATGGATCGGGCGATTGCGCTGACACCAGCCGAATACCTGCAGGCGACCGAATCGCGCAAAGTCGAATCGGGCGCCTTCGGCATGGTGCGCGACGCTGGACATCGCTTCCACGAAGGCATCGACATCCGCTCAATTCGCCAAACAAAATCGGGCGAGCCGGTTGACCTTATATTTTCAGCGCTCGACGGGCAGGTCGCCTACCTGAACCCCAAATCCAATGGGGCCTACGGCAAATACATCGTCTTGATCCATCCCCGGGCCGAACTGCCCGTCTACACCCTCTACGCCCACCTCAGCTCCATCGAACCGAGCCTAAAAATCGGTGCCGCTATCGCCCGAGGAAAAATCATTGGCGTGATGGGGCATACGTCCACCGGAAGCGATGCCATCCCCAAAGATCGGGCGCACCTCCATTTTGAAATCGGCTTACGCCTCGCCGATAGCTTTGAAAACTGGTGCAGCACCCGACCGGAATATGGTAAAGCCTCCAATCTGCATGGTATTTGGAACGGTCAAAACCTGATGGGCGTAGATCCAGGCCCGCTCCTGACCCATTCGCATATCAACTTACTCGACGCCATCCGCAATCAGCCGACCGCCCTCGTCGTCGTCATCCGGACCAGCAAAGCCCCTGATTTCGTTAGCCGCCACCCAGCCTTGGTCAGCGGCGACGTCAGCAAAGCCGCCGGATGGTACGTAGAATTCACCTGGCAAGGCTTGCCCAAGAAATGGACCGCCCTCGCCGCCAACAGCCCGCAACTGCCCCAAGGGCGCTGGAGTTACACGGCGATCGACTATCAATACCGCAACCTGCTGACGTTACGAAAAATGATCACGCCCGACGCCAAAAAAGCGGGCGAGACTTTGATTCAAAACGTCGAGATTCTGCTCAGCAACGGCCGTTGATCAGTTCAGGCCAGGATTTTCCGGCGAATCAATTTCAAGCCGTAATTCCGGGCAATGGTGCATCAGCACACGCTTCCATAGTTCTTCGCCTTCGAATTCGTCAAAGCCACGCTCAA
>Ga0209086_10001420_pt1 | contig 19567 bp, 19 predicted proteins | sample M_130207_XF_Meta_FD_187312 | JGI IMG/M metagenome (GOLD analysis project Ga0209086, IMG submission 187312) | Freshwater microbial communities from Lake Montjoie, Canada to study carbon cycling - M_130207_XF_MetaG (SPAdes) (version 2) | ecosystem: Environmental > Aquatic > Freshwater > Lake... | reverse complement strand
CGCAGTTCTACAAATGTTCGCCGCCTCCAGTTCGTCCTTCACTTTGCTCATCATCATTGGTGAATACTGAATGCGCCGCGCGATATCTTTCAGCGACATCTTTGCCAATGGTTCACGCAATAGGTGGTACAGCAACGCGCATTGCGTGGCGGGGCTGAATGATTTTTCACGCTTCGATTTTGGCTTAGGAAACCGCTCGCGCAAATCAATCATGCCACCTGGGATAAATATTTGACTGCCTGGAATGATGAACGGGATGCCCATGTGAACCATTCGATTACGGGCGTGGGATGGCAATATTGGCAATACCACAATAACGGGCGCGCCAAGTTTGACTCCAAGCATCTGGCCGTGCTTTGCGTACTCGCCGGGGGTTGCGCATTCCCAATCTTCCGATTCAATAGCCAGAAATGTTTTTCGTCCAAACAGTCGCGCTGTACAAATTGAATAGCGTTGGCGCAAGAACAGCGGCAAAGTCGACGTGACTACTGCGGTCAGATCGGGTCGTTGTCCGCTTACGGTTTGTACATAATCAAGAAGGCGTAATTTGATCGATGACATATTGGATAAACTACAATTGCATGATACACAATACAAGTTTATCATTTTATTTTTATGTACACAATCTTCAGCCAAAGGCGGTCGGCGGCTGAACCGCGTGTTCACAAATGCCATTTCTTTAACCAAATCAAGCATCTTTGCAGGCTAATGCTCTGCGGGCCGATTTCAGAAATCCATGCTGTTTTTCCTGATGTTGATATGCGCCACACGCTTCACGGGGCGTTCACAAACACGCTTTCAGGCACCAAGCTTAATACCCCAGCACAACCACGCCCGGCAGGTTGTCAAAGTCGCGGACATTGCGCGTAACAAGAGGGCGCGCGTGTCGGGCGGCCATGGCGGTAATCCATAAATCGTTTTCGCTTATGGCACGCCAAGCGTTTTGCAAAATGGCGCTCGTTACTGCCTCTGAATTTCATCTAGCCGATCAAGTTCGGATTCAGAAGGCAGCCACAAGTCAGAACTGTCGGCGAAAAGTTTGTCTACCAACGCGCTTCCACTTGTAGACCGCGTAAAGCCTTGGGCAAGGCGCAAGACAACTTGTGAAAGCGACTCCTTTGGCTGTGACCGAAGTCCTCGCAGTGCGTCATACGCCTCCACATTTAGCGTAATTGTCTTGTGTGTCATCAATGCAATATAACGCATACACCAAGAAAACCAACACTTGCGCTACGTCCCCACGCGCTACAGTTCTTTGCGCGCAGAAGACTTGATAAATATTTCATATTTTACCACTCTTTTTCATCGCTTTGACGACGGACTCAAATGAGACCGGTCGCTCGCCCCGTCGAGCGCGCACGACCGCGAGGTCATTGACCTCTTGTGCGAATACCTTGCGTAGCGCGTCGTTGACAATAGATGACACGGGCGTATCCGTGGTCGCTGACTTTAATTTCAGCGCGCGAAGAACATCGCTTTCAAAGTAAATGATGAATCGATGGAAAGTTGCCATGCTTATCATTTTAGCGCCCAACCCCTGCTACCTTTACACCCATGTCCATACTTGTCACCGGCGGCGCGGGCTTCATCGGAAGTAATTTCATTCAGGATTGGTTCGCCACCTGCAATAAATCCGTCATTAATCTGGACGCGCTCACCTACGCCGGCAACCCCAACAATCTCAGCACGCTTCCTGCGCACGCCGCGCACACTTTTGTGCACGGCAACATTGCCGACCGCGAACTGGTCGGCGAATTGCTCGCCCGTCACACCATTCGCGCCGTCGTTCACTTCGCCGCTGAATCGCACGTGGACCGCTCCATTCACGGCCCCGAAGAATTTATTCAAACCAATATCGTCGGCACATTTCGCCTGCTTGAATCCGTGCGCGCCCACTGGAACACTCTTGAACCCGCCGCCAAAGCCGCATTCCGCTTTCTACATGTCTCCACCGACGAAGTCTACGGCTCCCTTGGGCCAACTGACCCCGCCTTCAGCGAAACCAATCGCTACGAGCCCAACAGTCCATACTCCGCAAGCAAGGCCGCGTCGGATCATTTGGTGCGCGCCTATCACCACACCTACGGCCTGCCCGTGCTCACCACCAACTGCTCCAACAATTACGGCCCCTACCACTTTCCCGAAAAACTAATTCCGCTTGTCATTCACAACGCGCTCGCGGGCAAGCCGCTTCCTATTTATGGCGATGGCCAGCAGATCCGCGATTGGCTCTATGTGCGCGATCATTGCAGCGCCATTCGCCGCGTGCTTGATGCGGGCCAACTTGGTCAGGTCTACAACATTGGTGGCTGGAATGAAATGGCAAACATTGATGTGGTGAAGATTTTGTGCGCCGCGCTTGATAAAGAAAGTCCGCGCGCCGACGGCAAGTCATACGCCACGCAAATTACTTTTGTAAAGGATCGCGCTGGCCACGACCGCCGCTACGCCATGGACGCGCGCAAGATTATGCGTGAATTAGGCTGGAAACCTGCGGAAACCTTCACTTCTGGCATTACCAAGACCGTGCGCTGGTACTTGGACAACGCGGCGTGGGTGCAGCAAGTGACAAGCGGCGAGTATCGCAAGTGGATCGCAACCAACTACTCCTAAACTTCCACCAAAAATTCCACCATGAACATTCTGCTGTTAGGAAACACTGGGCAAGTTGGCTTTGAACTTCAGCGCACGCTTGCGCTGCTTGGCAAAGTCACCGCGCTTGATTTTCCTGAAGTTGATTTTCTACAACTTGACCAACTTGCCGCGCTTGTGCGCAAGCACAACCCCGCCGTCATTGTGAATGCCGCCGCATATACAGCAGTAGATAAAGCGGAATCAGACTCTGCAACCGCGCACACAATTAATGGCGCCGCAGTTGGCGTGCTGGCTGCGCAAGCCAAACAACTCAACGCGCTGCTTGTTCATTATTCAACCGACTATGTTTTTAATGGCAGCGGTACGCGCCCTTGGGTTGAAACCGACACGCCGCAACCGCTTAGTGTGTACGGCCACAGCAAACTGGCTGGTGAAACCGCCATCAGAGATTCCGGTTGCAACCATTTCATACTGCGAACAAGTTGGGTGTACGCCGCGCACGGCCAGAACTTTGTACGCACCATCTTGCGCCTGGCCTCAGAGCGTGATTCGCTTAGCGTTATCAATGACCAAATTGGCGCGCCCACATTTGCTCGATTCCTAGCGCATTCCACGGCAAAAATGATCGACTTTGATAAAGCCAACGCTAGCGCGCGCGCCAAGCATTTGGGCACCTACCACGTCACCGCGCGAGGCGAAGCAAGTTGGCACACCCTGGCTAGTTACGCCGTTCAGTGCGCGCTTGATTGCGGAGCCACCCTTAAAGTCACGCCCGCGCGCATCGCCGCCATACCCACCTCACAGTATCCGCTGCCCGCGCCGCGACCTGGCAATTCCCGAATGTGTGTGGACAAATTCGAAGGTACCTTTAGCATTGCGTGCCCCGATTGGCGTACGGATTGTCGCAACGTTGTAACACAACTTATTCGCGGAGCAACTACATGAGTGGCATTATAAATCGCAAGGGCATTATTCTGGCTGGTGGAACAGGCTCACGACTACATCCAGCCACTCTTGCCATATCCAAGCAATTATTACCCGTATTTGACAAGCCCATGATTTATTATCCGCTCAGCACACTCATGCTGGCGGGTATTCACGACATACTGATTATTTCAACGCCGCAAGACACTCCGCGCTTTGAGCAACTCCTTGGCAATGGCACGCAATGGGGCTTGAACATTTCGTACGCCGTACAGCCATCGCCCGATGGACTTGCGCAGGCGTTCATTATTGGCGAAAAGTTCATCAATGGTTGTCCAAGCGCGCTAGTACTTGGCGACAACATTTTCTACGGCCACGACTTTCCAAAGCTTCTAGAGAATGCCCTCGCGCGCACTGCTGGCGCCACAGTGTTTGCATATCACGTGCAAGACCCCGAGCGCTACGGCGTGGTGGAATTTGACGGCGTAGGCAAGGCCATAAGCCTGGAAGAAAAACCAGTGCAACCAAAGTCAAATTACGCCGTCACTGGTCTGTATTTCTATGACGAGCATGTTGTCAGTTTGGCAAAGTCACTCAAGCCTTCAAAGCGCGGCGAGCTAGAAATCACTGACCTAAACCGCCTGTATCTAGAACGCAACGCGCTTGGCGTAGAAATCATGGGCCGCGGCTTTGCGTGGCTTGATACCGGCACGCACGAATCGCTGCTAGAGGCCAGCCACTTCATTGCCACGCTGGAACACCGCCAAGGATTAAAGATTGCCTGCCCCGAAGAAATTGCGTTCACAAAGAAATGGATTGATCGCACGCAATTAGAAAAACTTGCCGCACCCATGCTGAAGAACGGGTACGGGCGCTACCTAATGCAGGTGCTGAAGGATGCAAAAGTATAATGTTTATAAACTATAATGTCGAAATATGCATATTCCTGGCGCTACAAATGCAAGCGTGGCAAACACGGGCTGCCCAAGTGCCAACACTACTTTGGCAGACACAACGCTAATGCATGCCCAGCGGCTGGCCATTCCAGATGTGATTTGCTTTACACCCAAGGTGTTCGGCGATGATCGTGGATTCTTTTACGAAAGTTTCAACCAGGGCGTGTTTGAACAAGCGCTATTGCAACCAGCGGGCGACGCTTCCAAAGACCCAACAGCACACATAAACTCTCACGCCAATCCTCGCACGCCCCACTTTGTACAAGACAATCACTCACGATCTACCAGGGGCGTGTTGCGCGGACTGCATTATCAAATCCAGCAACCACAGGGCAAGTTAGTGCGCGTAACGCAAGGCGAAGTATTTGATGTTGCGGTTGATATCCGCAAGTCATCCCCCACATTCGGCAAATGGGTGGGCGAAATACTTTCCGTGCAGAACAACAAACAAATCTGGGTGCCACCTGGCTTCGCGCATGGCTTCTTAGTTCTAAGCGAAACAGCGGAATTCCTGTACAAAGCCACGGATTTCTGGGCTCCGCAGTTCGAGCGTTGCATCGCCTGGAATGATCCCGCGATTGGTATTCAGTGGCCGCTGCATGGATGCGCACCTGCGCTGTCTGGCAAAGACGCGCAGGGCAAATTGTTATCGCAGGAGGAGTGCTTTGCCTGAGTAAACCTCAAAGCATGAACCCACACGCCAAATTTAAATCTGCCGTATCCCGCCGTTTCTACAACAATGCTAACCATTAAATTACTGTTCTTTTTGCGCAAGTTGTCTATCATAGAAAATAATGCTTGAAAACTCATCAATCCTTATAACGGGTGGCACGGGCTCCTTCGGCCACACATTTGTGCCAATGACTTTGGAAAAATATAAGCCGCGTCGACTGGTGATTTACTCACGCGACGAAATGAAACAATGGGAAATGGCCAAGATTTATGGCAACAATAATGCAGTCCGCTTTTTCATTGGCGATGTTCGCGACAAAGATCGTCTTGCTCGCGCTCTTGATGGCGTTGATTATGTTGTTCATGCAGCAGCCACCAAGATTGTACCTACTGCAGAATACAATCCATTCGAATGCGTCAAAACTAATGTCATAGGCGCAATGAATCTCATAGATGCGGCTATCGACCAAGGCGTGAAGCGTGTGGTCGCCCTTTCAACGGACAAGGCAAGCAGTCCTATCAATCTCTATGGCGCAACCAAACTCACAGCTGATAAACTTTTCATTGCTGGCAATTCATATTCTGGAAGCCATAGCACGCGCTTTGCGGTGGTGCGTTATGGCAATGTCATGGGCTCGCGCGGGTCGGTCATTCCATACTTTCTAAGCCTGGCAGATCATGGGGTACTTCCTATCACTGATGCGCGTATGACCCGCTTCATGATCACCTTGGAACAAGGTGTTGAGCTTGTTTGGCACGCCTTTGAAGATATGCATGGCGGAGAAATCTATGTCAAAAAAATCCCATCTATGAAATTGCCCGAGATCGCGCGAGCAACAGTTCCGACTGCTCGGCACGATGTTGTTGGCATTCGCCCAGGAGAAAAATTACACGAGCAAATGATTGGCGCCGAAGACGCTCCCCACACCTATGAATATGACGCCCACTTTAAAATCCTTCCAGCCATTCATAACTGGAGCCAAGACACAAATAGAAACCACGGCGGAAAGTTGGTCGCCCCGGATTTCACATATTGCTCTGACAATAATCCCGATTGGATGAGCCCCGATTCATTGCGAGCATGGATCGAGCAGAACCGCGCGAAAATTGGCAAACTATAATCTGCCATGATTCCCTACGGACGTCAAGACATTAATCAAGCAGATATTGACGCAGTTGTCAACGTATTGCGCTCTGATTTTCTGACGCAAGGTCCCGTTGTTCCAACATTTGAAAGTGCTGTTGCTAGCCGCTGTGGCGTTCGCCATGCGGTGGCCGTGAATAGTGCCACAAGCGCACTGCACATTGCTTGCTTGGCTTTAGGAGTTGGCAATGGCGATATCGTTTGGACATCCCCCATCACCTTTGTCGCCAGTGCGAATTGCGCTAGATATTGCGGGGCTGATGTTGATTTTGTTGACATCGACCCCCTCACCTACAACATGAGTGTTGAGTGCCTGCGTGCCAAACTCGAGGCCGCGCAAAAAATTGGGAAACTTCCAAAAGTTGTCATCCCAGTCCACCTCTGTGGGCAATCGTGCGACATGGCCGCCATTCATGCGCTTGGCCAACAATACGGTTTCAAAATTATTGAAGATGCTTCACATGCTATTGGAGGGACATATCGCCGTGAACCAGTTGGCAATTGCCGCTTCAGCGACATCACGGTATTTAGCTTTCATCCCGTTAAAATCATCACCACGGGGGAGGGTGGCATGGCTGTCACCAATGACGACAAACTGGCCAGTCATATGGCGCGACTACGCACGCATGGTATTACCCGCGACCCCGCTGAAATGACCCACGAACCAGACGGTCCGTGGTATTACCAGCAACTAGAATTAGGGTTGAATTACCGATTGACAGATATCCATGCCGCGTTAGGTCTCAGCCAAATGAAAAGGCTTGAAGAGTTTGTGGAAACTAGAAATCAAATCGCAAATCTTTACACAAAAGTGCTTGCGCACTTACCCGTGACGGTTCAATTGCAACCTCTGGATGTTTATTCGGCATTTCATTTGTACGTCATTCGCTTGCGCTTACCTAAAACAAAAAAATCGCATCGTGAAGTCTTTGAGGCGCTACGAGCAGCTGGTTTCGGCGTCAATCTGCACTACATTCCTGTCTATCGCCAACCGTACTATGCACAAATGGGTTTCAATCCATCGCACTTTCCAGAGTCGGAGCGATATTATGCCGACGCGATAAGTATTCCAATGTATTCGGGCATCACAGAAGATCAACAAGATCGAGTCGTGGCCGCGCTAAGAAAGGCAATTGAGACATGAACATCGCCGTGATCCCCGCACGCGGCGGCAGCAAACGCATTCCAAGAAAGAATATTCGTCTTTTTCATGGCAAGCCGATCATTGCTTGGTCGATCGAGGCGGCGCAACTTAGCGGTTGTTTCGAGCGCATCATCGTGTCGACGGATGACGTAGAGATTGCCGATGTTGCAAAGGCGTATGGCGCCGAAATCCCGTTCATGCGACCGAAGCCTCTTTCGGACGATCACACTGGGACAATTCCCGTAGTCACCCATGCCATCGGCTGGCTTCGTGAACACGGGATCGCGCCGCTACACACGTGCTGCATCTACGCCACTGCGCCGTTTATTCAAGCGCCCGATCTCCGCGCCGGATTAGATCAACTCGTCAATTCGAGTACTGACTTCGACTACGTTTTCTCGGTGACCAAGTACCCGTTCCCAATTCAAAGAGCAATCCGCATTACAAATCAAGGGACCGTACAAATGTTTGACCCAAAGCAGTTCAACACCCGTTCTCAAGATCTCGAAGATTCATTCCACGATGCAGGACAATTTTACTGGGGACGTTCTGATGCTTGGATCGCCGGCAAAGTCATCTTTGGGCATCGGTCAGCAGCGATCAGACTTCCCACATTTCGGGTACAAGACATTGATACAATCGAAGATTGGGAGCGCGCAGAGCAACTTTTCCGCATTCTTCAATCAAGTGAGTGCATTCGCCACCAAGAAGGCTAAGTCATGGAATTTAAGACGGAACAAGAAACATTTTGGGCTGGGAGTTTCGGCAACGAATATATTCAACGCAATCAGGGCGATGCGCTATTGGCATCGAATTTGAATTTCTTCTCTACGGCCTTGCGCACGGCTTGCGGAGTCAAGAGTTGCATTGAGTTTGGAGCCAATATTGGCATGAACCTCAAAGCGATGAAACTGCTCTATCCAGCTGTCGAATTGCATGGTATTGAAATCAATACTGTGGCTTCGAGCGAGCTCGCGCGAGTGATTCCCGCAAGCAATGTAATGAACAACTCGATCTTGGATTTTGCCCCACTGCGTACCTGGGATTTAGTTCTCATAAAAGGAGTGCTGATTCACATCAACCCAGCCTCACTACTGAGCGTTTATGACAAGTTGGTGGCATCATGCGCGCGATACCTCTTGGTTGCGGAATATTATAATCCCACTCCAATAGCCATTCCTTATCGCGGACACAATGACCGACTCTTCAAGCGCGACTTTGCGGGCGAGATTCTGGAACGTCATTCTAAAATGCGGCTCTTGGATTATGGGTTCGCATATCGAAGAGATCCCTGTTTTCCCCAGGACGATATTAGTTGGTTCCTCATGGAACGAAATGATTTATAACGGGGCGAAGTTATGAACATTACATTCCGAGCCGATGCCTCGAACCAAATTGGCGTGGGTCATGTGATGCGATGTTTAACGTTGGCGAACGAACTCAAGAAACACGGGGCGCAGATACGCTTTGTTGGCTACGGTCTGTCAGCATTCCTGTTAGACATGTTAGTTCAAAGAGAAATCGAGTTTGTTTCGCCGAATCGTGAGATCACCAACGATCAATTCGATGAACTCTCGCATGCGAAATGGCTCGGCACTAGCCAAATACATGATGCCCACGCAACGAGTCGTGCTTTGTCGGACCGATTGTGGGATTGGATCGTCGTTGACCACTATGCGCTAGATAAGCGTTGGGAGACAATATTGCGTCCCCACGCAAAGCGCCTTCTGGTCATTGATGATCTGGCTGATCGCGCGCACGACTGCGATCTATTGCTCGACCAAAATCTATTTAGCAACGCCGGAGCTCGCTATGCCGACAAGTTGCCCGCACACTGCGGGCTGATGCTGGGTCCGCACTATGCGCTCTTACAGCCCGAATATGCAGCGTTGCACCGACACGCCTCACCACGAGAAGGACCTATCAAGCGCATCATGGTGTATTTCGGAAATGCGGACGCGCTTGATCTCACCGGCATGGCTATCCGAGCGTTTCTGCTACTTGGTCGTTCCGATATCGCTCTAGATGTAGTTGTGCATGCGTGCAATCCCCAGATAGAAAGCATTCGCCAGAAATCAATTGGGCATCGCAACATTGTGCTCCATAGTGACCTCCCGACGCTTGCACCGTTAATGGCTCAATCTGATTTTGCCATCGGTTCTGGGGGTACCTCCTCCTGGGAGCGCTGCTGCGTGGGATTGCCATCGCTGGTGATTACTCTTGCGGATAACCAGCGAGTCATTACCGAGGAACTCGATCGGCAGGGAGCGGTCCGCTGGCTCGGGCACGTGGGCGCAGTAACTGAGTCAATCCTTGCTCATGCCTTGGAACAATCCCTGAGTGAGGACTTGCCGAAGACCTGGTCACAGACATGCCAGCGAGTGGTAGATGGTCGCGGCTGTAGCCGAGTACGTTCTGTAATGATGCTTTCGGCAAATACTCCACTGCTCGCCAGGAAGGTCAAATTGGATGATGAGGCATTGCTCTTGCGGTGGTCGAATGATCAATTGGTTCGGCAGAACGCATTCTCGACTGGCGCCATAGATGCGGCCACCCATCGGGCTTGGTTCCACAAACGACTGCACGATCTAGAGCACTGCCAACTTTATGTGGTGGAAACCCTAGATGGTTTTCCAGTTGGCCAAGTCCGCTTTGAACGCTCAGGAAGAGAGTGGGAGATTGATTACTCATTAGACGCACTGTGCCGAGGCGCAGGACTCGCAAAGCCTTTGCTGCGTGCAGCAATGATCACACTGCGCAACGCAGAGCCAGGCGCCGTGGTCTTCGGTCGGGTCAAGCAGATAAACATCGCTTCCCAGCGCGTATTCGCTGGATTGGGATTTGAAGTCCACACAGTCAAATCTGAGTTGGCCTCAAGCGAACTTGTCTATCGCTGTATACTGTGATTTTGTCGAGTTGTCTTAGATCGGCCATGTGGATCAGCGAATCTCAGAATGCCAAAACCAACAATTGTTATTGCAACACCCCACTCACGTCACGACCCACTCGTTGACCAAGTGCGGCATCTTCTTGGAGATTATGAGTTGATCCGCATTTGTGATCGCGGCGAGCTCACGCGTACGCACCTAGAACTCCTCAGTCCGCGTTTTATATTTTTCCCACATTGGTCTTGGTTGATCCCCGAAGAAATTCACAGTCGATTTGAGTGCGTCATTTTTCATATGACGGATTTGCCCTACGGGCGCGGAGGAAGCCCATTACAGAATCTCATTGTGCTTGGCCATAAAACGACGATGCTTTCTGCATTACGCTGCGTGGCAGAAGTTGATGGGGGTCCGATCTATTTGAAGCTGTCGCTCTCGCTCAGCGGAACCGCCGAAGACATTCTTCTACGTGCCGCAGACCTCATTCAAAATATGATCGTCGAAATTGTCCGTCTCCGCCCTGAGCCAATCGATCAGGAAGGCGAACCAGTTCTATTCAGGCGTCGGTGCCGGGAAGATGGAAATCTCAAAAACTTGAATTGTGTTCAACAGATTTATGATTATATTCGCATGCTTGAGGCCGATGGATATCCCCCAGCCTTTCTGGAAACGGAAGATTTCCAGTTTGAATTTACTGGGGCTAATATAATTGCTAACGCCATACACGCCAAAGTATGTATTACACGAAGGAAACCATGAAGAGACCTGTTCTCATTGTCGCAGCACATCCTGATGATGAAGTGCTTGGTTGTGGCGGTGCTATCGCCCGCTTCGTCCAAGATGGACGCGCCGTGCATGTGCTATTGCTGGCGGATGGAGAAACATCGCGTGCTACCGAGACTTTCGCTATCGAGCCTGAGGTATTACGACGGCGTGAACGGGCTGCTAGGCAAGCGGCGTCCATCCTCGGTAGCACGATCGAGATCTTGGCCATGCCTGACAATCGAATGGACGGGTTAGAGTTGCTAGAAGTTGTGAAACCGATCGAATCCGCGATTGGACGTATTCGACCAAGTACGGTTCTGACCCATCATTCAGGTGATGTGAACATTGACCATCGAATTGTGCATGAGGCTGTGCTCGCGGCATGTCGACCTCAACCTAGACACCCTGTACACGAGCTACTTTTTTTCGAAGTACCTTCATCAACCGAATGGCGCCCTCCCAGTTCCCAATCTTTTCAGCCTAATTTGTTCATCGACATCACCTCTACCCTTGCCACCAAAATGAAAGCTTTAGAAGCCTATGCTGATGAACTGCGGGAGTTCCCTCATCCGCGCTCGATCCGTGCGGTAGAAGCTTTGGCCAACTGGCGGGGTGCAACGGTTGGAGTTGAAGCTGCAGAGGCTTTTATAGTGGGTCGACAATTGATAATCGGCGAATTTTGAACCAGATGACATCCCACTTAAAAATCGCCCATCATCCTATAGGAAAGAATTCCCCCCCCTTCATCATCGCAGAGATGTCTGGCAACCATAACCAGTCGCTAGAGCGCGCGCTTGAAATTGTGGAAGTGGCCGCCAAGGCTGGTGCCCATGCGCTGAAGATCCAGACCTATACACCCGACACAATGACGCTGGATCTGGATGAGCGCGAGTTTCACATTAGTGATCCCAAAAGTTTGTGGGCTGGCACCTCTCTTTATAAACTTTACGGACAAGCCTACACCCCATGGGAGTGGCACGCGGCAATTTTCAAGCGCGCAAGCGAGCTTGGTATGGTCGCTTTCAGCACACCGTTTGATGACACGGCGGTTGACTTTCTTGAAACTCTAAATGTTCCCTGTTATAAAATTGCCTCATTCGAGAATACTGATATACCTCTCATTCGCCGAGTCGCCGCAACAGGCAAGCCGCTTATAATTTCAACTGGCATGGCAACCGAAGCCGAACTGGATGATACCGTCACCGCGGCGCGCTTGGCAGGATGCAAAGATCTCATTTTGCTGAAGTGCACCAGTACCTATCCCGCCACTGCGGAGAACACAAATATTCTAACCATCCCGCACCTGAGAGACAGATTCAAGTGCGAAGTCGGTCTCTCCGACCACACTATGGGTGTGGGAGTTTCTGTCGCTAGTGTTGCTCTTGGCGCAACGGTGATCGAAAAACATTTCACGCTCAGTCGCGCCGACGGCGGCGTAGACAGCACCTTCTCTATGGAACCCGCGGAGATGGCTCGTTTGGTGATAGAAACCAAACAAGCTTGGCAAGCGCTAGGACAAGTCAGCTATGGCGCAACGGAGGCGGAAATGAAGTCGATTATTTTCCGTCGATCACTTTATATTGTGAAGGATCTCAAGGCGGGAGAAGTGCTCACGCGGGAAAATGTTCGGGCGATTCGGCCAGGCTTAGGGTTGCCTCCGAAATATATCGATCGAATTCTGGGTGTGCGGGTTTTGCGCGACATCAATCGCGGCACCGCATTGTCTTGGGACCTCCTCAAAGTATGAGCCACAACACACCTCGGTACACAATCGAGAGTCTCGAATCTGTGAGAGGCGTTCTTGCACTCATAGTGCTACTCGCACACGGATGGCAGACCTTTGTTCGCCCATGTTGGCCAGAAGGAGTGTTGCCAACGGTCGTTGGGATACTCGCCCGATTGGCGGTGGTTGGGTTCTTCGTCGTTAGCGGATTTGCCATCGCGAATAGCATCTCAATAAATCGTTTACGTAACGAACAGTTCGATGTGGGCGAATTTTGTGCCGCACGCCTGTTTCGAATTACCCCCCCCCTTCTGATAATCATCGCCCTAACCTACTTTTTTTCCGTTGGATTGTCGGCTTGTGGTTGGGATCAAATTGATCAAATGAATGCGGTCAGGAGCACCTTTGCAACAAAACCATTCCAGCAAATTCTTGCACTAATCACTGGCTGCGTTTCTGGAGACCTTACAGGAAATTGGTTGAACGGACCCCTCTGGAGTCTCGCATATGAGATACAACTTTATGTTCTCGCTGGTCTGACTGCTGCAATCGTTTGGTCAACAAAGTTTTACAAGTTTACGGCGAGCGTTGCGAGTGTCCTGTATTTGGCTGCACTCGTAAAATTGTCCTTTGCGAATGGGTCTTCTGAGATGCGATTGCAATTCTTGTGCTATGGCTCGTTCTTAATCGGCGTTATGGGAATGCTCCTAATCCGATCTTCACCCCAGTCTGCAAAGCGAATCGGAATTATCGTTGCAATACTTGGAATTGCGACGGTCTTCCTATTCGATCTAGATTGGACCGACCTCAACAGCCCAGAAATGATTTTCGCGCAAGCGAGCTTTGCATTGATCTTCTCAGGGATTCTCGTTTCGATCCGTAACGTTAAACCGAGAATTTCTTTCTTCACACGTGCTGGGAAGTATTCGTACACATTATATATAGCGCATTTTCCGATACTGCTCGCAATTCTCTTTGCTCAGTGGCACCTTTCAAGATGGCTATTGCAACCTCCATTCATTATTCCCAATGCCATTGTTGCAACATTCTCAGTCTGGTTCATCATCTCTTCAATTGGACCGCGATTAGAACGCCCTCGCGAACAACTGATTGCGTCCAAAAGAATCCTCCACTGGGCTTGGAGCAAAATTCGCTGACGCACTTTTCCCTCCCCATGAAACTGGAATCAGTTGGGGGCAAGACAAATCGTGTATTATTACATAGTGATAATCGGCGCCTTTTCTGGACCAACATTTCGACCTCATGTTGAACATGTCGCTTGGCTTGCACAACTTGCACAAAATGAAGGACATACTGTTATTGGTTTATCTTGCGATGGCGCTGTAACCGACTGCTATGCACGAGCACTGCTTGGGCGCGGACGCATTGGTTGTGTTGGCTGTTCTCTTGCTGGGCTTCGAGCATTTTCTGATATAAAGACGCAAAGCGCTCGTGGAGTCCAACCATCTGCCTCTCTTGAAGGATGGCACGATTCTGAAATTCTCTCCAGCATTCGAACACTCCTCCGTGAAGAAGATGATGCCAAATTGATTGACCCGCCAGCGCAAACGCTGATCAATCGACTTGCTCCGACGGCGGCAAAAATGTTTGGCATCATTTCTGGATGGATTGAGCGTGAGGAATTGGATGCGCTTTTGGTATTTAATGGACGAATGGACATCACACGAGCAGCAATACGTGCAGCCCAAGCCCAAAGAATCCGGTTTGCGTCAGTGGAGCGCGCTTCCTTTGACACTGGCATCCGAATCACACCCATGACCGACTGCAATTCACCCAAAAGTGAAGAGCGGCTGCAGTTGCATTATCGCGATGTGCCTCTGCTCCGCGATCAAGTCTTGCGCGCGGCAGAATTCATAGCTCGTCGGGCAATAAATCTTCCAGTTTCTGAATGGCGCACTTATAATAAAGATCGAATATCAGCCGCGTGGCCAGAAACATCCAAAGGCACTCGAGTTTTGGTAGGACCAAGCAGCCAATACGAGGTTGCGGGCGGAGAAGGCTGGGAGAATCTTGGTGATATGCGTGACTCAGTCGAAGCGGTCGTTGCTCGACTTGGTCCAAATGTATCAGTCGTTGTGAGAGGTCATCCTGTCTGGAGTGAAACGATTGCTTCCATGACTGGCGAGTCAACGACGCGTTACTACCGCGACTGGTGCAGGAAACACAAGTACCATTTCATTGAGCCCGAAAGCAAGATTGACACTCGATCTCTCATCAAGCAAGCTGATCTTGTCTTAGCAACAGGTGGAACGATCGGTGTGGAGGCGGCGTGTGCTGGTTGCGCCGTACTTGCATTGGCTCCCTGCTACTACCGACACGGCGGAGGTGTAGGGAACGCCGTAGGAAATAATGCCATAGAAACTGCTCTTGCAATCCGAAATGTGCCAGTCGAGGAGCGCGTGCGCAGAACCCTACGCTCGATCTATACACATGCGTTTCGGACCACGCAGTTTTGCGATTTTGCACGTCCCGTGCAAGGCACAAGTGGCGCGACATGGGAATACCGTGACGGCGCCAATTTTCGCCAGGTCGAGCAGGCCTTACAAACCGGTTGGACTCAGGCGGATGACACTCGAACAACTGAAGATGACACCGATGAGACGGAAGTAGTTCGCTGGCTCATGGAAGAACGAATGGAGAAGATTATCGAAGAATCTGAAAGGCTACGCTCCGCTTCAAGCAACTTGGAGTGGAAACGGCTGCAGTTGCGACCAGTCGCAAAACTATTGCTGACTATCCGCGGACGTCTGCCCAAAGGGGATCTGATCAAGAGATAAAAAATCCTAGTGATGCCGCACGCCAGAAACCGAAATAGAATTATTAATTGATTAAAGTTACAGCAACTTTTGCTAGTGCAATACACATCTCTGAGACACTAAAAATTGAATAGCAAGATTTGGTAACTCCTAAAAATTCAATGAATCAGGAACGCAATCAATTTCTTCCGAGGCTGCTTTGGAAATCAGCGTATTTTCCTGTACTCATTTTTGCATTAGCAATTATGTTCGCAAGATTGCTGGTTGCCGCTCGCTTGCTTGCGGTAAATGAGTTCGCGTCATACAGCGCAGGCCTATTAGTATCGAGTTCGTTCTGCATGCTTGGGGGTCTCGGCCTCCAAATTTTGCTTCAACGCGAGATGCCGTTGCTAATTTGTCGCGGCAAATCACGGCAAGGAATTGTTTTACTTATACAAGCATTAGCGGTAGCTGTTGTATGTGCCTCAGTTGGCATGATCGCAGCGTGGTTGGGATTAGGACTCATTCTCAACAATACTGGATTAATCACCCCAACCGTCGCATGCACGGGTTTAATTCATGGACTTTCACAGCAATCATTTTTGCTTGTCACGATCGAAAGTCGCAGTCGCCTTCGTCCACTATTGTTCGCTTGTCAATACATGCTGCGGTCAATGCTGATCATTGCTGTCGGATTTATTGCCATGCGTTGGAGTGGATCGAGCACGGTTGTCATTATTGCTGAGGCATTAATCACAATTACGATCTCAACATTTATCCTGAGACAGGCTGCAAAGCGTGCAGGAATTCGCCTAATTCTTTCTACGCGTCTCGCCATCAGCCAATTACATTTGATCAATTGGCGCACGACTATCGTCCTGCTCGCCGTTATGGCAAGTAGTTGGCTTGCGCAAAATTTGGATCGTTGGATTGCTGAAAGAACATTAATTGTCAGCGAATTCGCACTTTACGCCTTTGCAGCAAACGCTATAACCGTCGCCTCGGCGCTGCAAATGGCATTAAGTAGTTCCATTTTTCCTAAGTTGGCCCACATTTATGAAAGTTACAACAAGCGGCAGGCGTTTAGAGTAACTGCAATGCATTCACTTTACACCGCGGGACTAGGTGTACTGATTGCTCCCGTTGCATGGCTCGCGTGGGAATTACTAGTTCCAATATTCTTTCCTGCATATATACCGTCCGTCAAAATTGCGCCAATAATAATCGCCGTATGCCTTTTCCGAGTGTCCAACTACTGGAGTGGATACCTACTGATCGTCGGCAAGCAGAATCACTTATTATTAATCACCATATTCGCACTCACTGCTAGCTCACTCATCTGGTATTTCGGCTTCATGCATAATTCTCTGCAGTCAATCGACTATTCAAAGATTGTGTGGTTTGCATGCATCACTGAAGGGTGTATATATATTGGAACTATGTATGCAGCGTGGCGTGAATCTGCAACGTAAATTTTATCGCACAAATTCGTATCCTCACGCAAGTAACTTGCGCATCTCGATCGGGAGAGATGCGGAAGATCTGAATTGTGGTCGACCAATACGCTGCTTGATCGCGGCTCGACAAGCATAAGAAGCAAATTTAATCGCCGCCGTCCCTATCGAAAGGTGTCGATACTCGCGCAACACGCGCCAAACCTCCCGTGACATCTGCACGCGCCGCCTACTCACAGAGCCGCTTCGAAGTCGATATGCCATAAGTGGCTCTTGCACTCCGTGTGCGATTGAGCCACCAGAAAGCAACCTAGTCCATAGCTCAAAATCATCGTAACCAACGGCCCCCTCCAATCGGATTGCGCCAAAAACAGAGCGATCCAGCAGAACCGTCGATGTCGCAATTGTGGAATTCCCTAGGAGTTGGGTATAGCAAATTGATTTGGGAATGCGTACCGGATGTCCAGAATAGTTGCCATCTTCCGACACACGCCAATACGAAGAGTAAATGAGTGGCGAACCAGTCTCTCGCGCAAGCCTTAATTGTGCAGATAGTTTGCGAGGCATCCATAAGTCATCGCTATCGAGAAACGCTAGCCAACGACCATTACTCACTGCATCAATGGCGACATTTCGAGCGCCCGCTGGTCCTTGCCGCCCACTCGTCCGCACGAAGCGAACCCGCGAATCCTGTTGTGCGATACGTTGGACTATCTCAGCAGTGTGATCTGTTGACCCATCATCGGCTACGACAATTTCAAGCTCCTTGTGATCTTGCGCAAGAGCGCTTTGAATGGACGCGGCAATTGTGGGTGCCGCGTTAAATGCGGGCATGACGACGGAGATTAGGTCGCCGCAAGAAGGTGTCAAAGTGAATGACTTCATGTGGCTTTCTGCAACGGAATCAGTATGCGCAACTCCGATAAGACCAAAGCCAATAGCATCGCGCCAGTAAAATAGTCGCACATCCGATTGACCATTAGGAAAATAATCGCCACCAACAGAGGCAAGGCGGACCGCCAACGTCGAACTGAATTGAGAAACAAATTCATAACTACAGCAATTACCGGCGTAGCAATCATTGCAGTAACGGGTATGCCAAAACTGAGTACATACGAAATCGCTTGACTGTCGGCTGCAAAATAACGTTCGCCACCGAATCCCCCAAAAAGTGCCACGTCGCTCGAGAGAATCGCGTCGAACATATTCGAAAAATATTCGTGACGTAGTTGAATACTTCTTGAGTCAGCAATAATCGAGTTTCCTGTCAGGCTCTGTAACGCAGAGTCGATCTTGAAATCAAGATGCATAATACTTCTGGGCATTTCCAATGCGATTGCTTCCACTAGAATCCAAGCTAAGGACCCGATTATTATCGTTGAGACGACAATTACTAGGAATAATAGAAAGCTTCGCCTCTTGAATACTCCAAGAACACCGATAATTGCCAGGCTCGCGACTCCAGCTAACGAGCCAGAAAGCACGACGCCGAGGATTGAAAGTGGAAGGAAGATTACGCTGGGGCTACCACATGCCACAAATCGAGCAATTATCAACAAGCACAGCATTGCAAACATATTTGCATTTCCCATAAATCCGATGATGCCATCATTATCGCTACCGCTAATGCCCCAAGAGTAAAGAGAGACCCCTGTTAACAATTGGATAGTCATTGAAATAGCGAGCAATTGCCAGATAGCATTATAATTTATTGCCCGACACCTCAACGAAAGAAGACATAGAGAAATCAAACCTAACGGACCATTCCAAAATAAATCGTCCATATTTGGTGCGATCGAAGGTTGCCTCAAGATAAACATTAACACTGCCGTTGCCATGCCAAAGATCAAGACAAGGTCGCTTATGCGCAAACGGTTCACGTTGATCGGCAGGCAGCCAACGATAATCAAGAGCAGAGATGAAATCCGAATGATCCGTGACAAGAATTCAGCATTATGGTCTAGACCTGCGGCAACCATTAACTGAGGGAAATATGCGCAGGACATCAGCAGGAAACCCAACACAAGACATCGCATATCGGCTTTGTGCGTAGCAATTAATATTGGGACTCGCTGGTCCCGCATGGCGATTTGATGTGGCAATCTCACAGCGACCTGCAATTTCCGATGTTCACTCTTGTCACCCGCGGCCAAGCACTTTTCGAACGTGATGTTGGTGAAATTTGACGCATTTGATTGATGGTAGTCGCAAGTCAAAGCTAGGTGGTCACCACAGGATGCAAAGCAGTGACGCAGACTAATTTCATTACGAGTGCGATGAGCTAGTCACTACACTTAAGCAATGCGTGTCCTTGTCACCGGAGCGAGTGGCTTTGTAGGGCGCACTCTTCTTCCTGTTCTTTCTTTGCGCTCTCACGAAATAGTCGCGGCAATGCGTGCTGCACCGAGCGACCGAGAAACCCCTTCGAACTCAGTTGCCATCGGCGACATCAACGCCGCCACAAACTGGTCCGCCGCACTCCACGGCGCAGACGCCGTAGTCCATCTTGCCGCACGCGTACATGTCATGAGTGAAAATGCCAGAGACCC
>Ga0209086_10001418_pt1 | contig 19590 bp, 27 predicted proteins | sample M_130207_XF_Meta_FD_187312 | JGI IMG/M metagenome (GOLD analysis project Ga0209086, IMG submission 187312) | Freshwater microbial communities from Lake Montjoie, Canada to study carbon cycling - M_130207_XF_MetaG (SPAdes) (version 2) | ecosystem: Environmental > Aquatic > Freshwater > Lake... | reverse complement strand
CGATAGGTGACGGGCGACCACAAGGCAGCGTCCTCCTTGACGGGCGTCTCCTTCCACTCGTCGAAGTCGTTGGGCCACGACAGGACGTAGGGGGTTGGGCGGTTGTCCGTGAGGGAGTCGAAGGCGCAGATCAGCAGCGAGGACAGCATCTAGGGCGCACCAAGGAGCGACGACTACCCACGCGCCGGGGGAACGGCGCGAGGAAGCGTAGGGGGGAGGGGAGGTCGGCGGGGAAGCCTCGCCCTTGCGGGCGTGCCACATGTCATAGGCCGCCGGGAGGAGAGGCGCAAGGGGGGACATGCGCCTTTTGGTTCGCAAGCGGAGCGCTCGGGCGTAGCCCTACGGCTCCTCGCTCGCAACCGCCGAGGGCTCGCCGAAGAGGACTTGCAGCGCGTCAAACGCGGCCTTTGCGGCGGCATGTCGCGCGTTCGCCTCCTCGACCATCTTGCCCGTGCGCTCCAGTTCCTCGACCACGAAGCGCAGCAGGTTCGACCGCTGCTCCTGCTCGACCTCCTCCTCCTGCGTCGTGCTGCCCTCGGGGAGGCGGGAGCCCGTGGAAGCAAGGAGGACGTCATCGACACGCCTCTTCTTCCCTGCCGCCGAGAGCGCGAGGAACTCGTTGACGTAGGGAGGGACGGCGGGGTCGCGGACGGCGTTGAAGATGAGCGCCGAGAGGTTCTTGACGTTGTTGATCTGGAAGGCCTTGGCGACGAGGAGTTCGGTGCCCGTGTCGACGGCGACCGTCGTCCACGTCGACGCGCGCGGGGGGTCGAAGTTCTCGACCGCGAGGGGGCTGCCCTTCGCGACGGTCGCGACGACGATGGCGCGGATGATGCCGCTGCGGGAGGTCGTGGGGTTCGCGACCTCGAACTGTACGAGGTCGCCGAGAGCGACCTTGAGGGGGATGCTGCTGGACACGGTTTCACCTTGGGGAGGCTGGGGAGCGGGGGTGGGGGAGGCCTCGTACGCTTTTGCGCCGACACCACGTTCTTTATACTCATACCTTATTGAGCCGTCAAGGAGGTATGGGCAGAACGAGGAGACCGTCGGCGCAAAACGCTCGGAGCGCGACGCGCGATCTCGAAGCACGTGTTTTCAGCCACTTACGGCACGCGCTCGTTCAGGGACGACGAGATCGCGCACGCAAGCGGCTCCGCAACTAGGGTTATGGAGTTAGGGAGCCGCCATGAAGGTCATGCTCACCGTCGACCCCGGACTCCGTGGATGCGGCTGCGCATGGTGGATCAAGCCTGACGGCGGGAACTGGGCGCTCAACAGCGCGGCCCATGCCCCCGCTCTCCCGCATGAGCGTGGACAGGAAGATGATGACGGGCCGGAGGCGTGGAACGCCGCCGTCGGCGCGGTGGAACTGCTCCACGCAGAGCGGTTCGGGGAGCGGTCACCGGACATCCTCTGCGTCGAGAGGATGAAGGTCTACACGCGGGGCGTGGGCGACCCTCGCGACCTGCTCGCGCTCATGGCGGTCGGGGGAGGGATCTTCCGCGCCTTCCACGACGCCCGCCCGCTCGCTCCACTTCCCTCCGAGTACAAGGGGCAGGTGCCGCGCAAGGTCTACGGCGACCGCATCGAGAAGAGGGTGCGCGAGAGCGGGGAGTGGGGAAAGGTCTCCGTTCCCAAGCAGAAGACCCATCTCAACGACGTGATGCACGCCGTCGGGATGGGTCTGTTCCTCGTCGAGCGAGGAAGGGTATAGGGGCGGAAGGAATCGAACCTTCGTTCGCGGAGTCAAAGTCCGCTGTCCTACCGCTGAACGACGCCCCTGCTCGCAGCCTCTAGTCGAGCGACTCCTCGACGACCACCACGCGGCGGAGGTTCGTCGTCGTGGGCGTCACGGTGATGCTCTCGACGCCGTGCGCGGCCATGACGGCGCGCAAGAGGGCGACGGCGTCCTTCATGTCCTGCATCGGGTCGACCGCCGACGGAACGAAGGCGGCCTTGAGGGCCGGAGACGGCGCAGGCTCGCCGACGAGCGGGGGCTTCGTGAGGTGCAGAGTGACCTTCTCCCCGTTGTCCGCCGTGCCCTGCACGATCACGATCTTCGGCGCGTGGAGGTCACGCGCACTCCCGTCGATGTGCTCGACGCGAAGCGGGCGCTGGAGGTTCGTCGGCGTCTCGGCGAGCACATCGGAGGGAACCTCGGACGTAGCCACCGTCGCCACGACGCGCGCCGCCGTCGAGGCGTCGACGAGCGAGGACGTAGGAACCTTGCGCGGGCGACCAGCGGGGCGGGCGTCGGGCTTGTTGCGCATGTTCTCCTTCTCGTAGAGGCCGGACTTGGGGATCGTGACGCGGTCGAGGCCGTAGAGGTCGCACGCCGCGTTGAACTTCGTGGCGGAGACCTTGACGTGCTTCTGCTTCCCTTCCCCGGTCTCGATGCCGAGGACGCGACGCGCCCACTGCACGCCGTCCCACACCTGACCGTGCGAGAGGCTGTACTGGCTGGCGAGGGCGCGGTTGGAGATCCCCGGCGAGAGGGCGAGCGCGCGCAGGAGCGTGCGCTGCACCTCGGTGAGGCCGGAGGTGTCGATGGAGGAGGGGGCGGCGTTCTTCGGGAGGGTCGGCATGGGCGTGTTCTCGGGAGCGGGGAGGGGAAGGGTTTCGGACTCGGAGACAGGTTCAGGCATCGTCGCGGCGACGGCGTCGACCACAACGGAGGGGAGAGAAGGAGCGGTCTTCTTCGCGGCTTCGCGAGCAGCCGCGCGGGCGGCCTCGCGCTTCGGCGAGATGTGGGGCTGGGGAGAGAGGATCGGGATCTCTGTGAAGCCCGCCTCGTTCAACTTCTCGATGTTCACGGCGTGTTTCCGTGTCCCCATGATCACGGGGATGTCGCGCTTGTTGGCCTCCGCGATGGCGGCGTTGCTCATCGGGTGCCCGCACATGTCGGTCAGGACGAAGAGCACCTCGATGTTCTCGGGGAAGGAGCCGTTCTGCTTCTTCCACGGCCAGTGGTGGGCGACGAAGAGCCCGTGCTTGGCGAGGCGCACGGCCAACTTGCGGGAGACGAAGGAAGACTCTCCGCCGACGACGAGCGTCTGCCGCAGGAGGGAAGTGATGACCTGCGAGAACTGCGCGGCGTTGTTGGGGGGAGCAGGGAAGTAGTGCGAGGGGTTCATGGGCCTCCGAGGGTGAACGGACGAGAGGACAGGTGTCCTGTCCTTCAGTCTAGCCACCTTCCGACGAACGTCAAGCCTGTCCGACAGATTATCGAAGTGCCCCCGCGAGCACGGCGTAGCACCTGCCGTAGCACTCCTCTTTCTCCGCGCGCGTGGACGGCCACGGATACTCGGCTAGGGTGAAGACAACCCCCCGTTGAACGGAGGAACGTCTCGTGCCGTCTCACCCCACCATCCCGTCTCCGGGACTCGCAAAGCCCCTCTCCCGCGCCATGAACATGCTGCTCACCGCAGATGATGTGGTCGTGGACAACTGGTGCTTGCACGAGAACCAGCCGAGCGGCGGCCTCCGCAACTTCTTCCTCCGCCAGTACGCAAACGCTGCCGAGGTGGAGCAGGCGTTCACGGAGGCGGGGGGCTCGATCATCGTTCGCGCCACCTCGGGCGTCGCGCCTACCACGGTGGGTTTCCGCACCGACACGAACGGCTACCCCATGCTCACGCTGAAGGGCGGGAAGCCCCCGACCTTCTGCGAGGTGCGCATCCTCCTTGCGGAGAGCGCACGCGCATGACCATCTACCACGGCCTCCGCCGCGCACTCTCGGCTTCCCTGCTCGTCCAAGACGCGGGCGGGGTGCTCGGGAACGACGTGCTCGTCGAGGGCCAGCCCGAAGGCGACCTCCGCACCTTCTTTTCTCGCACCTACGCGAGCGGCGAAGCGGTGGAGCGTGCCTTCTCGGATGCGGGCGGAACCATCCTTGCCCGCGTCTCCGAGGCCTGCCTCATCCCCGTCAAGGCGCTTCCTCTCGGGGTCGACGAAGCGGGCCGTCCCACCCTCACCATCGTCGGCGGCGGCAAGGGCACCTTGCTCTCGCTTCGCTTTGCGATCCCCCACTCCTCGGTCGGGTAGTCCGCCCGAGTTCGTTCCACGACCCTCACGGGTCATTCTCCAAGGAGCCACCATGGCCTTCGATACCACCTACACCAAGAACGAGGTCACCCCGTACTCGTGGTGCATCGCCGTCAACTCGCTGAACACTGCTTCGGCTGCGACCGTCTTCAACCCGCTCGACGACATCGCGAACGCGGTGTACGGCGTCGCGAACGTCGCGGCTCTCACGGCTGCGCAGATCGCGGCCCTCAACGCGACCAATCCCCTGTGGCAGACGCTCTACAACGGCGGCGTGGCCTTCGTGGGCGCGGCCAACGTGACCACGGCGATCTACACCAACTGCGACGTGCAGGTCACGGCCCAGACGGGTACGGCCATCGCTCCGCAGGCTGGGCCCCCGACCGCTGGTTTCATCGGTGGTTCCTGTGCGGGGGACGTCGCTGGCGGGGCGGCGGGCAACGCGCGCGTCTCTCTGACCGACCTCAAGTTTGCGAACGCCTCTACGGGCACCGTGCAGGTTCGCATCGCGTACCGCCACTCGATCACGGGCTGATCCTCGACGCCTGTCGAGGCTGTCATCTAACCTGACCCTCGGGTCATTCTCCAAGGAGCCACCATGGCCTTCGATACCGCCACCTACACCAAGAACGAGGTCACCCCGTACTCTTGGTGCATCTCCACCAACTCCGCTGCCGCTGCCGCTGCCTCCGTCTTCAACCCGCTCGACGACATCGCGAACGCGGTGTACGGCGTCGCGAACGTCGCGGCCCTCACGTCTGCCCAGATCGCGGCCCTCAACGCGACCAATCCCCTGTGGCAGACGCTCTACAACGGCGGCGTGGCCTTCATGGGCGCGGCCAACGTGACCACGGCGATCTACACCAACTGCGACGTGCAGGTCACGACCCAGACGGGTACGGCCATCGCTCCGCAGGCTGGGCCCCCGAACGCTGGTTTCATCGGTGGTTCCTGCGCGGGTGCGGTCTCCGGTGCTGCAGTGGGCAACGCGCGCGTCTCGCTGACCGACCTCAAGTTCGCGGACGCCTCCACTGGCACCGTGCAGGTTCGCATCGCGTACCGCCACTCGATCACGGGCTGATGAATGTCGTGGTTCATCGACTTGGGTGCTGACAAGATCGAGTTTTCGGACGGAACTTTCACGCTCTTGCGTGATGGGGAGGTCTTGGACACGGTTTTGGCAAGCAAGGTTCGCGCCGCTGCCCCCAGCGTGATGCTCTGCTTCGGACGAGCATCGCTCAACGTCGTGCTCACGTATGCCGAGTGGCTCGATGTGGTAGGTGAGAACTTCGAGCACTTCTCCGGCGAGCCTCTCGCCGAGGCTGTGTCCGAGGAGGTCGCCCCCGATGTCGCCGAGACCACCTCCGATACGGTCGCCGAGGAGGTCACTCCGGTGATCGCCACGACGCGACGCGGTCGCCGTCGAGCCTAGCCCGCGCGGGATCGCATCCCACGCCCGACGCCCGTCCCGTTCACGCGGGGCGGGCGTTTCTTCTTGGACAAGTCTCTTGCCGATACGGATGCACCCAACCCTGTCCAGCCTTGTCTGACCTTGCCTGACCTTGCCTGCTAGGATGCGCACCTGTGGCGCTTTTTGGCACAATCTCCCGTCGTAAGCGTCCGAATACTCCGACTTGCTATTTTCGTTCCGTCGGCTTCGCTGTAGCACTAAAAGTGACGACGATCCGCCTACCGCCTACGTTTCCGACATGTGCCAGTATTGCCCGGACTAGGCGAGGCAAGGTAAGTCAAGGTATGGACACGCCGCGTCGAAAGAAGCCCCGCTACCCCCCTTGCAAGGACGTCGTGCGTCTTCGCAAGGGTGGGTGGACGTACGAGGCCATCTCGCGCGAACTCAAAGCGAGCACGCGGGAGGTCTACCGCTGGCAAGCCGGAGACAGCCGTCCGCTGGGCGTGTACGCCGACATGCTCGCTGCGCTCCCGACGACGCCTCCCCGCGTGTCGAGGCACTACAAGTTCCGCCCCGAAGGCGGCAGTGAGCCCAAAGCGGAGGGCGGCAGTAAGCCCGAGGAGACCGAGGGCGGCAGTGAGCCCGAGGAGACCGAAGGCTAGGCGCGAACGAGGGTCAGCGCGGGCGTGCCCGCGAACGAGGCTACGTGAGAGCGCAGAGGCACCTCCGGCAACGCGGGGCCGACGCTCGACATCGCGTAGGCTCCCGAGGTCAGCGGGGACTCCTGTGCGTCCTCGGGAGCAGGCTCTACCTCTACGAGCGCGGAGGTGTCCGCTGCGAGGGTTCGCAGGTGTGCAGCGAGAGCAGGGAGATACCCCGCGAGAAACGCGTGGGGGTCACCTACCTGCGCGGGGTCGGAGTTAAAGACGATCTTGACGATGGGCAGGCCGTCATCGTCGAGCACCCAGTCCACAACGAGTTGTCCCGCTGCGGGGCGCCGCTCGACCTCACGCAGAAGGCGCGCTTCGGCAAGGTCGACAATGCTCACGCCGAGGGCTCGGAGGCCTCATCCTCGGGCAGAAGCGGAGCAGGCTTCTTCTTTCTCCCGCCTCGGCTCTTGGGCATCTCGGGAGGTGCCTCACCCCGGTCGCGTGCGAGCGCTTCGCCCGCCTCACGCACGAAGTCCGGCATCTCCGACACGAGTTTGACCTCGGCCTCGGACGGCGCTTCAACGGGTGCGGGCTGCGGCGGAGGCGCAGAAGGTTCGCGTCGACCGATAGCGTAGAACTTGATCTGCGCCTTCGGCACGCTCCACACGGTCGCAAGGAAGGGAGATCCGTCCGGTGCGGGAAGGGAGAGCCCCTTGGTGCCGAACAGGAGGAGGTTGGCGTCGAGGTACGGATCCTTGTCCACCTTGTCGGCTTCGACGAGGACGGTCTTCTCGTTGAGTGTGAGAGTGACGACGACGGGCATGCGCCCAAATAGCACGAGGCCGCCCCTCCGTGAAGAGGGACGGCCTGTGTTCTAGGTTGCCCGAAGGCTACCTAGACGGCTTACATGCTGGACTTCGAGAAGAGGACGCTGAACTCCGCGCCGACCGGGATGTCGTAGCCGAAGCGCACCTTGCCCGCGCCACCGTCGTCGATGACGCTGTAGTCGCCGTCCGTGAACAGCGACGCGTTGCGGCGCTTGATGCCGTTCACGAAGACCACCACGCTGCCCTGAACCATGTCCGCGAACACGGTGCCGGGGAGCGGGAAGTCGCGCTTCGGGGCACCCACGACCTTCTCGCAGATCTCGGCGTCGAACTGGCCGAGGCGACGGAGGACATCCGGGCCCAACTTGCCCATCTGCACGCTGGAGTTCGCCAACTTCGAGCCGTTCAGCACGTTCACGAGGAGCGCCTTGGTGCCCGCGTCGAACATGAACTCGCTCATGTTCGCGTTGACGCTGATCTGCGTCCCGGCGATGGCGATACCGTTGCCCATCGTGTAGGTGCCGGAACCGGAGAACTGCGTCCACACGCCGCTATTGTTGAGCACCCAACCCGTGGAGTCGGACTCGACGAAGGTGAACGAACCCACGTTGAGTTCGAGGGCGAGGTTGTCCGCGTCAACGGAGCGAGTCCACGCGCCCGACTTCACGTCCCAGATGCCCATGACGGCGGCGGGCTCCGTAACGAGGACACGCTGGCCCGCGACGAAGGTCTTGCCGTCAACCGTGAGGCCCGTGAGGCTGGCGGGCGTGAACGCGAGCGGGAACATGGCCTTGCTCGACACGCTCTCCTTGACGTCAAGGCCCTGAAGCCCGGCGTCAATGTTCGCCTGCAGCGACGCCTCGGCAGCGGTCGCACGAGCGACCTCCGCCGCGATGTCCGACGCCAGACCCGCGTCTGCCGACGTGCGGAGAGCAGCCTCGGCGGCGACCTGCGTGTTGACGTAGGCGCGGAGCGTGGTGTCGAGGTTCGCGTCCGCAGACGCAAACTCGGAGCGAATAGCCGCCTCCTGACCCAGAGCACGGGTGACTTCCGCCGCGAGGGCGTTGGTCAGCGCGGTGTCAGCAGACGCGCGGGTAGCCGCCTCGGCGTCGAGGTTGCTTTGGAGGAGCGCGTCGCCAGCGATGCGAGCGGCTTCTTCCGAAGCGATGTCCGCGTTGAGCGCAGTCTCCAGCGCGTCGATCTCGGCCTGAAGCGCCGCATCGCCAGCGATACGGGCGCTCTGCTCGCTCGCGACGGCGTTCGTGCGGGCGGTGACCTCGGCGGCGATGGAGTTCGTGAGCGCGGTGTCCGCAGCAGCGCGAGCAGAAGCCTCGTCGGCCTCGGCAGCGGTGGCACGGGTCGTCTCGGCCGTGATCGCCGCCGTGAGCGTGGACTGCACGGTGTCGATGTTGCCTTGGAGGGTCGCCTCAACACCGGAAGCGCGGGTGACTTCAGCGGAGATGCTCGCGTTCAGCGCAGCATCGGCAGAAGTGCGCGTCGCAGCCTCGGCATTGATGTTGTTCTGAAGCGTGGTGTCCGCAGAAGTGCGAGCCGAAGCCTCCGCCGAAACCGCAGAGGTGCGCGCGGCGACCTCGGCGTCGATAGCGGACTGCAGGCCCGCCTCAACGCCAAGCGCACGGCTGACCTCGGCGGCGAGGGCGGCGTCGGAAGCGGTCTTCCGGTCGTCAACGTAGTTCTTGTTGGCGACCTGCGCGCCGACGCTGGAGCCGTCGATGTCCTTGACCTTGACGGTGCGGGTCGCATCGTTGAGGTCGAGGGCCAGCGCCAACTTGGCGACGGTGATGATGTTGGAACCGAGATCCTCGGTAGAGATGAACGTCTGGGTGAGTGCCACGGGGGCCTCCTTGATGGTGCGGGGTTCAGGCCTCCGAGCGGGGGCCTACATCTACCTTACGCACCTCCTACGCGCGGATCATCGTGACAAGTTCAAGGAAGTTTTGCGTGTCTTTTTGAGTAGTTACATACTGACACGTGGCTAGACAACTGCCTTGTTGTAGTACACGACAAGTATGTCGCCCTCCGTCAGGATGCGGGCCAAGACCACCTCGTTTCCGTCGAACGCATAATCTCGACTGCTCCGCATGATGCGTCCGTTTCGCACAACCAAGTGTTGCTGCGGTAACGACGCCGGGACATGGCGGAGCGTAACGGACGCGCTGCCCACGAGGTTCGGTGAGGGGCCTCCCGCGACGGCCTCGAACTCCTCGTAGTCCGACCATCCTCCGCCCACGCTGTTCGGCGCGGACACCTGATTGGAAGCGGTCGCGCCCCCGTTGCCTCCGTTCCCTGCGCTTCCCCCGCCCTGCCAGAACATGGGCGTGACGGAGAAGGCGTCGACCTCGGGTTGCCACCCGCGCTCGCAGCGGAAGTTCGCCGTCTCGGAGACCGTACCTGCGTTGCGGAACGTGACGGTCGTGCTCGTGACTTCTGTCACGATGATACTCGTCACCCGGTCGGGAAATACGAGTGTCGGAGAAACGGGCGTACCGCCGCTCGTCAGACCATGCGCACGCGTGACCGAGACCCCGGCCCCGAGGCTTGTGACAGACACGACGCTGACGAGAAGTTGAGAGGACACGACCTACGCCTAACCCCGAGGCAAGGTCAGGCAGGGTCGGAGAGCACTCCACCTGCGCGGTCGACACGAATAGGCCCGTGAGCCTCTGCGGAGGCGTCACGGGCCCTTGCGGTAGTTTCCGGCCTGTCCAACACGGCATAACGCCATGTGTCAGGATGATCTACCCCTCGACCGAGAAAGAACCGAGGTTCGCGTCATCCGCGTCGTAGCAGATGATGACGGCGTCGGGGATCGTCGTCCACGCGCAGGGCACGTCGGCGGTCAGCGTGACCGCGAAGGCTGCGTAGACCTCCATGCGGACGGTGCCGGGGCAGCGGTCATAAGCGGCTTGGACTTGGGCAGGGAACGTGTTCATGGGAGCCTCATCAGACGGTGAGGACGGCAGCATCTGCCGCCGTCGTGAGGGCGTTTGCGCCCGCGACGTAGCCGAGGGTCACGCCGCCGTTGGAGAGCACCTGCCCCGCGATGCCGTCGCGCGAGAGCCAAACTTCGCGGAGTCGAATAGGCGCGGGAAGGGACGCCGTGAGCGACCCCGTGCAGTAGACCGGGACGAGCGGAACTTCGCCCCCTCGGGAGAGGAACGTCGTTGCGGGAGCGTAGGCACCGAAGCGGTTGTAGCCGCTGATGGTGGCCGAGCCGGGGATGAAGCAGCCGAAACGGCTCTGTCCGGCGATGCCCGCTTCGTAGAACGCCGCGTCACCCGTGTTTGCCCACATGTTCGACTGGTTGTAGTTGTTGCTCCCGCTGGTGAACACGCCGTAGATGCGCCCGTCCGTCTCCCCGAGCCCCGAGATGCCGGGGTCACCGATAGCCCCGCCCCCGCTCCACGACGTTGCGATGCTTGGCCCTGTTTGGGCGAAAGCGACGATAATGGCCTCCGGGCACTCCCACATGTAGACACGGTTCCATATCGCCGTGACGGGCAGCACGAAGGCGCGAGCGAAGCCCGTGGACTGCCCCGTCGTGAACGGCGCGGCGGTGTTCCACGCCCCCGCGATGTAGATGCCCGTCGTGTTCTTGACGCAGCCGCAGTACATCATGTTCTGCGTTTTGGCGTCTACTTGCGCCGGGGGGTAGGCGTAGGCGACCATGCCCGTCGGCGCAGCCGTCGAGGAACCACACCACATGAGCGCCTGCCCGAGCACCGTCCCCGCAGCGGGCGCGTAGCCGAGCGTCGGAGGCAACGCGAAGGACGCTTGGTTCGCACCGGACGACGTGTCCCGGCCCCATGTCCACGCCGAATCCGTCCCCGGCACCCGCGCCGAGCCGTCAGCGTAGGTCACCGCCGTGCCCGCCGTGTGGAGGGCGTTGAGCGCGTCGGGGAGCGTGTTCGCTGCGAGGTTCACGGGCGCGAGAGCGCGCCACTTCTGCGTGGGGAGAGCCATGTTAGTACGCCAACAACACGGCGTCGGTGGACGCGATGGGCGATGCCCCAAGCAGGTAGCCCTTGGGGTTCAGTCCCACTTGCCACGCCGTCCCGGTGACGGAATCTCGCGTGATGAAGATTTGCCGGAACTGACCGATGTACTGCGTCAGGTTCCACGCCTGCAAGGGGATCTGCGGGAGGTCGCCGTTTCGCGACGTGAACTGGTTGGTGGGCGAGATGTTTCCGAAGCGGCTGGAGACGACGAGCGTGCCCGCCCCCGGCGTGAACGTGACGGAGTGCTGATCGGTCGCGGTGTTCGCGTTGTAGAAGAGCGGTGCTAGGGTGGCTGAAACGGCGGAGAGCCAAGTGGCTCCCATGTAGTTGGACGCACCCGTGACGGCGACACCGTAGAGGCGACCGTCCGTTTCTGCGTTCGCCACGTTTGCGGAGAGCGGGTCGATGTACGCCCCTGCAGCACCACCCGACACGTTGCCTGTGGTGGTGTTGACGACTTGGACGATTACCGCTTCCTCACACTCCCACATGTAGACGATGGAGTAGAGGCTGGTGGTCGAGGACAACGAGCCGAGGCCCGTGAAGTCGCCCACGCTGAAGGGCGTCGTCGCGTTGTTCCACGACGTATACGTCCCCGAGTTTTTAGCCGTGCCCATGTAGAGGACGTTGCCGCTGCGGGTATCCGCGAACAACTGCTTCCACACCGCGCCCGCCGTGCTGGTCGTCCCGCAGATGGCGACGGCTTGGTTCAACGCCGTCGTCGTGGGGGCGTAGCCGTAGATCGCGGTCTTCTGCCCCGTGGCGAACGTCGTCGCGTCGAAGTTCCACGTCCATGCGGAACCCGTGCCGAGCGACGCCGGAAGGCTCGCGGTGCCGGGGGCGGCGAACGTGCCGGGGGTGCGCGTGGTGCCGTCCGCGTAGGTGGTGGCGGTGCCCATCTGATAGAGCGCGTCGAGGAAGCCGCTGGCCGTGGTGTTCGTCACGTAGACCGGAGCCAACATGCGCCAATGAAGGGTGGGGTTTGCCATTAGACGAACGCTCCGGTGACGACGAGGGCGGTTGCCGCAGGAATCACGTCAGACCCCGCTGGCCCGTACTGCTCGTCCAGCGTCTTGCTATCAAGGAACGTGACCGCTGCCGCCATCGCGAGGAACTGGAGGACGCCGCCCGAGAAGGTCAGTACGGTGCCGTCTACCGTGGCCTGCGCGGTGAGCGCGGCACCTGTGTTGCTGAAGCACGCGACGGCGTTCGTCGTCCCGGTGTGTCCGCTCGCGCTCCAGCCGAGCGTAGAGAGCGACGGGTGCGCCGTCACGCCGCCCGCGTTGACCCACACGGCGGCCCCAGCGGCGTTACTCGTGCAGATGTAGAGCGCATCTGGCGACGGCGTGGTGTCTACCCACATCGAGCCGATGACGAAGCCCTGCGAAACGTCGTTTGCCGCTCCGGGAGCCGAAGCGCGAACGGTCTGGGGGGAAACGGCGAACGACATCTCTGCCTCCTAGATAATCCACCAGTTCGTGCCGTCACACGTCACGGTGATGCTGTCGTAGGTTCCGCCCGCAAGTGCGCGCGAAGCCGCTCCGTCAATGTTGCCGCCAAGAGTCCCCACCGTGACGATGTTCACGGAGTTGTTTGCGCGCTTGACCGTGATCATGCGACCCGTCAGTCCCGCAGCCGCCGCCGGAAGGTTGATGGTCTGTGCCCCGCCGGGGTTCGCCAGTACCACGTAGTCGGTGGAGGTGACGGCGTAGGGCGAGGCAGCCGTGGTGACGAGGGCAGTCTGGAACCGCTGCACCTGCGTAGTTCCAAGCACGGAGAGGAGCGCGGATCCGCCAGCGCCGTTGTCGACCGTGACGGTGTTCGTCCCCGTGCGGTACACACGGGTGTCCACGGCGGACGCGCCTCCCGACCCGAAGCGCAGGGTGGCGCTGGTGAGCGTGGCCGTGGGGTTCGCATCGCCAAGCGCTCCGAAGACGTTGTGGGCGTTGCCGACGACGGTACTCCACCGTAGCGACGCCGTGCCGAGGGCTCCCACGCTGTCAGCACCGGGAGCGAGGGTGCCCGCTCCGGCGGCACCGTTATCGAGCGTCAGGGTGTTGGCCGCCGAGCGGTAGAGGCGCGTGTCGAGCGCGCTCCCGCCACCTGCGCCCCACAGCGTAGCCCCCGTACCGCTGACGCTGTAGCGGAGGTTCGCCTCGCCCGAGACGAACGTCTCGATGACGTTGTCGGTGCTCGCGAGCGTCACAACGGAGATGCCGAGGTTGGTGCCCTCGTTGTACACGCTCAACTTGCGATTGGCGACCGGGGTGTTGCTCCCGATGCTCACATCGTCGGTCGCAGTGGTCAGGTAGACGACGGTGCCGCTATCCGTCCAGCCAGACGCGGCAGGAACAGCGGCCCAGATGGGCGACGCTCCGGCCCCCTGCGACGTCAGCACTTGCCCGGAGAGGCCCGACGCACCGTTGACCTGAAGGTCGAGAACGTCGAGGTTGAGCGGCCCGTCGACGGCTGCCGCCGTCTTAACGGAGATCGTGCCCGTGCCCGCCGTCGTAAAGAGCAGCGTACCGGGAGAGAGGGTGTCCGTGACGCCCGCGCCGTTCGTGACGACGAGGCCCGTCCCGTTCCACGTGAAGTTTGCGGAGCCACCGAAGGCTCCCGCGTTGTTGTACTGGATGCTGTTGAAGGGCAGGGCGGGCGTGCCTCCCGCACCACCACCGGGGATGTTCACGGTGACGACGTTACCGGAGATCGACGCCGTGACGCCCGCCCCCGTGAAGTTGAAGTACGCGCCGAAGCCGAGGTTGGTGCCCTCGTCTTGTGCGTTGGCGCCAACGATGCTGTACCCGGTACTCATGGACTACTCCTCGCCGGGAAGAGTCTGCATCTCTCTGTTGGCCTTCAACCAGATCCACAGCGACCAGTAGGACACCGCTGCGCCCACCGCGAAGGTCGCTGCCCGCAGCACGGGGCGCTCCTGCGGCAACTGCCGCGAGGCGTACATGACGAGCGGGCCGCCGACGAGCCCCGCCGCAAGGCGAAGGGGCTGCACCGTCTGCTGCTCCGTGTCGTAGGAGACGCACAGGTACGGGCGATCCTCGACGCGGCTCGTCTTGCTGACGGTGCCTGCGTCGGGGAGGCTCTCGCCCCTCACGCCGGGGTATCCGAAGGGGGTGCGTGCCATGCTACTTGTAGTTCTCGGGGTAGCGTTCACGGAGGAACTTCTGCTTGCGGTAGATCGCCATCCACATGTGGACAAAGAACCCGCCGACACCGCCCAGTGCCGCGTACCACGGCACGTTCTCCGCGTCCGCGTAGCGCTTGGCGACGAAGTAGCCCACCACGGCGCCCGTAGGAACCAGCGTCGCAATCGTCAGCGCGCGCATCCGCTGGTCGGCTTCCCACACCGCGTAGTCCTCGTCGCTCAACTCGTTCGGGTCGAACGGCTGGAGGGTGGGGTCGACGCCCGTGTCGTCCGCGCCGTAGCCGAGAGCAGGCTTGCCCATGGCGAGGTTGCGCGCAACGCCGACGGCAGCACCCGCGAGCGCGCCGTACAGCGCGCCCATCTTCATGTCCTTTCCGCTGTAGGAGGCCCACGCCGCGCCGACGGCGGTGCCGATGCCTGCGCTCGTTCCGATGCGGACAAGGCTGTCCTTCTTGTCGTCGGCGGAGGTGTCGGTCTCGGCAGCGCCGTAGCCGAGGATCTCCACGGGGCCTTGGTAGGCGTTGAGGCCGGGAGCGACCTTGTAGCGCATGTAGTCGGAGGCCATGTGGAGTCGATCCTCGGAGGTGTTGATCTTCAGGAGAACCCACGCGGGCAGGTCATCATCGTCCTGAAGGGCGTTGTGGAGTTTGGCGGCGTCCATGGCGATGCGCGCGAGTTGCTGCTTCGCCATGCGCCCCTCTTGGGGCATCGGGTAGTCGAAGTTCCGTCCCATGCCTACCTCGCGGTCTGGGCGCGCTTCTTGCGCCAGTCATCGAAACTCGCCCATGCTGCAAGAGCACCGACGCCCACGAAGAACATGACCGAGAGAGCGAAAATCGGGGTCTCCGACACGGGAACGCCGTAGGCGCGCGGGACAGGCCGCAGGTTCTCGGGGGTGGAGGGCACGAATCGCATCATCGCTCCGAGCGCTGCTTGAGCAGGTAGAGGGCTTCAAGGTGCTTGTCGGCGAAGCCCGCGAGGACGTTGTTCACCGACAGCGCGTAGGTGTTTGCCCCGACGAGGTCGTTCGCGGCGTTGATGCGCCGGAGCGTCTCGTTGACGAGCGCGAGCCCCTTCACCGCGTCGGCGCCCTTGGTCGCCTCGACGCGGGCGATGAGGTCTTGCATCCCGACGACCGTGATGTTCGGGAGCACGCTCTCCGCACCGCCGAGGGCGACGAGCACCTCGCCGATGCGGTCGATCTCCAGCGCGCGGTCTTGGTAGAGGCGCTGGTAGAGGAGGTGGTCGCCGTAGTAGTCCTGACCCTTGCTGCGCCAGTGGTAGGCGTGGAAGAGCATCTGCTCAACTTCGAGCGCGACGTGGACAGCGACAAGCGCGTTGACGAGGGGACTCATGTTCACTCTCCGACCGGGCCGCTGCCCGCAGGGCCCTTGCCGCTTTCGAGTTCTGCGCTGTAGCGGTTCATCTCCTCGTAGGCCTCGTAGTAGCGGACGCCGCTACCCACCATGAGGAAGAGACCGGAGAGCGCGGTGACGCCCTTGAGGACGGGGTTCTCCAACTTCGTCGCGGCGGCCATGAGCACGGGGCCGACGAAAATGGTGTTCACCAGCCGCATCGGCTGGTAGAAGTCCTCCTCCTTGTCGTAGGACACGCAGAGGTAGGGCTGGATGCGGAGTTGCTTCTCCGTAGCCATGACCTGTCCCTCGGACGCGCCCATGCGGGAAGACGTCGACGAGACGAAAGAGGGAGAGGCGTAGGTGCGCATGCGGAGAGGCTAGCACGCGCCCTTGGCACGGGAGGGTGGTGGGGAAGAGACGGAGTGCTACACATGGCTCGGCGACCGCCGCATGCGGCGAGTCGCCTTGGCCTAGTTTCCCACCCGAGGGTGCTACACGGGAGGGCCGAGACGGGGCCGCGTGCGGCGAGAACTATCCTTTGGCGGATAGTGCCGGATAGTTCCCTACCTAGACGTAGACGGTGTTCGAGGTGGCGACAGCCTGCGCCCACTTGTCCACGGCGACGATGCCCTCGGGGGAGTTCTCCCACCGCTCGACGATGGGGCGGTTGTTCCCGACCTGCTCGACGAAGGCGTCGCGGGTGCGCTGCCAGCCGAGGAAGTTCGCGTCTCCGGCCTGCGTCGCGAACCCGAACCACCGGAAGACCTCCAAGAGGTGGTTCCCGACCTTGCCCGTCTGCCAGTGCTGGCCCGTCACGACGACGCCCAACTTCTTGCCCCGGAGCGGGTACGGCTCGCCGTAGGTGGTCGCGCGGTTCTCCAGCGTGTTCATGCGCTCGATGATCTTCTGCCCGAGAGCGGAGTGGCTGCCCCAGCGGTTCGAGGTCGAGAAGATGAAGGTGTCGCACCACGCGAGGTTGTCGTACACGACCCCCATCTCGTCGCGGCCCCCGTACTTCGTAGGCTCCGCATGCGAGAGGTGGTTGGCCCAGCAGCGGTACTCCCCCGCCTTTGGGTCGGCGCAGTGCGTCTTCCCGTTCGCGTAGCACGACAGGTTCTGCACGATGTGGAGGTCGTTGGCGTCGATCCAGCGCACCTCCATCATCGGGAAGAGACGCCCGAGCGCGTCGATGCCCGCGCGCGTGAGCGCGGCGGAGGCCGCCTCACGGGGCGCGTGCGTGGAGGTGTGAAGGGCGAAGACCCGGTTCACCATCAGCGCTCGCTATCCAGCATGATCTCATAGTCGAGTTCGTGCCCGAGGTTCACGAGGGCGCTGTCGCGCTTCACGGCTCGCTCGAACGCACGGCCCTCCGCCTCGGGAAGAACCTCACCGTCCCACAGGCCGACACCGCTGCCCACGATGCTGGAGTAGGTCTTGTAGGCGAGCATGTCCATGTCGACGGGAGCAGCGTGCCCAGCCCATGCCGCGAACGCCCGCCCCACCGCGTTCTTGAACTTCGTCGCGCGCCGCTTGGTGCTCACGCGCGGCGTACCGGGCTCCGTCAAGAACTCGACCCACTCGCTCGCTTCGTAGTTACGTCCCATGAGAAACTCCTCGCGGCTACCGCCGCGTCAAGGCGTACCCTACTCCGACCACAAGGAGCACGCCCACGACGAGCGGGGGCAGCGAGGGAAACGGAGTGCTATCGACCCCTGCGCCCCCTGCGACGGCGACGCCGTAGACCTTCGGGGCGACGTAGCGCCGCGTCCGCTCGCGCCACCAGTACCTATCCAGCCCCGGCTTGCCGCCGAGCAGGCCGCGACGGTGTGCCTCCGCAATCATGCGGTCGGCGAAGGCGTTCGCCAACTTCTCCTCGGTGAGCGCTTCGTGGGCATAGTCGTCCACGGGGTAGCCGGGAAGGCGCTTCTCGGCGCGCAGCGTCTCCGCAAGCGTCGGGTTCGCCGTCACGAGCGCGTGCGCCATCTCGTGCAGGAGGATCCACTTCACGCTGTCGCGGTTCTCCGTCTCATCGACGAGCACGGTGATCTCGCATGGCGAGCGCGTCGCGACCGCACGGTAGGGGCGGTCGACGGGCGGGGCAGCGCGGCGCTTGAAGGTGACGCAGGTTCCCGGAGGTACGAAGGAGCCGATCCACGCGAGCCACGACGGCTCGGGCACCCAGTCCTCGGCGTTCGGGAGCGTGACGACGCGCAGGTTCTCGTACTGCACCGACGTTCCGCCGTCCGCCGCAGGCTTGGGCGGGAAGATGGCGAACGGGGCCGAGGCGCCCTTGGGCTGGAAGCCGATGCCCGAGACGGGCGGGATGACGGCACGGAACATCACGCGCCTCCGGTGGTCGGGGCGGTGGGACTTGAACCCACACGACCGTGAAGGTCGGGAGATTTTGAGTCTCCTGCGTCTGCCGTTCCGCCACGCCCCGGTGACGAAGGCATAGCGTGTCGGGACACGTTGGTCAACGGGGCGACACGTAGCATCATCGTCTCCGCTTGCGGTGCGGGTTCGCCCGCGCATCGAACGCGCCGCGCACCTGCACGCGCTCTAGTGTCGAGAAGTCGTAGACAGCAACTACGTGAACCGGAGCCCCTTTCCGAAGGCGCACCTCTCTTTCGGAGAGATACGTCATGTACGCAACGAGGGTGCCCTCCCAGTCCACGTCGGCGGGGTCGACGTGAGCCTCGATCACGAACGGCGTCGTTGTCCTGCGCGGCCCGATGCCCCCGTGCTCGCCCGACGACCAGTAGACCTCGGCGAACTCTCTGTCCCATGTCCAGTACACGCCAAGCGCATCGGTGCGAAGCGTTTCTACCCCGTTTACCAGCCCCACGGCACGGAAGATGCGGATGGGGTTAGTGAACCTGTTGACGTGTCGGACGAGGTCGTTGTAGTAGTTATTTAGGTACGCCCAAGTCTTTTCTCGGAGTTCGTCGTCTTCGAGAGGGTCGTCCCATGCCTCTTGACTCTCTTGTACCCTTTCTTCGGCTTCGAGCCACACGTCTCTGTCCTCGATGCCGAGCCCCAATGTTTTGCGGAGCCACGTCATCGAGGGGAGGCGGTCAGACATCCTCGGGTTGTGGCGGGCGAGACGAGTACGACGTAGCATCAATACCTCCGCAAGCGGCGCGGGTTCGCCCGCGCATCAGATGCACCGCGCACGCGCTGCCCACTGGCATCACGAATAGCGACGATCTGGACAGGCGCTCCTTCTCGGAGGGTCACCTCTTTCTCCTCGGGACGCGTCATGTTCGCGATGAGGGTGCTCTCCCAGTTCACGTCCGCAGGAGCGACAAGAGCCTCGATAACGAACGTCGTCGTCTCTCTCGCCGGGTGCGCTCTTCCTCCCCAGTAGGGCTCGGCTGCGTACTCGTCCCACGTCCAATACACGCCGAGTTCGTGAGTACGGAGCGTGTCCACACCACCCACATCCGCAAGCGCCACGGCGCGAAAGATGCGAATGGGGGTCGTGAACTTTTGCACTTCTAGCGCGAAGTCCGCGTATACGACATCGCCTAGATAGTCCCACACCGCCTCTCGAAGTTCCTCGTCCTCGGGCGGATCCTCTCCTTTCTCCTCCGCCCACTCCTGCACTCTCTCCTTGGCATCGAAGAACGCGTTGCCTTCCTCGATGTCGACTGCTGCGTTCTCACGAAGCCACGCCATCGACGGCAGGTTGTCGGACATGTCGACCGTGGACGGGTTGCGGCGGCGCGGGTTCATGCGGATGTCCGGGTTCGTGGAGTCGAAGTTCCCCGAGTTCGGCGTCGCGAACGCGAGCGTCTTCCCGTCGATGCGCGAGCGCATCTCGTCGAGGACGGCGGACTTTGCCTGACGCGGGTCGAACCACGCATAGACCGTCGCGAGGCCCATACCGCCCGACCCCAAGTAGTCGTCTACGGAGTTGAGGATGATGATGCCGTCGTGCCCGTCGCGGTAGGCTTGGTGGACGTAATGCTCCGTCTTGCGGAAGCGCGCACCCCTCGCGTCGATCACCATCGGGTTCTGCATCGAGACGAAGAGCGGGATGACCCCCGGCTCCGAGTTCTGATAGTCCAACACGCCTTTTGGGGTATAGGTATTGGCGACACCGTACACGTCCGTCG
>Ga0209086_10001416_pt1 | contig 19593 bp, 16 predicted proteins | sample M_130207_XF_Meta_FD_187312 | JGI IMG/M metagenome (GOLD analysis project Ga0209086, IMG submission 187312) | Freshwater microbial communities from Lake Montjoie, Canada to study carbon cycling - M_130207_XF_MetaG (SPAdes) (version 2) | ecosystem: Environmental > Aquatic > Freshwater > Lake... | reverse complement strand
CACGTTAGGCAAAGCCGCCAGTGCCCTCGGGCGCAAAGTGCGGATTGAACTGGTGCCCGCCTGACGATTGCACCCTTCCTACGACTCAATAAAAGCCGTAGCCAGAAATGGTCGGGGGACAACAGCGCCGGGTTCATTGTGTGAGCGGGATTCAGTCAGTTGCGGCATGAATGCGGCTCAGGTCTTGCCCCTGGGCGTCCTTGGCGCCTTAGCGGTTCATTCGGACTCCAGGGTTCCGACTTATACTTCCGGGCGGGGTTTGCGCTTGTTTCAAGCGGGCCGCCCCGTAGCATCCCGCACATCCGGATTTCCATGCCACCCGAACCCGCACCGCCCCTCTCCAAACGAAAAATCGCCGCGGATTTGCTGCGGGGCAACAGCATCATTATCGCCTGCTTTTATGGGGGATCCGCCATCAAAGCCGCGCTGCACCTGATCATCCCCGGGAATGTGCTGGGACTGTTCATCCTGCTGAGCCTGCTGGGCAGCCGGCTGATCCCCGTGGAGTGGGTTCAGGGCGCCAGCAAATGGTTGCTCTTTTTCCTGCCGCTGCTGTTTGTCCCCATCTATGTGGCGGCGGCGGCAGACAAGGAGCTCTGGAGGCAGTGGGGCGTGCTTATCGTCCTGACCCTGGTCTCCGCCGTCGCCCTGATGTGGCTTCTGGTGGGGCACCTAGCGCAACGCCTTTTTAAATCCAAATGAAACTGCTGCTCTGGAGCGCCATCACCGCCGGGATCTTCTTCGCCAGCCGGAGACTGTTCCTGATCACCAAAAACTCCCTGCTGCACCCCGTTCTGTGGACGACGGCGAGCCTGATCGGCCTTCTGGAAATCACCGGTCACGCCTACGCGGACTACGCTCGGGAGACGGACTGGATGGTGTGGTTTCTCGGGCCCGCCGTGGTGGCCCTGGCGGTGCCCGTCTACCGTTTGAGGGCGATTCTCGGGGCGCATGCCTTCCCCATTTTAATCACGGCGCTGTGCGCCACCCTCTTCAGCCTGTTGAGCGTTTACGGCGCGCTGATGGCCTTCCCCCTCGACCGGGTGGTGGTCAAATCGCTCGCCCTGAAATCCATCACCGCCCCCGTGGCCTTCGAAATCGCCCGGGAAACCGGGCTGCTGCCCTCTCTGGCCGGGGTGGGAGTCATGTTTGCCGGACTGCTGGGGGCCATCCTGGGACCGTGGGTGCTGAAGATGGGGCGCGTGCGGGATCCACGGGCCGTCGGGCTCGCCCTGGGATGCACCTCCCACGGCGTCGGCACCGCCCGCTCCCTGGAACTGGGCGAGACCCAGGGCGCCTTCGCCTCGCTCGGCATGTCCTGCTCGGCCATCGCCGCCTCCTTCCTCTACCCCCTGCTGTTAATTCATCTGCTGAAATAGTGAAGGAGAAAACGAAGGAACCTTTTCAAAAAGCGCCCCGACGGTGCCAAGGTAATTCCCAACATCGCAAAAGATTTGCCAAGGCGGAAGGGGGTGCGTAATTTAGGCGTCACTATTCAGATGAATACCCAACTGGACCAACTCAAACAGGTCACCGTCGTCGTTGCCGACACCGGCGATTTCGCCACGCTCAAACAATACGCGCCGCGCGACGCCACCACCAATCCCTCGCTCATCCTCAAGGCCGCGCAGATGCCGGAATACCAGTTTCTGGTGGACAAGGCCATCGCCGACAACCGGGCGAAGTCCGGCGGCCAGGAGTTGCTGGCGCGCGTGCTGGACGACCTGCTGATCCTGTTCGGGGTGGAGATCCTCAAGATCGTACCCGGCCGCGTCTCGACCGAGACGGACGCCAACCTCTCTTTCGACACCGACGCGCTGGTGGCCAAGGGCCGCCACTTCATCGAGCTCTACCAGAAACAGGGCATCGCCCGCGAGCGCATCCTCATCAAAATCGCCTCCACCTGGGAGGGCATCCGCGCGGCGGAAATCCTCCAGCGCGACGGCATTGACTGCAATCTCACCCTGCTCTTCTCCCTGACCCAGGCGGTCGCCTGTGCGGAGGCGAAGGCGCGGCTCATCTCACCCTTCGTCGGACGCATCCTGGACTGGTACAAGGCGAAGGAGAAGCGGGAGTTCGCTCCCGCTGAAGATCCCGGGGTTTTGTCGGTGAGGGAGATCTATGCCTACTACAAAAAATTCGGGCATGCCACCGAGGTGATGGGCGCGAGCTTCCGGAATGTGGGCGAAATCCAGGAGCTGGCCGGATGCGATTTGCTGACCATCAGCCCGGCGCTGCTCGGCGAATTGCAGCAGACCACCGCGCCGCTGGCCCGCCGGCTGAGCCCGGAGACCGCGCGCGCCAGCCGGCTGGAAAAAATCACCCTCGATGAAAAAAAATTCCGCTGGCTCTTCAACGAGAACGCGATGGCCACGGAAAAAACCGCCGAAGGCCTGCGCCAGTTCAACGCCGACGCCCTGAAACTGGAGCAGTTCATCGCCGCAAAACTGAAGTGACCCGGGTCACTCGACGAACGGCGGCACCGGGAGCGCTCCCGCCTCATTATAACCCGGGGAGTTTCTCCTGATGTACGCCGCTCTTTTTGCCGCAGGGCTGTTTGCCGTTTCGGCGGTTTGCGGCCATCGCTCCTCGAAACAAATCGGCGGGGCGGAGGCGAACCTCTGGCGCATTTGTCTGGCAGCGTGTTTTTTAGGGCTCTGGGCCAATACCTTCGGCACCGGACTGGAAGGCGCCGCCTTCCCGCTCTTTCTTCTGAGCGGCTTTCTCGGCGTGGGAATTGGCGACACGGGATTTTTCCAGGCGCTCCCCCGCCTTGGCAGCGCCCGCACCGTGCTGCTGGTGCAATGCCTCACGGCCCCCTTTGCCGCGATGATCGAATGGCTCTGGCTCGGCACCCTCTTGAATCCGCCCGAGATCCTCTGCATCGCCGTCATCCTGACCGGGGTCGGCGTCTCGCTGGCGCCGGGGGACCACCTGAAAATCACGCGGCGCGCCCTCGGGTTCGGCATCGCCTTCAGCCTCTTCGCCGCCTTCTGCGGCGCGCTCGGCACGGTCCTGAGCCGCAAGGCGTTTGCGGTGGCCCACGCGGCGGGGCAGTTCCCCGACCCCGGCACGACGGGTTATCAGCGCGTCCTCGGCGGCGTCCTGGTCCCGGCCATCCTGGTCCTGGTGGTGAAATGGCGCTCCGCCCACGCGCATGGCGGCGTGCTGGAAGAAAACACCCGCCGCGTCTCGCGCGAAAAATGGGGGCGCATCTGGCCCTGGGTCCTGGGCAACAGCCTCGCCGGACAAACGCTCGGCATGAGCTTTTTCCAGTGGGCGATTGAAAGAAATCCCGCCGCCATTGTCACCGCCATCGTCGCCATGACCCCGGTCCTCCTGCTGCCGATCACCCGGATCATGGACGGCGAAAAAATCGGGGTCCGGCCCCTGATCGGCGCGCTCATTGCCGTGGCTGGCGTGATTGGATTGACCGTGTGGTGAAAGCCGAGGATGGCATTAGCCCGAATTCCGAAGCGCGCCTTTGCGGAAAATGGATAGGGACAGCGCGGAGCGGGCGGAACAAATTGTGCCCGGTTTCACGCGCCACCCCGCGCGAATCGTCGCCTGGCGCTGCGCTCGGCGACTCGGAGGACGGCGCAGCGCGCCTTCCCTACCCCATTTCGGAATTCGGGATTAACCGGGACCCGCACCTCCTCTCCCCGACCCTCCTCCCTTTCATGGCGGAGAGGGAGAAAACAGGCCGCCGGCGGGGCTTGTAGCCGACTCATTCGGGTCGCACCGCTCCCCGGGGTCCCCGGGTGCCTGTCCGCCAGGACCCGTCAGGAGCCGTCAGGGCCGCGGATGGAATTTCCGGTGAACTTCCCGCAGACGGCTGCCGCTGACGTGGGTGTAGACTTCCGTCGTGCTGATGTTGACGTGGCCGAGCAGCTCCTGGATCACGCGGAGGTCCGCGCCGTGCTCCAGCAAATGGGTGGCGAAGCTATGCCGCAGCATGTGTGGCGTAATGTTCCGCTCCACGCCGGCGCGCCGGACGCGCTGCTTGATGTGGAGCCATAATGTCACTGCGGCAAAGGGCGTGCCGCGCCGCGTCAGAAAGACCGCCGCCGGCGACCGGGGCGTGACGAGCTTCGGCCGGCCGGCCGCAAGATAACGCCTCAACACCTCCACCGCGCTGCGTCCTACCGGCACCACGCGCTCCTTGTTGCCTTTGCCGATGACGTTGATAAACCCGGCGTCGAGATGCAACTGCTCCAGCCGCAGATTTTTCAGCTCGGACAGTCGCAGACCAGAGGCGTAGGCCAGCTCCAAAACCGCCTGGTCGCACAGGCCTTCCGGCGTCTCAGGAGTTTCCGGCGCGAGCAGCCTGGCGATCTCCGACCCGCTCAACGCCTTGGGCAGGCGTTTCCACCGGCGCGGCAGCGACAGGTTTTCAGCGGGGTTCGCCGGCAGCAGTTTTTCGGTCTCGGCGAACCGGTAAAACGCCCGGAGCGCAGCGATTTCCAAATAAACGCTTTCGCCACTCAATCGCTTGGGAGAGTCCTCCGGCTCATCCGCTAGGGGCCGGACCCGCTCCTGCTGCAGGAAGGCCATGAGATGCCCCAGCTCCACCTGGGACCAGGAGGCGAGTTTTTGCGTTTCTGCCCAGGCGGTGAATTTGCCGAGCAGCGCGGCGTAGGTCTTGGCCGTGTTTTCCGACTGCCCGCGCTCGTGACGCAGGTACTGCAGAAAATCTTCAACCAGGGTTTGCACCTTTATTATGGGGCGGCAGAAAAATCCCGCCTCCGGACGGCAAGAATACTTTTCGTTTCATGGCTGGCATGCAGAACGGCAAGCACGCGAACCTCATCGTGTTTCACGGTGTGAAAAATATGGCAGTTCAACTTTACCTTGGCACATCGGCGGGTAGGGCGGGCAGTCCTCTGCCCGCCGCGGTTGCCAATCCACGCGCGCGGATTTATCACGCCGGCGCGCACGGAGCAACGCGCCCCACCTGTCCCACAGATGCCAAGAACGGCTTTACCATAAGGAAAACGGTCCAAATTCAAACGTCGGATACTGGAAAAACGAACCGCGTAAAGCATTGGATTCTTGGCAAGTTTTCGGCAGGTGCGTAAAAATTCATTCTGGAACTGTCCACCCAATCCAGGCAGCTCGTCTTCGTACCCATCGTAGGCGCATTGCAAGTCAACCCTGACGAGCGGATGTCTTTTGAGCGTGGGCATCGGCAATTTCCTTGAAAATCTGTTTCACGTCGATTTCCTCGAAGGACCGCGAGCAATTCGGGGCGGTCATCCACCTCTTTCAAGCGCAACTCCAGCTCCGGGCGGACGGCAGGCAAAACCGGCTTCAGATCGCCCGCGAGTTCCTGTCGATTGACATCAAACCATTTAAAAAGCTGCCGGCGTTTCGCCGCCGGCAACGCCCGGATGGTGGCTTCAATTTGCTCCACGCTCATGGGTCAAACTCTACTGGGACCGGTACGGATTGCGAATTAAAAATCCGCGTCGACTGCCGACGCCCCAACGATTTGGCTCAGAGCTTTTTGCCGGTCAGCTTCTCGTACGCCTCCAGATACTTCGCACTGGTTTTGGCGACCACCTCGCCCGGCAGAATCGGGCCGGGCGGTGTTTTATCCCACGTGAGCGTTTCGAGGTAGTCGCGGACGAATTGCTTGTCGAAGCTCGGCTGGCCTTTGCCGGGCGCGTATTGACTGGCAGGCCAGAAACGGGAGGAATCAGGCGTGAGCACCTCGTCGATCAGGATGAGCTTGCCCTCGAACACGCCGAACTCGAATTTCGTGTCGGCGATGATGATGCCGCGCTGGCGGGCGTAATCCCGTCCCGCTTTATAAATCATCAAGCTCCAATCGCGCGCCTGCGTGGCCAGCTCCGTGCCGACGATCTGGCACGCCTGCTCGAAGTTAATATTTTCGTCGTGCCCCTCCTCGGCTTTGGTGGAGGGCGTGAAGATGGGCTCAGGCAGCTCCGAGGAATCCACCAACCCGGCGGGCAGCGGGATGCCGCAGACGGTCTGGGATTTCTTGTATTCCTTGAGCCCGCTGCCGGAGAGGTAGCCGCGCACGATGCATTCGATGGCCAGCGGCTTGGCCTTCTTCACGATCATGCTGCGGCGCGCCAGTTGCGCGGCAAACGGCTGAAGATTTTTCGGCAGCGGATCCTCCGCCTTGGCGAGCAGATGATTGGGCACGAGCGCGGCGAATTTCTCAAACCAGAAATGGGAGATCTGCGTGAGCACCTCGCCCTTGCGGGGGATGCCGTTGGGCAGGATGACGTCAAAGGCCGAGATGCGGTCGCTGGCGACCAGCAGGAAACTGTCGCCGAGGTCGTAGACTTCCCGGACCTTGCCGGAGCGGACTTTTTTGATGCCTGGCAAGTCGAGCTGGAGGATCGTTTCGTTCATGGCGAAAAAATAAAGCCCCGGGACCCAAGTTAAAAGCCAAAAATAGGAACACGCCAGCGAGCAGGCCTGGCCCTCACTTTTTTCTTTGAGCTAAGGCCGCCATCACCATCAATCCGGAGGTCGAACACTCAGGCCGCCGGACGTTCCACCAGCTTGATGGATAGCGGGATGTTTCCCTGCGATTTCTCATCCAGCCGCACGTCTACGGAATACAGCCCGGCCTCGGCGAACTTCAACTGCTGGATATTCACGATAAAATTGCGCGTGAGAAAATGGACATCATCGGGCAGCGCGACCGCCACCGGGATCTCGATGGGCGGCATGATGGCGCGGCCGTCGGCGTTGACGAAGTTCAGCTTCAGCTGGTGGGCGCCCTCGTCGCCGGACATGAACGTGACGCGCAGGGCGACGGCGCATTGGGGATGCACGGCGGGGAGCTGCGGCGCGTAGATGGTATCGAAGGCGCCCAGCAGGTTGAGCTTGCCGTTGTCCTCAGTCGCCGCATCGCAGAGCACCGCCACTTGAATGTTCATGGATTCGATTAAGCCATGAATGTCACAGGTTGACACGCACTTCTTTTAACCGGATCAATGTAGTTGAGTTGCAACGTCGGCCGAATTCAACAAAACAACCATCCATGTGCGAACTCCTTACAGAACTCAATCCTGCGGTATTGCAGCAGGATTTCCTCACGGTGGGGTATTCTGTTGGCGACCGGGGGGGATTATCTGAACAAGGGACACTCGCGCAATCTCCTCAAAGGCGGTGGCGAAGAGATTCCCGGAAGAGATTCGGCACAGCTTCTTCGAGGGCGGGATGCCGGAGGCAGCGCGATGCCCCTGCCCACTTCGGCGTTCGGATTCAAGCACGGACGTTAAAAACTCTTACTTGGCCAGCTCCGCCCCAGGCAGATAGACGGTGAAGGTCGTGCCCTCGCCGGGCTGCGTGTGCACGTGCAGGGCGGCATTGCCCTCCTTGATCAGGCGCTGGACGATGTTAAGCCCCAGACCCGTGCCCTCCCTCGGGCTCTTGGTGGTGAAGTAAGCCTGGAAGATTTTCGGCAGCACCTCCAGCGGAATGCCTGGACCGGTGTCGCGCACCTGCAACTTCACCAGCGGCGCGGCGTGCCCCACGTTCTCCACATTCAACAGCCGGTCGTTCGGCCCATCCTTGATCGACGCCCAGTCCATCGGCTCCCGCAGCACTTCGCCGGAGATTTCCACCCGATGCGGCCAGTGCGTGCTTTGAAAGGCATTGACCGCCAGATTCTGTAAAATCTGGATCACATCCGTGCCATTGACCAGGACACCGATGTCCTCCTCGAGTGGCGCGATGCTAAAATCGTTCTCCTGCAGGCTTGGATGCACCTGCAGCAGATGTTCCAGGTCCTTGAGCAGTTGGTTGACACCCACCCGCGGGGCGATGGGCTGGCCGGGCTTGTTTCTCAGAATGTCCAGATAGCGCCGGGAGATTTCGATGCAATTGGTCGTCTGCCGGGTGACGATATCCAGGCGGTGCTTGACGAATTCCAAGTCCTCCACCTCCATCCGCTCGGCGCGATTGAACCGCTGGTTCAAAATCTGCACGAACCCGGAGATGACCGTGAGCGGGCCGTTGATGTCGTGGATGATGCTGGCATAGATGTCCCCGCGTTTTTTGGCAATCTGCTCCTCGATCCGCTGGTTTTGAAGCTCGACCAACAGATCCCGGACTTTTTCCGCGCCGGTGTTAATTTCGCTTTCCAGCCGGCGCCGCTGCATCGCCTTGCCCACGGCGGAACGCATCGCCGCCAGGTCGAACGGCTTGTTGAGATAATCACACGCCCGCAGCCGCAGGGCCTGCCGGATGGTGTCGGTCGTCTCGAACGCCGTCAGCATGATCGCCTCCATGTCCGGCTTCACATACTTGAGCCGCTCCAGCACCTCGATGCCCGACATGCCCGCCATGCGAATGTCCAGCACCGCCACATCAATGTCGTGGCTCTGGGCCAGTTCGATGGCCGCGGGGCCGTCCTCCGCTATCAACAGATCGTACTCGTCCTTGAAGACCATGCGCAACGCCTGGCGCGGCCCCTCCTCATCATCCACAATCAGCAGGGTGCCGCGGCGCTTGGCGGCGGGTTCCAGCCCGGGGGATTCCACCGCGGCGTCCAGCCCGGGGACCGGGGTTTGAGGGGTCAACGACATTTTTTGAGGGGGTTCAATTCAGCTGACGCCACTCTACGCCAAAGTTTTTGGCCCTCAAGCAGAAATCAGCCGGCGCCGCAATATTTCCAGCGCCTGCTGCGACGTCAACTCCTTGAACACGGCCCGCTCATAGGCGTTAGAACGCCGCTCCACCACCGTGCCGGATGCATCCGCCAGCGCGATGAAGACCGTGCCCACGGGGGTTTCCGGCGTGCCGCCGCCCGGGCCGGCGATGCCGGTGACGGCCAGGGCGTAATCCGCCCCGAACTTTTCGCGGGTGCCAGAGGCCATCTCCCGCGCCACCGCCTCACTCACCGCGCCATGAGCGCCCAAGGTCTCCGGACGGACGCCGGCAAAGGCCTGCTTCGCCGCGTTGCTGTAGGTCACCAGGCCGCCCAGAAAAACCGCCGATGCCCCGGGCACGTGGGTGATGCGGTTGGCCAGACCGCCGCCCGTGCAGGACTCCGCCAGCGCCAGCGTCTGGTGCCGGCCGGTCAACAGCCCCACGACCACCGTCTCTAGGACCTCGTCATCCAAACCGTAGATATTGGCGCCGAGAAGGCCCTGCACCACCGCTCCCCCCTGCTGCACGAGGGGCGGGGCCTCCGCACCGCTGGCGGTCAGGCGCACATCCACCGAACCCACCCGCGCGCAATAGCCCACCTCCAACCCGGCCGCCACGAGCGCTTCCAAGGGCGCCTTGATTTTTTCCTGCACGGCCGATTCGCCCAGGCCGGCGCTCCGGAAGGTCCGGCAGACAAAAGGGGACGCCAGCGGAAACTCCCGCCGCACCAGCGGCACCACGTCCGCATCAAACAGGGGACGCAACTCGCGCGGAGGACCGGGCAGCAGAATCAGCCATTGGGGAACACTCCCCACCGCCCCAACCCTCATTGCCAGCCCCGGGGCAGTGCCGTTGGGGTTCGGTAAAACGAGAGCCCCCTCCGGCACCATCGCCTGCACGTCGTTGTTGGCAGGCATCGGGCGCTGGCGCGCGGCGAAATAGCCCTCGATGTGCGCCATAATCCCCGGGTCGCGCACGAGTTTTTTCCCCAGCAGTTGGGCGATCAAGTCGCGGGTGATGTCGTCCGACGTCGGCCCCAGGCCGCCGGTGACGATCACCAGCCGCGCCCGCTCCAGGGCCTCGCGGACGGCTTGCTGGATGTCGCGCGCCGTGTCCGGCACAGCCACCTGGCGGGCCACCACGTAGCCGAGGTCGGCCAGGCGCCGGCAGATCCATTGCTGATGCGTGTTGAGAACGCGGCCCAGCAATAATTCGCTGCCGGTGTTGATGAGTTCGATGTTCACGCGGCCATGATTTGGCAGCACGCCTGTTCCCGCAAGCAGGATTTGAAACCAGGGATTAAAACCGCCGGCGCCCGGGCGCGGCACCTTATTTTTTCGGCGACTTGGGCTTGGGCTTGCGCGCGTCCGCGATAAACGTCCCCACCAAGTGACTTTCATCCGCGTCCGGCAGGCAAAGATGGATCTTCCCCGGCAGATGGCTGTTCGCCAGGATTCCAAACTCCAGCCGCAGCGCATAGCCGCCATCGAAAAATTCCTTCTGCCCCATGCCGGCCCCGTCTTTCCAGCGCAACGTCACACGCGCCGCCTTTTCGGCATTGGTCGTCACATTGAGGATCCGGCCGGACAGCGCTTCCGGTGATGCGCCGCTGAAATTGATAATGGCGCCAAACTCCACCTGCCCGCGCAGGCCGGCGCGCAGCACAAGCGACCCGTTTTGAAAAGCGGCGCGCTCCAGGCTGAAATCCTGTCCATGAATCCTTCCCGCAACGGGCGTCTCAGCAATCGCATTGGTGCCGAGCGTCAGACTCCAGCTTGGACCGCTCAGGGGCGCTGCCGCAGCGGACGATTTGCCAGGGGGTTCCAGCTGCAAAACTTCCGCTGCGGGAACCGGGCTTAAGGGCGGGAGGATTCTGGCGGAAGCTTGAAACCGTTTTTCTCGAACAACCCACACGCCCGCCCCCGCCAGGCAGACACCCAGGATCAGGAGGAGAATCAGACCGGAAAAATGGCGGGGCGACGGCGGGGCGACAGGGGTTTCCAAAGCTATTTTAGGAAGCGTACGCTCCCCTGCTCGGGTGCCCGTCAAAACGAACTTCTGCTCCGACCCGGCTGCCGGGGACTGCGGGGCAGTAATCTTCTGGAAACATGTGGGGCACTCCATGACGGTGCCGGCCTGCGAGACATCACATCGCATGTGCTGGCCGCAAACGGGACAGGCATATTTAAATTCACTCATGGCAGCGGCGGGAACATTCCACAGTCCCACACCGACAGCAATACGGTTTTTTAGATGTGCGGCTTTTAATAATCCACCATCCCCAGTGACAGGCGGCCAGAGGCGGAACGGAAATGCCTTTGCGTCCCTGCCGCTTTGCGTTAAAAGAAGCCGGCTTATGAAGAGAAAATCCCCCGTGTCCCGCAGCGGACGCTTCGCCGGCGGACCCGCCGCCGAGGTCGCGCAATTCACCGAATCCATCTCCTTCGACTGGCGCCTGTGGCGGCACGACATCCAAGGCTCGCTCGCCCACGCCGCCATGCTCCACAAAATCGGCGTGCTCACCCAGACCGAAAAAAATGCCATCGCGCGCGGGCTGAACCAAATCGGCCGGGAAATCAGCGCGGGCAAATTCACCTGGAAGCCGGCGCTGGAAGACGTCCACATGAACATCGAGGCCGAGCTGACCCGGCGGGTTCCCGCCGGCGCAAAACTGCACACGGCCCGCTCCCGCAATGATCAGGTGGCCCTCGACCTGCGGCTCTGGCTGCGCGATGAAATCACCGCGCTGCTCGGCGATATCGCCGGCCTGCAGCGCGCGCTCGTCTCGCTCGGCGAACAGAACGCCGGAGTCCTCATCCCCGGCTATACCCACCTCCAGCGCGCCCAACCCGTCGCCTTCGCCCATCATCTGCTCGCTTATGTGGAGATGCTGGAACGCGACTGCGATCGGCTATGGGACTGCCGCGCGCGCGTTAATGTCTGCCCGCTCGGCAGCGGGGCCATCGCCGGCAGCACCCTGCCGCTCGACCGCGAATTCGTGGCGCGCCAGCTGGGATTCCTCGATATCCACCGCCGGGTCCAGCTCACGCAAAACTCCATGGACGCGGTGAGCGACCGGGATTTTGCCGTGGAGTTCTGCGCCGCCGGCGCGCTGCTCGCCGCGCACCTCTCCCGGCTTGCCGAGGACGTCATCCTCTGGGCCAGCGCGGAATTTCATTTCATCCGGATCGCCGACGCCTACACCACCGGCTCCTCGCTCATGCCCCAGAAGAAAAACCCGGACATCGCCGAACTCACGCGCGGCAAAACCGGCCGGGTTTTCGGGAACCTGATGTCGCTGCTCACGCTGCTGAAAGGGCTGCCGATGACCTATAACCGGGATTTGCAGGAGGACAAGGAGCGGCTGTTCGACACCGCCGACACCGTGCGGGCCTCGACGCGGCTCATGGCGGCAATGCTGGCGCACACGCAGGTTAACCGCCCCGCCTGCGCCGACGCCGCGAGCGACCCGGCCCTGCTCGCGACCGATCTGGCGGATTATCTCGTGCGCCAGGGACTGGCCTTCCGGCCTGCGCACCACGCCGTCGGCGCGGTGGTGGCGCTGGCGGAAAAATCCGGCAAGCCTCTGAACCAGCTCACCCTCGCCGAGCTGCAGTCTGTGGATAAACACTTTGGCCGCGATGCGCTGGACGTCTTCAATCTGAAAACGGCGATGGCCAAGCGGAATCAAACCGGCGCCCCGGGCACGAAAGAGGTCGCCAAACAATTGAAGCGCTGGCGCCAACAGCTTTCATGAAAAATCCGCAAGCCTGTAGCAGTTCTTAGCAACTGTGGGACAGGTGGGGCGTGTTGCTCCGGGCGCGCCGTCCCGGGGCATAAGAAGACGCGGGTTGGCAACAAGCGGCGGGCAGCGGACTGCCCGCCCTACCCGCCGATGGGCCAAGGTTCAGTTGAACTGCAACAGAAGGGCCACCCTTGGAATTTTAAGACAGGTTCTTCAGGGTCTGGACGGCGTGGAGCAGACGGCACAACGCCCCGGAAGCAGCCTCTTCATCGCAGCGGACGGCGTGCCGGCGTCTGCCTTTCCGCTTAATCTCCAGCGAGTATTGAAAACGGTCCGGCTGGGGTTTCCGGCTCCGAACCACCGCCGGCAGGTGGAAGAAACGGGCTTCAGCCACCAGGGCCATGACGCGCTGCGCCTCTTTTTCGGGCAGGGCCGCCGTGTCCACCACCACGGGCGGCGGCGCGAGCCCGGCAACCCCGCCGGTGCGGATGAGTTTGAGTCGCATGTTCAAAACATCAAAGGCCCCGAGGGCGGCACCGTCCCGCACCATTCACCGCGCGGACTATCAGAGGACGCCCACCTGCTGCCAGGCGGATTTCACCGCATCCTGTTCCCGGCTGGCGCTGCCATAGAGAATGCCGGCGGAGCGCAGGGTGCCGCGGGCGGCATCCGCAAAAGTGGCATGGGGCCTCAACACCGTGCACAGGGTGTCATACCAGATTCTGCCGGCCTTCTCCCAGGAATGGCCTCCCAGCGCAGCGGCCACCAGATAGAAGGCGTGGTTCGGAATACCAGAATTAGTATGGACGCCGCCGTGATCGGCCCCGCCTTTCACGTAATCTCGCATGTGCGCCGGCTGCGGATCCCTGCCAATCCGCGGATCGTCGTAGGCGGTGCCGGGCGCCTTCAAGGATCGCAGGGCATCGCCCCGGACGCCGCGGGCAAACAACCCCTCGCCGATCCACCAGTCCGCCCCGGCAACCGTCTGTTTTTTCTTCCACTGCTTCACCATCGAGCCGAACACGTCGGAGAACGATTCGTTGAGCGCGCCGGATTGCCCCTGATAGGCGAGACCCGCCTCATATTGGGTGACACCGTGCGTGAGCTCATGCCCGATGATATCCAGGCATTTGGTGAAGCGCTGGAAAACGACCCCGTCGCCATCCCCGTACACCATCTGCGCACCATTCCAAAATGCGTTGTCAAAATCCGTGTAATAATGGACGGAGGAATCCAGCCGCATGCCCTGGTCATCCACGGAATTCCGACCAAACACCTGGCGATAGAAATCGGCGGTCACACCGGAATGATCATAGGCCTCGTTGACGTGGATATCGCGGTTTTTGGCGTCGCCTTCGCCGCGCACCCGCTTGCCCGGCAGGACGGTGTCATGGCCGAGATCATAAATGGTGCGGCGCTTGGATCCCGGGGACACACCCCACCTCCCGGCGACCAAGCCGGCCAGCACATCGCGCTGACCGCGGATCCGCTCGGAATGCTGCAGCGTCTGCCACGCCTTTTCACGCAACGCAGCCGGTCCGTGCCGGGATAAATGGCGCAGCATGTGAGAGGGAATGATGGTGCAAACCGGGCAACCGACGGGGATGGAACAGGGGGCGTGACTTTTTTTCATGATGGTATCCTTCAATGTGATTTCCGACTCCCTTTCCAACGACAACTTCCCGAACGGATTCACTCCTAATCCAGCCCGGCGCCGAACGCAACGACAAGTTGCCCGCAGCGCGGGTGCCCGGGCGGGGCGGCAATGCGATTTGCGTCAAAACGATTTGCTGACAATGTCGCCCCGTTTATGGTTTATTGAATGCCCAACGATGTCGCCCCTGTCCGCCGATACAGTGAACGATTTGCTCCGCACCACGGCGCGCTCCTTTTACCTGACGCTGCGCGTGCTGCCGGGCGCCGTGCGCCAACAAATCGGCCTGGCCTACCTGCTCGCGCGCACCACCGACACCATCGCCGACACGGAAATCATCCCGCTCGCGCAACGGCTGCAGGCGCTGGAACTCCTGCGCGCGCGCTTTCTGGGCTCCCCGGCCGGGCCGGTGGATTTCCGCGATCTCGCAGAACATCAGGGTTCGCCCGCTGAAAAAATCCTGCTGGAAAAAGCCGGAGCCAGCCTGGCCCTGCTGGTGACGCTTTCGGCCGCCGATCTGCAACTCGTCCGGGAGGTTCTGGTCACCATCACCAGCGGGCAGGAGCTGGACCTGCGCCGGTTTGCAGGGGCGGGCGCGGGAAAAATCGCGGCGCTGAAAACGGCGGATGAACTGGAAGACTACACCTATCGCGTGGCCGGGTGCGTGGGCGAATTCTGGACAAAGCTCTGCCGGGCGCATTTATTTCCCCGCGCGGAGCTGGACGAGGCGCAACTGGTCGCCGACGGCATCCGTTTTGGGCGGGGATTGCAGCTCGTCAATATTTTGCGGGATTTGCCGGCGGATTTAAAAAACGGACGCTGCTATCTGCCGACCGACCGATTGGCGGCCGCCGGCCTGACCCCGGAAACCCTGCTGTCGGCCGGCAACGCAGGAAAGTTCCTGCCCCTCTACCACGCGTATCTGGACGAGGCGGAGGCGCATCTCGCTGCCGGCTGGAGATACACCAACACCCTGCCCTTCTCGCAATGCCGCGTCCGCCTGGCGTGCGCGTGGCCGGTGCTGCTCGGCGCGCGGACGATTCAAAAGCTGCGCGCGGCGGATCCGGCCGCATTGCAGCAGCGCATAAAGGTCTCGCGCCGGGAGGTGCGGGGGGTTTTATTACGCTCGCTGGCCAGCTACCCCCTGCCGGGCCTGTGGCGCCGCCAATTCCCCTCCGCCGGAAAGCTGTTGCATCAGGCCTGAACTTGGCGTAAAAAAGTGACATGCTAATTTCCAAATTCTCATCCGCCGCCTGCCTTGTGGCTTTGGGCGCAAGCCTTGCCTCCCTCCAAGCGGAGGACAATCCCGCACAGGCCGCCGCACGCAGGCTGTTGATGGAACAGGGCAACCAACCCCTCACCGCACCCGCCGATTCCGCTGTCTCTGTGACGCCCGGGACCCCCGTTAATTTTGAAGTCGGCTCGGATGGCTCCGTTCATGTCCTTCAGACCAACCCGGCCAAACCGGCGACGGAGGCAGCAGTCACCCCCGCCCAGCCGGCGCCAACACCCGCCGTCACCGTCACCCCGGCCAAGCCGGCGCCCCAGGCGAGCGTCGAAATGATTCCGGCACTCACCCTGACCAAGGCGCAGCGGCTGTCGGGCTTGCTGGCAAGATACAAGGCCGACCAGATCACCCCAGAGCAGTATCACACGCTGCGCGCCAAGGTGCTGTCCGAGCCCTGAACTCCGCCTTTTTATCGCACCCGCCGGGCCATCGCTCCGGCGGGTTTTTCTTTTCCGGAACTTGAACTTTTCCCTCTGAACCTTAAACTCCTTCCCATGCACGATTTCCGTTATGTTGGTAACCGCTTGTTTTGCGAAGGCGTCGCCGTCCAGACCCTGGCTGAAAAATTCGGCACGCCGCTCTATGTCTATTCCCAGCGGACGCTGACCCGCCATTTCCAGAAACTCGACCAGGCGCTGGCGCCGCTCGACCACCTGGTCTGCTTTGCGATGAAGTCCAACTCGAACCTCGCCGTGCTGCGCACCATGGCCGATCTCGGCGGCGGGTTCGACATCGTGAGCGGCGGGGAACTCCAGCGCGTCATCGCCGCGGGCGGCGACCCCAGCCGCTGCGTCTTTGCCGGCGTAGGCAAGACTGTGGAGGAGATTGAATTTGCACTGCGCCGGGGGATTTACTCCTTTAACGTCGAGAGCGAGCCGGAGCTGCACCGCATCAATCAGGTCGCCGCCCGCCTTAAAAAAAGGGCGCCGGTGGCTGTGCGCGTGAACCCGAATGTGTCCGCCAAGACGCACTCCAAAATCACCACCGGCACCTACGAAAACAAATTTGGCATCGCCTTTGAAAACATCGAGGGCGTCTATGCGCGCGCCCGCAAGCTGAAAAACCTCTGGCTGCGCGGGGTCCAGATGCACATCGGCTCGCAGATCACCGAGGCCCGGCCCTTCGAACTGGCGGTGCGCAAGGTGCTGCCGCTGGTAACCCAACTGAAGGCGGCTCACGGGCTGGAATTTTTCAGCATCGGCGGCGGACTGGGCATCGTCTACGACCCGGCGCTCGCCAGCGGCACGCCGGAATGGTGGCGGTCGGCGGCGGCAAAAAAAGTGCTGACCCCTGCCACCTACGCCGCGCGCCTCGTGCCGCTGCTCAAGCCGCTGGGCCTTAAAATCCTGATCGAGCCCGGCCGCTTCATCTCCGGCAACGCCGGCATCCTCGTCACCCGCGTGGAATACGTCAAACGCACCGGCAAAAAGAATTTCCTCATCGTGGACGCGGCGATGAACGACCTCATCCGCCCAGCCTTCTACGACGCCTACCACGAAATCGTACCCCTCACCCGCAAGGGCGGCGCCCAAGTTTCATCCGATGTGGTCGGGCCCATCTGCGAATCGGGGGATTACTTCTGCAAAAACCGCCCGCTCCCGAAGCTGGGCGAAGGCGACGCCATCGCTCTGCTGAGCGCGGGCGCCTACGGATCGGTCATGGGCTCCAACTACAATGCGCGCGCGCTCCCGGTCGAGGTCCTGGTCAACGGACGGCGGTTTGCCGCCGTGCGCACGCGCCAGGCCGTGGCTAAAATCTGGGCGGACGAAAAAACCGCCCCCTGGCAGAAGTAATCCGTGCGGGCGGACGGGCTCCGCCGGGCCTATTTTCCGACCTGGCCGCGGGTGACCCCGAGCTGGTTCATCAGCTTCAGCTCGCGCCAGAGCTGGGTCCCGTCTATTTCCCCGCGCAACAGCTGCCGGTAGCGGGTCAGGGTGCGCTCCACTATTTCCGGCGTCTCATCCAAAAAATCCACGCGGAAATGGCGCACGCCCAGCGCCATCATCGGGACGATGTACTCCGCGCCAGACTGGGTCTGGGAGTTGAACACCGTGTTGCGGCAGCCAGCGTCCGCCTTGAGCGCGTGGCGGGCCCCCACGCGGTCGCGCAGGGTGACGACATGGGTGTCGCACGGACGTCCGCAGTTCTTGTAATCCGTGCCGCTGGAAAGAAACGCGCAGAACACGCAGTGCTCCATGTGAAACATCGGCATGTGCTGATGGATGGTCACCTCGAACCACTCCGGCGGCGCCGCCCGCAGCAGCGCTTCCAGCTGCGTGTGATTCAAATCGTAGGACGGGGTGATGCGCTCCAGCCCGAAGCGGTTCTTGAAATAGTCCGCCGCCAACCCGTTGGCCACATTGAGCGAATAATCCCCGCGCAGCCGGCTGCCGGCGAAAAACTTCAGGTGATCATAATTGCGGACCAGATAGCCGTCGGCATTGCAGCTGCGGACCAGATTCAAAATCCATTCCTCGCCCGTCTTGAAGATGCGCGGGGGCGCCACCCAGATGCTGGGCTGGGATCCGCCCGGGGAAGCAACAGAACAGCCGTAGGCCGTGTGGAACGTTGTGACGGCATCGCGGTATTTCTTCGGATCTTCAAATTCGCAATACACCGTCCGCACCCCGCATTTCAAGGCAGCCTCCAGCTGCGCCCCGTTGCGGACCAGGACAATCAATTCCGCCTCGGGGAGAAGGGGTGACGGAAGGGCCGGGGCCGTCGCGGATTGCAGCCCGGACTCCTGGATTTCGGACTCATTCAGCTGCCACCGCTGGGGCTGGGCCCGGAGGGCTTCCAGCGCCGCAGCCATTTCCCGCCGCAGCCGGTTCAGCTCGCTCATGGGCAGCATCCCCTCGCCGGTCAAATCATTCTTCAGCCGGCCCAGCCGGAAGGGGGTGCCCCCGAGCCGGCCCAGCTGTTCCCGCAACCGTTCCGTGGTGAGCGGCTGCTTTTCCGCCCGAACCAGCGGCAGGGCGGAGTCGAGCTGGACCACATGACCGGCTTCATCCCGCGCGATGACCGTTAGCGGCTGGCCAACCTGGCCATGGACTTCGATTTCGATGGGCTGCTGAAAGCGCGGGGCATCGCCGGCAAAACTCTGGCGCAGGCGCTTGTCCAGTTCGGGATCGTTGGTCTTCCACAGCTTGTCCCCGACGCGGACGCGATTGAAATCAATGTTGCCGTACCCGAACTCCAGAACGGATTCCTGGGTGCGCGTGGCTTGATTCTGGAAATGCTTGATCCCATAGATGCGCCCGCCCTCCTCCTTTTCGTCCGGCCGTCCGGCATCGAACACCACGCCGTCGCCCAGTTTCAAAGGGGCCTCCAGGTGCAGGGTCACTTTCCCCCCCTGGACCCGGGTGACGGCGCCCAAGAACACGCCACGTTTTTTCCCGAAGCGCGCATGGACCAGGCGCTGGTTGTTGATGCCGCCAAACCAGCCGGTGTGCAGGCCCCGGGAGAACGACATCTCCATGTCGTACCTCGGCGTTCCGAGTTCCGGAGCGGGAGCCGACTCCGAGGACGAATCCTCCGGCGTCGCCAGGAGACGATCCAGGGCCTGGCGATAGACCCGGGTGATGCTGGCGACATATTCCGGCGACTTGAGCCGGCCCTCGATTTTCAGCGAGGCCACGCCGGCGCGCACGAGTTCTGGCAGCACGTCCAGCCCGGCCAGATCCTGGGGGCTCAGCAGATAGCGCCGGTCGCCCAGCGGCACCGGGAGGCCGTCGGAAAACAACTCATAGGGCATCCGGCAGGCCTGAGCGCATTCGCCGCGGTTGGCCGAGCGGCCGCCGAGCGATTCGCTGGTGAGACACTGGCCGGAATAGGCCACGCACAAGGCGCCATGCACAAAAACCTCCAGCGGGAGCGAAGGAGGAGAGATCATTGAATCCCCTGTTCTTAACTGTCCGTCCTCCGCCCCGCCGCCGGCCCGGATCTTCTCAATCTCCGGAATGCTGCATTCACGGGCGAGCACGGCGAGATGGCAGCCGAGGTCGCGGGCGAAGGCCACGCCGGCCGCGCTGGTGATGGTCATCTGCGTGGAAGCGTGAATCGGAAAATCAGGCGAGAGCCGGCGGATCAGGCGGCAGATGCCCACATCCTGGACAATGGCCGCATCCACGCCGGCAGCAATCACGGCGCGCAGATAGGCTTCCGCGTCGGGCAGCTCATTCTGAAACACCAGCGTGTTGAACGTCACATAGCCCTTGACGCCGCGCCGGTGCAGAAATTCCATGAGCCGGGGCAGGTCGACCTCGGTGAAAT
>Ga0209086_10001413_pt1 | contig 19599 bp, 15 predicted proteins | sample M_130207_XF_Meta_FD_187312 | JGI IMG/M metagenome (GOLD analysis project Ga0209086, IMG submission 187312) | Freshwater microbial communities from Lake Montjoie, Canada to study carbon cycling - M_130207_XF_MetaG (SPAdes) (version 2) | ecosystem: Environmental > Aquatic > Freshwater > Lake... | reverse complement strand
CTCAGCCAATACGAACGATTCGATCAACAGCGCCATTGCGAAAGCCACGGCATTTTTAGTCGAACAGGGGCAGGCCGATGACGGCAGTTTTTCGTCGCAGGTCGGTCCGGCGATTACGGCTCTTGCGGTAACGGCACTGGTCGAAACAGGAACACCGGCGGACTCACCGGAGATTGCAAAAGGGATCGACTATCTCCTGCGTTTTGCTCACAACGACGGCGGTATTCATCCTCCCGACTCGGCAGTCGCCAATTATGAAACCGCGATTGCCATCATGGCACTGGCAGCCTGTAACAAAACAGGAACTCACGATGAAAGACTTTTAAAAGCAAAGGCGTTTGTCAAAGGATTGCAGTGGACGGAAGAAGAAGGGGAAACCCCATCGAGTCCGGCGTATGGTGGAGCGGGGTATGGAAGAAAAAAGCGGCCTGATCTTTCGAACACATCGTTTCTGATCGAAGCTCTGCGTGCCAGTGGCAGTGGCCCCGACGACCCGGCGATTCAGCGAGCGCTTTTGTTTGTGTCGCGTTCGCAAAACCTGGAAGGTCCGGCCAACACCCTTCCCTTTCCTACAAAAAATCCTGACGGCGGCTTTTATTACACGCCCGCTGCTGGCGGAGAGAGCCAAGCCGGCACCACTCCCACAGGTGGACTTCGCAGCTACGCATCGATGACATACGCCGGTCTCAAAAGCATGATCTTTGCTGGAGTAACGAAGGATGATCCTCGCGTGAAGGCAGCAACCGAATGGCTCGCCAAACACTATTCCTTTACTGAAAATCCAGGCATGGGTGACTCCGGGCTCTTCTACTATTACCAGACTGCGGCAAAGTCGCTCAGCGCCCTCGGTGGGGACTCTTTTCGAGATGCCGATGGCATTGAACATGATTGGCGTGCAGAACTTGCTGCTGAAATTATTTCTCGACAGCAGCCAGACGGTTCATGGGTGAACTCCAATGCCAGATGGATGGAAGGAGATCCCAATCTTGTAACGAGTTATGCACTGCTGGCGTTGGCTCTCTGTAAAGAAAAATGACCAGATGCATGATCGACTTCTCGATCCAACATCAGTCTTTCAAATCAAAAAGACGTTTGAGAGCATCCAGCAGACCGTGTGGCGGCCCTGCATGACTGGCTGATCGCAGTGATTCCATCGGTGGATGAAGAAGTTTGTTGGCATAACGTTCAAATGCTTGGCGGATTTCTGACTTTTCAGCGGGATCGAGTTTTGGAAGTCGATGAAAAAGTCGCTCCAATTCTGTATCACCGGTTTCGCTCCAATCGGCTCGCAGTCGTTCGATAACCGAACCGCTTGAACGATGATGCAAGTCGCCCATGAAGCGGCGAGTCTCCTCATCAACGATTGCGATGGCTGCCGGAAGTTCGCGCTGTCGGCTCTTTCGATTGGCTTCACACGCCGCCCCCAAATCATCGATTGAATAGAGCCAAAGCCCCGGCCTTCGTCCGATTGAAGGATCAAAATCCCTCGGTACAGCAAGGTCTAGGACAACCAGAGGGCGACCGCAACGACGTGAAAACGCACGAGAAAACATTGCTTCACTCACGATCGGCTTTGTTGCACCGGTTGTGCTCACCACCAGATCTGCCGACTGGAGTTGCTGTTCCAGATCCTCCCAGGCTCCGCTTGTCGCTCCAAGTCGATCCGCCAGATCAATCGCTCGAGAGCGACTGCGATTGAGGATGAGGATGTCACGAGCCCCAGCAGTCCGCAGATAGCGAAGCGTCTCACTCGCCATCTTGCCAGCACCTAAAAGCAACACTTGCTTATCATCGAAGCGTTCAAAAACTCCGCTGGCGAAATCGGCTACAGCAATGCTGGGGATCGACAATCGTTCCCGCCCAATCGACGTTTCGCTCGTTACTCGCTTGGCTGTTCGCAGCGCCGCGGAAAACATTTCTCCGGTGAGTGGACCGGCTGTTTCAGAATCTCTCGCAATCGCCCATGCCTGTTTGACCTGAGCAATAATCTGTGGCTCTCCGAGCACCATGCTATCGAGACCTGATGCAACGCTAAACAGATGCCGCACAACCCCTTCGTCAAGTTGTCCGTCGAGTACTCCTGCCAATTCACTTTTCTCGATCCCGCGGCACTCTGCGAGAAATGAAACCATCTGATCGGTTGGCGGCGGTCCTGCGGATTGTTCTCCTGCCGAATAGAGTTCCACCCGATTGCACGTCGAAAGAAGTACCACTTCACGCCCAGGAAAACGTTCGCGGAACCGCCGCATCGCGTCAATGGCCTGATCGGCAGAAAATACCAGTCGCTCTCGAAGCGCCAGCGGTACGGTGCGATGTGTTCCTCCAACAAGCGCAAGCATCATGAGTGCACCACCCATCGCGATGCGCTGTGAACTCGAAAAACTTGTTGCGGCGGCATACCGTGACGCGTATTTCCCAAGAGTCCCCAAACAATGGACATCACCAGCAAACCAAAACTTATCATCGAAAGAATTGCGACACGTCTCGATCCATGCGGGCTTCGCGCCATGACTCGCGCCACAATTGCAACTATCACCAGCCACACCATAAGTGCTCCCATTCGCACTACCACTGGATCGGTCCATGGAACGGTGTCCAGAAGTCCACGCTGCCGATTCACAGCATTGAGTACCAGTCCGGATGCAAACCCAGCGCCGGTCGCCCATGCTGCGATGATTGCAGTGCGACTGGTAATCTGCGCGAGTTTTTCAAGACTCGGCATTCGAAAGCCCCGAACGGGAGGCTCTTTTTTTCCTAGTCGATCGGCTTGAATGAGCCACATCAGTGCCGACACCGCGCCGATCGCCACCGCCACAGATCCAAGAAGATTGAAAATTCCATGAATCGCACCCCAGACCTGCGTAGCAGGACTTTGAGAAAATGGTTCTCGACTGGCCCACTGCGCAGCGCAAATTAATCCGAGCACAACCGGAAGCATAAAAAGCCCAACGGGGGTGCGCGGATTTGCAAGTGTGAGCCAGAGATATCCTGCCGCAAGCAACCACGCGGCCAAGAGATACCAGTCAAACGCACTTGAAAGGGGAACAGCCTGCTCGGTAGCTGCTCGCCAGCCGAGGAAAAGTGTGTGTGCCATAAATCCGGCTGCCGCAAACGCCACCATTGCCGCGCCACGCAGACCACTGCGAAAGATCAGCCGCGAGATTTCAAAGAGAAACGCCACTCCGTAGCTAGCAGCAAAACAGACGATTGATATTCCAGAGACGAACGTCACCATAGATTCAACCTAAAGAGTGCCTGCGGACCAACCTTGGAACCCGCATACGATTCTAGTCCGATTTTTGTCCAAGTCTGCGAGGGCCGTCCCGATACCACGCTTCACGATCAACCAACCTCGAAATCGTCCGGTCAAGACGCGTCAATCGATGGTGCCGCCTTTCGTGCCTATACTCGCTCCCTATGATGCAGATACAAAACCAAACAGTACAGCCACTTCATGGACTTGCCGGTGTTGTTCTTGAAGCCGGCAAAGAAGCGGAGCTTTCGAGCCTGCTTGTCACGCTCGGCCTCACGGTCATCGAAGCACCTGCGATACGAGAAGTTGCGAATCGAGAGCATTCACAAGCCATTGGCATGGCGAAAGAAATTCTCGCCGGAACAACCGATCTTGTCATCTTTATGACCGGTTCGGGTGTGGTGCATCTTTTTGAACAATTGGCAGATCAAATCGATTTAGATTCTTTCATTGAATCACTTGCTCGCACGCGAATGATCGCGTGTGGTCCGAAATCAATGGAAGCGCTTCAGAAACTTGGAATCGCTATCACAGATCACACTTCCTGTCCGGATTCATGGCTTGAAGTGCTTTCGTTGGTCGACATCGATCATTCCATCGCAGGCAGGCGAGTGCTCATCGTTGGAGCGGCGCACCCTGCTGTCAATCTTGTTGCCGGGCTTGAGGCTCGCGGTGCAACGGTTCATGTTCTCAGTCTGTACCGAATCGAATTGCCAATCGATGTCGGCCCACTCGATCTGGCAATTGCATCGATGATTCGTGGCGAAGTTGATGCAGTCTTTTTTACATCAAGCGAACAGGTGACAAATCTTGTCGCGAGGGCACGCCAGACAGACCACCTCACGTCGCTCACTTCGGCAATGCGCTCGCGCATTGTTACTTGTTCCATCGGTCCGGTTCCATCTCGGGCGATTGTCGCTGAGGGTTGGCCTGTCGATCTCACACCAGGCGTGCCGCGATTGGCAGATCTGATTGATACGATCAAATTAAAATTGCAATCTCGCACGACCGAAAAGCGAGAGAGTGTCTCTGGAACGATCTCAGCAGTGCATCGGTTGTCGCCGACAAACGACGGGCTTCATCCATCCCACAACTCACGGCTCTTGCGTGCTTGTCGTCTTGAAAAAGTTGACCGTACACCAATCTGGCTCATGCGTCAGGCAGGACGGTATCTCCCAGAATATCGCAGGATTCGCGAAAAAGTGGGGTTCATGGAGCTCTGCAAAAATCCGGCACTTTCGGCAGAAGTGATGATTGCCACTGTTGAGCGACTCGGTGTCGATGCCGCGATCATATTTTCCGATTTGCTGCCGATCCTTGAACCGATGGGCATGGACCTTGAATTTTCGGTGGGCGAGGGCCCTGTTATTCACAATCCGATCCGCGAAGCAAGTGACATCAATCGATTCCTTGAACTGGAACAACTCGATGCACTGGGATTTGTCATGGAGACTGTTTCCAAAACGCGTGCCGGACTGGATGAATTGATTCCACTGATTGGCTTTGCAGGAGCTCCTTTCACGCTTGCCAGCTATTGCATTGAAGGCGGAACCAGTCGCTCGTGGCTGCACACCAAAACATTGATGTATCAAAATGAATCGGCGTGGCATGACCTCATGGCTCGTCTGGCAAGAGCGGTCAGCCGATATTTAATTGCGCAGCTCGATAGCGGAGCACAAGTAGTACAACTTTTTGACAGTTGGGTTGGATGCCTGAGTTCCGAGGATTACCGTCGTTATGTTTTGCCACACAGTCGCAATGCCATGGCCGCAGCCCTTTGTCGCGCTCCGGTGATTCACTTTGCCACAGGCAATCCATCTCTCCTGCCACTTTTGGCAGAGGCAGGCGGAACTGTGATCGGCGTCGACTGGCGCATCGGTCTTTCACAGGCTTGGCGAATGATTGGTCATGACCGTGCCATTCAGGGAAATCTTGATCCCGCAGTCTTGCTTTCAAGTCGCGAAACGATTGCTTCAAATGCAAAAAATGTACTTGCTCAAGCTGCCGGAAGACCCGGTCATATTTTTAATTTGGGACATGGAGTGCTGCCCCAGACCCCAGTCGACAATGTGCTTGAATTGCTGGCTATCGTTCGAGATCACTCTCTTTGATTCATCTTGGATTTCGTACGAATTCATCACGCGGCCTGCTTGAGCCACGGCGTTGCTTTACTCTCCGAATGTCTTCCAAACACCAGCTTTGTTGGAATCAACGGGGAAAATGAGCGTGTGACTCGCCCAAAACAGACTCCAGACGGTAGGATGTCACGCTGCGCCCGAGGTCGGTTTGCTGAAGCTGTAATTGTACGGCTTCACGACTGTGCGCATCTCCGGCGACACCGCAGCATGCTTCTGGTCAATCGACTTCTTTCTCGCATTACTTCGCAAGAACTCACAGCTGCTCGCAAGGCCGCTGAAGGACTTCGCGTACAAGCTCCACGCGTGGGCCTTGTGAGAGCGACTCTTGATGATGCAAAAGGCGAACGTCTGACCCTTTCATTTGAGCTTTCGGCAAACCGCACCGGCGGCATGGTGATCGAAAGTCGATGCAGTTGTTCGGTTGGTCAGCAGGGCCGTCCTTGCGAACACCTCGTGGTCGTTCTGCTTGAAATCGAAAACCGCGGACTGTTTTCGAGCATTCGCGAGCAGACCCCGGTGATTCTCAAGTCCATCCCCGCAGAGACTGTCGACGATGATGCGGCAGAAGAAAGCAATCCGTCGGGGATTTCTCCAACTCGCGCGGCTGTTGTGCGGCAACCCCCGTGGGCAAATGAACTCGAGGAACGACGGCGATTGGTTGAGCCGGCAGTGCGTATCAATCACATGCGTGTTACAGACGCTAGGCGTGGCGCTGGAATGCTGGTTTTTCTCATCGACCTCGTGGGATCGACAGAATCGAACTGCGCGATTGTGAAACCGTGTCGCATGCAACTCGATGTTGTGGGAAACGTCTGCGGACGACCTCGCCCAATTACGCTTGGTGAAATCGATGGTGAACCACTCGATTCAACGGAGCGAATGTTGATCTCGCGATTACTCGGCGCGTTGGGTTGCGGTGATGATGGTGCCGTAAGAAGAGGCGATGCGGGTCGAATCACGCGCATTGCCATCACACCAGCATCGGCGGGAATCCATTTGTCGCACCTCTGCGAAACGGGACGGCTGTTTTTACAGCCCGATCCCAGACGTTCGCCGGAAGTGGTGATGCCACTGGCATGGGACAACGGCCGCGCGTGGAGGTTTGCGTTGGTGCTTGACCCGGATGATGTTCCGTCGGCCTCCGATGATGACGAGGATGTTTTACCTCCACGTCCAGCCAAGGCCCGGCTTCGAGGCATGCTTGTGCGAGGCAGCCAACGCATGGGCTTGGATCAACCCAAGGCCGTTCTTCGCTCCGGACTTGTGATTTTTGCAGACCGCATTGCATTGCTTGAATCGGATGAATCGAGTGCCTGGCTCGATCAATTTGAACGACGAGGTCCCATCGAACTTGCCTCATCGCACGTAGATGGATTGATTGAGCGATTGGCCGGTATGTGCGATATGCCGCGTATCGAACTCCCGGCATGGACGGGTTGGAAAATTGAATCAGCAGCACCTATCCCCAGACTCGTTCTGGATGATGGATTGCCCGTCAATTCTGAGGAACTCGATGACGAACTACCGTCGCGCACAGGACGGCGGCGAAAAAAAGCGACAAAAACGCAACTCGCTGGACACGTGTGGTTTGATTACGGCGGCCTACGAATCGCCGCGCATGATCCATCGGGAGGCGCAGTCGATCAAGTTCGCCATCTTCTTGTGAGACGAAATCGAATCGCAGAACGCTCCGCGTTGAGCGTGCTTGCTGCCTGCGGGGCAGTAACTCCGAAAGAAGATGGTGAACCGTCAACGCATCATGTTGAATTTGCTCGCAATCGGCTCGACAGTGCTGCCCCCCAGATGGCCTCCGAAGGGTGGGAAGTAGAGGTGTCTGGAAAACGATATCGGCCAGCGGGAACGTTCTCCTGGCATGTCGCCAGTGGCATCGACTGGTTTGAGCTTTCAGGTTCATTCAATTTCGATGGCATCGAGGTCGGAATGCCGTCACTCTTGGAAGCTATTGAACGTGGAGATTCGTCGGTGCAACTGCCCGATGGATCTCTCGGCATTCTCCCGGCTGACTGGGCGAGACAAATGGCTCCGATGATCGAGCTTGCGCAGCGTTCTGACGGCAAGTTGCGATACGGTCGCATCCAAGTCGCGCTCTTAGATGCACTTCTCGCCGGTCAACCGCGAACAGAGGTTGACGAGGCATTTGAAAAGATTCGCGAAGAGCTTTCTCGTGGCGAGCAGCCAGATGCGATCGAGGAGCCCGAGGGTTTTAAGGGAACGCTTCGACACTATCAGCGAGAGGGTCTCGGTTGGCTGGCGTTTCTCGAGTCGTTGGGCGTCGGCGGATGCTTGGCAGATGACATGGGTCTCGGCAAGACCGTGCAAGTGCTTGCGCTGCTTGTGCGACGCCAAGCGGTGATGCGCGAGCAAGGGGTGCCGCATCGTCCATCGATGGTTGTGGTACCAAAGAGCCTCATCTTTAACTGGATGCAAGAGGCCGCAAAATTCACTCCAAGCCTTCGCGTTCATAATCACACAGGGCAAACCCGAGCAGAAGGTACACAATCGCTAGCAGACACGGACCTCATTCTCACAACCTACGGAACGCTGCGTCGTGACGCGCTTCAGCATCGCGAGTTTGAGTTTGATTATGTGGTTCTCGATGAGGCACAGGCTATTAAGAACGCCACAAGCCAAGCCGCGAAGGCATGTCGACTTTTGCGTGCACGCCATCGACTTGCCGTCACGGGAACTCCAGTCGAAAATCACATTGGTGAACTGTGGAGTATTTTTGAATTTCTGAACCCCGGTCAGCTCGGAAGTTCTGGGCGGCTCAAACGATTCCTCATGGGCGGTCGCGGAGGATCGGCATCGGGCGTTGTGGCTCGGGCAGTTCGTCCGTATCTGTTGCGTCGAACCAAGTCGCAGGTTCTTACAGATCTTCCAGAGAAGACAGAACAAACGCTCTTCTGTGAACTGACCGGGCCGCAGCGTATCGCCTACGATGAATTAAAAGAACACTATCGTCGTGAACTTTCGGGGCGAATTGGAAAACTCGGTATCGGTCGGTCGAAGATCGCGGTGCTCGAGGCACTCTTGCGATTGCGACAAACAGCATGCCATCAAGGACTTGTCGATCCTGCCCGACTCGATGAGCCTTGTGCCAAGCTCGAAACGTTAATCGAACAACTCGATGAAGTTATTCTCGAAGGTCATAAGGTTTTAGTGTTTAGTCAGTTCACGAGTTTTCTTGCAATTTTGCGCAGGCTTCTCGAAGCCCGAGGCATGCCTTATGAATATCTCGACGGAAAAACAACCGATCGACAATCCCGCGTCGAACACTTTCAGGACGACCCTGAGTGCAAACTCTTTTTAGTGAGCTTGAAGGCGGGCGGACAAGGTCTCAATCTCACCGCGGCTGACTATATTTACATTCTCGACCCGTGGTGGAATCCTGCTGTAGAAGCCCAGGCCGTTGATCGCGCACACCGCATTGGACAGACGCGAAAAGTCTTTGCGTACCGATTGATCGCACGCGATACGGTGGAAGAAAAAATTCTCGCATTGCAGGATCGTAAGCGGGATCTTGCCGATTCGATTGTAAGAGCCGACGAAAGTGTGATTTCAAGCCTCACGGCGGAAGACGTTGAACTACTCTTTTCATAGATGGCACCGCTTTTGAAGGTTCCGCAGGATTGAATTCGAGGGTGAACGCCCTTGACTCCCTCGTGTTCCTCACGAAATCCTCACACTTCCTGCGATACGTCATTCATCGAGTAGGATTCTAGGAAGCTGGAATCGAAAACTTTATTTGTATGAGGTGACTCATGGCCGTTGTGCTGTCGCGACCCCATCCGCTCGATACCTCGCCGCTTCTGACGATCGTTCATGCCGCATCGTCTTTGGCGTCGACTTCTTTTCCTGTCACTGCGACTTCCCACGTCAAACATACTTTCAAAAATAAGATCGATTCGAACTTGTCTGCTGCGAATACCACTGAACCGTTCAGAAATTTGAAGAGCTCTCACGAAGGAAAACAGATGACGGATCCTTCTATCGGATTGAATACCCACATTCTCGTCGTTGATGACGAAGAAGATCTGCTCGAACTGGTTCGCTACAACCTCGTCAAGGATGGCTATCGCGTATCCTGCGTTGCCACGGGTGAGGAGGCTCTCGCATTTGTTCGTCGGCAGCCACCAGATCTGCTTGTTCTCGATTTGCTTCTTCCGAGCGTCGACGGACTCGAAGTCTGTAGACGATTGAAAGGGGATTCAAAAACTCGCGACATCCCAATTGTCATGCTCACAGCAAAAAGCGAGGAGAGCGACATGGTGGCAGGGCTTGAACGTGGCGCAGACGATTACATAGCAAAACCATTTAGTCCCAGAGTTTTGTCGGCCCGTATTCGGGCACTTTTGCGACGCAAACAGTCTCAACGGACAAGCGAACAAGAAACCACGATCGACATTCATGAATTATCGATTCATCCTGGGCGGCACGAAGCGACACTCGCTGGAAATCAGATCGAACTGACCTATACCGAGTTTGCGCTCCTGCATTTTCTCGCAAAACGTCCCGGATGGGCGTTTACTCGGACCCAGATTGTCGACGCCGTGAAGGGAGAAGATTATCCTGTTACAGATCGTTCAGTTGACGTACAGGTCGCTGGCCTGCGTAAAAAATTGGGCGATTGTGGCTCGTATATAGAAACCGTCCGGGGACTGGGATATCGGTTCCGGGCTTAACGGGATCGTCCATTCATGCCCAGAACGCGACTCGTGTGGCATCTCTTTGCTGGCTGGTGTGCCCTCGTGCTCGCTGTGTGTGCAGCGTGTTACTGGCTCGCCAGTGTTGAAGTGGCGAAGATGGCCAGCCAATCTGAGTTTCTCAGACTGCGAGAAGTGGCTCGCTCTCTTGAGCGCGTGGGCACAGCCGAAGGAAAGCCACTGGACCGTAAAAGGCTCGTGGAGCACGCGAGCGAACTCGAAACATCGACCGTCGGTCTTCGCGTCGAACTGTTTGAACCAGACCGACAAGTGATGACTGCCGATGGCCCCTCTTCTGCCATAGACCCCGCGTTCTCTGAGGCCGATGAAACTCTTTTGGAAGAGTCCTTGCAAGGAGAGGTTTTCACATCAAGTCGGTACGACGCAGGAACAGGGCAACGAACGCAGGTTGTTGCGGTTCCGTTTGGAACACACCCAAACGTGCGGGGACTCATACGTCTCACAAGCGATTCACGGCAGATCGATCAATCGCTCAGCCAGTCTCATCGAAGAATGCTACTAGGATTCTTTGTTGTCTCGATCGCAGCAATTATTGGGGGCTATGTGCTTTCGCGTCGCGCAAGTCGACCCGTTGAGGAGTTGGCCTCTGCGGTGCAACGTCTGGCTGCAGGATCTCCGGATGAACTGATTCCGTCGGCAGAAATTTTGGAACTTTCTGAATTGTCTGACGCCATCGAGGTCATCCAAGGACAACTCAAGGAACGCGGATTGGTGATTGGCCGGCAAGGCACTCAGCAAGAGGCCGTTCTTGCAAGCATGATTGAAGGCGTGCTTGCGGTTGATTCACACCAGCGAATTCTTTTTTTGAATCGTGCAGCTGCGGAACTTCTTTTACTTGAACCACTTTTTGTCCTTCGAAAGCCGATGCAGGAGGCAGTTCGAAATCCCGATTTACGCCGTTTTGTGTTGCGTTCTATCGACTGCAAAGATCCTATTGAGGACGACATGATTCTACGAGGTGATCATGATCGAACGATTCGTTTGCGTGGAACGGCGTTGCGAGATTCGCGAGGAGGTGCCACAGGTGCCGTTATTGTGCTCAATGATGTCACGCACTTCCGACGCCTTGAAAATATGCGCAGCGACTTTGTCTCCAACGTGTCGCACGAACTGAAAACACCGGTTGCTTCGATCAAAGGATTCGTGGAGACGCTTCAAGATGGGGCGATAAACAACCCTGAAGATGCCCAACGATTTCTCACGATTGTTGCCAAGCAGGCAGATCGCCTCGAATCCATTATTGAAGACTTGCTTGCGCTTTCGCGTATCGAACAGACCGAAGGCGCTCGTGACTTGCCACTTGAAACGACACGCTTGGTTGATCTGTTCGATGCGGTTCAAGCCGATTGTGACCCTCGGGCAATCGATCGTTCGATTGTGCTTGAGTTTCGGTGTGAGAGTGAGATGACCGCGAACATCAATCCACCGCTTCTCGAACAGGCGGTCATTAATCTCGTAGACAATGCTATTAAGTACAGTGACACCGGACGAAAAGTATTTGTCTCAGCAGACCGAGTCGGACATGACGTTGTCATTCGGGTTCAGGATGAGGGTTGCGGTATTGAACAGAGTCATCTCCCGCGTCTTTTTGAACGTTTTTATCGGGTTGATAAGGCGCGTAGTCGAACGCTCGGAGGAACCGGGTTGGGCTTGTCGATTGTGAAGCACATCGTGCAGGCCCACGGAGGACGCGTGGGTGTCGAAAGCCAATCTCGCATCGGGAGTACCTTCAGCATCTATCTTCCCTCGGCGCGTCGGTTCTCACCGAAGATGGACTGACCTCCGTCCACAGGTAGGCAGGCACCGGTGATAAAAGTATTTTCCAAAAAGAAAAGTACTGCATGGGCTACACACTCTCGACGGTCTTCCTGGTTGGCAGGTGTTTTTGAAATCAACTCCTCTTGTGATTCTTTGGAGAGATCGTCAGAGGGCATAAACCCTCCAGGAAGAATACAATTGATCCGTACTCGCGGATTGCGAGCGGCGAATTCAACGGCGAGGGCTCTGGTCATCGCGGGAATCGCGCCTTTGCTCGAAAAGTAGGCGACATAGTTCTGATCAGGATGTTCATCTGCCGAGTCGCCAAAAGTCACGATTGAACCGCCCGTTTCTTGTCGCACCATCACCGCTCCAGCCTCTTGGGCGACAAGAAACGTTCCAACGGTGTTGACATCAAAATGCTGCCGAAGGTCATCGGCAGTGACAGATTCAATGGCACAGGGAATCCTGATACGCGCACAGTTGACGACCGCATCGATTCTGCCAAAGTGATCTTCAACTCGATGTACCATTGCCCGTACCGGGCCTTCGTCCCGCATGCTTGCGGTAACGGCAAGACTTTTGACACCCACGGATTCGAGTCTCGCCGCCAAAGTACGTGCTTCGGGAAGTGAATTGTTGGCGTGAATGGCAATCGAGTAGCCCTTTGATGCCAGTGCCTGCACGACAACCGCCCCCATGCGACTCGCTCCGCCGGTGACGAGGGCAACGCGATCAGTGGGAATCGTATTATTCAGATGGAAGCTCAGTGGATCGAACGGTTCTGGTTGGATCGGGTTCATAAACGAGCCGGCTCATTGACGTTGTCGTAAACGGTCATTCTCTTAGCACGTGCCGGCGTCGTGATAATCGATGATGTGCTGCCACGCTTCTTGGGGAGAGTCGGCCCACGAAAAAAGATCGAGGTGCTCATCATCGACGATACCTTGGTCAGCAAGTTTTTGAAAATTAATGACTGAATTCCAATACTCGCGTCCATAAAGCACAATTGGCACCGACTGCATTCGATGGGTCTGTCTCAGCGTAAGGGTTTCAAACATCTCGTCGAGAGTCCCATACCCACCTGGAAAAAGAACTACTCCAGCGGCTCGCAGAATAAAATGAAATTTTCTTATCGCAAAATAGCGAAACTGAAAGCAGAGCTCCGGCGTAATGAAAGGATTTGGATTTTGCTCGTTCGGCAGCTTGATATTTAATCCGATGGACTTACATCCCACGTCGAAGGCACCACGGTTTGCAGCCTCCATGATCCCCGGTCCGCCTCCTGTCACAATCACAAAAGAACGCTTTGTCTCACACTGATGATCGATCGAAACGAGCCGCGCAAACTCGCGGGCCTCGTCATAGTAATGACTGAGATGCACAAGTTGATTGCTTCGCGCCAATTCGCGATTCCGCTTTTTGTCCTCGGGTGCTTCCGCAAGAGATCGTTTTGCTGCAGCGAGCCTTCGCTCAGCAGCCATTGGTTCAACAATCTGTGTACTGCCAAAAACAATCACCGTGGAAGCAATCGAATTGGCCTGGAAAGCCACTTCCGGTTTCTCGAGTTCCAGAAGCATTCTCACACCACGAACATCGTCGCTTTCGAGAAAAGCTTTGTCCTCTTGAGCAAGAATGGAACTGGAAGAATTTAAAATAGCGTCCATGTTGGATGCCACCAGTGCTGCATCATTGCCGAGAACCGTGTCAGGAAGAATACTGCATTGCTTTGACAGTGATAGTTTCAAACGTTGAGCGTCTTGAAGCGAGTCAGCATTTGAGGTGTCCTTAGACTTTGAATCTTTTGTCATCGCTCTGCTCTCTCCAAATGCACGGTTTGGCCAATCGTTGGAATCATAGTTTTCCATCCAAATGAGCTGCGGATCTGCTCCGCCATTCCAGACGCAGCCTGCGGTTCTCCATGCACGAGAAACGTACACTCGGGGGCCGGAAGACCGGAAAGCCATCGTACAAGTTCTCGTCGATCGGCATGGCCGGAAAGTGTTTCAATTCTCCGCACTGCTGCCTTTACCGGAATATCACGTCCGTGAATTCTCAGAAATTCGGCGCCATCGAGCAGGGCCCGACCGCGAGTGCCAGCGGCCTGAAACCCGGCGACGAGAACTGTGGTTCGACTGTCTGGAAGACGTCTTTTCAAGTGATGCAAAATACGACCACCATTCATCATACCGCTCGATGCAATGATAATTCCCGGACCGTTGGCATCGTTGATGGCTTTTGATTCTTCAGAGGTTTTCGCCAAATGCACGCTCAGTGTTGCAAGGCTTTCATCCACTCCAGCGAGCTTGGCTTCAGAAAGATCTTGTTCTGCCAGATGTTTGTGAAAGATATTCGTTGCCACAACAGCCATTGGACTGTCGACCCAGATCGGAATCTGTGGAAGTCGTCCAGATGCCATGAGAATGCGCAGCAGATACACCAACTGCTGACAGCGACCCACTGCAAACGATGCCACAAGCATCATGCCGCCCCGTTCGATCGCTTCGCGAGTCGCAGTTTCTAGTTCATGGAGCGGATCGATATCTGAATGATCTCGGTCGCCGTAAGTGCTTTCACACACCAGCCAGTCGCACGCAAAAGCCTTGACGGGATCGTTATACAGTGGTGCATTGTAACGACCGACATCGGCTGAAAATAGAATCTTGGTTGGTGTTCCATGATGTGTCGCGGCTTCCACCTCAACAAATGAACTGCCAAGCATATGCCCGGCATCATGAAATCGGCATCGGACTCCAAACGCTGGCTCAAACCATGTTTCTCGATCAACGACTCTGACAAGTCGCAGTGTGTGTTCAACATCCTGCTCTTCGTAGAGCGGTTGCGCTGGATGATGCTTCGAATAGCCTTTTCGATTTGCGTAGAGAGCATCCTCCGCCTGGCACTTGGCCGAGTCGAAAAGCATCAATCCCAAAAGGTCGGCGGTGGCTCGAGAAGTATGAATTGGACCTGTAAAACCCTGTTTGACAAGACGCGGCAACCAGCCGGAGTGATCGATATGAGCATGTGTGAGAACGACGGATTGAAGAGAATCTGGAGGAACTTGGAGCGACTTCCAGTTTCGTTCGCGCAATGATTTTGTACCTTGAAAAAGTCCACAGTCGAAGAGGACGCGTTTGTCGTCTACATCCAAAAGATGACGTGATCCCGAGACCATGCCCGCAGCACCCAGAAATGTAAGCGTGATCATGGCCTGTCCTTGGAACCAGTGTTGTGCGTCTTTGAATAAAGTGATGGATCATCGGAGATCATGTCGTATTCCCTTCAAAAAGAATCTCTCCAGTATCAATGTGCAGAGATTCCACATGAATCACCAAATCTTTTCCGGTCCGGCCCGACGGCAGACGAACGAAAAGCACAATCGTCCCATCCATATTTCGAGCCTCGCAGACCATGCCGACTTTTGTGAGACTTTCCTCAATCCACTTCGAAGCCGCACCTCGCGGCATGGGGAACGCGCCGATTCGTGCCGATTCAACCTGAATTCGCATCTGATCAACCTGAATGAGTTCAACGCGCACATTCATGCTGACCACACTCGAGAACGGACCAGCTCCTACGGTACACCCAAGGGCGATATGTCTCTTTTCAAATTTTACACGCGGACGCGAGAGGCCTTTCGGCAAGAGCAACCGATGATTTTTTTCAAGGTCGATCGCCAGCCAGGCGTTAGCCTCATCGTCAAGAATCACTGCTTCCCATGTGCCTGTACGTTCGACGGCAGCTCGCAGCCCAGCTACTTTTGTGAGAAACCGTCTACTCTGCTCATCGGTAAATCCGCTTTTTTCTGACACTCGCTCCCGATAAAAGTCGGGTTTCTGCAGAAGAAAGACCATCATGAGCCCCAGCAGACACATTGCCCCCACACAAAAAATCATGAGCCTTGCGAATGTGCCAGACGAAGCACTTGGTGGCCCGACTTGCTGATCATTGAGTGGGCTTGTCACCGAAGGAATCATGAACACGTGAGCAATTCCTCTTGAAAGACCTACTCAGATGTCTAGCCGACAAATCGACCATACTGCGGCAGGGGTAGATCAATCGAGTTCTCTTCGTTCAATTCATCTCGCAGAACTCTTATATGTGGGGGTGCTTCAATCCCAATGCGTACTTTATCTCCGCTCACTCGTACAATCGTGACCACCACAGAATCGCCGACGCGAATTCGTTCGCTCTGTTTCCGAGAAAGGACGAGCATAGAGGGTCTCCCTAGAAAAAAATGGATTTGAAGGAATGTAGAAGCTACCTGAACATATGTCAACCTGTCTTGAAAACAGGAGTTGGCTGTATTCAAGAGATGTTTTGCAAGCTCGCGTGTCATCCGATCGATCCTTGGCGAGAATGAGTGTCTCACTGGAGTCGATCGACATGCACGATTAGGGAACTTGCACGCTCCAGGGTAGATCGTCGTATCAGGGAGACTTTCTTGCCTATGCATTTGAGAAGGAGAGCCGCACGCGTTATTCCGAACGCTCTACTCATGCCGATTTCAACTGAATCGACAGTCAAGGGGCATCTGCACATTGAAATTCATGAACACCACCCGCATGCGTCGGGGGGATCTTCTTGGCGTGCAATGGATTGTTTTCCGACAATCCTTATCTGAAAAATCTCTGCATACGATCAGCGCATCGGTTTCAGAAAAAAAAGACTTATCCCTGTCGGACTGCAGAGAGCTTTCACGCAAGGAGTGCTATTCGTCCAAGTCGTTCGCTTCGTCGCTATGAGAAGAACCGCGACTTGAATCTGCCGTGATGGCCTTTTTGTATGAAGCTGTTTCAGATGGTGCAACTTTTTCTGCGGGGTCCGTATTTGTTTCAGAGGACTCTGGCGGCGTTGCAAATTCTGCGAGATCAACACTCTTCGCCACACCGATTCGAGTCTCCGCATTTTTGATTCGCTTGTAATCGGATTCGAGCAGACGCGGATGAATTTTGTGAACACTGCGCATGACATCCGGCCGCCCAAGGAGCATTGCCACTTTTGGATCGACTTCAAGAGTGACTTCGGATGGAATTCCTCCAGCGGTGGCCACGCGACGATTAATTGCTAATCGTGGAAAAGGAGGAAGTCCACCGGGATGCACCAAGGCTCTGACAAGAAGAGCCGTGTCTGCAAAGCGTCGATACGCGCCGGCTGATTCGGCAGATGGAGCTTGTTCAAAGGCAACCAGATACCGCGCCCGAGGTCCACTGAGCTCAATGGTTTCGTTGGTTTCTTGAATATCGTTTCCAAAATCAGGACCGCCAGCCCATCGCACCAGTCGATCATCAGCCTTGCGAGCCCAAGAAGCCAGCGACACGCTTAATCGTTCCAGTCGCAGCGTCGTAATTTCTGTTTTTACGTTTCGTTCGGGATCAATTAACACCACTCGCTCGCGCGCCGGATCGTGAAGCGCAATCTCATCGGGATGTGCCAAAAAATCCCACGCGACGCCATTTGCAAAGAGCGTCAGACTATGGGCTACCGGCTCCTTCTGCGAGCCGACAAACACTTCGGTCTCAATGCGAAGAACTCCGTCCGTGGTCTCTGCGACAGCACACAGTGCCATGCACACGTTGAGGAGGACTGCCGCGAACCCCGAATGGAATACGCCATAATAATCTCTTGTATGTTGACCACTGTGTCGAGTCTTCATGCCGATGCTCCGAAACAGATTTGTCTACTCGTAGGCCATTTCATCCACGCTGAGTGCGGAGGATAGCAGAATGAGACCGGAGCCCCAACGCGAAAAGAGGCCATTTTTAAGTATTCACGAGCTCGAAAGTGTGAACGGCACCTTCGGACAATGTTCGTCAGCGATGCTTTGGCCAGATCGCCTTGAAATACCACTGCGCGGAGATGCATTGTCAGTTGACAGATCACATCTTGAAAATGACATAGCATTGAATGGTTCTCTTGTCGCAAATCATCAACGTTCAAATCCTGAAAACTCGAACGGGCGATTACCGCATTCAATCCTTGCCATTGCGGAATGGTACTTGGATTCGAATAAAATGCATTCGTCTATCAGCATCGGTGTCGCTTTTCAATAAAGAGAGCAGCGACTTCTATTTGTGGCGTAAGCATTCGTGTTATTGAAGGGCTCACTCGACAGCTGTTCAAAAACAGGCTGAGTTTTAGAAATGTCCAAAGAGTTTGAAGCTCGCTATTCCAAGCACCACGGCGAGTAGTCTTCGAATTGCCATTGCAGACAATCGTGTCGCGCCCAAAGAGGATCCGATTGCGCCGCCAAGTATCGCTGCAATCATGAATGTTGGGGCGAGCGGTGGAACACGCTGATCGCCAAGAATGCTTCCGGCGAGTCCCGCCAGAGAGTTCACAAGAATAAAAGGAGCTGTTACAGCCGCGATCGTTTTGATTGGCGCCTTTCGTAGTGCAATGAGAATCGGCGTGAGAAAGACCCCTCCTCCCACACCGGTACAGCCCGAGAGAAGACCGATTCCTGCTGCAACAAGCGTCATTTTCCAGGAACTGAAAATCTGAAAAAAGCCCTTGTGAAAGCTCTTGAGATCTGAATCTGAGTTTGGTTCTGGTTCTCTAGGTAGTTTTTGCGGAATCAAAAGCTGTACGGCTACTCCAAACAGGACCAGAGCAACCACGAGTTCAATCGTTCGTGGTTGTAATGGAAGAGATCCGCCGAGCATCGCACATGGGATACTTCCTGCGGCCAAGGGGGCAAAGAGTGACCAGCGAAAATGTCCTGCTCTGAAAAACTGTACGGAGCCAATTGCTGCAACGATCACATTCAACACCAGTGCTGTTGGACGCACCTCGATCGGCGCCATCCCAGCAAGAGTGAGCACAGCGATGTAACCCGTTGCTCCAGCGTGTCCGACTGAAGCATAGAGCATTGCCACGACTGCAACGGCGCACACAATCCCATATTCCGGGGCACTCAAGGCATCCAGCGCAAAGAGCAGTTCCATAACACCTCGACGCGCTACGGCCTACGAGATCTGTTCGGTCACAATTCCGCGCGTGCGATCAAGAGGGATCTGCCGCGTGCTGCTTCAGCATTTCAAGTGGTATAATATCGAGTGATTTTTCATGCGTGGCTTCAAGCACTGCGGGAGGGGCATGGCCGGCTTCGGCTGCTTCAAGCCATCGTGCGGCACATAAACACCATCGATCTCCGACGACCAAACCAGGGAACTCCCATTCGGGATGTGGTGTGACCAGATCGTTTCCTGCTTCGACGGTGAATATCAGGAAATCCTCAGTCATCACACAGCAGACGGTGTGCACGCCCACATCCTCACGGTTCGTGCGGCAGCATCCATCGCGAAAAAAACCAGTCACTGGATCGCGAGAACACTCAACCAGTTCTCCTCCGAGCACGTTGCGATCGGGTTTGGTACTTCGAGCGGAAACAAGCGGTTTATTAATAGCAATCATGTTGATACATCCATAGAAGGCATTGGCGATGTTTACAATCAGACGCGTTTCGGGAGTCCTCTTGGACAATCCATCAGCTGATCCGGAAGACCTCCTTATTTTGTACGACCTTGTAAAGAGCGTATCCTACTCTCCTGCGTGCGTCACCAACCGACATCCATGCTGGTGCAAAAGCGCAACTTTCTGAGATGTACAAAGGAGTTGGATGATGAATGTTCGTGTCTTTTTTCTTCAAGGCCGTGCGCTCAGGATGGCATTTGTCATGGTGAGTCTGGCGACGATCACTCAT